>WNGO01004311.1_pt1 | contig 16837 bp, 15 predicted proteins | sample 5400511 | NCBI WGS metagenome assembly WNGO01 (sample SAMN13153380, study PRJNA577476) | soil metagenome | isolation source: 20 cm soil or saprolite under Garry oak tree replicate 2 | place: USA:California | collected 2016-06-15 | reverse complement strand
GCGATGCGCCAGCGCGGATTGCCCATGGCGCGCGCGGCCTCGACATAGTCCTCAACCTTGACGCTCATCACCTGGCCCCGCGTCAGCCGCACGAAGATCGGCGTCGTGGTGATGCCGATCGCGATCATGGCGTTGCCCAGGCTCGGTCCGAGAAACGCCGCCAGCGCAATGGCGAGGATCAGGAACGGGCAGGCCAGCATGGCGTCGGTGATCCGGCTGATCAGGGCGTCGATGAAACCGCCGCGATAGCCCGACAGAAGTCCGAACGGCACGCCGATGCCGAGCGCAATCCCGACCGAGATCGCACCGGCCATCAGCGAGGCGCGGGCGCCGAAGATCACGCGACTTGCGATGTCGCGGCCAAGGTCGTCGGTGCCGAACCAGTGCAGCGCCGAGGGGGCTTTTCGCACCAGCGTCCAGCTGGTCGCGGTCGGATCAAAGGGCGCGATCATGGGCGCGAACAGCGCGAGCAGGATGAAGGTTGCGATCACTACCAGCCCGACCACCGCGCCCTTGCGGTGAAACAGCCGCCGCAACGCGCGCCGCGCCGGACTTTCCAACTCGCGGGTGTCGGTGACGGGTATCGCGCCGAGCGCTGCGTCGGTCATGCTGCTCAAGCCCTCAAGCGCGGATTGACGAGAATATAGGCGATATCGGCGATCAGGTTCAGCGTGATGTAGATGGTCGCCGTCACCAGCACGACGCCTTGCACCACCGCATAGTCGCGATTGAACACGGCATCGACGATCAGCTTGCCAAAGCCTGGAACCGAAAAAATCTGCTCGGTCAGCACCGCGCCCGACAATAGCGTGCCGAGTTCGAGCGCGCCGAGGGTGATGACCGGCGTCAGCGCGTTGCGCATGGCGTGCTTGAGGATGACGGCGCGTTCGGAAAGGCCCTTGGCGCGGGCGGTGCGGACGTAGTCGCTTTCCAGCACCTGCAGCATGGCGCTGCGGGTATGGCGCATCAGGATCGCCGCAATCGCGTTGCCGAGCACGAAGGCGGGCATGATGGTGGAGGCGAGGCTCGCGCGCCAGTTTTCGGAAAGCGGCACGTAGCCCGACGCCGGCAGCCAGCCGAGTTCGATCGAGAACAGAAAGATCAGCATGATCCCGAGCCAGAAATTCGGCGTCGAAAAACCCCAGAGCGCGAACAGGTTCGCGCCGTAGTCCCAGGCCGTGCCCTTCTTCACCGCCGATACGATCCCGGCCGGGATGCCGATCAGAAACGCGATCACGATCGCCATCGACGCCAGCTGGATCGTCACCGGCAGTTTTTGCGCGATCAGATCGCGCACCGGCACCTTGATGCGAAGCGACTCGCCGAAGTCCCCGGACACGACGCCCTTGACCCAGTAGACATATTGAACCGGAATCGGCTGATCGAGCCGGTATTGCTGGCGGATCTGCGCGATCACATTGGGGTCGCGCTCTTCGCCGGCCATCACCAGCGCCGGATCGCCGGGTAGCAATTGCTGCAGCGAAAAAATCAGGATCGACACGAAGAACAGCGTCGGGATCAGCTGCAGGATGCGCTTGCCGAGAAAATTCAGCATGGCGCCCTCACGATCCGGCGCGCCGGAATGTCAGGTGTGATTGAAAATGGTGTCGATGTAGACGTTCCCTCCCACCTTGTGGGGGAGGGATAGGGAGGGGGTAACCCAACGGGATTCTGTGCGTGTGGCACCCCCCACTCCGACCCTTCCCCACAAGGGGCCACAAGGGGGGAGGGAGCAGAGAAGTTGGGTGGGAGACCCGTCCTCACTTCAGCTTCAACCCGATCACGCGCACCAGTCCGTCCGGCATCTGCTTGTAGCCTTCAAGCTTGGTGGTATGTGCGATCAAGAGCTTGCGGTGATAGAGGTAGATCAGGGGTTCGTCGTTGAGCACGATCCTGGTCAGTTTTTCGTAGATCGCCTTGCGCTTCGCCGGATCGGTGATGAGACGCGCGTCTTCGAGCGCCTTGTCGGCGTCGGCGTTGGAATATTTGCCGTCGTTCTGCGGGGCGTTGGTGTGCAGGAACACGTAGGAATTGCCGTCAGGATCGATGCGGCCGCTCCAGCCGATCTGGAAGATCTGGAATTCACCCGCCTGGGCCTGCTTGAAAGAGGTTGCGAACTCGATGAGACGAATTTTCAGGTCGAAGCCCGCTTCCGCTGCCATCGACTGAAGGACCTGGGCCACCGCTTCGGTCTCCGGGCCCTTGGGCACCATGAAGTCGACGCTGACGGGCAGGGCGGCGCCCGACTCCTTCAACAGGGCCTTGGCTTTGGCGATATCGCGCTTTTGAATCGGAAACGCCTTTTGATAGTAAGGATGCTCCGGGCTGACCCACTGGTTACCGGGCACGAATTCGCCATTGAACACCACCTGGTTGATCGCCTCACGATCGATCGAGAGATCGAGCGCCTGGCGCACCTTTTCTGACTGGCTGAGCGGACCTTTGTTCTTGTCGTTGTTGATATTGATGGTCAGGCCAAAATAGCCGAGCTCCAGCGCGGTGGATAGCTTGAGCCTCGAATCGGCGCGCACGTCCTTGATATCGGTCGCCAGCACCCGTTCGATCAGGTCGAGCGCGCCGGATTTAAGATTGGCAAGCCGCACCGTCGAATCGACGATCGGAAGATAAACCACGCGGTCGATGAAGACGTTGTCCTTGTTCCAATAGTCGGCGAACTTCTCGAATACGATGCGGTCCTGCTGCACCCGTTCGACGAATTTGTAGGGGCCGGCGCAAACCGGATGCAGCCCGAACTTGTCGCCGGCTTCCTTCGCCGCCTTGGGCGAGACCATCATGCCGGCGCGGTCGGTGAGCTGCGCGATCAGCGGCGAGAACGGTGTCTTCAGCACCAGCTTGATGGTCAGGGGATCGACCGCCTCGACATGGTCGACGGTCGCCAATTCCGGTTTGCGGAAAGAGCCCTGCATGTTCAGGTGGCGCTCCAGCGAAAATTTCGCGGCCTCCGCATCGAACGGCTCGCCATCGTGGAATTTGACGCCCGGCCGCAGCTTGATCGTGACCTCCTGGCCGTCGTCGGAGATCTCATGGGAGAGCGCGAGCTGCGGCACGATGTTGAGCTTTTCGTCGATGTCGAACAGCTTGTCGCAAAACGATGCAAACACGATGCGGCCGACATAGGTCCGGGCCATGGTCGGGTCGAGGATGTCGGGGTCCTCGGCAAGCCCGATGCGCAGCGTGGTCTGGGCATGGACTCCCGCCTGAAGCGATAGCAACAACGCCGCCGCAAACATCGCCAAACGCAGGATTTTCATGAGACTGGTCTCCTATTCATCGGCCCGTTGAAGGCATGGACTCGACACTATCAACCCCGGAAGAACCGGGTACTTCCCGAGCGGCGCTGAAAGCCGCCACCAATCGTTCCAGCGACGGCGAAAGGCTGTCGGCAGGAATGACGGCGTCGGCCGGCGGCAGTTCAGCTACGCGGTGACATGCGGTGAAGTGGCCCGCCGCATCGGCCAGCAGTTGCGGCGTCTCGGTACGGCAGCGCTCGACTACATAGGGACAGCGGGTATGAAAGCGGCAGCCCGACGGCGGGTTGAGCGCGCTCGGCAGCTCGCCCTGCAGCACAATCCGGCTGCGCTTGGCCCGCGGCTTGGGCACCGGGATCGCCGACAGCAGCGCGCGGCTGTAGGGGTGACGCGGCGAGGCGAACAGCGTCTCCGCCTCCGCGGTCTCGACGATGCCGCCGAGATTCATGACGGCCACGCGGTCGGCGATGTGTTTTACCACTGCAAGGTCATGCGAGACGAAGATGTAGGCGAGCCCAAGCCGGTCCTGCAGATCGCGGAGCAGGTTCAGGATTTGCGATCGGATCGACACGTCGAGCGCCGAGACCGGCTCGTCGCAGATGATGAGCTTCGGCTCGACCGCGAGCGCGCGGGCGATGGCGATGCGCTGGCGCTGGCCGCCGGAAAATTCGTGCGGGTAGCGGCGGGAAAAGCGCGGCTCGAGCCCAACCAGACGCAGCAATTGTTCGACGCGTTCGCGACGGCCCGCGGGCGGCACCAGGTCATGCAGCGCCAGCGGTTCGGTCAGGATCTGGCCCACGGTCATGCGTGGGTTCAGCGACGCGTAGGGATCCTGAAAGATGATCTGCGCGTCGCGGCGGAAGGCGCGCAATTGGTTGGCATTGAACGCGAGCAGATCGCGGCCCTCGAAGCGGATGCGGCCTGAATCCGGCTCGATCAGCCGCAACACCAGCCGGCTCACGGTGGATTTGCCGCATCCGGATTCGCCGACCAGCGCCAGCGTCTTGCCGGCATCGACGCTAAAACTCATGCCCTCGACGGCCTTGATGAAGGCGGTCGGCCGTCCGAACACCGAACGTCCGGCGACGAAATGTTTTACCAGATTTTCGACCTCGAGCAGGGCGGTCATTTTCTCCGCTCCCAGAAGCGAAAGCTATCGTGTCCCGGGCGCTGCGCAGCGTGCAACGATGCGCTGCAGAACCGGGACCCAGCTCGGATGAGCACTGGCGTGGACCCCGGTTCAGCGCCGCACCACTGCGCTGCGCTTGTGCTGCGCCGCGCCCGGGGAACGAACGAAGAAAGCGAGGCGGTCATGATACCAGCCTCTCCAGCGGCGCCTTGATGCAGCGCGACCAGTGCGTGGGGCTTAACGCGACCATCGGCGGCGGCGCGGCGACGCAACGCTCAGTGGCGAAAGGACAACGCGCGGCGAAGCGGCAGCCGGCCGGCAGCCTGGTCATGTTCGGGACCATGCCCTGGATGGTCGCAAGATGCGAGGCGCGGCGGTCGAGCCGCGGGATCGAGCCGAGCAGGCCGACGGTGTAGGGATGCTGGGGAAATGCAAATAATTCGTCGACCGGAGCGCGTTCGACGATTTCGCCGGCATACATCACCGCGACCTCGTCGCAGACTTCGGCGACTACGCCGAGGTCGTGGGTGATCAGAATGATCGCAGCCCCGCTTGCGGCCTTCAGCTCGCGCATCAAATCGAGGATCTGCGCCTGCAAGGTAACATCGAGCGCGGTGGTGGGCTCGTCCGCGATCAACAGCATGGGATCGCAGGCCAGCGCCATCGCGATCATGACGCGCTGGCGCATTCCGCCCGAGAGCTTGTGCGGATAGTCATCGATGCGCCGCTCCGGTGAGGGAATGTGGACGCGGCGCAACAGGTCGATCGTGCGCTGGCGCGCCATCCGCCGCGATCCGCCGCGATGACGCAAGATAGTTTCGATGATCTGCTCGCCGATGGTAAAACTCGGATTGAGCGAGGTCATCGGCTCCTGAAAGATCATCGCCAGGCGGTTGCCGCGCAGATCCCGCAGGACTTCGTCGGGCACGTCGAGCAGGTCGAAGCCGTCGAAACGGATCGAGCCGGTGACCTCGGCGGAATGTTTCGACAACAGACCCATGATCGCAAGCGACGTCACGCTCTTGCCGCAGCCGGATTCGCCCACGAGGCCGAGCGTCGCGCCGTTCGCGACGCTGAGATCGACGCGGTCGACGGCGTGCGTGGTTCGGCCGTCGTCGCCATGGAAGGTGACCCGCAAGCCTTTGATTTCGATCAGGGGGCTTGCGGTCATCTCTCGCCCGCAATGGCCGCTTCGATCCCGGCGTCGATGATGTCGCGATCGGTAATGCCGGCCGGATTCCTGCGCGTGGGGAGGAACTGGCGGAAATGCACCCAGCGCTCGCGGCTCACCTGTTCAAGGCGTTCGAGCTCACCAAGCGGATCGGTGTGGTCATCGACGCGCAGATCGAGATCAGACCATTCCTCCTCGCTGTAGATCAGAAGTGCCGCCGATTGCCTGCCGCGCTTGTCGCCGCCGGCGGCTTCGCCTGATCGCATCGCCGCGATCAGCCGTTGCGCCAACGGCAGCTTGTCGTTCGCGGCGTAGGCTTTTGCTGTATCGTCCAGCACGCCGGCGCCCGCAAGCATATTGCCGGCAATCGAAAAACCGTCGCCCTCGATATGCCCGCACCAGCCGATGCATTCGCGCCCGGTATGCGCGGCAATACGACCGCCGGCGTCCATGACATGAAGTTGCCGGCTTTCGCGGCCGCTGTCGCCTGCAATCAGCGTCTCGACGACGTCGCGGGGGGCACGCCCTTGGCGCAGCAGTTTTAAGCCGTCGATACCGTAATAGGGATTGACCAGCGCCTGCGTTGCGACCGCGCCAATGCCGGCGGCGATATGCGGCACCCGGGCGCCGACCGCGAAGAACCGGGTCGCGACCGCGATACCGAATTGGCCGGTGGGGCTGTCTCGGGCGATGATCGACCAAGTCATGTCAGTTCTTTCAAACTAGCTCAGCCTACCGTCCGGCCGCGTAGCCCTGCATGCCGCGCGGATTGGCAGCGGCGCGCCGCCGGCGGCCGACCTTCGAGGCGGCGGTGAGGCGGCCCTCCGACCAGTCGGGGCCGGTCTCCACGATGTGACCGCGGCTCCTGAGATTATCGACGCTCCCCTTCGGCACGCGGTTCTCGACCACCAGCACGCCGGGCCGCGCGGTGCGCGGCCAGAATGAAATCGGAAAGTGCTCGGAATGCCACGCCGGCGCGTCGATCGCTTCCTGCAGGTTCAGCCTGGCATGAACGTGCCGCAGAAAAAATTGCGTGGTCCATTGATCCTGCTGATCGCCGCCCGGCGAGCCCCAGGCCAGATACGGCTCGCCGTCACGCAGCGCCATGGTCGGACTGAGCGTGGTGCGCGGACGCTTTCCCGGCGCCAGTGCTGCGGGGTGATTTTCCTCGAGCCAGAACATTTGCGCGCGGCTGCCGAGGCAAAAACCAAGTTCTGGTATAACCGGTGAGGATTGCAGCCAACCGCCGGACGGCGTCGCCGAGATCATGTTGCCGGCCTGGTCGATAATGTCGAAATGCACGGTGTCGCCGCGCACCTCGCCGAACCGGCCAACGGTGGGTTCGCCGGCGCCCATGGCGCCGACCGCCTCGCGATGACCCTCCTGCCGGCGCAGTTTTACCACCGAGCCAAAACCTTCGACCGAGCCGGGGACGAAATCCAGCGAGGCCTTTTCCGAGATCAGCTTGCGGCGCTCGTCGTTATAGGCGTCCGACAACAGCGTCGCGATCGGGATTTCGGCGAAGTTTGGATCGCCATAGAACTTCTCGCGGTCGGCAAAGGCGAGTTTTGCGCATTCGACCTGCAGATGAATGAATTCGGGCCCCGCAGGATCGAGGCCGTCGAGTTCAAATCCCTTCAACAGCGCGAGCTGCTGCAGCATCACGGGACCCTGGCTCCAGACGCCGGGCTTGCAGACGGTGTAACGGCCATAGTCGTAGGTGAGCGGCGCTTCGACGCCCGGCTGCCAGCGCGCCATGTCGTCGGCGGAGAGCACACCGCGATGCGGCGAGCCGCTGACGTCCATGATCTCCTGGGTACGGCAGAATTTGTCGATCGCTTCCGCGACGAAGCCTTTCGACCATGCCTTGCGCGCACCTTCGATCTGCGCCACGCGATCGCCGCCGGCGCTTTCGGCTTCGTTCAAAATGCGGCTATAGGTTTCGGCCAGCGTCTTGTTGGTAAAAAGCGTGCCGGGCTTTGGCACTTCGTTGTTCGGCAGGTAGACCGCGGCCGAAGTGGGCCAGTATTTCCGGAACAGCCGCTCGACGGTTTTTGATCGTCGCGGAAGCGCGCTCGACCAGCGGATAACCGTCACGGGCGTAGGCGATGGCGGGCTCCAGGACGTCCCGCAGCCGCAGCGTGCCGTAATCGCGCAGCAGCAGCATCCAGGATTCGAACGTGCCGGGAACGCAAGCCGCCAGCAGCCCGGTGCCGGGCACCATTTCCAGGCCCTCGCTGCGGTAGTGCGCAATCGTTGCGCCCGCCGGCGCCGGGCCCTGGCCGCAAATCACCTCGGTGCGGCCGCGCCCGGTATCGTGGACGATGATCGGCACGTCGCCGCCGGGCCCGTTCAGATGCGGCTCGACGACCTGCAGCGTAAAGGCGGTGGCAACGCCAGCGTCAAAGGCATTGCCGCCTTTTTCCAAAATGCTCATCCCGACCGCGGTGGCGATCCAGTGGGTCGATGTCACGACCCCAAAAGTGCCTTCGATTTCCGGCCTGGTCGTGAACGGATCGGGATTGATGTTGCTCATTGGATTCCATTGCTGGGCTGGTGCCGCGCGGCGGGCGCAATTGACCACAGCCGAGGCCGCCTGCCAACCGGCCCGGTGCGCGGCCTTGCTCGCATCCCTGTGATCATGCTGTTACGGCGGCGTGCGCCGGACTATTGACGGCGTGGCAGGCGACGCCATCGATCAGCGCAGGGGGTTGTTTTCGGCAGAGGTCGAACGCCAGCGGGCAGCGCGGGTTGAACGCGCAGCCGGGCGGCGGATCGATTGGATTGGGGATTTCGCCCCTTACCGGAATGCGCTGACGGCCGGACATCGCCAGGTCAGGCACGGCGCCCAGCAGCATTTTCGTGTAGGGCATGCGCGGATTGCTGAACAATTGGCGCGCCGGCGCGATCTCGACAATGCGGCCGAGATACATCACGCCGATGCGGTTCGCCATATGACGGACCACGGCGAGATTGTGGCTGATGAAGAGGTAGGTGAGGCCGAATTTATCCTGCAGGTCGCGCATCAGATTCAGGATCTGCGCCTGCACCGAAACATCGAGCGCCGAGGTCGGTTCGTCGCAGACGATGAACTCGGCTTCGGAGGCGAGTGCGCGGGCGATCGCGATCCGTTGCCGCTGCCCGCCGGAAAATTCGTGCGGATATTTCCAGCCGTCGTCGGCGTGCAACCCGACCAGGTTCAGCAATTCGCCGACGCGATCCCGGATATTGCGCTCGCCCTGGATCAGGTCGAAGGCGCGGATCGGCTCAGCGACGATGGCATCGACCCGAAAGCGCGGGTTGAGGCTCGCATAGGGGTCCTGGAAAATCATCTGGATGCGGCGGCGCAGACGCTGGCGCGCCTGCAATTGTCCGGCGTCGCTCATTGAAACCCCGTCGATGACGACTTCGCCCGAGGTCGGCGGCAACAGCCCGACCACCATCCGGGCGACGGTGGTCTTGCCCGAGCCGGATTCGCCGACGAGCGCAAAGGTCTCACCCTTGGCGATGTCGAAGGTGACGCCATCGACCGCCTTGAGAAATTCCAGGTGGCCGCCTTCGATCACCCGGTTGAGCCACGGCTTTGACACGTCGAACACCCGGCGCAGATTTCTGACATCGATAAAGGGTGCCCGGGTCATGCCGCGGTGTCCTTTGCGGCGGCGTCATAGAGATGGCAGGCCACGGCCTGCGTGCCATGCCGGATCGGCTCCGGCCGTTCGACGCGGCAGCGATCGAAGGCGAAGGCACAGCGCGGATTGAACGAGCATCCCGGCGGGATCGCGGAGAGCCGCGGCATCGAGCCGGGGATCTGGACCAGGCGCGCGGCCTCGCCGGCGAGCGTCGGGATCGCGCCCATCAATCCCTTGGCATAGGGATGCAGCGGGTTCTGCACCACGTCCAGCACCGGACCGATTTCGGCGATACGGCCGGCATACATCACGGCTACTCGATCCGAGGTTTCGGCGATCACCCCCATGTCGTGGGTCACCAGCATCACCGCGGTGCCATGGTCGCGGCCGAGGCGTTTTATCAACGAGATGATTTGGGCTTGTACGGAGACGTCGAGCGCCGTGGTCGGCTCGTCGGCGATGATCAGTTCCGGTTCGGCGCAAATCGCAAGCGCGATCACGACGCGCTGGCGCATGCCGCCGGAGAATTCGTGCGGATAGGCATCGATGCGCTTTTCGGGGGCGGGAATGCCGACCTCGGCCAGAAGATCGATGGCGCGCCTGCGCGCGGCCGCTTCCGAAAGGTTGAGGTGGGTCTTGATGGTCTCAATGATCTGGTCGCCGATCCGGTACAACGGGTTCAGGCTGGTGAGCGGATCCTGAAAGATCATTCCGATGCGCTTGCCCCGGATCCGGCGCATTTCTTCCGGCGGCAGATTGTCGATCCGCGTACCCGACAAATGAATCTCGCCACCAGCAATGCGGCCGGGCGGATCGATCAGGCCAATGATCGACAGACCAGTGACGGACTTTCCGGCGCCGGATTCGCCGACCACGCCCAGCACTTCCCCCTTGGCGATGTCGAAGGAAATCCCATCGATAGCGCGCAGCCGGCTGCGGCGGGTGACGAACTCCACCCGGAGATTACGCACTGAGAGAACTGATTCGGTCATGCGATTGGTTCGCGAGTTGCGGCGCTTCTCATCGGAGTTTTGGATTGAGCGCGTCGCGCAGCCAGTCGCCGAGCAGGTTGATCGAGAGGATCAGGCCCGCCAGCGCAACGCCGGGGAAGGCGACGATCCACCACTCCCCGGCAAATAGATAATTGTTGCCGATCCGGATCAGGGTGCCAAGCGAGGGCATGGTGTCGGGCATGCCGGCTCCGAGAAACGACAACGTCGCCTCGGTGATAACAGCGAGCGCGAGGTTGATGGTCGCGATCACCAGGATCGGCCCCATCGCGTTCGGCAATACGTGTCGCAGCATGATCACCGGCGCGGGAAGCCCGATCAACTGCGCGGCCGCCACATAATCCTTGCTCTTCTCCACCATCACCGAGCCGCGGACCGTGCGTGCGTATTGCACCCAGAAACTCAGTCCGATCGCCAGCACCAGCACCGCCAGCGTGCTCATGGCGTCGAGCCGATTACCGAACACCGACTTGACGACGCCGTTGATGAGCAACGCGATCAGGATGGCGGGAAACGTCAGTTGCACATCGGCAATGCGCATGATCAGGCCGTCGACGGCGCCGCCGACATAACCCGCGATCAACCCCAGCACGATACCCAGCGTGCCCGAGAACAAAACGCCGAGCACGCCAACGGTGAGAGAAATCCGCAAGCCATAGAGAATCGCTGAAAACACATCGCGGCCTTGCTCATCGGTGCCGAGCAGGAATGGGCTTTGGCCGTCAGCGGTCCAGATCGGCGAGATCCGCGAGTTCATCAGCTGTAGCTGCGCCGGATCGAACGGGTTCTGCACGGCAAGGACGGAGGCGAATATCGCGAGCAGAAAAAACAGCGCGGTTACGGCGGCCGCAACCATGGTGAGCCGGGAGCGGCGGAACGAATAGAAAATGTCGCTGTCGATGGCGCGCCCAAACCAATGTCCGGGCAGCAAATGCCTGCGCGGTGCGCTCGGTTCGGTTTTGTGCGGGACGACGGCTTCGGACATGCAGTGGTCTCGCGTTCAGGCCGGACGGCGGATGGTTGAGCGCAGGCGGGGATCGACAATTGTGTAGAGGATATCGACCACCAGATTGATGGTGACGAAGATCAGGGACACCATCAGCAGGTAGGCCGCCATGATCGGAATGTCGACGTTTTGCACCGCCTGCACGAACAATAGTCCCATACCCGGCCACTGGAATACGGTTTCGGTAATGATCGCGAATGCAATAACCGAGCCAAACTGCAAGCCGGCGACGGTGATGACGGGAACCAGGGTGTTCTTGAGGGCGTGACCGAAGTGCACTGCCCGTGTCGTCAGCCCGCGCGCCCGCGCAAAGCGGATGTAGTCGGTGCGCAGCACCTCGAGCATCTCGGCGCGCACCAGCCGCATGATCAAGGTCATCTGGAACAGGCCAAGCGTGATCGACGGCATGATCAACGCCTTGAGACCTGAGACCGTGAGCAGTCCGGTGGTCCACCAGCCGAGGCGGACGACTTCGCCGCGGCCGAACGACGGCAGCCAGCCCAGCGTCACCGAGAACAGATAGATCAGCAAAATGCCGATCAGGAAGGTCGGCAGCGAGATCCCGATCAGCGACACCGCCTGGAATAGTCTCGCCAGCAGGGTGTCGCGTTTCAGCGCCGAATAGACCCCCATCAGGATCCCGAACACCATCGCGAGGACGGTGGCGCAAATAGCGAGCTCCAGCGTGGCCGGCAACCGCTCCATCAGAAGGTTCGCGACCGGTTGGCGAAATTGATAGGAGACGCCGAACTTGAATTGTATCGCATTGCCGAAATAGCGCGCGAACTGCACCGGTACGGGATCGTCGAGGCCGAGCGATTGGCGGATCTGGGCGCGCTCGGCGGCCGGCGTATCCAGTGAAACGATCTGGTTGACCGGGTCGCCTGCAAACCGGAACATCGAAAACGCGATGATCCCGACCGCGATCATGACCCCGATCGCCTGTATCGCGCGACGAAGAGTGAAAGCGAGCATCTGATCCTTTCACTTCTCTTCGAGATGTGGCGGACGTCGCTGTCTGCCGGAAACGAAAAGTCCCGGAAGCGCGAAGCCGCCGGGAATTGTGTTGGAACCGCCTTATTCCTGTTTGGTCATCCAGTAGGGCAGAACCGAATTGTCTGCACGCTGCACCACCTTGAGTTTTTTCGACACGCCCCAGGCCAGGGCCTGCTGGTGCAGCGGGATATAGGCGTAATCCTTGGCGGCGATTTCGAACGCTTCCTTGATCAGCAAATCGCGTTTGGTCGTGTCCGGCTCAACCAGCACCTTGTCGGCAAGTGCATCCAGTTTCTTGTTGCAATAGCCGCCGAGATTGGCCTCGCCGCGCGAGGATTTCGGATCGTCGCGGCAGCCCAGGATGTCGTAGAGAACATTGTGCGAATCGGAGGTACCGGGCGTCCAGCCGAGTAGATAGAAGGAGGTCTGGTAACCACCGGGTTTCAGGACCTTGGCGAAATACTGCGCCTTGGGCTGCGCCAGCAGGCTTACCTTGACGCCGATACGGGCCAGCATGCCAACGACTGCTTGGCAGATCGCGGCATCATTGACATAGCGGTCGTTGGGGCAATCCATCGTGACTTCGAAACCGTCGGGATAGCCGGCTTCGGTCAGCAGCTTCTTGGCCCCCTCGGGATCGAATTTCGGCCGAGTGAAATCCTTGGAAAGCGGGAACAGCTGCGGCGCGATCATCAGCGCCGACGGGGTCGAGAGACCGCGCATGACGCGGGTCTTGATCAGTTCGATATCGATTGCCTTGAAGAACGCCTCGCGGACACGGACGTCCTTGAAGGGGTTCTTGCCCTTGACGTTGGAGTACAGCAATTCGTCGCGGGCCTGGTCCATGCCGAGAAAGATGGTCCGCAGTTCAGGGCCCTTCAGCACCTGGGCGTTCGGGCTCGAATCGACCCGCGAAATATCCTGGATCGGCACCGGCTCGATGATGTCGACCTCGCCCGAAAGCAGCGCCGCAACACGCGTCGCATCGGACCCGATCGGCGTGAAAACGATCTCCTTGAGATTGTGCTGGGGCTTTTGCCACCAGTTCGGGTTTGGCTTGAACACGGTTTTTACGCCCGGCTGATGGCTCTCGACCGTAAAGGCGCCAGTGCCGTTGGCGTGAAGCGATGCAAAGCTCGGCGAGGTCGCCGCCGCCGGCGTCGGGGCGACAGAGTTGTTCTCCTCGCACCATTTCTTGTCCATGATCCACCAGGTGTCCCATTGGTAATGCAGAATGGGATTTGGCGACGTCAGGATGAAATCCACGGTGTAGTCGTCGACCTTGACCACCTTCGCATCCGCAGCAATGCGGGTTTGCAGGTTGGAGCCTTTGGCGCGAACGCGGTCGGCCGAGAAAACCACGTCGTCGGCGGTGAAGGGATCGCCGTTCTGGAATTTGACGCCCTTGCGGAGGTGGAAGCGCCAATGGGTCGGGTCCTCCTTTGTCTCCCAGCTTTCTGCCAATCCAGGAATGATCTTCAGGTCCTTGTCGCGCGCGATCAGCCCTTCATAGACCTGTCCGAGATGCGCATGGGTGGTGGTTTCGTTGAGCGTATAGGGGTCGAGCGACTTCAGCTCGCCCTGGTTGGCGTAACGCAGGGTCTGGGCCGATGCCGGCATCGCGAAAGCGACGATCGAGACGGTGGTCGCTGCAAGCAAGGTTTGACGTACCGACATTTGTTCACGTTCTCCGCTGTGGCGCGCTGTTCTTTTTCTGCAATTTCGATGGGTATGACCGATCCATGTTGCCAGAGTTTGGCCGCCGCGCAAGCGCGATTTCCCAAAAGCCGAGCCGGTTTGCGCGGCGATGCCGCTATGGCTAGCTTCATGTTAGATAGCGTGCGCAAGCGCGTAACACTCGACGGGAGCGCCGGATGGCGGAACTCAAGGCCGACGTTCTCGTATTGGGTGCGGGCATGGTCGGCGTCGGCGCTGCCCTGCACCTGCAAAGGCGGGGTCGGGATGTGATCCTGGTCGACAGGCACGAACTCGCCGGGGAAGAGACCAGTTTCGGCAATGCCGGCGTGATCGAATGTGCCTCGGTGTTCCCCTATATGTTTCCCCGCGATTTTGGAAAAATCCTCCGATACGCACTGAATCGCACGCCAGAGGTGCGCTACCAATTCTCCGACCTGCCGACGTTTCTGCCATGGCTGGTGCGCTATTTCCTCGCATCCTCGCCGAAACGGACGCTGCATAGTGCGATGGGCGAATTGCCCCTGATCCGGCGCAGCCTTATCGAGCATGAGGCGCTGATGGCGGAGGCGGAAATGCCGCAGCTATTGCGGCGGACTGGCTGGCTAAAGCTGTTTCGCTCCGATGCGACGCTTGCAAATGCGGTGCGCGATTTCGAGCGGGCGCAGCAATATGGCGCCGCTGGCGAAGTTCTCGATCGCAAGGCGATCGCCGCGCGCGAGCCGCATCTGGTTGGTGAGTTCGCCGGCGCGATCTATTTGCCGGCACCCGGATTCGTCCCCGATCCCGGCGGATTGGCCAAGGCCTATGCGGCGCTTTTCAGGCGCAAGGGCGGCCGCTTCGTCGTAGGCGATGCGAGGACGCTCGAGCCAGTCGCCGGCGGATGGCGCATCGCCGGGTCCGGTGGCGCCGCGGTTGCGCGCGAGGCCGTGGTGGCGTTGGGCCCGTGGTCCGACCTGGTGTTTCGTCCGCTCGGATACTCCATCCCGCTGGGCGTCAAGCGCGGCTACCACCTGCATCTGGCGCCGCGCGGCAACGCCGTGCTCAATCATCCTCTGCTCGATACCGATCTCGGTTATATGCTGGCGCCGATGAACCGCGGCATTCGTTTGACCACCGGTGTGGAGTTTGCCCGCCGCGATCGGCCGCCGACGCCGATCCAGCTTGAGCGGGCGTTGCCGCGGGCCCGCGCGCTGTTTCCGCTGGGAGATGCGCTCGATGCAAAACCCTGGATGGGCGCGCGGCCGTGTTTGCCGGACATGCTGCCGGTGATCGGCAGGGTGCCCCGCCATGCCGGGCTGTGGTTCGATTTCGGGCACCAGCACCACGGTTTGACGCTGGGCCCGGCGACGGGCCGCCTGCTGGCGGAAATGATGACCGGCGAGACGCCGTTCGCCGACCCCAGGCCTTTCGCGGTCGAACGTTTTAGCTAACCATTTCTGCCGAATGGAGGCGTAAGATTAAGGCTTCGCGGCGTCAGGTCGCTTGCTTCCTGCGGCCTGTCGCGGCGATACTGTGACAAGCCGTCAAAATTGCAGTCAGGAGCGGTCATGAAGGTAAACGTTGAAATAGATTGCACGCCCCTCGAGGCCCGGCAGTTTATCGGACTTCCGGATGTGCAGCCGATGCAGACGGCGGTGATGGACAAACTGCAGAAGCAGCTGATGGCCAACATCGAAAAGGTTTCTCCGGAAGCGCTGATGCAGAGCTGGTTCACATTCGATCCCAAGATCGCCGAACGGTTTCAGGACATGTTCGTGACCATGGCGGGCCTGGGCAGCGTGCGCGCCAGCGACAAGAAATAAATAATGAAGCCGATTGACGCGAGCGAACCGCAGGTTACGGGCCGGCTTCGTCCGCCGGGACTGAGTCTGCTGCTGGCCGAGGTCAGGGGCATTTTCGAATTCAATGCCAGCTTGATGCTTTCGCCGCTGTTGATGGGCGCGCCGCGGGGCGACGGTCATCCGGTGCTGACACTGCCGGGGTTCCTCGCCAGCGATCTGTCGATGGCGCCGATGCGGCGATATCTGAAGGAGCTCGGCTACGATGCCTATGCGTGGAACAAGGGCCGCAACATCGGCGGCGTTATGCGGATGCGCGCCGCGTTGCGGGATCGGCTTGCCGAGGTTTACGCCGCCACCGGCCGCAAGGTCAGTATCATCGGCTGGAGCCTGGGCGGCGTCTATGCGCGCGATCTGGCTCTGCAGGCGCCGGACATGGTGCGATCTGTCGTAACGCTGGGAAGCCCGTTCGCGAACGACATCAGGGCGACCAATGCCACGCGGCTTTACGAGGCGTTGTCGGGAGAGGCGGTCGAGGACAATGCCGATCTTCGAACGGCGCTCGCCGGCGATTTGCCGGTTCCGACCACGTCGATCTATTCGCGCACCGATGGCGTCGTGAACTGGCGAACCTGTCTGTTGCGTCCTTCCGATACCGCCGAGAACATCGAGGTATACCTTGCCAGTCATATCGGCCTTGGCGTGAATGCGGCCGCCTTGTGGGCGGTGGCGGATCGTTTGGCCCAGTCCGAGGGCCAATTCAGGCATTTTAACCGATCGGGGCCGTTTGCCATTGCATATGCGCCTCCGGAAAATGCACAATCATGACGTCCTGAACCAGGACCGTCTGAACGCCAGAAGCGCCACCAAGGCGCCGCGTGATCTCTGCGGGAGGAAAATATGGCTGACGCCAAGAAGCTGTCCTCGATGGACGCGTCGTTTCTGTACCTGGAAACACCGGAAATGCCGATGCATGTCGGAAGCATGGCGATCTTCCGCCTGCCCGACGACTACAAGGGCGACTTCTTTGAGGACTTCAAGGCGATGATCGCCTCGCGGCTGCATGTCGCGCCGATCCTCAAAGCGCGGCTGGAAAAAGCCCCGCTCGACATCGATCACCCCTCCTGGGTCGAGGACGACCAGTTCGA
>WNGO01003674.1_pt1 | contig 16838 bp, 14 predicted proteins | sample 5400511 | NCBI WGS metagenome assembly WNGO01 (sample SAMN13153380, study PRJNA577476) | soil metagenome | isolation source: 20 cm soil or saprolite under Garry oak tree replicate 2 | place: USA:California | collected 2016-06-15 | reverse complement strand
GAAATCTCCGGTGGCGAAAACGTCTTGAGCTGGCCCCCGACCTCCACTTGCACGTGTGCGTCGCCGTTGGCCGCCTTCACGATCTTGTAAGGCACGCGCTTCTGCTCTTCGTGCACTTCGTCGAACTTGCGGCCCATGAATCGCTTGATTGAAAAGACCGTGTTTTGCGGATTGGTTACCGCCTGACGCTTCGCGGCCTGGCCGACCAACCGCTCGCCGCTTTTTGTAAATGCAACGACCGACGGTGTCGTGCGTGCGCCTTCGCTATTTTCCAAAACTACCGGGTCGCCACCCTCCATCACGGCCATGCAGGAGTTAGTGGTGCCCAAATCGATACCTAAAACTTTAGCCATAAATTGAAATCCTTTCTCGGTAGGGCCTGCCGCCGGACGGAATCGCCGTGACAGACGTTAACCCCAAGCGTCTAAGCAAGGCTCGGGCCAAGCCCAAGTGTCAGAGCTTAAGTTGCTGTTCGCGAGAACCTAACGCTGATCAGGTCCCGAAAGAACTTTTTCAATTCGAGACAATTCGACTCGATTCCAGTCGAGTTCCTACCGGCTGTCGCGCCAATGCGACACTGTATTCCGATCACTTGAGCAGCGTAAACACCTGCGTGTACGAACCATCCGCATTCCGCGTACTGGTCAATTGGCCGCGTGCGCCCATGTATTTGCCGGTACCGCCCAAAATCGCACGCACGACAGGTTGGCCCGCATCAAATTCACCAGCGGTCGGCGGATAATCCAGAGCGCCCAAAGCCACAATTTGATCCTGATGATTGGCAAAGGTGAAGAACAGAACAGTTGCGCGCGTCTCCAAGTTGGGGTTTGCGTCAGTCGCCATTTTGATCAGCGTCTTCGAGCCAAATACCTCGCCTGTGACGGGGCCGCCGGGAGTAGAGTGTAGCGGAGCAAAAAAATGATAGACGTCGCCCGGACTATTTCCCGGCGTGCCGAGGTCAAGCAGCTTCAGCATTGGTCTGTCTTCATAAACAGTAAAAGTTTCAGTCGAAGGACTTGTGCAACGCAGACCACACGCTGTCAGCAAAGTTGAAGCGAGCAGCGCGGCATTTGCCATCAATCTCGATGTAACGATCAGGTTCATTCGTAAGCTCCTTTCAAGGTAAGACCGCGTTTACGAACTCATTCGCATTCACATGATGTTTCTAAAAGCTCCAAGTCTTATTCGTATCCCAGTGATAAAAATTGTGGTGAAAGAGAAATTCTGTTTCGCGAATGCGCGCGCGGCGATAAAATTTCGCCGTGCGACAATACCACGATCTGCTCCGGCTCGTGCTCGACCACGGTCGGCCACGTAATGATCGCACCGGCACCGGAACGTTATCAGTCTTCGGCGCGCAGACTCGGTTCGATTTGCGTGATGAAGGACCGGGATTTCCGTTGCTGACCACCAAGAAGCTGCACATCAAATCAATCATCTACGAACTGCTTTGGTTCCTGCGCGGAGATACGAACGTTCGTTATCTCAACGAACACGGGGTGACTATCTGGGATGAGTGGGCCAACGAAACCGGCGACCTCGGTCGGGTGTACGGAGCGCAATGGCGCGACTGGCAGGGCGCAAACGGAGCGCGAGTCGACCAAATCGACAATCTCATCGCGCAAATAAAATCAAATCCGCAGAGCCGGCGACTCATAGTAAGTGCATGGAACCCGGCTGAAATAGAGAAGATGGCGCTGCCACCATGTCACGTGCTCTTTCAGTTTTACGTGCAGGATGGCGAACTCAGTTGCCAGCTGTATCAGCGTAGCGCCGACCTGTTTCTTGGTGTGCCATTCAACATCGCGTCGTACTCGCTGCTAACGATGATGATGGCCCAAGTCGTCGGTCTTCGCCCGGGGGATTTCGTCCATACCTTTGGCGATCTGCATCTGTATAACAACCATCTTGACCAGGCACGCCAGCAGCTTGGCCGCGATTACCGGCCTTTGCCCCGAATGAAACTGAATTCGGCCGTCAAGAACATTCACGATTTTGCCTTCGAAGATTTCGAGCTCGTCGGTTACGATCCGCACCCGTCAATCAAGGCTCCGATTGCGGTGTAAGGGGCCGTTGTTCGGCGGAAACACGGCGCTTGCGACTTCCGCGCACGACGAGGGTTTAACGAGATGTGAGGGTTGCGCTTTGGGTGTCGATATTTTTCTGCACAGCGGTCTTGTTGCACGCGGAAACTTCAGTCGAGATCGATTTGCAGGAACAGAGAGCGTATCTGCTTCAAAATGGGCGCCCGGTGTTGGCGTCGCCGATCTCCAGCGGCCGGTATGGACATCTCACCAAAGGAGGCGCATTCAAGATCCTCGAGAAGGAACGAGCCCATTATTCGAGCATGTATGGAAAAATCGTCGATGCGTACGGAAATACGGTCGTGGCGGACGCCGATGCCGATATGTCAGTGCCGCGTGGCGGCAAATTTATTCCCGCGCCGATGCATTTTTTTATGCGGTTTAACGGGGCTGACGGAATGCATGCCGGGTATTTGCCGGGTTATCCGGCGTCGCACGGCTGCGTCCGCATGCCCGAGCAATACGCGATTGCATTCTTTAATTCCGTCAGTGCAGGGACGCCAGTGACGGTATTTGGCAGGACACCGACTGGACGTTATCTAGGCCAATCGCAGCCCTTGTTTCCGGGCCGAGGCAGCCGATTCACAGGTCCGCGCTTCGGGCCGCGCTTTGTCCCACCGCCGCCGCCTTGGTGGCCGTGAGGCTCAACTCCATTCGAAATTTCTCAGCGATTGGTGCTTGCGGTCTTGGGGCCGCGGGAAAGATCGACCAGATCGGCGAGGATATTGAGCGTTTCGTCGCGCTCTGGATCGATGGTTGGCTCTTTGGTGTCGTCGCCGGGCGCTCCGCCGATCGAATCTGTGTCCGCGTCTGGAGCAGCGGCTTCAGGATCAATTTTTGGCGAAACGCCATTCTTCTTGGCTTCTGCCAGTTTACCAGGATACATGATCAACTGGAGATTGGGTTTGTCGACCGTGTCGAGCGTCAGCCGATAAATACGCGGTTCTTCCTGATTTCGCGCGAGGCGGTCCTTCGACCGCATTTCTTTGCGGAGCTTGTCGTCCTGAAGCTCCTTTTTTCGCCCATCTTCGTTTAGTGAAATTCGGTTCTCATCGATCTTGTGACGCAGGCGATCAATGTCCTCCACTACGTAATGAAATTCGGGATCGTCCTTAACTCGCCCTTCCGAGCGTCGCTTTAGTTGATCGATAAATAGCGAATGCGTATCCGACCACTTGGTGTATTTCGCCTTGGACACTTCGTCGTACGGCAGCGCGTTCTTTAGCGCGCCTTCGCCGAACTCCGGCAGATCACTCAAGCTCGGAAGGATAATGTCGGAGGCAACGCCATGAAGCTGTGTGGATCCGCCGGCGACGCGATAAAATTTTTGGATGGTGAGCTTCAACGCACCGTCTTCATCAGAGTGGCTGCCCAACAGCGAAGCGAACCGGCCGATCGGAAGGATCGTTTGCACGGTGCCTTTGCCAAACGTGTTCTTGTCGCCGACGATCACCGCGCGGCCGTAATCCTGGAGAGCAGCTGCGAAAATCTCGCTGGCGGACGCGCTTTGCCTACTGGTCAAAACAACTAGCGGCCCCGAGTAGGCGATGCCCGAATCTGGATCAGACGAAATCCTGATGCTCCCATTATAATCTTTGGTTTGCACAATCGGGCCCGACTTCAAAAAGAGACCGGTGAGCGAGAGCGCCTCTTCAAGCGAGCCACCGCCATTTCGCCGCAGATCTACAATCAATCCGGCAATATTTTCTTTCTTTAGACGTTTTAGCAATGCCAGCACATCCCGCGTGGTGCTTTTCTGGTGTCTGTCCATGTCTGCATAGAAAGAAGGCAACTTAAGCCATCCCAGCTTTACAGGGTCGCCGTTCTCATCTTTTTTAATGATGATATCGGCGCGGGCTTCCTGATCTTTGAGCTTAATTTCATCCCGCACCAGTTCGACGTTTTTCCGGCGCGACGGATCGGTGGCGTCTGCGGGAATGACGAGCAACCTGACACGTGTCCCTTTCTTTCCGCGGATCATTTCAACCACTTTGTCCAGTCGCATCTCGCGAACATCGACATAATCCGCCGGTCCCTGCGCCACAGCAGTAATCCGGTCGCCCACTTTAAGTCTCCCGTCCGTCTGCGCCGGACCGCCAGGCACGAGGCTTTCGATTTTCGCGTAGCCATCTTCCGACCGGAGCATGGCGCCGATGCCTACGAGCGACAGGCCCATGTTAATACTGAAATTCTTCATATCGGCCTTGCTCAGGTATTCCGAATGCGGGTCGTACGCCTGTGCAAGCGCATCGAGAAAGAGTTTGATTTGCTCGTCCTTGTCTTGCTCGTGCACGTTGCGGGCGAGGCGATCGTAACGGCGAGCAACGAGTTGCGGTGCGGGCTCAATCGGATGCTCGCTCAGATGCTCTTGCAACAGCTCGTTTGTGATACGACCGCGCCAGAGCTGGTCGGCTTCCGCTTCATCTTTTGGCCACGGCGCTTTTTGGCGACTCAACTCGACCGTCGCGTTGCTCTTGAAATCAATCGGCTGCTTCAACAGCTCTTTTATCTTGGCGACCCGTCCATCAACTCGTTTGGTGTACAGCGCGTAGATGTCGTAAGCCGGCTTCAGCGTGCCGAGAAGAACGTCTCCTGCGATCGAGTTGCCGTATTTTGCATTGAGCGTGTCAATGTCTTGCTGCGTAAAGAAAAGGTGACTGAAATCGAGCAACTCTAGATAGCTCAGCAGGAATTTTCTCGAAACTTCTTCATTCAGCTTCTGGCGGGTGTAATGGCCTTCCTCCAAAAGCCGGCCGACGGATATGGCGATCGTTTCTTTTGACGCCGCTAGCGCCGGCGGCATGGCAGTCGTGGCTGTTAAAACGATGGCGCACAAGGCCAAGCTTCGCTGGAAACGTGATTTCATTAGTAATTACGCGGTTTGCCACCTTGGCAGATTTCACGATCAAACGCAAGATGACGAAACAAGGTCGACATGTAAGTAGGAATCAGACAATCAACAATGGCGAACATTCAATATTCGTAAGAACTCCCGGCTTCAGCCGTAGCGAGGTCTGAGCGGAGAATCATAATGAATTATCAAAGCTTTAGCGGCGGCATTTTCGAAACGAATTGCTATCTTTTTCAGGCGCCGGAGGGGTGGATTCTCTTTGACGCGCCTGAGGGTGCCTGCGAATGGGTGCGATCGCTTGGCGCCAATCCCAAACTTTTGCTCCTGACACATGGACATATTGATCATGTTCAGGATGTTGCCAGGATTAAACGCCAGTTCAGCTGCTCAATCGGCTGTCACCCGCTTACTGCGCCCATGATCTCCGATCGGGAATTTTTTCGGAACTTCGGTTTCCAACTCGAAATCGAGCCTCAGGAGCCGGATTTTCTCATCGAAGAAACACCAAACCGAATTTTTCTTGGCGCTGATTTCGAAGTTCTGGAAATTCCAGGGCATTGCCCGGGAAGTCTTTGTTTCTTTTCGCCCAAGGATAAATTGCTCGTCGGCGGCGATGTACTTTTTGCCGGAAGCATCGGGCGAGGCGATTTGCCGGGCGGAGATATCGACCTTCTGATAGCCGGGATCAGGAAGAAATTATTTCCGCTTGGAGACGATGTGACCATTCTGCCCGGCCATGGCCCGCCGGCGAAAATCGGGATTGAACGGAAAACCAATCCATTCGTCGGGAAACAGTAACCGCAGCGATTTTCTAGCTTGCCGCTCCGCTGCTTTCCTCGCGAAGCTCCTCGAGGAAAGAGGCGAGCGGTTTAAGGTTGTCAACCTTTGCGACGATATGACGCAATGAGCGTACGGCTCTTGGAATGTATTGGAGGAAATTCTTGTGTCCCCTGACAAGGCCGAGAAAGCCGTAAGCGCCCAGCGCCTGCATCAGGCGTTGAATTGCGCACAAGCGCAAGGTCAAATCGAAGTCGCCGTCGATCGTGATTCCGTTTTCGAGCTGCCGGCCGCGATAATATGCGATCAGCTCGGCGCGCTCGGCCTCTGCAACATCGATATACGGATCGTAAAGCAATGATGCCAGATCGTAGTAAGCGAGGCCTGGCCGCATACCCTGAAAATCAATCAGATTAGCCTGCCCGTTCTGGATGATGACGTTTTGCGATTGAAAATCACGATGCACCAACACTCTTGGAAAAGATGCCAGCCATTTTGCGATTTCCTTTAGCGGCGCTAACGCAGCGAGCGCCGCGAGTTCGGCCTTGTCGATGTTGAAATACCGGCCGAGGCAATTTCTAAAAAAATAATTCTGCTCCCATCGATAGAGCTCCGCATTGAATTCGGCGGGCAAATGCTCCTTTATTTCGACGCAAACGGACTCCGGCAACGCATGCAGGGTCGCGATTTGATCCAGAGCCGATTCGTAAAAAGCCCGGCGAACGAGCCAACTCTCGTGACGATAGCTGTAGAGATCTTGCTCCCCCAAATCTTCGATCCAGATAAGTCCTTCCACCGGATCGTGAAAATAAATTTTAGGTACTCGAATTCCGTGGGTGTCGAGAAATTGCGCGATGTTGACGTAGTGCCGGTTTTCTTCGCGGTCGAGGTTGTACTTAACAAGGATCAGCTTCTGATCCGCGGCGCAATCGATTCGATAAAATTTTCGGTCAGAGCCTCCCTTTTCGATTGGCTTGATTGTTATCTGATCGACATCCAAACGCGGAAAATGCATTCGGGTCTGTCGGAGAAGCAGCGCCGTTCTCATTGTTGGATCTAAAAGTCGATGTCGCGATGTATGCCGCTGGCCTTTTTTTGGGAGCGGACAATACAGCCCTGAAGGTGAGTTTGGGAAGCAATTTGTGTGTCCGGCCACAAAATTGTGTCTTCGAGGATGGCGTGTGCGCCTATGCGACAATGTTCTCCGACAACTGAGCACCCGCGCAATTGCGCCGTGGCATTAACAACCGCTGATTTGGCGATGCGCTCAGGCCAGTCGTGTATTTTGACGTACTGCGGCTTCCAATCGTCTTGCAAAATCGTGCGGTGCACGTCGAGATATTCCCTGCGCGAACCAATGTTGAACCATTTTCCGTCGTTCATCACCAAACCGCCGATCTTGCCACCCTCGCTTATCCAATCAGCAATAATGGGAATGAAGGAGATCTTTTTGTGCGGCGGTATGCGCTGAAAAATCGGCGAAGTCCAAACCGCGACGTTCGCGAAATCAAAGTTTCCGGGGATGCCGTAGCGATTCGCGATATCCACAATACGATGATCCCGCAACGCCACATCCGAAGCCAACCCAGTCTCACGCAATGCGAGGGTCACGTCGTTCCCGCGGCGAAAATGTTCGTCAACCAAAGGTCGCAGATCGACGTCTGTTAGAATATCGCCGCTGTACGTAAGGAATGGGTCGGTGCCGAGATCGCGTTCTGCGTTCTTGATACCGCCGCCCGTTTCGAGCAAATCAGGCTCGTGAATGATCCTGACCGGACAATCTCTGTACCTGTTCTCAGAGAAGAAACCCTGAAATAATTCGGGACATCTATGCGTATTGATGACGAACTTGTTCACTCCCGTTTCAATCAAATGATCGAGCGCAAACGTGATGAGCGGTTTTTGAAAAATTGGAATCAGCGGCTTTGGCAAATCGTCCGTTAAAGGGCGCAACCGCTTGCCGACGCCTGCGGCTAAAACGAACGCCTGTGTAACCTTGTGCATCAGCAGAAAAATCGGAGATTGCTCGACTTCGCTCGGAATGACAAAGTCGAAAAGCAGTGCTCGCTATCTTAAATACAGCGTGCGCGTGCCGAAGTCGATGATCCCGTGGTGACGCCTCAATGTTTCCGCGCCGAGCAGACCGGCGACCGGCGGGGAACCTTCCAACAACCCGTTGTGAATTAAGCCTTCCAGGTCGATGACGCCCACGTCCTTAGCGAAAATATCTACGGAGCCCACTGAGAGTTTGCGAATATGAGCCACGCGGACGCCGCGCTCTTTCAGGTTCACGGCTGACGAACTATACGGTGTTTCCCGAGTGGCGATTCGCATTCGCCGAAGGAACGAACGGTGCAACAGCGTGGTGAACGAACCAGTATCGACCATCAGCCTGGCAGGTCTTCCGTTAACAGAACCATTGACATAGAGATTGTAATCGTCGCTGACTTGAATAGGAACAGCCCGCAATCCGCGTCGATTAAAGCCAGGAAAGCTTCCCAGCACGCCGGGATCGGTTTTTAAAATGAGTAACTGCCGCTCACAATCCAGCACCGCTTGCGTCGGGAAAAGAATGTCTGCTCCAATGATCCCATCGATTTCTTGTTCATGAGCGAACCGCGCGGCGCGAGCAGAGTAACCGAGATCGACAGTAACGACCGGTTGATCGACTAGAGCTAAGCCTCCGATCCGTAGCTCACGCGCGATCGCAACGTTGTTGAAGATGCCATTAATCTGAACACGTGTCGGCAAGTTCGATTCGGCCGTGGTTGATTTCAGCCGAAAATACTCGCGACGATTCAAAGCAATTGCGCTTACCGGCGCACCGGTATCGACCGTAAGCCATGCTGCCTTCCCGTTGATAAAAGCACGTACCAGTAAATGATTTTGTCGCGAACGCACCAGCGGTAGCGCTTCAAACTGCGTGGTTGCTCGGGCGTCAGCACGTTGCGGCGCGGCACCCAATTCGATAACCAGCGCCACAGCAGCGCAGAAAAGCGAGAAGCACTTCCGCACGAAGGACAGGTGATTTGAAATCATCGCGCGGCGGAGATTAACACGGTTTTTTAAGGCGTAAACATTTTTGCGTTTCACAAGTAGCAATATTCATTCTAAGATAGATCTCCTTCCAAGATGTGATGAGCAGAAGCCTCGAGGAAAGATTGCTCAGGATGCAGATTGACAAGGATTTATTCTTACCAACGGTTGAAAAGTACAACACTATGAAGTCGCAAAGCCGCATACTATTTCGTCACGTGATCACGCTCGTGGCTGTCACATTGCTCTCATTACGCGCCACAGCAGCATTGGCGCAGCAGGCCGAATCTCAGGTTATGACAACCACGACCTCAGACACGGAACAGGCTCCCAAGCTACCTAATGATCAATTGGATTCGCTGGTTGCGCCGATCGCTCTTTATTCGGATCCGCTCCTCGCTCAGACCCTGGCCGCTTCCACTTATCCACTTGAAATTATCCAACTTCAGCAATGGATGGATCGGAACAAGGGTTTGAAAGGCAAAGCGCTGGCGGACGCGGTGGCAAAGCAACCGTGGGACCCAAGCGTACAGGGCCTGGTAGCTTATCCGGACGTGGTTACGCGCATGGCGGACAATATTCAATGGACGACGGACTTGGGAAATGCATTCCTGGCGCAGCAATCTGACGTGATGGACGCGGTTCAACGCATGCGTGCAAAGGCCCAGGGCACCGGGAATCTAAAAACCAGCGCACAGCAGGTCGTACAGACCGAGACAGTCCCAAGTGGTAAACAAGTGATCACAGTCGAGCCAGCTCAACCCGACGTAGTTTACGTCCCGTCATACGATCCGCAGGTCGTTTATGGGGCTGCTCCTCCTGCCTATCCCTATTACCCTTATACCTATCCAGGCTACGTGCCAGGAACGGCTTTGGCGTGGGGTGCGGGAATTGCACTGGGGGCCGCCGCGTGGGGCGCCTGGGGCGGCAACTTTAAGATCAACAACAATTATAATTACAATCGCAACAACAATTTCAACCGCAATGTCAGCCGCCAGGGACAAGGTAATTGGCAGCACAATCCGCAACACCGCGGAAATGCACCCTATGGGAACAGGCAAACAGCCAATAAGTTTGGCGGTCAGGGGGCTGGAAATCGTCCTGGCGGTGGAGCTGGAACACGTCCCGGTGGAGGTGGAGCTGGAACTCGTCCAGGTGGCGGCGGAGCTGGGACTCGTCCAAGTGCAGGCGGAGCCGGAACGCGACCTAGTGGTGGCGGTGCCGGTACGCGGCCTGGTGGAGGCGGAGCCGGAACTCGCCCCGGGGGTGGCGGAGCCGGTGCGAGGCCATCCACGCGCCCGGCTGGCGGTAGCGCTAAGAACCAAGTCGGTAACCGCAGCGCATCGTCGCGACCTTCCGCTTCTCGCGGCGGAGGATTTGGTGGCGGGGGCAGCGGAAACTACGCGCGAGCCAGCAGCAGCAGAGGCGGTCATAGCATGGGAGGTGGCGGAATGAGTCGCGGTGGTGGCGGAGGTCGCGGTGGCGGTGGCGGAGGTCGCGGTGGTGGCGGAGGACGGAGATAAACACTCGATCAGGAAAAACAAATGAAATCGAAAGCAAATATTATGACTTCGTCGAAATTCTTCGTGATTGCTTGCTCGATCGTTAATTGCGTCTTGCTCGTTGTGGCCTCGCAAGGGGCGCCGGAGCAAAAGCAAGAGTCAACTGCGGCGTCGCAGCCACAACAAAAGCAATTCGATACACCGAAACAGGCGGCCGATGCCCTTATTCAGGTAGCGGCCAATTTCGACGTCGCCGCTGCGAAAGGAATCCTGGGCCCAGAGGGGGAAGACATTGTCAGTTCCGAAGACCCCGTGATGGACAAAAACCGCGCGCAGGCATTCGCAGCCAAGGCAAAGGAAAAGACCTCGATTGAAATCGACAAAAAAGACCCCAGACGCGCCATTCTCCTGGTGGGTAACGATGATTTTCCGCTTCCTATTCCGATTGTGAAGCGCAAAGGTAAGTGGTCCTTTGATACCAAGGTTGGCCGTGAGGAAATATTAAATCGACGTGTCGGCGCCAACGAACTGAACGCCATTGAGATTTGCCGTGGTTTCGATGAGGCACAACACGAATACGCTCAGGAGAAGCACGATGATTCGAAAGTAAACCAGTACGCGCAGCGTGTACTCAGCACGCCAGGAAAACATGACGGCCTCGCATGGCAGAACGCAGACGGCACCTGGGGAGGCCCGGTCGGGGAAGAAGTCGCGAAAGCGCTGGAGGAAGGTTACAAGGCACAGCGAGGCACACCTTATCACGGTTACTACTTCAAGGTGCTAAAGGGGCAGGGACCTGACGCGCCCATGGGAGGGATGGACTTCGTGGTGGGCGGGGCGATGATCGGCGGATTCGCCTTGGCCGCTGCGCCCGCTGAGTATCGCGTCACCGGCGTGCAAACGTTCATCGTGGGTCCGGATGGAGTTGTTTACGAGAAGGATCTTGGACCCGATACGCTGAAAACATTCCAGAGCATGGACAAGTACAATCCCGACAAGACCTGGAAAGTAACTGAGGACGACGTGGAAGACGACTCACAAGAGTCACAAGAATAGGAGCCGAGTTTAGTAACAGGAGCAGGCGAATAATTAACCGTTGAACTTAGCCGATCTGCAGTAGGTCATTCTTTGTGCAATTGATGTTGGCTTCTAACCGTCGTCCGAGTTTCGGTTAATCGCGGTGGCCAGTTGCGTCCTTTCTGAATGGCGCATCCTATCGTCACCTTTCGTTTCGTCGACCCATTTACGCTCTGCGTTTCTCCAGACTCGATCGTAATGACGCAGGTGTGCTGCAGTTAGCATTCACTGAGGTTTGTCAAGCTGCTCAACGACTCAAGTGGTTCTGCACGTTTCTGAAATGTTTGGGCGACGGTTTGCCGATCTCCTCCTGTTCTGCATCACGTCAGCAGAATTGGTCATCCTCTTCTTACTGACGCCCACCTTCACGATCACAGACTGGATTTACGTCCTGCAACATTTCATCGTTCTTGGGATAGCGCTCACGCGACCACACCCTAAGGTGCGGGATTACTCCATTGCGTCCAGCGTGGCGGTCGGGATCGCCTATGTTTATCCCTATGCCCAAGTCATCTATCTACGCTGGTCGCCCGGGTATGTGGTATCGCCTGCAGGCGGGCTGGCCCTGGTGACGCTCGCGGCTGGTCTTAGTCTTATTAGCCTTCTCGCTATGGGCAGGCTCTTCGGGATCCGCCCGGCTTTGAGAGGTCTGGTGACGAGTGGGCCCTACAGATTGGTCCGCCACCCGATGTATCTCTCATACGTGCTTGCAGACATCGGGTACAACCTACAGGAATGGAATTCCGTCACGCTCCTTCTGGTGTTGATCGGTTGGGCCTCTCTGGTGTACCGCATCCAAGCCGAGGAGCGAGTACTCTCTCAACATCCAGAATGGTCAGCCTACGTCGCTTTGGTCCGCTACCGCCTGTTTCCCTGTCTTTGGTGAAAGTGCGGCTCGTTTACGAGAAGGATCTCACGCCGACACATTGAAGGCTTCCAAAGCATGGAGCGCTTAGAGGGTGGCTACCCCGCTTGGATTCGAACCAAGAATAACGCCTCCAAAGGGCGCTGTGTTACCGTTACACCACGGGGTATGCGCATTTGGGATTTTAGATCGGCGATTTTCGGTTCAAGTGCAATGTCCAAAATTCAAGGGGTGATCGGGCTCGCATTTAGCAACTCGCTGCCACAATCGAGGTTGAATCCAATGGCAGAGCGACGAGTATGAATCGTTTCGTCGTGGCCACAAGGTTCGTTTATGGAACGCACAAGATTCCTTCAACATTACCGGGTCCGAGTCAGGTCTGACGGCAGTCCGTACGAAGTCGATCGGAATGGTGCATCGGTCACGTACGAAGCTGTAGACGAAAGAACCGCTGAGCCAGTTTCTCTAAAGTTGATCCCGGTGCAGAGCATCGATGCCGCCGTGCGCGAGCAGTTCGAGGAACAGATATCCACCGCGCAAAAGCTGCGGCACGTCAACATTGCAAAAGTTTTCGATTTTGGACGCGAAGGCAGCGATTTTGTTTATGTCTCGGAGCACCTGCCGGGTGAAACACTTGCGGCGTGGGTGCGCGGCCACGGACCGATGCGAGCTGATGCAGCGTTGCGTGTGGCGGAGCAAATCGTGAGCGTGCTGTCGTCGGCGAGTTTTCACAAGCTCCCGTATCCCTGCATTCAGCCCTCCGACGTCATGATTGTCCCAGGGCAGACGCCTGAGGGCACTTGGCCGCTAATAAAATTGACGAACTTCGGCTTGCCTGCTGTCAGATCCGATCGCGAAAGTATTCCGATCGAGGCCGCAGCTGTGGGCGCCGAAGATTCCGGCAGCGCAGAACAATTAGCGACTGCACCCAGCGACATCCGTTCAGAGATTTTTTCGCTCGGTGCGACGCTTTACTTTCTTTTGACGGGTGTTGCGCTTTCGGCTGACGCGACCCAGGGGACTCCGAAGCTTTCGAGGTTCCCAAAACCATTGCGAACCTTGCTTGCCCGGATGCTACATCGCGATCCCGATCAACGCCCAAGGGACTTGGTCGTGTTGGCGGAGATGATTCGGCAATCCCTGCTGAAAATCGAACGTCGACGCGCGTTCGCCGACAAGTACGGCATTCCGTACAGGACAACACTTGTGCGGCGACCCGAGGCTCGGTCTACGCGATTGTGGCGAATAGGATTGCCGGTTGCCGCGCTGCTGCTCGCCGCAGCAGTGATCGTAGGCGTATTGCTAGCGGAGCCGATTAGCAGAATCATGCACCGGGATCGCGAGGCGAAGGACATCGGGGTTCTCATTGGCGTGCCGGAATCTTCGCCACCGCAGGCGGCGTCCCGAAATGTGGCGACTGCGAACACTCCCGCGACTATGGCATCTCAAGGAGCAAACGCGGCTGTGCCGGTCCCAAGCCAATCGACGGTGAATGCGGCGTCCCGAAATGTGGCGACTGCGAACACTCCCGCGACTGTGGCATCTCAAGGAGCAAACGCGGCTATGCCGGTCCCAAGCCAATCGACGGTGAATGCGGCGACAGCTTCGAACTCGCCCCAGGTTGCATCGTCCGATGTCCAGCAGCCTCAAACAACGAATGTTGAACCGCAAGCAACTGCTCCAATGGCTTCCGAAACAGCTTCACCAGCAGCGGTCGCCGAAAGTTCTTCCTCGGCTGCGGGCGAAACGGAGTCACCCTCGAAATCTGACGAAGCAACGCAGCCAGCCACTGCCAGCCAATCGAGTTCGCATAGCAAAAAGAAATCTGTTGCCTCAACATCACGCCGCGCCGGGTCGGTGCGTGGTCGGGTCGTTGGCATCACCTCGGATGGGAGATTGATTTTTCGATTGCCCTCCGGTCGCACTGCGATTGTCGCACCCGATTCTGACGCAGAAGAATTCGTTCCGCGCCGGCACCGCCGCGCCATGATCGACCGAGACGAGATGTTTGCTCCTCCGCCTCAGTTTGAGCGGGATTATTTTCCTAACGATTAGGAACGGGGCTGGCATTCGTATCAGCTGACGGAGCTGGCATTGAAGCGCTGCTTTCGCGCCCGAAATTTTTTCAAAAAAAAAGCTTGCCTAATGTCGTGATTCCCGGCATACCTCGCGTCCATGTGGCGATTGGTCTGCGTCGCATTTGTAACTATTTCGCTTGTCGTTGGTTTTGGCGCAACTGCGTACGCGCAGGCGCTGGCCCCTTCCGCACTTAATCTTGCGAGCCACGATCAGAAGAGTGCTGACGACATGGTTCAAGTGATCACGGAGAAGTCGGCACGGGAAACCACGGGTAAACCGGTGCAGGCGATCACGAAAAAGCGGCCCGCGGTAGTGACGAAAAAACCGGCACAACCGATCGTGAAAGAACCGGCGCCGGCAATCGCCAAAGATTCGGCGCGAACGTTCGCGATGGAGCCGGTGCGGCCGATGAATCAACCAACCGTAAGCAAGAAGGAGCAGCCTGTTAGCCGTTTCACGTTCAAGACGGCAGGAGGCAAAAAGGAATCGGCGCCTGTCATCACGCAGTACTATCCGAAGCAGATGGTTTATCCCTTCGGCAGAGTTGATCGACACATCGATAGCAGGCTGATGCAAGCAGCGAGCATCGCGCAGGAACGCGCGCACGCGCACTCGCGCTCTCGGTGCTGGCATTACGTCAAGGAAGCCTTGCTCGCTTCTGGTGCGGTTGATTCCCGCCCGAAGACTGAACTCGCAAGAGACGCCGCAGCGGAGCTCGTCAGCAATTACGGATTTAAAAGACTCTCAGTGACGGATCCATTCTCCGCGCCGATCGGTTCGGTGCTCGTGTACGGCACTTCGCGGAGCGTCGGGCACGTCGAGCTGCGTACTCGTGATGGTTTTGTTAGCGACTTTCGGTCGCCGACGCCATCGCGCCGCCCGCTACTTGGCGTTTTCGCCAAGCTGTAGGTTCCGATCTCCGTCGGGGAAAACGCCAGCGAACGCAGTCGTCACGTTCTGACTGCAGTCACGCTTTTGGCTGGCAAAGACAGGAACTAATAATCATGAGATCGGCTTTGGCCCAAACTTTTTCAAACTTCGCCTGTATCCGGGCAACTTCATCTGGGTTTTTCTTTTGCTTACGCAAACTTTCCGCCAGCCCCACCAGCGACCAACCGTTTCCCGGCAAACGCGCGAGATCATCGCGATAGACCTGTTCGGCTTCGGCAAAACGCTGTTGCTTCATTAACACCGCGCCGAGGGAGTGGCGCACGGGAATCAACCAGCCCGGCGGCTCGTCGTATTTGAGCGCATCTTCCATTCTTATCGCGGTGCGCAATTGGTTAATGCCGCTCGCGACCTTGCCTTCTGCGACCAGGATTTCCCCTTCGGTCATTGGAATCACGACGCCCAGAATCATCTCGCAACTGTTATTGCCTAACGAATCTTCTTTGGGCACGAGTTTGGCGCGATCAAGGAAAACGCTTTGTGCTTTGCGAGCATTGGCCGTGTCGCCCTTTGCCGCATATGCAATCGCGCGCGCGGCATGATGAAAAGCGCGCGTAAACGGCATGTAGTCGGCGTATTGATCCGGCTCGGCCAGGATTTCGTCCCAGAGCCCAAAGCGCACCATCACTTCCAGCGGCATCGCGACGAAGCCTTCCCCTTGCAGAGCGTTCTCTTTGAGGAAATCGGCCGGCAACTCCGCGACCATGGCGCGGATGTGTTTCATCGCCAGTTCGCGCTGGCCCGACATCATTGCGCAATAGGCGAGCATGTGCCGATTATGCGCGACGTAGACATTCAGAAAACCCTTGGCCGGTCCGAAGACTTTCCGGTAACGCTGGTCTGCCGCAACGGCTTTAAGATTGGTCTCGACTGCTTCCAGCCAACGTCCGGTGCGAATGTCGATGTGCGATGGCATATGAGTGTTATGCGCGAGGCCGGGCTGCAAATTGCGAAGGCGGTTCGCCCCGGCGATCGCGCGTTCCGGATGCGGCGATGCTTCCACCGCATGAATATAAAGATGATTCGCGAACGGATGGTTCGGGTTCAACTTCAGCGCCGCGTCCAGCGTCGCCAAAATTTCATCTGTGCCGGGTTGCGCCTCGCCTTTCGGCGTCCATTGGTCCCACGGTCGCAAGTCCATCAGAGCCTCCGCGAAAAACGCGCCGACATCGACATCGCTCGGAAATCTCTTCCAAACCTCGCGCATGGCATCGGCATATGCGCGATCGAGCGGTGTGCGATCTTGCGGCTGCGGATTTGCGTAACGTGTTGCGAGCGCATCGATCAGCGCGCGTTCAACCGGTGAAGCTTTGGCGGCGTGTTCTTTAGCAAGCGCGAGTTCTTTCCAAGCCAGCTCGGCGGCCGGCGGCGGCACAAGCGAAAAATTGATGTGCGGGCCGCAGGCGAGCGCGACACCCCAGTGCGCCATTGGACATTCGGGATCGAACTCCGCTGCTTGCTGAAAGGCACGCATCGCCGCGCTGTGATTGAATCCGTGAATGAAAGCCAGACCCTGATCGAAATAGCGCTGCGCTTCGACCGACTCAGTGGTGATCTTGCGAGAATAGGAGCCCAGGCCGTCATAAAGAGGCTCGTTCGCGGCGTGCACGATCCAGCTT
>WNGO01003187.1_pt1 | contig 16850 bp, 11 predicted proteins | sample 5400511 | NCBI WGS metagenome assembly WNGO01 (sample SAMN13153380, study PRJNA577476) | soil metagenome | isolation source: 20 cm soil or saprolite under Garry oak tree replicate 2 | place: USA:California | collected 2016-06-15 | reverse complement strand
AACGGAGGACTTCGCTCGTATTCTGCACTGATTTTCCATCCTGGTCTCCTTCATCCGTAGGCAGGAGATCGACCAGGTGGCCAAATTCATGTAATAGGGCGAGGATCTGCGCGTGCATCGAGTCTCCCGCATAGGGCCCCACGCCCAACACGCGTGTGCCGAGAAGACTCCAGGGCCCGCCTTCCTTTTGAACTTCGACTACCCTGGCCATTGGAGAGAAAAAAGCCCCTTTCATATTGATGGTGATCGTCGCGTAACTTCCGTCGCCCTGGAAAACCCTCGCGACATACGGACTCCGGAAAATATTCATGTCACCCGGATTTCTGGATTCCAGGACGAACTCTTCTCCCTTGCGGTCTACCGCAAAGCTGAGTGTTCGAAAGGTGGCAGCTGGATTCGAATGCTTTTCCCGGAACCACGCCGAACAGGCGTTTTCGGTTTGCAATATCTCGAGAACTCTATCGCGCGCCCGCAGAATTTTTTGACCTGGTTTCCCCATGGCCGCCAGATCCTCTTGCACCAGATCTCTGGGGGCATGGCACCCGATTTGCGCCGGGCTTGAAGCATTGCATGGATTCACCGATGGCACCTTCACCGGCGGCGTATTGCAGGGTGAACCTAGATCGCTGCTTGCCGCGATTGCCGCGTGCGGAGCGGTGACCGCACTTCCCGAATCTCTTGCGCAAGGTGCCCGGCCAACAAGCATGTTGGCAAGCGGCAGAGGATCAGCGGCGCGACGGATGAATTTGACGGCCTGCGGGAACGCCACCGTTCCGGAAAGGCTCGACATGATAAAAAGAAGAGTGACGGCAGGAATGTTCCTACGGGCGGAGTACATCTCTATCTCCCGCCCGGACCTGTAACTCACCACAGACCGTCCTCGGAGGCTCGCTTCCTGATGGCCGTCAACCGGAAGCTGCCCGCGGAACGGTTGAACCTTGATCCGGGACTAAAGGGAAAGACGAAGTTCAGAGAGCAAAGCCACCTCAAACGTTTCTGGAATGATTCTCAATGGGTCTGGAGTTCTGGATTCTGCGCTGGCGGGTTCTCAGCTACGTGAAATTCGTGAAGTAACATAGTTAAACTTAGAAGATTTACTTCCTGGAAAGTCGCGTTGGAATGCTGGCCGCATTCCTCTTGGCCGGCGCGGTGGGAAGCCAGGCGAGCTCGAAGGTCTGCGACTGCAAACTCTTAACATCATTTCGCGGCCGGCTCCGAGACGTAGTAGGGCGCGCTGGCGGTGTATATGCGCTGGTTGCCACGGACCAGGAGGGTCCATTCCAGGAGCCGGGCGCGCTGGTTGTGCAGAAAGTATTCGTACCAACGGCACTCCACCAGTTCGGGAATGACCACGACAATCTTTCGGTCGGGGTGTTTCTCGGCCAGTTCGAGAATGTATTGAACGATGGGAACGATGATGAAGCGATAGGGCGATGGAAGAAGAATCAACTTGGGCGTCTCGACGCCTGCGGCGCGGAAGGGCTGCTCCACGTAGCGCTCCCATTCCGTACGCAAGAGCTCGGAATGTTCGCCAGGCTCAACGTGAATGCCGATGATTTCCGGGGAAAGACGTGAGGCAAATTCGAGCGCTTGCCTGGAAATTTGGCTCCAGCGCTCGATAGGCACCACGGCAATGGGCCGCGCGGCTTCGCTCGCTGGGGCGACGGGCGCGGCGCAGCTCGTAGTGACGCTGATGGTGTGATAGTGACGCCGCACGACGCGAAACAGGTAAATGAGTAAAGGAATAAAAATGACGGTGATCCAGGCCCCTTCGGCAAATTTCGCAACAAGAACTACCATGACGGTGATACCGGTGACGACTCCTCCGAGGCCATTGATCAGAGCGCTCTTTAGCCAATGCGGGCCGCGTTTTTTTCGCCAGTGTACGACCATGCCGAATTGCGAGAGTGTGAAGGCCAGGAAAGCTCCCACGGCGTAGAGCGGAATCAGCCTGTCCGTGACGCCGCCGAATATGCCCAGCAAGAAACAGCTCAGCAGTGCAAGAACCACGATGCCGTATGTGTACACCAGCCGGCGCCCGCGGTATCCGAAGACGTGCGGCAGGTAATTGTTTTGCGCGATGGCGCGGCAGAGGCGCGGGAAATCGGCGAACGCGGTGTTCGCCGAAAGCGATAGCACGAAGAGAATCGAGGCGATGGTAAGGTAATAAAAAACGCCTTTGCCGAAGACCGCGGCGATCAGCATGGAGAGAAGGCTCTGGTAGCCGGGCTGGCCCGGGTCGGTCGCCGCAATGCCGTAGACTTTCACGAGATAGGAAATTCCCGCTAGCAGCACAGCCAATAGAAAAATGATGACCGTTAGCGTGCGCTGCGCGTTTTTCACGCTGGGCTCGCGGAAGGCCCTCACGCCGTTGCTGACGGCCTCGACGCCGGTGATCGCGGTGCACCCGCTGGCGAAAACTTTCAGCAAGAGCCACAGCGTGACGGCTTCGGTCATGGCCGGCGGGGGCGGCAGCGCGGTCACCGGCACGGGATGTCCACCACTGATGGCCACGCGCACGAGCCCGCCAACGATGGTGATCAGCAGCGTGCCGACAAAAAGATAGGTTGGCACCATGAAGGCCACGCCCGCTTCGCGGACGCCGCGCAGATTCAGGATGGTGATCACGACAAGAATTCCGACGCAGAGGGACACGGTATGCGGCTGCAGTGAGGGAACGGCTGAGACCAGGGCGCCGACGCCCGCGGAAATGCCCACCGCCGCTGTGAGAATGTAGTCCGTGAGTAAAGCCGCCGCCGCGAGAAGGCTGGGAAAGGCTCCCAGGTTGTAGCGCGCGACGGTATAGGAGCCGCCGCCGCTCGGATAAGCGGCAATCGTCTGGCGATAAGAAAAGTAGACGATCACCAGCAGCGTAATGATGGCCGCGCTAATGGGAATGATGTACTGCACTCCCAAAACGCCGAGGGGAATCAGCAAGCTGAGGGCGGCTTCCGGGCCGTAAGCGGCGGAGCTGAGCGCGTCCAGCCCGAAGATCGGGACGCCTTCGCGGACGCCGATCTGCTCGGCGCGCTCGTCGCTGGTCTTGAGGGGCTTGCCGACAATGACGTCGAGGATGTTCATTCCTAGTCCGGTCCCGAAAGGCATTCTGCTTCGGAATAATCATTTGTGACGAGATACGAAATAAAGTCAATCGCGAGGTTCTGGACGACAAGTGATGGAGATCCCTCGCTCGCGACGGCCGCTCCCTGCGCGGAACACCGAAAAGCTCGGGCCAGGCTGGGCAAGCCGCTGAATGGTGACTGGTAGCAATGCAAACAAGCTGCACGCCAGGGGAATTGTGCCGCGTGGAATTGTGGGCTGCGTCCCGCACGGAGAGCGATGGGAGCCATTCGAGGCTCGCAGCACAGAGAAAAAATGCGAAGCCGCGGCGGGAAGATTAAATAGTATAGATATTGCTATCGTACTAGTAATATTATTCACCGTGGTAGGATGACACGGCTGGATTCAAGTGGCTCTTGGGGGGGATGGTCACGATTCGAATGGGAAATGGAAATCTGTGCGAGAGTCAAAAGCTTCACGGAGAAGACCGGCGCATGGAAATGAGGAAAAGAAAAAATCCCCATCTATGAAACCGGCGCCGGCTATTCTGTCTCGATAAACAGGCCTCTCACGCTCACATCCAGAACGCACGGAACATCATCACGTCCATTGCAGCGCTTCTGCACCCAGGTGCCGCATTGCGGCCCGACGCGCGCGCTGAGCCTTCTGGCAAACGGAATGCCTTGCAACGTTTCCTGGAAGCAGCTAAGCCCTGCGAGCAGGACCGGAGATTTCCGACTTCCAAGAGTGGAGGTGCCCGTCGTGTGGGCATCCTTATTCATGGGCAGGCAGGAAGGATGCCACCTGTCTTACACGCTCTCGTGGGCCGGGGGTTATCGCGACCGAGGTTGAAAGCGATCCCGCCCCGAATGGCGAGCCGGGAACTGGGGTCAGCTTGCCATCGGATGGGTCGATGGCGTAGGCAGAAACGCTGCCAGCCCAGTTGTTGAACGGTGAACCCTGGCTCGCTGCATAGACGAACTGGCCCCTAGGGCTCAATCCTACTGAGACAGAATAAAATCCCGCGGGAAAGGGAGAACCAGGCACTGGGGTCAGCGTCCCTGTGTTCCTCGCAATGGTGAACGCGGAGACAGTACCCATATTTGACGAATAGGCAAATTTGCCGCGGGGAATCACGGTGATGGAGAAAGGTCCGTCCTGCGCCGGAAAGGGAGAGCCGGGAAGTAGCGTCAGCGCGCCCGTAGGTTCATCGATGGCGTACGCCCAAATGTCCGCTTGCCAGGAATCCGTGACGTACAAGATCCCCCCGGAGGGGTCAACCGTCACCGAGTTAGGCAGGGATTGACCAAAACTCGCTTTGGGATCCGTTGGAACCGAGAAAGGCGAGCCGGCGACGGGCGTCAATGCGCCGCTGCTGGCATCAATGGTAAAGGCCGAAACAGTGCCAGGGGAGCCACCATAGCCGTTCGCGACGTAAACGAATCGGCCTGCGGGATCCACAGTCAGCCCTCTGGGTATGCCTCCTGTGGGGAAGGGCGAGCCGGGAACCTGCGCTAGGGCGCCGGTATTTTGGTCGATGGCAAAGACCCTGACATTGGCGGCGTAATAATTCGTCACATAGACGAACTTGCCCGTGGGGTCGATCGCCACCGACCAGGGGAATTCCCCTTTAATCGTGGGATTCTCCGGAAAAGGCGAGCCAGGTACAGCGGTGAGTGCGCCTGTGACCTCATCGATGGCGTAACCCCCAATCGTGTCGTCACCGCGATTGGCGACGTACGCGAATCGGCCCTCAGGGTCCACGGCTATGGACCATGGACTTGTCCCGGCTGGGAACGGCGACCCTTGGACTGGTAGCAAAGTACCGCTCGGGTGATTGATGGAATAAGCCGAGACGGTGCCGGGTCCCGGACCGCCAGCATTCGTGACGTAGACGAACCCCCCCGTCTGGGCGCGCAGAGTGGCTGGAGCCGCGCTCAACAGAACCGACGCAGTACAATTTAAGAGCCACACTTTCCTTAACTTGAACATGATTAAGTTCCTCCCTCGATCGAAATTTACGACGGTGTTAGAAGCAACGCCCTGCGCCAAATGGCGCCCCAAGAATCAACGAGAGAGTTCCTGTGGCCCCATCAATTGTGTAGGCAGATATGCCGCTGGTCATGAGTGAGTAAGCAAAGCTGCCGGAGGGGCCTGTCACAAAAGACGTAGGGAACCCGCCTCTCCGGACGGGTGCCCCTGAAATTGGCGTTAGGGCACCGGCCGGCGCATCTACGTTAAACCCTGATACGGCGTTGCCCGTTACGCCGCTGCTCGTAACATAGGAGTACTCGGTTGTCTGACCGAACAGAGCGGATGCCGCAGAGCGTAAGAGCAGGCAAAGAACACAGCTTACATACAATGCTTTCCTCAGCACGAACATGGGCTAACCCACCTTCGATAACGTGACTACTGGGCTGATGGCGACACCACCCGACGGACTACTTCACTGAATCTCTGTGCGTGGAACGCCTGGGAGACTCATTGCCTGGCTGTCAAACGGATGATGCAACCTCTCAAGCTGGCCGGTATTGCTGGGGCCCGGCGCTTGCGTTCGAGCGAGGTTGAATTCGCATGATGGCTTTTTTAGCAAGAACGGTGCGTGATGAAAATCCGTAGAAGACATGCACTTGAGAGGGGAGAATTCCCCAAGAGTATGCAGGAAAAGGCTGCAGCGTACGGAAAGGGCGAGGGTGCCGGGCGCTCACGGCTACGCGGGAGACGGCCTTCGCCCGGCGTGACAGATGGGAGCCTAATCCAGGTGGAACTTATCGGCGGGCAGAGCGCATCATCTGGCAAGGGGGGTGGATCATGTATTGCGATGGTTGTGGCACCCAGCTCACCTCGGGCGGGCAGTTCTGCACCAAGTGCGGCAAGCCGATTGTCCCGAGCGCAGCCTCGTCATCTCCTGTTCTGGGGCACGCTTGCGCGCCTGCCGCGGCAGCGGCCGTTTCGAATGGGCGCGTGCAGCGCAATCTCCACCGTCTGGCGATTCTCTGGATGATCAACGGCATTCTGCGGCTCATGGGAATCGCCTGGATGATGAGCTTCGGCAGGATGTTTTCCCCGTTTATGCGGGGCTGGGGAAGCCCGGTCGTGTGGCCCATTGGGGGAAGATGGGGCTTGGACGCGCCTTTCATGAGCGGCCTCTTTTCGGTGGGCATTTTTCTGGGGCTCTTCGGCGTGCTGCACCTGGTTCTGGCCTGGGGCCTTTTCGAGCGCGAGCCGTGGGCGCGGTTCTTCGGGCTAGCCCTGGGATTCCTGGCGCTGCTGCGTTTTCCGTTTGGCACGCTGTTGGGGATCTACACGCTGTGGGTGCTGCTGCCCGAGACTTCCGGGCGTGAATACGAGCGGCTGGCGCAGCCGGGCGGGCAAGTCAACTCCGCGCCGGTTTCTTCGTAAGTTTTTTTCCTGTGTACGCGCTGCGAGTGCCGACACTTTGGACTCCACTTCCCTTCGAAACTCAGGGCAAGTGGGACAGGATCCTTCCCACGGCAAGAGGCTACTATTACCTTGCGGCGCGCGGGAGCGGTGCGCCACTCACCACTCTCGCGCTTGTGTGAACGATTTTCCGGACTCAGGGCATCGCCCCGGACCTCCGAAAATCAGTCGTGCTCTTAGAAATATAGGCGCAACGAGAGCTGCAAGTTGCGTTCGCTGCCTTTGGTGAGCACCTTGCCAAAGTTTGAGCTGCTTGTCGGATTGAGACCAACATTGGTTATCCCGCTGCAACCGCTACTGCCACACCAATTCGGGTGGTTCCAGACGTTGTAGGCTTCAGCGCGGAACTGGAGGCCTTTGCTCTCGGTAATCGGGAACGATTTGAAGAGTCCAAGGTTCCAATTTTCGAATCCGGGCTGGTGGATAAGGTTTCGAACGCGCTGCGTGTTGAAGGTCCCAGCCGTGGGCGCGGTGAAGATGGAGGATCCGTCCGGGTTGGTTGTGGCAAACCACTGACCATTGGGGCCAAACGTACCAATAATCTTAGGATTGCCGTTGACGACCCAGAATTGGCCATTCTGACCGCAGCCCCAATTGGAGTCCACACCCACACCACCAGTGTAATCAGTGTTGCTAGGGCCTGTAACGCTACAAGGCAGGCCTGTTTGGAACTGCGTGATCCCGCTAATTTGCCATCCACCGAGCAGCTTGCCGCTCAGCGTTGAGTGGTTTTTGAAGAATGGCAGGTCGTAGAGGTAGTTGATGGCCACGACATGACGGGCGTCGAACTCCGCGGGGCCCCATAACATACTCGTATCGTATGTGTCGGGAACGACGTCGCGCTGGTTGGAGCCGTTATCCATGCTTTTGGACAGCGTGTAAGAGACGCCGAATTGGAGACCCTCCGAGAAGCGCCGGTTCCAAGCTATCTGGAGTGAATTGTACATGGAATTGGCGACGTTATCCGTTTCCCGAATGGAGCCGAAACCCTGATAGGGCCGGAAGGCGTCGATGCTGCAGGGGGGCTTCGCTACAAGGCATGGGTGTGCTGCAGCGACGGCTGTGGTCGGCTGGTTGATGTCGGATTCCCGTTGCAAGTGCACCCCGCGACGTGCCACATATGCAACGCTCAAGAGCGTCTTCCAAAACATCTCGCGTTCGACGGTGAAGTTCCAGGCCCAGGCTTCCGGATTCTTAAAGGCCTTGCTTTGCGTTGTCACGACTAACGGAATGCTCGCTGCTATGCTTGGTCCAAGGGCGTCTATCGAATTGTTTGTCACGCTGGCATTGGGCTGAAACGGCGGATTTCCGCCAAGGAAAACCGAGTCGCTCACGCCCAGGCGGGTAAAATAGCGGCCCGCACCCGCGCGAAATACGGTCTTCTTGTTGAACTCGTAGGCAATGCCCAGGCGTGGCTGGATGTCGCCCCACTGGATGTCCGAGTAATGATTGGGAACCCCGCGAAACAGGCCATTGTACAAACCGGAATCAGCCTCGGGAACACGGCCCTTGGCGGAGGAGGGGAATCCGCTCCCCGGGATGACCATGCCATTGTAAAGCTGAGCGATCGTAGGTGTGCCGGTAATGAGACCCGTCGCCGGGTCCACGGTCACCGCTTTGCTTAGATCGTAGAACGTGGGGTCGAAGACGATCATGTTATTCCAGATAGCATGGTAGGGAACTATGACCGAGTAACGAGCGCCAAAGGTGATAGTGAGGTTCTGCCTGGTCTTCCAGGAATCCTGCGCGAAACCCTCCCACATGCTTCCGCGGAACACCGTATACGCGCGATGGCCGATTTCCGAGTACCTATCGAAGAGCCCTAGAGCCGCATTGGCGGCGGCGACTCCGGTTCCCCCTGCTCGACTATCGCCGAAGGTGAATTGGCCGTTTTGGTTGTTTGTGCAAGTGCTGCAGGCTTGGACATTTATTTCGTCATTGTCGTTCTCACCGTCATACTCGTATAGGCCGCCGAACTTCAGGGTGTGGTTTCCCTTGATCCAGGTGAAGCTGTCAGATAGGTCGATGATGGGGCCAGCGGAATGCGAAGGATAAGGCCCACCACTCAAGCCGGACATATGGTCCATATTAACCGTTGGGATGCGGGTGGGTATGAGCTTCCCTTGGGGAAAGATATACGAATAATTGAGACCGACTGTGGTGCGGTCCAGAAAATGCGCCTGGTCGACGGGGATGTGGACGTTGTCCTTACTGGCGGTCATCAAAACCTCATTTACCTTAGTGGGGCTGATGGTCCAGATGTAGTTGATGGAGTTGGTTTGGTTGGGACGGTCGAAGTACTTGGGGGTTTCGTTGGTGCCGCCGTCCAGAGGCTGGTATTCCCAAAAACTGAAGTACACACGGCGAAGCCGGAGCCGCTGCTTTTCGGTTAGGTTTATATCGACAGCCACGGTGTCCTTGCGCTGATACTGCGGATGCTGCGCCGCGAAAAACCAGTATTGGTTGCCGTTAATCGGCGTGGTAAGGTTCGGCGCTGGGTATGCCTTGAGGATGCCCAGGCCGTTCTGGCTCAACCGGTTAGCCGGAATAATGTTCAAACCTAGGGGGTTGCTCGGAGTTGCCCTCGAGGGATCTTGAAAGCAGCCAAGGGTGCTGATCATTCCAGACCCAGAGGGGATTTCTTTCCCACACTGCGAGGATGAGAGCGACGCCGGGTCCGCGATGTACACAGGAATCTTGCCGCCAGCTGAGTTCTTGCGCGTGATGAAAACATTGTTCGCATCCAGCAGCTCGCTAAAGTCACCTGTCCGCATCGCAAGCGTGGGAACCTCTAGATTGTTCGTATCCGTGAAGACGTACCTCACCCATTCCTCTCCCCAATACCAAAAGACTTTGCTCTTGTCTGTGTTGAAGTGGTTGGGGATGAAAAAGGGTCCCCCGATGTTGTATCCGAACTGGTTGTAGTGAACGGGAGCGGTGACGCCAGTGGTTCTCGGGACGGCATTACGCTGCCAAGTGTTGGCATTGAACATCGTGTTGCGGACATATTCGAAAGCAGCACCGTGGAACTGCTGCGAACCGCTCTTAGAGATAATGCGGATTTGCCCCCCGGACGACCGGCCGTATTCGGGGGCGTAATCGGCGGTTAGAATCTGAATTTCCTGCGTGGAATCCACGTCTGCCGCGCCAATGCTGGTGCCGTTCGAACGAGTGCGAACGGCAGGAGCGCCGTCATAAGTGATCAGACTCTCAGGAGTGCGCGCGCCGTTGATGTTCGATGGTCCCTGGGTGAAATTGAAGCTAAGGTTCGCAAGGGTGCCGCCGCGGGTGCCAGGCACCAGATTGGCCATAAAGATCGGATTGCGGCCGTTGATCTCCAGCGAGTCAATCTGCTCCCGGGTGACGTCCCTTTGCACGGAGGCTGATTCCGTTTGCAGCAAGACCGCCGATGCCGAGACTTCGACGGTTTGGCTGGCCGAGCCTACGGTCAGAGTCGCATCAATGACGAGATCTGCGCTAGGGTCCAGCTTGTTATTTGTAGTTTCGTATTTCTGGAAACCAGTTGCCTCTGCGATCATCGTGTAAAGGCCAGGCGGCACGTTCGTAACGACGTAATACCCGGAATCGTTCGTCGTCGTTTGGCGTTCGACGCCAGTGTTGTTTCGAACCGTGACCTTGGCGTTCGAAATCGTAGCGCCCGAGGGGTCTTTGATAAAACCTGAAATCCTGCCCAGGTCCGACTGCGCGAACAGCATTCCCGAAACTCCCAAGCTCATGAAAAGCACAAAAATGGTCACACGGCATGCGTTCTTCATGCTCCCCTCCGTATCTCGAAATCAACAAGCGAGGTTTCCGCTTTGGACTGCCACCCGCCCGGTAAGATGCTCTTTGAAAACTGACTTGTCAACGAAGTTTTCACGACCGGACCGAGAGTGGCTGGCATCTCCGCAATCCAAGGCATGGGCGCCAGCATCTCCGCAATCCAAGGCATGGGCGCCAAACCCCTTGTTTCCCAAATCGTGAGAACCGACCTGGGGAGGCTAATATTATGTGAGGGGAAATATTTAAACCAGGTGAAGTATGTATTTCGGGGTGGTGAGTATTACCTTTAGCCGTAGACAGGCAATTCCCGAAGCGGAAGCTTTCCGTTGATTCCCGCCCGGCCGGTAAGGCATCCATTCAAGATAATTTTCCGGGTACCCTCCCTGAAGCCATCCGTGATGCTCGTGATGCTTTCCATTCTTGACAACGGCGAGGAGAGGGCCTACGCTCGCGCGATTCGCGGAGAAGCGCGAAGGACACGGCAGCGGAGGCAATCCCATGGAAAAGAAGAGACGAAGCAGGGGTATGGCCGGGGCGCGTTCGAATCGAGCTTGGTCCGCTTTCGAATGGGTCGCGCTCGGCGTGTGGTTATTTGCGCCAGCGGTGATGGGCGCGGAAAACTACGAAGTGACGGTGGAGCGCAACGTGGCCGCGAAGATGCGCGATGGCGTAACGCTGCGCGCGGATATTTACCGGCCGAAGGCGGATGGAAAATACCCCGTGCTGCTGGTGCGCACGCCATACGACAAGACCGGGACGATGCACTTTGGGTTGAAGGCGGCGGCGCGGGGCTACGTGGTGATCGCGCAGGATGTGCGCGGGCGGTTCGAATCGGAGGGAGAGTGGTACACGTTCAAATATGAGTCGCAGGACGGATACGACACCGTGGAGTGGGCGGCGGCGCTTCCCTATTCGAATGGGAAGGTGGGGATGTTTGGCGGATCGTACGTGGGAGCGACGCAATATCTGGCGGCGCTCGCGAGGCCCCCGCACCTGGCGGGGATTTGCCCGAACGTGACGGCGTCGAATTATCACGACGGCTGGACGTATCAGGGCGGGGCGTTCGAGCAGTGGTTCAACGAATCATGGACGACAGGTCTGGCGCTGAACACCATGCGGCGGCGCGCGGAAAAAAAAGCCGATGCGCTGGGCGGGACCCCCGTGCTGCCGCTGATTTCATATCCCGTGCTTGAACCGCCTTCCGCGGAGGGGCTGGCGCCGTATTTCAAGGATTGGCTGGCGCATCCGAATTTCGATGAGTACTGGAAGCAGTTGTCGATCGAGGACCATTACGCGCAGATCCAGGTTCCGGTCTACGGTATGGGCGCGTGGTACGACATTTTTCTCGGTGGCACGCTTAAGAATTATATGCGTCTGAAGACGGAGGCGGGCACGGAAGCGGCGCGGCGCGGACAGCGGCTATTGGTCTCGGTCGGAGGGCACGCCGGAGGATCGAGCACCGGAAAAGTGGGCGCGGTGGAGTTTGGCAGCAAATTGCCGGCGGATGAAGACGAAGCGATGCTGCGTTGGTACGACTGGCTGCTGAAGGGAGAAGCGAACGGCGTCGAGAAAGAAAAGCCGGTGAAGATCTTCGTGATGGGAAAAAATGAGTGGCGCGAGGAAGACGACTGGCCGCTGGCGCGCGCGAAAAATACGAAATATTACCTGCATTCGGCGGGCGCGGCGAACGGAACCGCCCCGATAGGATCGGGGCAGGCGGGGCAGGCAGGAAACGGCGCGTTAAGCACGGTGGCTCCGGCGGAGGAGAAGGCCGACCAGTACGTCTACGATCCGAGCGACGCGGCACCGACGATTGGCGGGCCGCTATGCTGCGGGGCGCTGCCGACAGGAATTGGGCCGGAAGACCAGCGGCCGGCGGAGGCGCGCGGAGACGTGCTAGTGTACACCACGCCGGCGTTTGCGAAGGACACCGAAGTGACGGGTCCGGTTTCGCTGGATTTGTACGCGAGCAGCTCGGCGGTGGATACGGACTTCACGGGGATGCTCGTGGACGTTTGGCCCAATGGGTTTGCGCAGAACCTGACGAGCGGAATCCTGCGGCTGCGTTACCGCAACTCGCAGGAGAAGCCGGAGCTGGCGAATCCGGGAGAGACGTATCACATCACTGTCGACCTGTGGGCGACGAGCAATGTGTTTCTCGCGGGGCATAAGCTGCGGCTGGAAGTCTCCAGCAGCAATTTCCCGCGGTTCGACCGCAACCTGAACACCGGGGAAGAGCAGGCGCGTGCGACGCGCATGGTCAAAGCAACGAATGTGATTTTTCACGATAAGGTGCGGCCTTCGGCGGTAGTTGTGCCGATCGTGCCGTAGTGGGAAGTGGCAGGTGGCCCGCGACCAGTGAGGCGTGTCTGGAAGGGGCGCACAGCCAGGAGCGGCTGTGCCACGAAGAGCAAGGGTGTCATAAAATCTTGCCGTGATTTCCGGCCGAGGTAGTTCTTTGATGTGCACCTGTAACGCCGATTGTGAGACGCCAACGGAGTGAAAGCGGGCAGCACACTCACGTCGTACGCGGGCCAAACGTGGCGCACTTTGCTCGACACAGTTTCTCGCGGCCCCAATGAGAAAGTTGACCGAAAGGACCTGGCTTGCTTCGCGTGGATCCTTGCATCTTTTGCCGCGGGGCTCGCCGCTTCCTGGCAGTGTTGGGGCAATCCGTTGGTGGACAGCGGACGCGAACTGAACGTGCCTCTGCGGCTCGTTCACGGCGAAATGCTCTATTCGGACGTGAACTACTTTTACGGCCCTTTCTCTCCTTACCTCAACGCATTGCTTTATCGCGCTCTTCATCCGTCGCTGTGGGTCCTTTGGGGCCGCGGCATGGTCTCGACCGTCCTTATCCTGGCTCTGAGCTATTGGATTGCCCGGCAGATTGCGGGCCGCTTTCCTGCGACGCTGGCGTGCTTGGCCATCACCTGGGTGTGCGCGCTGAAGTCTCAGGGAAATTACATGATGGCTTACGCCTTCGGCGGAGTCGATGGCTGCACTTTCGTTCTGGCGGCCACAGTCTTGCTGGTCGTTTTCTTGCGGAAGAAGAGCCCTGCAGCGCTTTTTGGCGCAGGAATCTTGGCGGGCCTTGCGATTCTTTCAAAAACGGAATTGGGGGGCGTGGCCGTCGGAACCGGCGTGGCGGCAGCGGCACTCGAGGGGTATCCCCTCCTCCGGAGCATATTCTTGTGGCTTGCGGTGTTTCTGGCTCCTGCTTTGGGCATGCCAGCGCTGGTTTTCTCGTGGTTCGCCGCGCGTGTGGGTTGGCGGACGCTCACGGTTGATAGCCATCTTTTCTTTGGACATGTGCCTTGGCAATGGATGTACTACAACGGGGTGCGGTTTGGCTTTGCTCATCCGTGGCACTCGCTGGGCTTGATGATTGCTTCGATGTTTCGCTTGATGGCTTTCGGCGGACTTCTGGTTTCCCTCAGTCTGCTGCTCGAAATGCGGCGGGCGCGTTTTCCTCAAGAGGATGGAGGCACCGCGCGAAAACCATGGCGGGCCGTGGCAGGACTTCTGATTTCTCTGGCAGGAATTGCCGTGTCAGGGATCGCCCTTTCAGACCTGGGGCCGTTCATGGCAATGCCGTTTCTCTTGCTCGCTCTCGTGGCTGCGGGTATCGGCGCGTTCGTGCGCGCTGAACGCTGTGGAACGCCGGCGGCACGGATACAGGCCGGCATAATGGTCATAATCGCAGCGTCTGCGCTGGGCAGCCTAGCAAGAATCCTACTGCGCGTTTCCACGGGCGGAACGCTTAGCTCTTTCCTTTTGCCGGGCTCAGTGGTCTTGTTCGTGTACATCTGGCTGGTGATCTTCCCGACATTCTTGGCCGATCCCGCCGCGCGCCGCCGGGCCGCGCAACTGGTATCGGTAGCCCTCGCGGCGAGCGTGCTAGTAACCGCCGTCACGCTCTCTGTACGATATCGGCGGAAATTCGGCTATTCGCTGTCGACTGCCAGGGGAAGCTGGCGGACTCCCGTCGATGTCGGCATAGCCTTCTCGCAGGCACTGCAATTCATCGAGAAAAGGACCGCGCCAGGGGATGCGGTTGCCATCCTGCCAGAGGGAACTGCGCTGCTATTTTTATCGGAACGGCGCAATCCACTGCGCGAAGAAATGGTTACGCCAGGTTTTCTGGATGTTCCAGGCGAAGAGCGCGCTATCGAGAGTCTTCGGCGATGGCAAGCACCTCTCATTTTTATCGCCAATCGTCCCACGCCGGAATTTGCGGAAACCTCATTCGGGAAGGACTACAACCAGCGTCTCATGTCCTGGATCGAGCAGAATTATGATGTCTGCGGCGTGTTTGGGCCTCGGCCCGACGCTACCCTTCAGATCGGCGCTCCGGTTTTCTTTCTACGCGCATATTGTCTCGCGTCGAAGACATCCAAGCCGGTGACCGGTGAGTGGTGACTGGCAGGGGAGCACCGCCAAGATTGTATTCAGTCTCATGAAATGCTTTGCACCCTGTTATCAGGACATCCTTATACACTCGCCCGAACGGAGATTGACAGCAGAGGGGCGGCGGCCCTATGGTTTCGCCTAGAGATAAGGCTGAAATCGAACAATCCGGAGCAGAAGCAAGCGAAAGTGAAGAAGCGGTGGAAGTGAGGGGGTGACCTCGCGCGTTCGTTCGAAATTTTTCCAACCAGGCAGATGCCGAGGGCCGAATGTTCTGAGGGGGCGGACAGAACGTTTGAACGTTACACGTTATAGCGCGAGGGGGAGCGTTGGAACGTCGGAATGGCTAAGAAAAAGGGGGACGCTTCCGCAAGAAAGACTGAGGGCCGCAAGCGAGATTGAGTGCGAAAGGAGAATTCCAATGAGGAGTCATGTGAGGAGACATGGGGCCACGCTGGTAGCTGTTCTTATTTTCGCGGGGGCGGCGCTGATTGCGTCGTGCGCGAAGCCCTACCACGAGGAAACCGAACGCTATGTGTTCGTGGCTACGAATATCAACTTGCCGTACTGGAAGGAAGCGGAGGCGGGGTTCCTGGATGCGGCCAGAACGCTGGGCGTAAAGGGGGAACTGACCGGTCCGACAACGTACGATCCGCACGGGGAAGTAGGATTTTTCCGCAAGATCGTGGACCAGAACCCCGCCGGAATTTGCCTCTCCGCGGCGCGGCCCGAGATTTTCCAGGCAGACATCGACAAGGCGGTGGCGGCGGGCATCCCGGTGATCTGCGTGGATGCGGATGTGCCGGATTCGAAGCGCTTGGTGTACATCGGAACGGATAACGTCAAGGCCGGACGAGAGAGCCTGAGAAGAATGGCGGCGCTCATTCCGGGTAAAGGGAACATCGTGGTCATTTCGATTCCGGGACAGCATAACGTCGACGATCGAGTGGCGGGGGTGGCGGACGCGCTGAAGAATTTTCCCTCGCTGAAGCTGACCAAGATCCTGGATGACAAGGGCGACGCGGGAAGCGCGTTCGACCAAGTCTCCGAGCTGATCCAGAAGAAAGAAAAAGTGGACGGACTTATTTGCCTGGAGGCCACCGGGGGCTCCGGCGCCGCGGGAGCGCTGCACCGCTTCAGCCTGGAGGGCAAGCTGCCGATCGTGGCGTTCGACAACGATCCGGGGACGCTGGATTGGATCGAGCGCGGCGCCATTACGGCCACGATCACGCAAAAGCCCTACGTGATGAGTTACTACGGGCTGAAGTTCCTGGACGACCTGCACCACAACGCGGTACACCAATTCAAAGACTGGCGCACCGCGCTGGCGACGCCGATGCCCACGTTCGTGGATACCGGCACGGTGGTGGTGGACAAGAGCAACTTGAAGGTCTATCGCGAGGCGCTGACCGAACACTCCGCGCCGATGTAGAGATGGCAGTTGTGGCGGGGATCGAGACGGATCGTTGTTGGTAGTCCATTCGAATTGCGCCTGGGTCCAAGGGCGGACCCGGACGGACGAAAAGGCAAAAGGCGCTTCGGGTGTAATTAAAAGTGCGAGTCAAGCAGTTCTAAATTGCGGGGAAACTTCCTGACGTCGGTTGCCTCTGAAAATGGATAGACGACATCCCTACTGGCTTGATTCTAAGCCCGCTATGCCAACTATGACCCTCGGAGACAGCCCGGCGAAGTCACCTGCGGCTGGCCGCCATCCACTCACGGTGACTCGCACTTTTAATTGCACCCAGGCGCTTCCCCCCCGCTTCCCCCGCTTCGGCTATCTCGGAAGGCAGATACCACGGAGTATGAATCCCTCCTGATGGATGGCCTTTTCTCCGCAAGCTGAGGCTGCGGAGAAACGCCGCCCTATTTTCGCGTTCAGAAATGACTTGTATTTTCACGCTAACTTGTAGCAGTATTGCTACAATATGAAGACAAAACCACGAGGCCCTCAGGCCGCGCACCTCCGGCAGCGCAAGTTTCAACTGCTCCATCGTTTCCCCATCCCACCCGATGCGCTGCCCGGAACCCTCACCCGCAGTTTCACACGCTGCGGAAATCCCCGCTGCCATTGCGCGCGCGACAAGGGCCATGAGGCTTGGACACTCACCTTCATGGTCCAAGGTCAGCGACGCACCGAGCGCATTCCCAGGGAT
>WNGO01002252.1_pt1 | contig 16852 bp, 14 predicted proteins | sample 5400511 | NCBI WGS metagenome assembly WNGO01 (sample SAMN13153380, study PRJNA577476) | soil metagenome | isolation source: 20 cm soil or saprolite under Garry oak tree replicate 2 | place: USA:California | collected 2016-06-15 | reverse complement strand
CGCCGCGGCAGTCGCGGCCGGCGAGCGAGCGGGAGGGTACGATCGCTTCGAAGCCGCGCAGCAGCGCATGACGACGCTCGGGGCGCGGACGTTTGTGCCGGACCCGGCGGCACATGCGGTCTATGACGAGCTGTTTGCGCTGTACGGCGAGCTGCACGACACGTTCGGCGCCGTCAGCGCCACGCGAGGCGACCTTGCCTCCTTGATGAAGCGGCTGCTCGCGCTGCGCGAACGGGCCCTCGCGTGAGCCGGGTGGAGAGCGCGCTGCGCGAGCTCGTGTACCGGTCCAATCGGGCTCTGGTCGACAGCGGGCTCGTGACCGAGACGTTCGGCAACGTGTCGGCGGTGGACCGCGCCGCAGGCGTGTTCGTGATCAAGCCGAGCGGCGTGCCGTACGAGGAGCTGACGCCGGCAAACCTGGTGCCGGTCTCGCTGGAAACGGGCCGCGTGCTCGCAGGCGATCTCCGACCTTCGTCCGACACGCCGACGCACCTCGAGCTGTACCGGGCGTTCCCGTGCGGCGGGATCGCACACTCGCACTCCAGCTACGCCACCGCGTTCGCACAGGCGCGGCGGCCGGTGCCGTGCCTGGGGACCACGCACGCGGATTACTTCCGCGGTGACGTGCCGGTGACCCGTCCCCTGACCCGGGCGGAGGTCGAGCAGGAGTACGAGCGGCATACCGGGCTCGTGATCGTGGAGACGTTCGGCACGCTGCGGCTGGCGCCGGCGGAAGTTCCCGCCGTGCTGGTCGCCAACCACGGCCCCTTCACGTGGGGAGCCGACCCCCTGGCCGCCGTGGAGTGCGCCCGCGTGCTCGAGCACTTGGCGCTCCTCGCGTACCTGACGCGCGGCGTCGCGGCGGACGCGGCCCCGCCGGCGGCGTATCTGGTAGACAAGCACTTCGACCGCAAACACGGCACAGCGGCTTACTACGGGCAATCGAGAAAGGGAGGCGCATGACCGCCCTGGACTGGCTGATCGTCGCGGGTTATTTCGCCGCCATCGCGGCGCTCACCTCGTGGGTCATGAAGCGACGCCGCGACACCACCGACGACTACTTCCTGGCGAGCCGCCACCTCGGCTGGTTCATCGTGGGTGCGTCGATCTTCGCGTCCAACATCGGGTCGGAGCACGTCGTGGGTCTCGCCGGCGCGGGAGCTACCAGCGGCGTGGCGCTGGCCCACTACGAGCTGCACGCCTGGTGCCTGCTCGTGCTCGGCTGGGTAATGGTCCCATTCTACGCGCGGACCATTGTGTTCACGATGCCGGAGTTTCTGGAGCGACGCTTCTCACCCACCAACCGCTACGTGCTCTCGCTCATCACGCTGGTCGCCCACGTCGTGACCAAGTTCGCGGTCGGGATCTTCGCCGGCGGCGTCGTCTTCGGCGTGCTCCTGCCGGAGCTGCGGCTCGACCTCGCCGGGTACTAGTCATCATGACCGGGCTCTACACGGTGTTCGGAGGGATGCGCGCCGTGGCCTACACCGACGCGCTGCAGACGGTCATCCTGGTGGCCGGCTCCGGCCTGCTGACGCTGTACGGGCTCAAGGCCCTCGGGGGCTGGCACGAGCTGCGCGCCGTCCTCGACCCCGACCTGTTCAATCTGTGGAAGCCGCTCGTGCCCGCCGGCGTCGCGGGGACCTGGGCCCCCGTGAAGGAATCGGGCCGCATCGCCTGGTACTTCAGCAGCAACTATCCCTGGCTCGGCATGCTGTTCTGCGCGCCGATCATCGGACTGTGGTATTGGACCACCGATCAATACATCGTGCAGCGTGCCCTGGGCGCGCGGGACGAGCGCCAGGCGCGGCGCGGCTCGATCTTCGCGGCATTCCTGAAGCTCCTCCCGGTGTTCATCTTCATCATTCCGGGCATGATCGCGCTGGCGCTCGCCAAGACGGGCCGGGCGCCCGGCCTCGCGGCGATGGTAGGTCCCGACGGGAGGGCGATCCCCGGCGTCGCGCAGGCGGCCTTCCCACTCATGGTCGTGAAAGTCATGCCGGCCGGCATTCGGGGACTGGTCGTGGCGGGTCTGCTGGCGGCCCTGATGAGCTCCACGGCAGGGGCGTTCAACGCCTCGTCGGCCCTGTTCACGATCGACTGACGGGTCGCGACCGGCGTGATGGTGCTGATCAGCCTGTTGTGGATCCCCGTGATTCAAGGGTCCAAAGGGCTGTACGATTACCTGCAAGGTGTGCAGGGATACCTGGCACCGCCGATCTTCGCCGTCTTCTTCCTCGGCGTGTCGTTCAAGCGCTTGAACGCCAAAGGCTGCCTCGCCGCGCTGCTCGTCGGTTTCCTGCTCGGGGCCTTCCGGCTCGGCGTCGACACGCCGGTGAGTCTCGGGATGGCGGGGTTCGCGCAGGGGTATCCGACCGGCTCGTTCCTCTGGATCGTCAACAACGTCTACTTTCAGTATTACAGCTTGTTCATTTTCGTCGTTTCGTGCCTCACCATGGTCGTCGTGAGCACGCTCACGGCGGCGCCCGAGGCGGCAAAGGTCACGAACCTGACCTTCGCCACGGTGACGGCGGAAAGCCGCGAACAGTCGCGCGCAAGCTGGAACCGGTGGGACGTGATCAACTCCGGCATGGTGCTCGGGCTTATCCTGCTCGCGTATCTGTACTTCACGGGCTGAGGAGGCGCACCCATGACCCTGTCGCGCCGCAACGCCATCAAGCTCGGTCTGGGCGCGGGAGCAGGGGCACTGCCGCTGCTGGGCTACGCACCCGTGCTGGCGGCGGCGGCCCGGGCGTCCCGCGCCGGCGACGTCGTCAAGGCCCGGCCGCTCCCGCTCTCCGCCGTCCGATTGTTGGCGGGACCGCTCAAGCACGCCCAGGAGCTGGACGCCGGCTACATGCTGGCGCTCGAGCCCGACCGGATGCTGGCGTACTATCGGGACCGCGCCGGCCTCCGGCCCAAGGCCGAGCCGTACGGCGGCTGGGACGGGGACGGCCGGAACCTCACCGGTCACATCGCGGGGCATCACCTGTCGGCGGTGAGCCTGATGTGGTCCGCCACCGGCGACCCGCGGTTCAAGCAGCGGGCGGATTACATCGTGGGGGAGCTGAAACAGGTGCAGGACGCCCACGGGGACGGCTACCTGAGCGCGCTCAAAGGAGGCCGGAAAGCCTTCGACGAGCTCGCCCGGGGTGAGATCCGCTCGGCCGCCTTCGATCTGAACGGCGAGTGGTCCCCGTGGTACACACTGCACAAGACGTACGCCGGGCTACGCGACGCGTATCGTCACACCGGGAACCGCACGGCGCTCGCTGTCGAGATCAAGTTCGCCGCCTGGGCCGAGCGCATCCTCTCCCGGCTCGACGACACGCAGCTGCAGCACATGCTGAACACCGAATTCGGCGGCATGAACGAAGTGATGTGCGACCTGTACGCCGATACGGGCGACGCGCGTTGGCTCGCGCTCTCGTACAAGTTCGAGCACCGCGCGCTCCTCGAGCCGCTCGAGCGCCATCAGGACGACCTCGCCGGCACTCATGCCAACACGCAGATCCCCAAGATCCTCGGCTCGGCAGCCCGCTTCCTTTACACGGGGACACCGTCCGACCTGCTCGCGGCCGGGTTCTTCTGGGACCGCGTGGTGCAACATCACAGCTTCTCGAGTGGCGGCCACGGCAAGGACGAGTACTTCGGCCCGGCGGACGAGTTGAGCGACTGGATCGACGGGCGTACCGCCGAGACGTGCAACGTCTACAACATGCTCAAGCTGACGCGCCGGCTGTTCTCTTTCTGGCCCGACCCGCACTACGCCGACTACCACGAGCGGGCGCTGTTCAATCACATGCTCGCATCCATCGACCCCGAGGACGGCCGGGTGTGCTACATGGTGCCGGTGGGCCCGGCGGTGACGCACGAGTATCAAGACATGTTCCGCGACTTCACCTGTGACGTGGGAACCGGCATGGAGAACCACGCCCTGCACGGCGACGGGATCTACTACGAGGGAGACGATCGGCTCTGGGTGAACCTGTACGTGCCTTCCACCGCGACCTGGGCCAAGGCCGGCGTCCAACTGGCCATGGAGACCGACTTCCCCGAGGGCGAGACCGCGAAGCTGGCGCTGCGCCTCAAGACGCCGCACCAGTTTACGCTGGCGTTGCGCCGCCCCTATTGGGCCGGTCGAGGATTCCAGCTGAAGCTCAACGGCCAGACGGTCGTCGCGCCGGATCAGGAGCCCGCGCCCGACAGCTTCGATCAGAGCGGCCGGAGCCAGTACCGCCGCCAGCCGTACGACGCAAGCTCATATGTGGAGCTCAAACGCTTGTGGACGAGCGGCGACGTGGTCGAAGTCGCGCTACCCAAGGCGCTTCACCTCGAGCCCCTGCCCGACAACCCGCATCGCGTTTCGCTCATGTGGGGCCCGCTGGTGCTCGCGGGCGACCTGGGGCCGGAGCCCGACGCCCGCCGTGGCGAAGGGGAGCGGCGCGCGCCGCCCAAGGTGCCGGTGTTCGTGACGGCCGATCCGGTCGCGACCTGGTTGCAGCCGGTCGCCGGCGCGCCCGGCCACTTCCGCACCGACGGGGTGGGCCCGCACCTACTCGACGTATTGGGACCTGTTTACGCCGGGTGAATGGGACCAGCAGAAGGCCGCTTACGCAGCGGAGGCGGAGCGGCTGCGGAAACTCGCAGCGGCGAGCGTTGCATACCTGCAGCCTGGGGAGGTCGTCTTCGAGCGGCAATTCAATTATCAGGCCGGCGAGGGCGCCCAGCCACAGCGAATCCTCGGCCGGCCGGGGCGCAGGGGCCGCACGTGGTTCTCCTATGACCTGCCGGTCGAACCCGCTCATCCGATGGTTCTCATCGCGACCTACTTCAGCGGCGACCGGCGAGGCACCCCGGCCGACTTTGAGATTCAGGTGGAGGGCCGCACCATCAGCGACCAACACCTGGGCCTAAGCGAGCCGCACCGCTTTTTCGATCTCGAGTACCGTCTCCCCGAGGACCTGGTTCGCGGCAAGAGCAAGGTGACGGTGCGCTTCCAAGCCAAGCCAGGCAACCAGATCGCGACGGTCTTCGGGCTGCGGATGATTCGCGGCGACGCTGAGCGTTAGGCAAGCTCTGCATCGCTGACGCGACGGCGGGGGTGGGGGCATCGCACGCGTCACACGCGCGGGCGCTCGGGCGGCACATCTGCGCCGAAGCAGAGCCGATACCGACGCTTATGTGCCTGCCGTGCGCCCGCGCGTGTCAGCGTGCTAGCCCCCACCCCCGACGTCGCGCGACTCGTGCAGACCTTCCCTAAAGGCCCGGGTCCGCTCACAGCCCCCGCTTGGCCCGCTCGATCACCGTCTCCATCATCGACGGATGGCCCGTGAATGTGTCGTCCACCACGCTGAGCGTGGGGATGATGCCGGGCGCGAGCCCCAGGGTTTCGTGCCTGAAGCCGCCGAAGCCGGACTCGTGTACGCCCGAGCTACCGCGCCCGGGCGCCCCGTGGCTCAGGTGGGAGAACGCGCGCGCGTAGCGGGCCGCTGGCCCCAGACCCACATGGTAGAGCGGGATCAACTCGAGCAGCGCGTCGTAATGCATCTCCCCGCACGGCATGACCTGGGGAAACCGGGCGCGCAGACCGAGCACGAGCTGCCGCATGCCCTCGTGCATGTCCGCCTGCGGATTGTTCATCCACCCACCGGCGATATCGAGGAAGTAGGCGTCCACGTGGTAGCGCTCGATCACCTCGGCGATCCGCGCACTCAGCCAGTCGCGCCACGACGCCACGCCGAGATTCATGTAGGACAGCCACCCCTCCTGGTGACGGTCGTTGTCCCAGTCCACCCAGTTCAGGTCGAAGCGATCCCCGTCGATCTTGTGCGTCGCCGCGCCGGCGATCCGGGCGAACATCGCCTGCCGGCGATTGGCGGCGTTGGCGCCGAACATCGGCATCACGCGGAAGCCCAAGCCATGTGATTCCTGGATGAGGCGCTGCAACCCGGCCTCGCCGCCCATCCGGTCGGAAGCCCGGTACAGCGGATAGTCCCAGTAGTAGCGGCCGTCCCACGCCGGGAGGAAGAGCAGCACCCGCTCCGGCGGGATGCGGGTCGCGACCCAGCGCGCGATCTCCAGCATGTGCGCGTAGTCGTTGAACACGTAGCCGGTGTAATGCATGCCGTGGAGCGTGACCACGAGCGCGAGGCGCCGCAGCCAGTCCGGGGCGTCGCGCCGGGTCTCCCAGGGCTCGAGATGGTACGCGTGCTCGAGGTGGGTGGTGTGGGCCTGCACTGCGTCGTCCAGCGTCTTCGCGAGCCCGAGTCGCCAGGTGGGAACGCGGAGTGTGGTCTGATCCTTCCACCCTTCCGCCTCGAACACCGCCTCGACGCGATAGGCCTGCTCGCCGGGCTGGAAAAAGAAGCGCTTAGCTCGGACGCGATCGTCCAGCGATGAGAGAAAGACGCAGTCTCCTTCGGCGCGCTGCACGATCACGAACGGCGTCGCGAGACCCCAGGCCGTGTTGGCCCCGAACAGGTCACCGCCGCCGAACGGATAGCCGAACAGCACCTCGTTGTCCCGCGGATCGAACGGCTCGTTCCCCGCCGCCGAGATCCGTCCGCGCGGCACGTTGCGAATCACCGTCGTGACGGCCTTGATCGGCTGGTCCATCTCCGCCGTCACGTTCCATTCGATGAAGTCCCCACTCTGCTGGAGCTGCGCCGTCACCCGGCCCGGCGCGGTTTGCTGGCCCCCCGCCCACACCAGGCCGGCGCAGTGAATTGCCACCCCGTGGCCGTCTGCCGTGCGCTCGGCGGTCATGCGCCGCGCGTCCAGCCCGTACGCATTCTCCCGCGTGAACATGAGAAAGCCGAACCGGTAGCCCGCGAACTCGACCGACGGCTCGGGGAACTCGAAGCTGAATCGCATGAACGCCCGGCCATGGCTCGGCGTGAACACCTCGCTGGTGGACGTGAGCGGGAGGATGGGGACAGCGTCGGGACGACCCGGCGGGGCAGCTTGGCTCAACCCGGGTGGCAGCACCGCTCCGGCGCCGGCCGCGCCCAGCAGCGCGAGCCAATCGCGGCGGGAAAAGGAGTCGCCCGTGCCGTGCATATCGCCTCGCAAGGAAGGTGAGCAGCAACAGTACCGCAGGCGGCGTGCCCCAGCCAGCCGCGCTCGGCTAGTCAGGACCGTGCGCCCGAGCGAAATGCTTCGAGCAGAGGCGTGGGGTCGGGCCCGCGGCCGAGCGCGTGCGCCTCGCACGCAGCGTATATCTGTTTGAGCTCGGCGTACACGGCGACGCTCCGCGGGTCGGGTCGGACTCGAGCCACCGGTTCCACGAACCCGGCGACGACTTCCTCCCAGTCGATCTCCCGCCCCTGGGCGACTTGATCGCCGTGGAACGCCCGCAGCGCCGCGCCCAGCGCCGCCGACTCACCCACCGCGAGCTGTTGCACTAGGGCGCCGTGCACGTCCGCCATGACCTGCAGAATGGCCCGGTTCTGCGCGGCGCCGCCCGTAGCGTGGATTGCCACCACGCGCTCTCCCATCCACCCGGCGTGCAGCGCGGTCGCCATCATCTGGGCCTCGATCACCGCTCGGACGTTGCCCGGCGCGTCTCCCGGGTCGAGTCCGTAGCGCCGCACGCCCGGCGCGAGCACCGCCGGCGTGGTCTCGGGCTCGAACCACGGCAGCATGATCGCGCCGCGGTTGCCGGGCGGCGTGTCGCGCAGCGCTCCCGCAAACCCTTCCCAGTCGAGACCGTACGCGTCGCGCACCCGCTCGCGGGCGAGCGAGCCGTTCGTGAAGCATACCAGCGCCATGTAGTCGCCGGTCGGCGCGCCGAACACATGGCTCGACCCCGAAGCATCGACGCGCGGCTCCCGCAGCAGCCCGAACAGCGTATCGCTCGTGCCGAGGGAAATCGCAATCCGCCCGGCGGTCACGAGCCCCACGCCGATGAGGCTGCTCGGGTTGTCGCCGCTCCAGGCGATCACGCCCGCGGGGGGCAGGCCGTACCGCTCCACCCAGTAGCGCGACAACGGGCCGATCACCGACCAGGACGGAGCCAGCTCGGGGAGCTTACGGTCGAGCCCGGGCGCCGTGGCGCGCAGCGCGACCTCCGACCACCGCTTCGCGGCAAGATCCATCAGGTTCATGCCCGCGCCGTCGCCCGGCTCGATCGGCGCGTGCGCCCCGATAAGCAGCGACGCCAGGAACGAGCTCACCAGGTGGATCCGGTCGGTCGCCGCATAGCCCGACGGGTCCTGCTCGTAGTACTTGCGGATCTGGGGTCCCGTGAACCGCTCGAACGCCCGGGACCCGGTGAGGCGCGCGAGCGCGTCGTTTCCCCCGACGGAAGCGGCGATAGCGGCACACTGCGCCGTGGTGCTCGAGTCCATCCAGATCGGCGCCTCTGCGCGACTCAACACGCCGGACAGCTGCGTGACGAGCGGTTGCCGCGGATCGAGCCGGGCGAGTCCCGGCGTCGCGGCGGCGTTCAGATAGACGCTGCCGTGCTGTTGCGCCGCCCCGGCCACGGCCCGCAGCTCGCGCAGATCGGCGCCTGAGTCCCGGGCCAGGATCCCCATGAAGCGGTCCAGTGCGTCGGCCCAGAGCAGCGGCGACGACGTCGCGACCAGCGGATCGGCGTGCGGCAGCACCCCGCTCCGGGTGCCATAGTGGGGAAAATCGCGGTCGAAGTTGAGCGATCGCTGAAACACGACGCGCCGCTCGGATCCGGTGATCTCGAGCACGATCCCGGTCAGGCCTTGGGTGCTCAAGTCAAAGCCCAAGTACAGGGGCACGCGGGCTCCTCGAGGGGGCGGGACACGCAACGGTAGCGTAGAATTACGCTTGACAGCCGCGGTTTCGGGAGGAGAGGGCGTGACCATCTCACGACGCGAGTTCGCGCGCGCCGCCGCCGGGGCGCTCGTGGGGACGGTGGTGCCGCGGGCGCCCGACCAGGGCGCGCGGCCTCGTCCCTCACCGTCGCAGCTCGCCTGGCAGGAGGACGAGCTGGCCGTGTTCCTCCACTTCGGCGTCAACACCTTCACCGACCGCGAGTGGGGCGACGGCCGCGAGGACCCGGCGGTGTTCGACCCGACGCGCCTGGACGCGCGGCAATGGGCCCGCGCCGCCAGAGCCGGCGGCGCCCGCGCGTTGATTCTCACCGCCAAGCATCACGACGGCTTCTGCCTCTGGCCCAGCCGGCTCACCGAGCACTCCGTGGCGCGGAGCCCGTGGCGCGGCGGGGCAGGGGACGTGGTGCGCGAGTTCACCGAAGCCTGCAAGAGCGAAGGGTTACGCGCCGGGCTCTATCTATCGCCCTGGGATCGCAACGCCCCGGTGTACGGCGATTCGCCGCGCTACAACGACTTCTACTGCGACCAGCTCACCGAGCTGCTCACGCGCTACGGGCCGATCAGCGAGGTGTGGTTCGACGGCGCCAACGGGGAGGGGCCGAACGGACGCCGCCAGGTGTACGACTGGCCGCGGATCTTCGGCCTGGTGCGCCGGCTGCAGCCCCGGGCGGTCATGTTCTCGGACGCGGGTCCCGACGTACGCTGGTGCGGCAACGAGGCCGGAATCGCAGGCGACCCGAACTGGTCCACCGTGGACCCGGCCGCCGTCCCCTACCCCGGCGCCCCGGGCGACGCGGTAATCGCCGCTCTGCAGCACGGCGATCCCGGCGGCGCGGTGTGGCGACCGGCCGAGACCGACACCTCGATCCGGCCAGGGTGGTTCTACCATCCGGCGGAGGACGAACGGGTGAAGCCCGTGGACCAGCTCGCCGGCATCTGGCTCACGTCGGTGGGACGGAACTCGAAGCTGCTCCTCAACGTGCCGCCGACGCGCGACGGCGTGCTGCACGCGACCGATGTCGCGCGTCTGGCAGAGCTCCGAACCCGACTGACGTCCTTGTTCGCCGAGGACTTCGCCGCGGGTCGGCCGGTGACCTGGCGGGTAACCGGGGGGGGAGGACGCAGCGCCGTCGCGGAAGTCGATCTGGGCAGAACCGTGAGAATCGGACTCGCCCGCCTCGGGGAGGAGATCGCCCGGGGCCAGTGTGTGGCGCGCTACGCCCTCCAAGGTACGGTGGAAGGCGCGGGCGATTGGCGCGAGCTGGCGCGCGGCACGACGGTAGGCTATCGGAAGGTCGACCGGTTCGAGCCCACGCCGGCGCGCCGCGTGCGGGTGGTGGTGGAGGACGCCGTGGCGCCGCCGCGGCCGCTGCGCATGGGGTTGTACGGCGGCGTCTGACGACCCACGGTAGCGCATCGCCGTGAACCGTGGTAGCCTCTCAGGCCATGCATACCTCCAGCTCGTTGAGATTAGCGGCGCTGACTGTGTCCCTCGCCGTGGCGGCCGCGCGGGCCCCCGCTCAACAGGCAGCCCTGGGTCTTTTCCAAGGTCAGACCGACGTCGGGCACGTGACCAAGCAGGGCTCGGTCACCTACGATGCCGGGAGCGACCGCTACACGATCGCTGGCTCGGGCGCGAACATGTGGCTCGACCACGACGACTTCCACTACGTATGGAAACGCATCCCGGGAGATTTTCTGCTGCTCGCGCGCGCCCAATTCGACGGGCCGGGCGTGGAGCCGCATCGCAAGTTCGGGTGGACGGTGCGCTCGAACCTCGCGACCGGTTCGCCCCAGGTGACGGCGGCGGTTCATGGGGACGGCCTGGTCGCGTTGCAGTTCCGCCGCGCGGCGGGGGGGCAGACCGAAGAGGTCCGATCGCCCGTGACGGGACCGGACGTCATTCAGCTCGAGCGCGCAGGGGACGGCTACACCCTCTCGGTGGGCCGTTTCGGGGACACGCTGGCGCCGGTCCGAGTCGCGGACCTGGCGCTCGGCGACACGCTCTACGTCGGGCTGTTCGTGTGCGCCCACAACGACACCGTGGTCGAACGCGCCACCTTCCGCGACGTGCGGATCACCGCGCCCGCGCCGGTCGGGTTCGCGCCGTACCGGGATTACATCGGGAGCAATCTGGAGATCCTCGACGTGGCGACCGGGGACCGCACGATCGTGTTCCGGTCTCCCGAGTCGCTCCAGGCGCCCAACTGGACCAAGGACGGCACGGCGCTGATTTACAACAGCCAGGGCCTGCTGTATCGCTTCGACCTGGCGCAGCGCCGGTCGGTCGCCCTCAACACCGGGTTCGCGACCAGTAACAACAACGATCACGTGCTGTCCTTCGACGGGCGAACGCTCGCGATCAGCCATCAGAGCGCGGAAGATCACAACGCCTCGATCGTGTACACCGTACCGGTGGGGGGCGGCATACCGCGGCGGGTCACCAAGCTGGGCCCGTCGTACTTGCACGGCTGGTCGCCGGACGGGAAGTTTCTGGTCTACACGGGACAGCGGGGCGGGGAATTCGACGTCTATCGCGTCCCGGCGGACGGCGGCGACGAGACCCGGCTCACTGACGCCCCGGGGCTGGACGACGGCCCGGAGTATTCACCCGACGGCAGGCATATCTACTTCAACTCCGTGCGCAGCGGCACCATGCAGATCTGGCGGATGCGCCCGGACGGCAGCACGCAGGAGCAGCTCACGAGCGACCAGTTCAACAATTGGTTCCCGCACGTGTCCCCCGACGGCCGGTGGATCGTGTTCCTATCCTTCATGAGGGACGTGGCGCCCGATGACCACCCGTTCTATAAGCACGTGTACTTGCGCCTGATGCCGGCTGCGGGCGGGACGCCGCGGGTGGTCGGCTATGTGTACGGCGGCCAGGGCACGATCAATGTGCCGTCCTGGTCGCCGGACAGCCGGCGGGTGGCGTTCGTGAGCAACACCGACCTGCGACGGCTGCCCTAGACGATGCGCGTGTCCGAACTCCGCGCCGCGCTCGAGGACGCCCTCGGCCCGATCTATCGCGTCGAGCGCGAGGTCCGCCCCGTCGGTACCTGCCGTCTGTTCGTGGCCGTGGGACCGCCGGCCGATCCCGAGCTGTTGGTGAAGGTGTTGCCGGCGGAGCTCTCACTCTCCGTCGATGCGGCGGCATTCGAGCGTGAGGTGCTGCTGCTAGGCGACCGCCTGGGGCACGCCCAGCTCGTGCCGCCGCGGCGCTCGGGCCGTGCCGGCGCGTTCGTCTATCACGCGCGACGCTTCGTCGAGGGCACCACGCTGCGCGCCTGGCTCGCGAACCACGGCGAGATGCCGCTGCGCCGCGTTATCGAGGTGCTGCGCGACGTGCTTCTCGCCCTGGCGCATGCGCATCGCGGCAGCATCGCCCACGGCGACCTGCGACCCGAGAACGTGCTGCTCACCCAGGGACGGGTGCTGGTGGCGGACACCGGAATCGTGGACGCCGTCGGCCGCACGCTGCCGACTGGTCTCGCGGGCAGCGTCTGCGCGGCGTTGTGCGCACCCGCCTACCTCACGCCCGAGCGGCGCAAGGACGGCGGGGCCGCCGGTCCGCGCGACGACATGTTCGCCGTCGGGGTGCTGCTCCACGAAATGCTGACCGGTGAGCTCCCAGCCGTCGAGGCGGAGGCGCTCGAGGAGGTGCGCTCGCTGCCGCCGTGGCTCGCGGAGCTGGCGCATCGCTGCCTCACGGTCGACCCCGCCGCGCGGTGGCCCGACGCCGCGGCGGCACTGGACGCGGTGGGCCGCTCGGGCGCGGGGCCCATGTGAGCCCGGGCCCGGTGCTGTGCTATCACCGGGTCGGCGGGCCACTGGAGCTGGGCGTCACGCGCGTGGCCCGGTCTGTGTTCGCGCGCCAGATGACTACGCTCGCGCGCGCCGGTTGGCGCACGCTCACGCTGGACCAATTCGCTGAGCGGTGGCAGTCCAACCAATCCGCAATCCGCAATCCGCAATCCGCAATGCTGTTGACCTTCGACGACGGCTACGCCGGCCTCGCCCAGCACGCCTATCCGCTCCTCGCCGAGCTCGGCTTCACCGCCACGACCTTTCTGATCACCGACCACGTGGGCGCGAGCAATACCTGGGACGTTCGCTATACCTGGCGCCCCCTGACCCACCTCGACTGGCGCACCGTCGAGCACTGGCGGGCGCGCGGCTTCGACTTCGGCTCGCACACCGCCTCCCATGCGCGCCTCACCTGGCTGGACGACGCCCGCGCGGCCGACGAGCTGGGCCGTGCCCGGGAGGCGCTTGTGCAGCGGCTGGGCGGCTCGGCGGGGCGCGCCATCGCTTATCCCTTCGGCGCGGCGGACGCGCGGGTCGAGCGGCTGGCGCGGAGCGCGGGCTACGAGCTCGGCTTCGCAGGCGTGCGGGGGAACGGCGGCGCGATGAACGTGCCACGGGTTCCGGTCTACGTGTGGGACGCCGGGAGCGTGCCGCTGGGGCTGCGGGCGGATGGTCTCGGCAGCGTGGGAAGGTTCGTTGCGGATCTGGCGAATCGGTGCGCGGTGGGGACGAGCTGGATGTTGAGAATGCGCCGTCGGCCGTCAGCTTTCAGCCATCAGCTAGTCGAGAAACGATCTGCTGACGGCTGACAGCCGACAGCTCAAAGCAGCCCTCCCCCGGCGACCGCGACCCCCATCGCGTGGTACCCCTTGTCCACGTAGATCGTCGCCCCGGTGATGCCGCTGCCGAGCGGGCTGGCGAGGAACGCGGCGGTGGTGCCGACCTCCCAGGCGGAGAGCGGCTCCGTGAGGGGAGCGTTGGCGGAGTAGTACTGCACCATCTGCTCGATCTTGCCGATCGCGCTGGCGGCGCGTGAGGCGAGCGGGCCGGCCGAGATCGTGTTGACCCGCGCGCCGTACTTCCGGCCGGCCTCGAAGGCCAGCGTGCGGGTGTCGCTCTCGAGCGCGGCCTTGGCCGAGGACATGCCGCCGCCATAGCCGGGGACGACGCGCTCGCTGGCCAGGTAGGTGAGCGACAGGAACGAGCCGCCCGGCCGCAGCAGCGGTCCGAGTCGGGCGACCAGAGAGACCAACGAATACGCGCTGACGCTCACCGCCGTGAGATAACCGGCGCGACTGGTTTCGAGCAGCGGCTTCTTCACCTCGGGCCCATTGGCGAGCGAGTGGACCACGATGTCGAGCGACCGCACCCCGAAGTCCTGCGTGAGGCGTTCCGCCAGGCCGGCGATCGAGAAGTCTCCCACGTCCTTGTAGCGCTTGTTGATGCGCACGTCCTCCGGCGCGTCCGTGAGGGAGTCGTACGCGGCATCGAGCGGGTAGATCTTCTCGAACGAGAGCAGCGAGCCGTCGGCCATACGGCGCGCCGCGTCGATCTTCCCTCGCTCGAGCAGGTTCAGGAAGATGTTGAGCGCCGGGGGCCACGTTCCCGTGCACACCGTCGCCCCGCCCTCGGCGAGCGCTTTCGCGATGGCAAAGCCGTATCCCCCGTCGTCGGCGACCCCAGCGACGAGAGCCCGCTTCCCGTGAAGATCGATGCTCAGCATCAGATGAAAAACCTCGCCGCCACCGGGATCAGCTGCGGATGCTTCACCAGGGCATGGGCGAAAACCCGGCCGAGTGTCCGCTGCCCCTGGGGAATGGCGTTCACCGTGCGCGCGAGCGAGTTGAAGAACGCATCGTCCAGCGCCTCGAGCGCCTGCTTGATGCGGTAGTACTTCAAGTGATCCTGGCCAAGCAGCTCCATCCAGGCGTGGTGGTACGCGGCCAGCCGTCGTGCGCTCGTATCGCCCGCCCGGACTGCGGCCGCCGCCGTGCAGCCGGCGAGACGCCCAGCCTTCATCGCATTCACGATGCCGCCCCCCGAGAGGGGATTGATCATGTGCGCCGCGTCGCCCGCTACCAGCACGCCGTTCGTATAGGTCTGCGGCACGGTGGTGTGCACGATCACGCCCCCCACCGTGTAGCCGGTCCGCGCGCCGTTGGGATAGCGCCGGCCCACCCACGCGTCGAGATACTGGCGCGCGTTGCGACCGTCGCTCTTGAGCGCCACCAAACCCAGTCCCACGTTCGCGATCCCCACGCCCTTGGGGAAGATCCAGGCATATCCCCCCGGCGCGACGGCGTCGCCGAATTGCAGGTAGATCGCGTCCGGGTCGAAGTCGATTCCCTGGACCACGTATTGGGCGCAGGATTCCATGTCGCGTGCCGGCACCCGCGTGTCGAGGCCCGCCCAACGACCCACCATCGCCTCAACCCCGTCCGCGGCGATCACGACCTTGGCCCGATAAGTCGCCTCGCCCCGCAAGCCCCGCACCGCGACGTCCCAGCGCCCGTCCGGAGCGCACGTCATCCCCGCTGCTTCCGTGCCCACGAGCAGCTCGGCGCCCGCGGCGACCGCCTCCGCAGCGAGAAACGCATCGAAGCGCGTGCGATCGAGGATCCAGCCCACGTCTCGCTCGGCGACCCTCACCTCCGAATCGTCGGGAGCGATGAAGATGACGCGCGCAATCTTGCGCGCCACCCACGGCGCGCCGTCCGGGTCGGCGAACTCGCGCAGTCCCGCGTCGCCCACACCTTCAGCGCAGCGCACCGGTGCTCCCACGGCGCGATCGCGCTCGAGCAACACGACGTCGAGCTCCGGTGCCGCGCGCTTCGCCTGCGCGGCGGCGACGGCGCCGGCCGGGCCCGCGCCCACCACCAGGACGTCGACGTCAGGCATCGACCATCGCCAGCGCGCCGACCGGGCAGGGCGCGACGCACTTGCGGCAGCCGGTGCAGGTCTGGCGGTCGATGACCAGGTCGCTGAGCTCGAGGTGGATCGCTTCCGGAGGGCACAGCGGCAGGCACAACCCGCAGCGGTCGCACACGGCCAGGTCCACCACGGCGACTTCGGCTGCGCGGGCGCGTCGCATCGGCGAACGGTAGCCCCCCCCGGCAGGGCCGTCAAGCATCAGCCTTGATTGAAGTTACGCTTTACATTAGCTTGAGGCGCCGTGCAAGCGCCCGCCTGACAACCTTCACCCGACGACCGCGTGCCCTTTCGCTGGCCGAATTGGAAGCTCGGTGCCTGGAGTCCGGCAAATGAGATCGGCGTCGATCTGGGCACGGCGAATACCCTGATCTACGTGAAGGGGGAGGGCATCGTCCTGAACGAGCCCTCGGTCGTCGCGATCGAGAAGTCGACCGGCAAGATCAAGGGGATCGGGCTCGAGGCGAAGCGTATGTTGGGGCGCACCCCGGACGGTATCCTCGCCGTGCGGCCGCTCAAAGACGGCGTGATCGCCGATTTCGACGTGACCGAGAAGATGCTGCGGTTCTTCCTAAAGACGATCATCGATCGCCACCTGTTCCGCGTGAAGCCCAAGGTGATCGTGTGCGTGCCTTCAGGGATCACCGAGGTGGAGAAGCGGGCGGTGCGGGACTCGGCACAGTCGGCGGGCGCCAAGGAAGTGTACATGGTGGCCGAGCCGATGGCGGCGGCGATCGGCGTGGGGCTGCCGGTCGAAACGCCCACCGGCAACATGGTGATCGATATCGGCGGCGGCACCACCGAAATCGCCGTGATCGCGCTCTCGGGGATCGTGTCGGATACGTCGATCCGCATCGGCGGCGACGAGCTCGACCAGGCGATCGTGCAGTTCATGCGCAAGAACTACAACCTCCTCATCGGGGAGCCGACCGCCGAGCAGATCAAGATCCAGATCGGCTCCGCCGCCCCGGTCGGCGAGGAGCGCGAGATGGAAGTAAAGGGCCGGGACCTGGTGTCCGGCATCCCCAAGATCGTGCGCGTGCACTCGAGCGAAATCCGCGAGGCGGTGCAGGAGCCGATCCAGCAGATCGTCGATGCGGTCCGGCGCGCGCTCGAGATCACCCCACCCGAGCTCGCCAGCGACATCGTGGACCGCGGAATCGTCATGACGGGAGGCGGCGCGCTGATCCGCGGCCTCGACGTCCTGCTCCAGCAGGAGACGGGCCTGCCGATCCACCTCGACGAAGATCCCATGACCTGTGTCGTGCGGGGGACGGGTCGGATCCTCGACGATCCCGAGAAAT
>WNGO01001615.1_pt1 | contig 16859 bp, 17 predicted proteins | sample 5400511 | NCBI WGS metagenome assembly WNGO01 (sample SAMN13153380, study PRJNA577476) | soil metagenome | isolation source: 20 cm soil or saprolite under Garry oak tree replicate 2 | place: USA:California | collected 2016-06-15 | reverse complement strand
AAACAAAACCCCCCGCCTTGGGCCGTCAAGCGCTGGGCCGATCATGTGGGCCGGGCGCGCCTCGTCGATCGCATCCGGGCGTTGGCCGTCGAGAACTCGTCAGGCACGGTTTACCGCAGAGGCAATCGACGCGAGTACGATAAATTCGAGCGCGCGAGAACGCTGCTCGCGAGGCGCGCGATCGCGTCGCTGTCTTGCGGCCTGCCCGTCCTCGCCAGCGTGCACCGCATCCGCACGTCATTCTATGCTGCGGCGGACCGGCGCTTTCATGGGCCGTACCGATACCTCGGACTGAAAGCGTGGCTCAAAACCTATCTGCCGCTCTTGGTCGAAGCCCTGGAACAGAAGGACGCCCCGGTTCATCCCTTCTTTTGGTAGCTCGAAAGTCGTCTCAAATCACGGCGCATCTGTGGGCCAACATTCCCATTGAAAAGTAGCTAGAATCCCTCTCGCTTGAACGAGACCGCTGTTTTTTTTCGGAGGTTTTCGATGGTTACGATTGATTCCATCCCCATTTCGCCGCCGCCCGAGAAAGTTGTCGAGGCGAGCGAGGACAAACTCCTCGCTCCCGAGGAAGTCGCCGCGAAGCTGCACGTCACGGTCGGCACGTTGGCCGTTTGGCGATGCAGCGAGCGCTACCGCCTGCCGTACACGTACCTCGGTCGGCAAGTTCGATATTACGAAACCGACGTGATTGCGTTCATCCGGTCGCGCCGCGTGGTTCCAAAACAAGCGAAGCCGCAACGCCGCGCACGCGGAACGCGGCGAGGCGGCGCGCGATGACTGATTTGTCTGAGCCGGACCCGTGGAAACCGTCGCCATTTGACGACTTTGAAGACCTTGTAGACAAAGACTCTGAAGACTCTGAGTACCTGAAAACGGGGACTCTCTCGCCGGGCCAGATCGCCAGCATCAACAGCTTCGCTTGTGAGAGCCGCATGAACGTTGATGCCTTGATCGCCGTGCTCCACGCCCTCGGTTACAGAACGCTCAAGGAGATCCCACAAACCAGGTTCTCGGAACTCTGGGGCGCTGTCCTCGCCAATCTTCCGCGCGTCAAGCGATGGCGATGGCCCAAACAACCGCCTCTCCCCAAAAAGCCGCCCGCCCGCAAATACTTCGCCTGCGTGCATGCTTGGGAGGGGAACGAGTTCCCGCACTATCACCTCGGCAACGATGGAGCGGGCAAAGAATGTTTTTGGCTTCTTTGTGAATTGTGTTACGGGTTCAAGTCCGAAGCGGCGCGCGACGGCTTGCCGTGCGTGGAGATTCCTGAGGCCGAAGCGATCGAGCGCCGCTGGATTCCGCAATCTCGCTCGATGCAGTACTTATATTGGCTCGACACCGACACCAGGGGGGGCTTGGCCCTCATCTTCTGGGGCGATTCCGCGCGCAACGTGCTCTTGGACTGCGGCTTGCTTCCGTGTGAGATTGACTACATCCACAAATTTTGCGAGCTGCACGACTATATGTACACGGCGGGTGAAATCCGTCGTGGACAGCACGTGATCAGCGAAGAAATGGAAACCGAGGTCGCCCGCATCCTGGAAAAGCGGTCCGCCTTTTTGCGCGCCCGACGAGAGGGCCAGCCGTGAGCCGAGCGATGAAACTTCTCTGGCACTACACCTGGGACTATCGCATCGGGGACATCTTGCGTTCGGGTTACGTCGATGTGGCCCGCCTCGGCGTCTCGCCGAACGAGAAGGCGATCGCGTGGTTCTCGTCGAACGCCATTTGGGAGAACACCGTCCGCAAGACGAGGGACGTGATCGGCATGGAGGAGATGCTGGCGCGCGGGATTCGCCTTTATCGCGTCGGGGTTCTGCCCGCCGCCGCCCCGCTCAAATGGTCAGCAATCCGAGCGCAGAGCGGCATGTCCTCGAAGGCGGCGAACGGCCTCGCCGCGCTCGCCGCGAAGTGGGGAGCGTCGCCGTGGGAATGGTACGGAAGTTTTTCGCCGGTCCCGCGTTCGGAGTGGCAGGCGGTCGAAATGTTCGGGGAAAACGGATGGGGGAAATCAGCCAATCTGGAGTTGGAGCAAGTCCGAGCGTGAGTCGATCGAGCCTGCACGCGCTGGTCGCGGCGCTCGTGGAGATTCAAAAACTTTGCGCGAAGAGCGCGCCGCACGCCGCGATTTTCGAGGTCGCCGAGGAGGCGATCCGCAGAGCGAACGGACGGCACTGAATCTTCGAAAGGGGAAACGCGATGGACGAGGCCGAACGAAAAGCAGCCGAGCACATGCACTTCGAAGTGATCCGTAGTTTGTGGAGAGAACGCGAGCCGACGATCCCGACGACGAAGACGATGAAGACGAAGACGATTTCGAAGACGAGGCCGCCGACCTGGTGCTGATCGAACTCGCGCACCGGGCGATCGACACGACGCTCGATTCGTTCGCAATGTCCGGGCCAAGTGAAGAGGCGTTCCAGAAAATCTCCAACGACTACGAAGAACCAGCGCGCCACTGGCGTTACAAAATCACGAGAAATGGGATCATCGGATACGCGCGCCGGGAAGATTTGACCGAGGACGAAAGCATCGCGATGCAGGGCGAGCTTCTGTGGAAGGCCGACGAGGCCCGCAGGCAAGCCTCCGCGCTCACGCGATGGATGCGAAAAGGTGCGGCCTCGGGGCGCTTGCGTTCAAAGTCGTGAGGCGCAACTTTCGACAAAGGCGAGGTGACGTGATGGCAAAAGCGGCGATGATCATACCGCATGACGTTTTTGAAAAACTAAGGGCCGGGAAAACGCCGACCAGGGAGGACCTGGACGCGATCACCTGGACGGGGCCGGTCTGCGATGTCTGCTGCAAGGCAGTCGATACGAGCAAGCGGGTCAGCGACGGCGAAAAAACCAGCGACGAAGACTTGCTGGGAGCGGAAGTCATCGTCCACACCACGGACAAGGGTGAACACGGGTGCGACAACCGCTATTACCATGCGGATTGCTATTGGAAAGAGCAGGAGGAGGGGGCTTCCGATGCGTGACGACCAGAGCAGACACTACTACGTTACGGAGCCATTGAACTGCAAACTGCACGACGTTCTGGCGCTGCTCTCCGTCGTGCACGACCGGAACACCGATCCGGATTTGCTCCTCTACGTGTTGCGCGTCACGAAACATGCTCTCGCGGGAATCAAGGCGGAGCTGGACCAAAGCACGGATCCCCGTTCGAGCGACATCGCGAGAGATGCAACGGCTGGAAAAGCCAAGACCGGCAACCCGGCTTCTTAGGAAAGTTTTTTCCCGCAGCCCGCGGATTTCGCGCGGGCTTACGTCAACCCAGCAATTCCGCATTGCTCTCAGGGCGAAAGCGTGCGGCCGATCCAAAAAAGAGGCGAGGTCGCGGTCCCCCGGGATCGTGGTGCTCGTCTTTTTTTTTCGGGCGGGCAAAAACAAAGGGCCGCGACGGTGGACGATCCTTCGCGGCCCGAACTTCAGAAAGGAAACGACGATGCTGAAGATAACAGGTCCCGCCCAGAATGCAACGCCCCGCTCCTGGTCCGACAGCGATTGCCGCCTGGCCCTCCGGTTCGCTCTTTCGCAAATCAACGCTAGCCCTCCAGGAATGTTCCGCTGGCTGGAGCGGGCCCGTCCGACATTCCACGCGCAAATCTTCCTGAACGCCGTCGCGAAGCTCGACGGCGCGTGGGGCACGAGCCGGTTCGAACCCGTCCTCGCGGAATTTATGTACGCCATCAGCGCGGCCATCCCGATATTCGAGCTGAACGGGAAGCGAGCCTCCCATGACGAGCCCGAGCCCTAACGGCAAGCGGGCCCGTCTGAGTCTGGGTTGCGTGGACGTGGCTACCGCCGCGCTCGGCGCGCCGCTTCGCCGTGCCGGCGCGGAAGTATTCTTCCGTTGCCCGAACCACGAGGACTCGCGTCCCTCGCTGCAAATCAATACCCGCAAAAACTGTTACCTGTGCGCGCCGTGCAGCTCGCAAGGGACCGCGTGGAGACTCGCCGCGTTCCTCGCGCACTTGGACCCCGGCGACACGAAGGCGGTCGCCGGATGGCTCCGCGAGCATCGAATTCTCGGCGTGCGCGCTCCGGGGCCGCGTACTTCGCCGGACCCTCCGGCGCCGCGCGCTTCTCCGGCCCGCGCCCGAGCGCCCGCTCGGACGAAAGCCGGATTTACGAGAGGCGAGGAATTCTACTATTCCGACGATCTGCGGAAAGTGCGGTTCGATCCCGCGCCCGAGAACGCCGAGGCTAGAAAATATTTCGTGTGGGAGCATCGCGTCGGCGAGACGTGGCTCGCGGGACAGGGCGGCAGAGAAGCCCCGCTGTACACGAACGAAACGTGGCGCGATCCTGACGCGGGCGATCAGGTCGATCGCGTGGTCGGCTTCGAGGGCGAAGCAAAAACCGATTTGGCCGCGGAGTTCCACTTCGCTGGATTTTCCTTCAAGAATTTGCGAGCGGATCAGTGCGACGTGTTCGGTGATCTCGATGTGGTGTTGTGGCCGGACAAAGACCTTTCCGGCGACAAGCAGATGAAGGCCGCCGCGAAACTTCTCGACGAGTCCAAGCAGCCCCGACGCATCCGCGTCATCACACCGCCCGCGGAACTTCCCGAAAAAGGCGACATCCTCGACGCCGTGAAGACGCTGGGCTGGGGGAAACCGGAGATCGACCGATTGATCGCTTCGGCGAAACTGTTTTCTCCGGAAGCAGAACCCGAACCGGAACCGGAACCACAACCCCCGCCCGCGGAACCTACAGAGACGCGCACACCTACACGCACGCCGCGAAGAAAGAGCGCCTTGAAGTGCTTCTTTGATTTCCGCAGTTTGCCGCTGGAGGCGTTCCGGCTTCCCGAGGACGGACGGCAAGCGCAACACCTTTGCCGGATGCGCCGCGCCGTGGCGCGAGAACTCAGCGGCTTCGCCAATGCGGACGGCAGTCACATCACCGTGAGCGTCGCCAGGATCGGGGAATCCCTCGACATGCCGCCCGCCACCGTGCACCGGCGCCTCGCGGACCTGCATGCGCTGCAAATGCTCGAAACCAAACGCCGCGGGTTCAAACGGACAAGCGTGCGCACCTTGAAACCCGCGAAGATGATAGATCACTAATGATCTATCATCTTCGAGCGTAAGTTGCTGAAAGGCGAGAAGATGCTAGGTGCGATGATGTCTCATCTTCGGCCAAAATCCGCGAAGATGAGAGACTACCGTAAGTACTACTACTACTTGCACAAGGAAGATCTTCTCTGTGAGGTGAATTGCTTGTTTTGAATTTGACCTGGCGGATCGAAAAAAAAGTCACCAGAAGGCGGAATCTCTGCTATTGTGCACCGCACCGTCTGCTCGACAGGCACGCGGTCCTGTGGGAATGCTGTTGATTTGCAAGAGTTTGTTGGTGCAGAATGATTTGGTTTTACCTTGGCTTTACTTTTGAGCCGGAAATCAGCAACCCCGGCGGCATCAGAAAGCGACGCAACGCAATGAAAAAGAGCGATTTACGACGAAAACACTCGGCAATTGTCGTGGCCAACTCCCGCGCGGCCAGCGCACGCCGTCACGCCATCGCAAACGACTTCCGTGAGCGACTTCGCGGTGCGTTGACGACCACAAACGGTTCGACGGAATCGACGGTTGGGCAGGACACGCTCATCGAGATCGCCGTCTGCGCCTACACAGAAATGCGAGAGATTTCCGCGTATTTTCTTCGAGGCAACGCTTCCAGCAAGGCCCTCACGCGTCTGGGATTGGCTTCCAGTCGATTGGTACGCATCCTGAACGCTCTGGGCCTCACCCACGTTACTGACGACGTGCCGGAGGAGCCAGCAGGCGCCGCGCTGAATCAGTACGTCGAAGGCTGGCGCGCCCGCCAGAAGCCGAACGGCGACGCTGCACCGGGCGATTCTTGGCCAACTGGCGGTCAATCGTGACCAACGTGCCGAACATCGTGGACCTGATGGATGACCTCGATCTCTTCGGCTGCTGGTTTCGTGGCGACAGCTGGCGAGCATGGCGCATCGCGTTAAAATCCGCGTTCGGTTTGCATCTCGAGGACGCGGAGCTTGCAATCTATCGCGGCGCGACGGGCCGCACGCACGCGATGTCCCAAGCGGTGACAGAGCTGTGGCTCGCGATTGGCAGACGCGGCGGGAAGTCGCTGATCGCCGCGTTCGTAGCCGTCTACCTCGCATGTTTCAGAGATTACTCGCCGTTCTTGGCCCCAGTCGAGCGCGCGACGATCATGCTGATCGCGGCGGACCGCAAGCAGGCCCGCGTCGTGTTCCGCTACATTTACGCCTTCCTGACCGAGATCAAAATGCTCGCGGGCCTCATCACGCGACGAACTGCCGAACTGATCGAACTCGCAAACCGCGTCACGATCGAAGTGCATACGGCGTCGTTTCGTAGTGTTCGAGGCTACACGCTGGCAGCAGTGATCAACGACGAGATTGCGTTTTGGAACGTGGAAGATTCTGCGCAGCCCGACAAAGAGATTCTCGTGGCGCAGCGCCCTGCACTCACCACGATTCCGGGTGCGCTGATGCTGAACATCTCGTCGCCGTACGCGCGGCGCGGGACGATGTTCGCGGCGTTCGAGGACTACTACGGCAAAGACGCGTCGGACGTTCTGTTTTGGAAAGCGCCGTCTCGCGCACTGCCGGAGCAACATGCGAGCGTCGAAATGAATCCGCTGATTGATCTGGAGATCGTTCGCCGGGCTTACGAGGAGGACGCCCCTGCCGCCGCGTCTGAATGGGGCGCGAATTTCCGGTCGGACGTTGAGCAACTCTTCACTTTGGAGATGCTCGAACGTATCACCGACTATGACCGTCCTGGCATCCTGCCCTACGAAGAGGAGGAAGTTGCATGAAGTATTTCGCGTTCTGCGATCCGTCGGGCGGTTCAAGTGACAGCATGACGCTCGCCCTTGCGAGCAATTCAATTCTCGGCAAGAAGGCGGTTCTCGTCGGCGCGTGGGAAAAGACGGCACCGTTCAACCCGGACAATGTGACCGAGGAGTTTGCGGAAATCCTAAAGACCTACAGAGTCACGACGGCCACGGGCGACAGGTACAGCGCGGAGTGGGTCGTCACTAGGTTTCGCTCGCACGGCATCCTGTATGTCCCGTCGGAGAAGACCAAGTCGGAAATCTACCTGGAGTTCTTGGCGCTCACGAACTCCGACCGCGTCCGAATCCCAAGCAACAAGCGCTTGCGCGCACAGCTCGTTAGTCTCGAACGTCGCGTGAGCCGCACGGGCAAAGATAGCGTGGACCATCCGCCAGCAGCACACGATGACATGGCGAACGCGGTCGCGGGCGCGCTTGTGCTGGCCGCTAAACCTGCGCAGAAGTTTTTCATGCCGCAGGTGATAGATTTGGGCGAATCGTCGCCGCCCGACCCGGGCACCTGGACCGATCCGTACGCGAATCTTTCGCCGACCGATATCGGCCCGGAGCGATGGTGGCGAAAAATAAACTGAGTTTGGCCGGCCGCGATGCCGAGGAGGGTACGGATAACGGGTTGGTTATCTGAGCATCAGCCCTCCGCGATTTGTGAAGGGCGAACCGAGCGACGCAAGGCGAGGAAACGAGAAAACGAGGAGACAAAGGATGGAAAAAATAATGGAAGCTTTGAACAAAAATGTCGACATGCACGCAGAGGACATCCTGGCGGAGTTTCGCGCGCAAATTCAGTCGAATCTCGATAACTTGCAGCGACTAGTCTCGGAACTCGAGCGGCCTGAATATCGCGAGTTCATCCGTTTCGCAGTGGCCTGGCAAAAGTTAGATCATGAACTGAGCGCACTCCGATGCAAGATTCGCGAGCGGTTGGCCGAGAAGCCAATCAGCCCGGTGGATGAATTCCTTAAGAGACTCAGGAGAAAATGATTAGCTACGGCCGAGCTTGATGCCGCACTCGTGAGCCGTGGCGAGCAGTCCGCTTCGATCAACAGCCGGATCGGCGAGCTGCACTGAAATGTAGACGCTGGCAATCTCAATCTGAGAGTCGTTAGGCACTTGGCATAAGTTCAGTTGAAGCTTGGTGGAAGAGTTTGGTTTTGCTGGTGAGCGGACGGCCGAAGCGGCGCAGCCCGCGTTGATGAGGGTCTGTTAGACGGATGGGCGGCGTTGCGCTGGGATTGCTTCAAAGTTGCCGACAATTCGCCCAGAACATCATCGTTCGCTTCCCATAAAACACTAACGTTTCTCGGGTGGTGGGGCGATTTACGCGGAACGCGGTCCAGGGATGTGCAGTTGCATTTTGTCCTCCCGTCTGCGGGCAACCCGTCATTTTTTGCTTTTTCGTCATCCTGTGTGCCGTTTCTTTCCGCTTCCTTGCCGAATTGGATTAACCTTCGTGGTAATGGAATCGACATCCATTCCCGAATATCGCTCGCCGATTGAACGCCTCGCGCTCTTCATCCGCGGTTTTCTCCCAGCTCAAAATCTCCAACTCCTTTTCCCTCTCGGCAGCTTCTTGCTTTTCCTCGGCGCCTCACACGCTTGGTATCAGCTCCGGCTTCCAGGAGTGGTAGAGGCTGTGCAATAGCAGAACTTCCCGATCGGTTCCAACGCCTTCCAGCAGTTCAATCATTCTTACAACGTCTGGGTCGTGATCGAGGAACAGCTCGCCATGGTCCTCGTGCGGTTCGCCTGTTTCGCCAGTCTGGTTCTCTGGGGCCTTGCCCCGCGCAAGATCGTTTCGAGATTCGTTGCCTGGACTTTTCTTCCTGCTGGACTTGCTCTCGCGGCTTTCTCGATGTTTCTGATCGCGACGACACGACAGCGGAATGCCTCTCTCGACGCTTTTACCACCGCCGCTCATGTTGCGCTCCCCACTACGCGCCCTTTGTTTCCGACGCTCGGCGATGGGATCTATCTCACTGTGAGTGGCCTGGTCGTTTTGGCCGTGGGTCTTTTCCTCATGCGTCGGCGGTCTCAGGACCCCGCTTCAGAACAAGAGAGGATATAAAACCATTGGAAAAGAAAAAGCAATTCTGGCAATTCTTGCTATGCTGCTTGTATTGCCCGCATCGGTAGCAAGCCACCAGCAGCAGGAAGATCTTCCGAGGGTTTTGCCGCGGTACTCCGTCGTGGCGGGAAAGACGCTGGGCGAGTGGTCGGCCATTTGGTGGAAGTGGGCGGTCGCCTTCCCGATATGGAACAGCAAAGTTTGGAAGCTGTTCCGACTTCGCCAAGCAATAGCTCTCGATGGTTTTTTAGGGTGTGCATAACCCCTCCTTTTTCATCCGCAGATTGAATTCATGATCCCGAAATGGCCGAGGGAAGTGACAGCGCCGAGATGGCCCAGGGTCCGAAAGTCAAAAGATTGAATGAATTTTGCCGAGGAAGGAGCCGTCACATCACCGAGGCGAAAACGCCTCTTACCGAGACGCGAACGCTAGTAGGCCAAGAGGCTAGGTGGATACGTCGACCAAAAGCCGCGCCCATTCTGGTGTTTCGGTGCACCGTTGTCATGGCAAGATTCTTGTACAGTGCCGGGCGGGGGGCTGTAAAAAAAACAGAATGCACAAAGGCAGCGGATGGTGGATTCGTCCACTCCCTGCACCCGCTGTTTCGCCAAGAATCGCTAACCGGCGAAAACGCCCACTGGAAGCTGGTTTTGGCGACATTTTTTCTTGACAATTCGGCGCCTGGGTGTAGCGTGTTGCCACTCAGCGGAAGCCGCCTCATTTCTACGCCAAGCCCAAGCCCGACTGAGTCGGCCTCGGTTCCGATCCCAATGTGAGAGCATTTGCAGGGTAAATAGTTCTGATGGTCCGCGTGTCGGATTTGCTGCTCCGCGAGCCGGTCAAGCGCATGTGCGTCCCACGACGAGGAGGGTTTGCCAATGCGTCGCTACTTGCTCACGACCGCCGTTCTATTCCTGGCGTCCTTGCTTGCTGCTGACGTGCCTGCGGTGGTACTAACTTCGGCTACCACGCCGAGCGGCACGGGCGTGACGATGAACACCGGGCCGGGCATCCAGACCGATCCCCACGTCAGGCAGAACCTGGCCACCTACGCGGATGTCCAATCAGGCCAGATTCGGTACTACAGCCTCCTCGACCTTGCTATCAGCAATGTGACTGCGAGCAGAGAGTTAGCACGCGATAACTTGCCCGACGCTTACAACAACAGCGTGGTGTTCGCTCGGCAGACGCTTTCGGCCCTCGACATCATGCTGTTCGATACGGTCTCGTCGACGGTGACGACGATTGATCCTTCGCCCGAGGCTCAGCGTCTTACCCCTGGCATTGGAGAGAATACGAATATGTACGCGGATTATGGTCTGCCCGGTGATGTTGGCCTGGCCGGTGGGCCGCTTGGAGAGATCGTTGCCCACGACATCGCTGCCAGCACGGCGACGCGACTGACCAACAATGCGACGGCCGATCAGAATCCCCAGGTCGCTCCCAACGGTAACTTGATCGTTTGGGAAACCTGCCCGACGCCGACCAATTGCGACATCAACCAGGCGGTGCGCAGCCGCGCGACCTGGACGGTCTCCATCCTGGCCAACACCGCCGACTCCGAGAGGAACCCGGACACCGACGCCACCAACGTGGTCTACCACTCCAATCGGCCGACCAGCGTCGCGGGCACAGACATCTATTTCAGGCTTGTCGACGGGGGCCCGGAGACGCAGCTCGAAATTGCCGGCGTTCAGTCGAATCCGTCGATCGCGGCCGGCATCATCGCATTCGAGAGTTCCTCAGACGGTGTGAGCGCGCGGGATCGGCCCGACACGATCCCCGGCAAAGGAGAACGGCCATGAAAGCTCCCAGTCTTTGTCTGCAGAATTTGCGCACCATTCTCACCGTCAGCTTGCTAACGCTTTGTCTGGTATCAGCCGGTCTAGCTCAAACGACGTACACCATCACCGACCTAACCCCGGGCGGTAGCTACAGTGTCGGTTTCGGCATCAATGCCTCCGGCCAGGTTACGGGGCAATTCGTCACGACGGACAACAGCGGCAACAGTGCCATCCACGCCTTCCTGTACAGTGGAGGCAGCATGACCGACCTCGGAACCTTGGGCGGTAACTCCAGTTCAGGTATCGGCATCAATGCTTCCGGCCAGGTTACAGGGAACTCCTACACGACGGGCAACTATTTCTATCACGCCTTCCTGTACAGTGGAGGCAGCATGACCGACCTCGGAACCCTCCCCGGGGGCAGCTATAGTGGGGGTTCCGGCATCAATGACTCCGGCCAGATTACGGGGTATTCCTACACGACGGGCGACAGCACCGTCCACGCCTTTCTGTACAGTGGAGGCAACATGACCGACCTTGGAACCCTCCCCGGGGGCAGCTATAGTGGGGGTTCCGGCATCAATGACTCCGGCCAGGTTACGGGGTTCTTCACGTCGGGCGTCGGCACCGTCCACGCCTTTCTGTACAGTGGAGGCAGCATGACCGACCTTGGAACCCTCTCCGGCGGTTCGTACAGTCAGGGTCAAGGCATCAATGACTCCGGCCAGGTTGTGGGGCTTTCCGACACGAGCAACGGCGCCTTCCATGCATTCCTGTACACTCCGGGTACAGGCATGGTTGATTTGAACACCTTGCTCCCGAGCGGCTCCGGATTGACACTCAACTATGCTTATGCCATCAACGATGCTGGGCAGATTACGGGCTACGGCACGAATCCCAACGGCGCGCCACATGCGTTCCTGCTCTCGCCGGCTAATGTGCCGTTCTCGACCTTCGCTGTAAAGCTGGAAATCAGCGGCACGCCGCCCAACAGCTTCGAGACCGTTGGCAGCTTTACCTTGGGAGCCGGCAGCAATGGCATTAATCCCGTGAACGAGGTGGTTACGCTCACACTTGGCACGTTCTCCATCACCATTCCCAAGAACTCCTTCACCAGGACTTCCGAAGGGGTCTTTAACTATGAGGGCAGAGTGGATGGCGTGCCTTTGGAATTCCGAATCGCGCCGGCGGCGACCACCGGCTATACCTTCAAAGCCGAGGGCAGCAGCGCCACCGGGTTGCCGACCACCAACCCGGTCACCGTCGTGCTGACCGTCGGCGACGACACTGGCGCAAAGACCGCAAAGAGAGAGTGAGATAGAGACGGGGCACAGAGTGCTCGCTTAGGACTAGAATTGTGCGCACGTTAGTTCGATGCCGCTGGGCTGCAGACGATGTCCGTTGACTACGCGATAAGGCTGAACGTGCTCCTATCATAATGCAGAAGTTCACGGGGAACGTAGTGCAGTTACGCGCCGCGGGGACTACCGCCGTAAGTTGTGCCAGCGCCTGCCAATGCCGTGGATGCGGGCGGTAGGCTCGTCGGATGTGGCCCGCATACCAGCGGGACACACCGATCCGTGAAGCAATGGCTGAGCTTGACACCCCGACGAGCAGAGGCTGAATCTCCTCAGAATGTGCCTCGTCAGTGAGCCACGCAGGCAGGCTGGACAGTCTCCAAGACTCCCGCGTTTTCGCATGTTGACGCTGCGTCTGCGCCTGCTTGGCCCGAGCTTCGGGAGTGTGGGCAATCACCCGCCCGAGCCGGGCAGCATCGACTAGACGCTTGCTCGCGCCATCAACGGCACAATGACCACAATGGCTTCGCCCGTGTCTGATGGTCTTCCCGCAGCCACGGCAAATATTTTTGCGGCGCGGGTGAGTATAGGTGGTGGCAATGGTAAGCTACCTTTCGCGTCGCGCTTGATTTTGTACTCGATTCCACTTCTCCGGTAATGGCGTTTGAACGTAGCCACCCGGCGGCAGACGCTTCGCGTGAGCCGAACGGAGCGGTGGTTGCCTCTCGTTTGAGATATAAGTGTGGGTCACTGGGAGATTCCCGTGACCCATCTCCGCAAGTTGATGCTGCAGGACGAGTAGATGAACCGGCCCGTCCTGGAAGTTTCTGGGCCGATCTCGACTTCTGTCTCCGAGCGTTGCGAGCGGAATAGGTGAATAGCCGTTAGTTCGCTTTCAGCTGCAGCATCGTCTTGCAACAATCTCTCCAACAGCCCATCCACGCCGGGTGCTCCCGCTACCGATTGCATGCGCTTGCCAAACGCATAGACGCGGAGGAACGGAGCGAATCCCTATTGTCGACCACCTCCACGAATACTTGTGGTGCTGTGAACCCATTCGCGGCCACGAGCCTGCTCTGCGGCGGTGAACGCTCGTACTACGTCTTCAGGGGGCAATTGAACGTGTCCACCGCCCAACCAATCCTTCTCGATCTCGTCAAGTGTCCAGGGCATGCCTATTGTTATCGTATACCCGGGAACGCCGAATAGACCTCGCCTAACCCAAGTTCTTCGGTCGGGATGCCAATTCCCGAATAGTTAGCAACACGTAGAAGTGGCCCCCTTCTTACCCGGCTTATCGCCACTCAATAATGGCGAACTTTTGCAACTGTTGCGACTTGGGTTATCGTGTTCAGGGTGCTCTCATAATGAAGTACTCGGCCTTATCTCTCTGTCTTCTTTTCTCTGGATTTTGTCCGGCGCAAGCTGCGCCCCAATCGCCGGAGAGTTCGTCCTGTCAACGGTTCGCCCAACAGTTTTACGATTGGTACGTTCCATTCACCCAGAAGCGGTTGCATATGCCCGCTTCTGACGTAGCTTTACAGCGCAGGGCCGTCGTGTTCAGCCCTTAGCTTTTGCATGCGTTGAGAATCGACTCCGAAGCTCAAGCGCGGGCAAAAGGCGAACTCGTCGGGCTAGATTTCGATCAATTCTTGGGCAGCCAAGATCCCGCCGACCACTATGAAGCTCGGCGGGCGACGGTGAAAAACGGAACATGCTCCGTCGGGGTCTGGCGTGCTTCACCCACTGACACGGCGGCAAAAATGGATAGACCGGAAGCTGTGGCGGAATTGAAACAACAGAATGGCGGTTGGCGATTTGCTAATTTCACGTACTCCGTCGGAGGCTCGGATTTATTGCATCTGTTGGCGAATCTTCGGCAAGAACGTCGAAAGTACGATGCCACCGCCCCACGATAAGCGGAACAGATTTTTCAGCTGTTGCTATCAGGCGATTACACCCACAATCGGAAGCGGCAGCGCGATTTTGGGCGTATCACGGGCAAACCGGCAGTAATTCTACTTGCCCATTGTGTCTCCTTGCTACCAGAGAGAGAATCACCTGTGGAGAAAACGACTCATGGTAAACACAATCGTTGATGGAACGTTCCGGCAGACCAATTTGACCAACGAATCGTTCGAGTATCTAGCCAAGCGCGAAGAGCTTCGCCTCGCGGAGATCGAACTCATGCGCCAGCGGGAGCGAGTCGCTGAGCTGCGCCGCCATCTTCCACAGGGCGCTCCTATTCAGGACTATGCGTTTGAAGAGGGCCCGCGCGACCTCAACGGTGGTGATGCGCCTGTGCGGACCGTCCGTCTGAGCGAACTCTTCACCAAGCCGATTCGCTCGCTCGTCATTTATCACTTGATGTACGGAAAGCGGCAGACCAAGGCTTGCCCAATGTGCACCGCCTGGCTCGACGGCGCGAACGGCGTGGCCCACCACCTCGCTCAGAACCTTGACTTCGCCGTGGTCGCCGCCGCTGAAGTGCCCACTCTGCGCGCGCACGCTCGCACGCGCGGCTGGGACAGGCTGCGCCTCCTCAGCGGCGGCGACAGCACCTTCAAGTACGATTTAGGCAGCGAAGACCGCGAAGGGCATCAGGACTCCACCGTTTCCGTGTTCACGCGCGATGCCGACGGCACTCTGCGCCACTTCTACTCCGCGCATCCTCGAATGGCCCCCGATATCCCCGAGCGCGGCATCGACCTGCTGGCTCCCATCTGGCACTTCATGGACCTCACTCCGCAAGGGCGCGGCAACTGGTACACCAGTCTCGACTACGGCACAAGAGTCCAGGCCGCCTCCAAGTAGGTTCATCTCGAACGCTAGGAGCATCATTTCGACCGTCAGGATCGTTGCCTTTGCAGTATCGCAGGCTCAACTATCGCCACACCCTGCTACTCCCGAGACCGCCCTCTCACGAATTAAAGCCCATATCGAGGCATTGCTGAGTAGAGGGGAACGCTGTTTCGATCTCGGGTGGATCACGGTCAACTCTGACGTAATGCCATTAACTAGGTAAGGGTTGCCGACAATCCACTCGGAACTCCGTTCGTTCCACAGGTCCATTCTGAGTTGGATATTCGCGGGCCTGAACACGCGCTCTCACTCCCGGCCAGCGAAGGCAGCCGTTCCAAAGAAGAATTTCGAAACAGTGTCTGCGCTGATAACGTATATTGGAAAAATGAGAGTGCGATTCGCTGCACCTTTTCTCTTGCTTTGGGTGTTTTTTGCGTGTGATTTGAGCCATGCCTCTGACCTGGCCTTGGTTGGCGCAAAGATTTACCCCTCGCCGACTGAACCGCCAATCGAAAATGGTGCGATCCTTGTGCACGATGAGCGCATTCTTGTCGTTGGGCCAAGCGCCACCATCAAAGTCCCGCCGCATGCGACTGTTATTGACTGCACAGGCCTGGTGGTAACCGCCGGTTTCTGGAACAGCCATGTACACATCTTTACGCCGGGCCTGCTCCATGCAGAAAAACTCTCGTCCGAGCAACTCACCTCACAACTCGAAGTGATGCTTACACGATGGGGTTTCACTACGGTCTTTGACATAGCTTCCGTGCTGAAAAACACGACTGTCATTCGCCATCGCATCGAAGGTGGCGAAGTGAAAGGGCCGAGGATTGTTACCGTGGGGGAGCCGTTCTGGGACAAGGGTGGAACACCTATTTATGTCAAGGGATTCCTTGAAACCAATCACATCAGCATTCCCGACGTCGAATCAACGGCGCAGGCGGAAGAGCGAGTGCGCCAGCAGATCCGCGACGGCGCCGATGGCATCAAGATTTTTGCAAATTCCATCGAGCGGGATGGCATATTGACCATGCCTTTGGATCTCGCAAAGGCGATCGTGGAGGAAGCCCACCATGCGGGCAAACCTGTCTTTGCCCATGTGTCCAACAATCAAGGAATCGAAGTGGCCCTTCAGAGCGGGGTCGATATCCTGGCTCACACCTCTCCCATGGATGATCTCTGGAGTTCGTCTTTTGTCCAACGCCTGACGGCAGCCCACATCGCTCTGACTCCGACGTTGACTCTCGGGGATGTCGAAGCCAAGAAGAGGAACGTCTCGCCTGACGAAATCGAGAAAGGGATGGGCAAAGCAGCCCAGCAACTGAAGGCCTTCTCTCAAGCAGGAGGGCAGATACTGTTCGGCACGGACGTCGGCTACATCGAACAGTTCGACACTTCAGAGGAATTCGCGTGGATGTCCCGGGCGGGCATGAGTTTCCAGCAAATCCTTGCTTCGCTTACTACCAATCCTGCAGGGCGCTTCGGTTACTCAAGTCACAGCGGGCGCATCGCGAAAGGGATGGATGCTGACCTTGTGGTTCTAGGCTCGGATCTGATCCCTCCCCAAAGAAGCGCACAATGAAGCTAAGACTGACAACTTACGGGCTGCTTCTCTGCTGAATGCACAACCAAGATTCCACGATGGAGTCATGAGCCCGCGAACTCACGAGGAGATAGAGGGCCGCAAGCAAGAGGAAAGGCGAACTGTACACACCTGGCATCCAGCGGTGAAAATAGATGGAACTGTCGATGTGAAGAGTGGCATTCAGCACTCCCACAAGAATGGCCAAGGGCCGAGAGACGGTTCGCAGCCAAGAGTCTCTACGAAAAGCGAAAGGGGAAAGGCAAAGCAGCAAGAAAATGCCTGTTATCAAGAGAGCGAGCCAAACCCCGAAGCTAAACGTTGGGAGTGGGAGAAATGGCAATCGAGCCCGAATGGACCGGACGCTCGGATTATAAGTTGACAAGAAGTCGTGCATCGCCTCGTCCGTGACATGGACCGCGACTGCAAGCGCAAACGTAACCCAGGCC
>WNGO01001223.1_pt1 | contig 16860 bp, 15 predicted proteins | sample 5400511 | NCBI WGS metagenome assembly WNGO01 (sample SAMN13153380, study PRJNA577476) | soil metagenome | isolation source: 20 cm soil or saprolite under Garry oak tree replicate 2 | place: USA:California | collected 2016-06-15 | reverse complement strand
CCTACGCGCCCTTTACGCCCAGTGATTCCGGACAACGCTCGCACCCTCCGTATTACCGCGGCTGCTGGCACGGAGTTAGCCGGTGCTTCCTTTGGAGGTACCGTCACCCAGGGTCCCCTATTCGAGGCCCTGTATTCGTCCCTCCCGACAGTGGTTTACAACCCGAAGGCCGTCATCCCACACGCGGCGTCGCTGCGTCAGCCTTGCGGCCATTGCGCAATATTCCCCACTGCTGCCTCCCGTAGGAGTCTGGGCCGTGTCTCAGTCCCAATGTGGCTGATCATCCTCTCAGACCAGCTACCCGTCGTTGCCTTGGTGGGCCGTTACCCCGCCAACTAGCTGATAGGCCGCGAGACTCTCCATCGGCGCAACCTTGCGGCTGCTTTCATCGCCCAGGGATGCCCCCGAACGATCGTATGCGGTATTACCCGGCCGTTGGGCCGGCTATCCCCCACCGTCGGACAAGTTTCTCACGTGTTACGCACCCGTCTGCCACTGAACCTAGAGTTGCCCCCAGGTCCCGTGCGACTTGCATGTGTTAGGCACGCCGCCAGCGTTCGTCCTGAGCCAGGATCAAACTCTCCAATAGAGAATTCGAACAGCTCTCGCGAACGACTGTATTTCGCTTGTCGTCCGAATCAACGTCAGAGTTAAACCCCTTGCGCCACGCGTCTGACCGCGCAACGCTCAAATCGGGGCCGCACTCCACACATTCGATCATCAGTTCTCAAAGAGCACGCCGCGAAAAAACTTCGCGGCGAGACTCACATTCTACCCGGGGCCCGGAGGGGAGTCAAGGGGGGCGTTTACAAGCACATACGGCCCCTCCCCCCCACCCCCAAAACGACCCCCAAGGGCCTCGCCTCAGTGGTGCGCCGCGGCTTTCTCCGCCTTCTTCCGCACGTCCGACGCGAACTGCTTCTCATACTCGCCGTAGCTGCGACACGTCATCGCGCGCAGCGCGTCGTTGGGACCGATCCCCGACCACACGACCGTCAGCGCGACCGTCGCGGCGACGGAATCGCCGCGCACTTCCGCGTCCACCACTCCCGAGCGCGGCGCCACCGGCGGGTCGCCCCCACCCTGACACGTCGCCCAGCTGGCGGCGCGCGGGTCGGTGACGCTCAGGCGCACCAGCCAGCGCGCCTTGCGGAAGCTCGCGCCCTCCTCCACCACGATCAGACGATCGTTCGCCAGGTCGCCCTTGACCACATCGGTCACGGCCTTCCAGGTCAGATCGAACGACGCTTTCACGGAAGTGGGCGGCTTGTCCTGAAACAACGTGCACACGACGCACAACACGAGCCAACGCGACATACGCTCCCTCCGACGGTCGAAAGGGACACGCGCCCGGGAGGAATCGAACCTCCGACCGGCAGATTAGAAATCTGCTGCTCTATCCAACTGAGCTACGGGCGCTAGTCGGGGCGGCGGGATTTGAACCCGCGGCCTCCTGGTCCCAAACCAGGCGCGCTACCGGGCTGCGCCACACCCCGAACGACTAGACGCGCAGGCGCGTAGACGCCTAGACGCGTAGGCAAAACCTATAAGAACACCTCTAAAAAGCTACTTGGAGCGGCGCAGCAGCACCTCGATCAAGGCCCGGAAGGCACGGCCGCGATGGGACACACGGTACTTCGCGGCCGGCGGGACCTCGCCAAAACTGGCCTGGAGCTCGGGCGAAAAGAACAACGGGTCGTAGCCGAAGCCGCCGCTGCCGCGCGGCGCCGGGAGAATCCACCCCTCGCAGGTCGCTTCCACGATCTCCGGCACGGCGGTGGGCGTGTCGAGATAGGCGACGACACAGCGGTACCGCGCGCCACGCTCGGGCTCGGGCACGGCGGCGAGACGCTCGAGCAGCAGCGCGTTGTTGCGCGCGTCGGCGGTATCGGCGCCACCCGTCCCGCCGGCCCAGCGCGCCGAGCGCACACCCGGAGCGCCGCCGAGCGCGTCCACTTCGATGCCGGAGTCGTCGGCGACGGTGGGCAGGCCGCTGCGCTCCGCGAAATGCCGCGCCTTGGCGACCGCGTTCTCGGCGTAGCTGGTGCCCGCTTCGAGGTCGTCTTCCTGCGGCCGCCGCTCGAGGCCGCAGTCGGCGGGGAGGACGACGTGAAACGGCAGGCCCGCGAGCAGCTCGCGGATTTCACGTTGCTTCCCCGGGCTGCGCGTGGCCACGAGGAGCTTCATGCGCCGCGCAGGCGACGGACCAGGTCGGTGGTGGATTTCCCGGGCACCAGCGGCACGCGCACCACGCGCCCGCCCCACCCTTCGACGTCGGCCGCGCCCACGATCTGGTCGTGCGCGTAGTCGGCGCCCTTCACGAGCACGTCGGGCCGCAACGCGCGGATCAACTCGAGCGGCGTGTCTTCCGCGAACACCACGACGCAGTCGACGCACGCCAGCGCCGCGAGCACGCGGGTGCGATCGGCCTCGCTCACCAGCGGGCGGTCGGCGCCTTTGCCGAGACGTCGCACCGAAGCGTCGGCGTTGACGCCGACGACCAGCGCGGCGCCCGCTGCGCGCGCGGCCTCGAGCAGAGCGACGTGTCCGGCGTGCAGCACGTCGAACACGCCGTTGGTGAACACGACGGGGCCCGCCGCGGCGCGGCGCCACGCCGTGGCGTCGCCGCGGGAGCGTACTTTCGCGGCCGTGTTCAGAGCGACTCGGACGCCTTGGGGTGAAGATTGAACGTGTGCGTGAACAACGGCAGGTGGACCGTTTCGCTGTAGCTCGTCTCGATGTCGATCTCGCGCGGCGAGAGCGTCCGGCGGATGCTCAGCTGGCGCGCCGCGTCGTCCGGCAGGCCGATGTCCTGGACGGCCGCTTCGATGCGGCGGCGAATCGTGCCGTCGTCGAGCGCGGAGGCGAGCCGCGCCTGGGACTGGATTTCGTCGAGCAGGCGGTAATAGCGGAAGTAGACTTCGCCGATGTTCACACCGTAATAGAGGAACGCGACGAACAGCAGCAGCGACAGGAGACACCCCATCGAGCTCGCGCCACGCCGGCCCGTCCCCACCCGCCTCACCACTGGGATTGCGCTCCCTCCACGATCTCCGTCACGATGTTCTGCAGCGCGACCTTGCGGCCGTCCCGCTCCGCCGGCGGCCGGTACTCCCCGTCCACCGTCAGACTCTGACGCGACCAAATCGTCTTGCCGTCGCGCTGGTTGACGATCTCCACGTCGACGGTCAGCTGCACGCGCCGCTGGTTCACGTCTGCGGTCCCCCGCCCCGGCACGAGTTGCGCGACAACGCCCGGCTCGTAGCGCACCACGCGGCCGCGCACCACCGCATCGGCCGTCTGCTCGCCCGCGAGCCGCAGTCCCAGCCGGCTCTCGAGCGCTTCGTGCACCGCCTGATTCACTTCCTGGGTCAGCGCGGGCTCGGCCGTCTGGTTGTCGAACGGCAGGATCGCCACCGTGCGAACGTTGGGCAGGCCGCCGCCGGCGAATCGGTAGAGACACGCGGACAGGGCGAGCGCCACGGCGCTAGCGCCGGCTGCGCCACAACTGCGGCGGGACCACTGCCGCCGTGTCGATCCCCGTGACTGTGAACTCAAACCGCGCCGGTCCTTCCGGAAAGTCGATCCGCCCGCTCACCGGGCGCGCTCCCGGATCCAGCTGCGCCGCACTGCGGGCCACCACGCGACCGGCCCGCCGCCATTCGGCGTCGAGCTCGCGGCCCGCCGCGCCGGTCCCCGGGCGCGTCACATACTCCAGCGTGTCGGCGCCGGCGGTGAAGCGCCAGCGCCAGCCATCCCCATCGCGTCGCCCCGCCACATCGGCGTCAGGCGCCGGCGGCCGCACCGTGCCGAGCGCCGCCCACAGCAGCGGCACGGCCGGCACCATGCGGCGAAAGTCGGCGCTGGGATCTGCCCACACCACCGAGTCGCCGATCACGACCCCCGCGCCCGACGCGAACCCCAACATCGCCACGTAGTCGAGCCGCAACGAATCCGGCGGCGCGATGCGCACCGTGCCGCGCCCGCCGCCGCTCAGCCGCTCGTCGCGGTACTTCCAGCGAAAGCGGATCGCCACGGTGCGCGGCGGTGCGGTCGCGCGCGTCCATGCGTCCACCGTGTCGCGCGCCACCGGCCCCAGCGACTCGGGAACCAGCGGTCCCGGACGCCCCGGACACGCGGCGAGCAGGGCACATGCGCCAATGTAGGAAAGGGCGCGGAGCCGGTCAAGCGAAAAGCGTTGCCGGCTCAGTAGTTAAACCCGAAAAAGAAGTCGACGAACTTGCGCCCGCGCGACGATTGCGGCAGGCCGTAGCTCAACAAGTCGCCGGAATGGAACCGGTACCCGAAGTCCAGGCGCAGGACGAGCGGCTCGGCGATGGGCATGCGCAGCCCGAACCCCGCGCTGCCCAGCGTGCCGCGATCGCTGAGCTGCGGCGTCCAGGCGCGGGCCACATCGCTGAAAAACGCGCCCTGCACGCCCGGGAAGCGAATGTCGCCGAACGGGAAGCCGAAGGTCAGGAAGTCGGTGACCGGGAAGCGCCACTCGCCGTTGAGCATCCAGGCCCGCGTGCCGGCGACGTAGCCGAACAGCGGATAGCCGCGCAGCCCCCACGACCCGCCGATGTTGATACGGCGCGGGTGCAGCCCGCCGGCGTAGTACCCCAGGCCGCGGAACGCGAAGGCGCTGCGCAGCGACGTGCGCAGGTAGCGGCGGTAATCGACGGTGCCGACATAGGCGTCGAAGCGACCGTGGCTGATGTCGTTGACGATGCCGGCGGTGACGTCGTAGCGCTCACCGTCGATCGGCCCCGTGTCGAGCCACAGCGAGTTGTCCTTCACGTAGCTCAGGTAATTGGACGCGAGCCAGCCCACGCGATGCAGATCGCCGGGGTTGTCGGTCACGATGTCGAAGCGATCGGACCGCTCGACCCGATACTCGGCCTCGACGCGGCGGAAACGGGTCAGCGGGTAGCGCAGATCGACGAACGCCCCCATCGACGTCTCGCGGAACAGCGTGGTGAAGTCGTTGTCGTAGAACAGGCCGCGCAGGCGGAACACGCCGGCGCCCCAGTTGATGCGGCGGCGCTGATTCAAGTAGAAGACGGTGCCGTTGAAATTGTCCACCAGGCTGCCCAAACCGTTGCCCTCGAACGACGACAGCGCGATGTAGAGCTGGTGGTCCGAGAGCAGGTCGCTGAACAGGAACACGGCGCCCTGCGCCGAGCCGATGCCGGGCGCCACCACCGCGTCCCCGGCGGCGAAGTCCAGCGTGTACTTCTTCTCGTACGGCGCCGCATCCTCGCGTGCGTACTTCGGGTTGGCGAGCTCCACCCACGGCCAGGCCGCGGGCTGGCGGTCGGCGGCGAGGGCGAACGTCGGCGCGGTCGAATCGACCGGCGGCCGCGCGAAGTAAATATTGAACGTGAGATCGGCGAAGCCCGAGAACACGAGGCCGCCCTCGCGCTCCACCCACTGCGGATCGAACGCGCCATTCAGCGTGTTCGTCTCGCGGCGGCCGCTGCCGAGCGAATCGACCGAATAGATCTGGACGATGCTGTCGCGGTCGCTCGCGAAGTAGATGCGGCCGTTCTCCGCCCACCGCGGCGTGTCGTCCTGCCAGTTGCCGTACGTGAGGTAGTCCACCGCGCCCGTCGCCACGTCGAGCTTGAACAGATTGCGCGCGCCCTGCGGACCGAAGGCGGTGCGGTCGGAGGAGAACACGATCGTCCGGCCGTCGGGGCTGAACGAGGGGTCGAGATCCTGGTAGCGGTCCGACGTCAGGCGCTCGAGCCGGCCGTCGGCGAGCCACAGACGGTACAGGTCGGAGTAGCCCGAGATGGCGAGCCCGGAGAACGCCACGCTCTTGCCGTCGGGCGCCCAAGCGGGCGACAGGATCGACACCAGCTCGGGGAACGCATACCGGCCCACGACCTTGCCGCGGCGGACGTCCCAGAAGAACAACGCATCGCGCTCGGCGTAGCGGCTCGAGAAGACAACGACGCCCGCCGCATTCACGTCCATGCGCGATTCGAAGAAGTGGAACGACTCGAATTCCGGCGTGCGCTCGCCCTGCACCACCACCTTGGGACGCCCGCCCGCGAAGCGGCGCGAGTAGATGTTGGTGTACCCGGTCGACGGCGAGAAATAGAGGAAGCCGCTGGCGCTGTCCTCCGGCACCCAGTAGGCGACGGGCTTGATGGCCAGCTTGGCGACGGGGCGCGCCGTGAGCGCCAGCGGCTTGGCCGTCGCCACCACCGGATAGAACTGCTGGCGCATCCAGTACTGCCATTCCTCGGAGATCTGCTCCAGCGTCTTGCCGTACACGCCGCGCACCGCGTCCTCGAACGTCGTGTACTTCCACAGCTCGCGGTAGAACTCGCCCACGCGCCACTCGCCGTAGCGCAGCGCGAGGAAGCGATGGATCGTCCCGCCCATCGGGTAGACCAGGCCGCCGTAGTAGTAGTTCAGCTCCTTGAGCGAGGGGAGCCGGCCGCTCACGGTCATATCGCGCAGGATCATCTCGTCGCGCGAGTCTTCGCCGGCCGAGAAGAACTCGGCCATGCCCTCGCTCCACCAGAGCGGCGTGCCGGCGTGGCGCTGCCGCGGGTAGCGCACGTACGCCTCGGTCAGCAGGCTCAGCTGAAATTCGTGCACCAGCTCGTGGCGGATGGTGTGGCGGAACTCCACGTAGTTGCCGGTGAACGGCAGCGTCACGCGGCGCTTCAAGAAATCAGTGACGCCGAGCAGTCCTTCGGGCGGCACGAAGGGCAGCACGTTGGTCTGCTCGAAGTCGGAGTGCGACGCGTAGATGATCAGGGGAATGCGGCGGTCGACGGCGTGAGCGAGGCGCCGCTCCAGGACGCCGTAACTGTCCTCGGCGTATGCGAGGGCGACGCGCGCCAGCTCTTCTTCTTCGGGATAGTAGTAGAGGTCCACGTGCTCGCCGCGCAGCACGTGCCAGTCGAAATCGCGGTACTGAATCTTGTTCTGCCCGAAGTAACCGAATTGCGCCGCGGCGCCGGACGGGGCGCCGCAGAGGGCCAGCAGCAGCAGCCAGCGCCGCCCGCTCACCGGTGGATGCTGCGGATGCGGTCGCCCTGGGCGATCTGGTTGAGCACGGTCAGCCCGGAGACCACGCGCCCGAACACGGTGTAGATGCCGTCCAAGTGCGGCTGGGCGGAGTGACAGATGAAGAACTGACTGCCGCCCGTGTCGGGGCCGGAGAGCGCCATCCCCATGATACCCGCGTCATAGCGGACCGGATTGACCTCGTCCCGCAAGACGAACGGCGGCCCGCCCCAGCCGTCGCCGCGCGGATCGCCGTCCTGCACCACGAAGTTGGGTACCACGCGGTGCCAGCGGTTGCCGTCGAAGAAGCGACGGTCGACGAGGCCGAGAAAGGCCGCGACCGTGAGCGGCGCGTCGCCCGCCAACAGCTGCACGACCATGTTGCCGCGGTCGGTCTCGATGGTGATCGTCGGCAGCGCGGCCCCGTGCAGCGCGGGCACCAGGTAGCGCCGCGCCGCGTCGCGATAGTCGGCGTCGGTGCGTCCGGTGGCGATGGGCGCCACCGGTCCCCACACCGCCGCGGCGTCGGGCAGCTTGGCGGCCGCCAGGCGGCGCACCAAGTAGTCATCGGCCCGCGGCGTCGTGGCGACGAAGCGGTTGGCGACGCGAATCCGCCCGGCGCCGCTCGCCTGGGCGATGGCGGCCAGCGCCGCCACGGCCGACAGTCGCGCGTCATCGAACTGGTCTCCGCCGGCGCGGCGGTACGCCTGCGCCAACAGATCGACGTCGTCGATGTTGGGGACCCGCCCCAGGAGGTCCGCCGCGACGCTGCGGACGCCGGCGTCGTCGGCGGCCAGCAGCCGCCGCGCCGTGGGCAGAATCGTCGTGTCGGTGGCGGGCACGATGCGGGTCAGGCCCTGCAGCGCCTGCGCCACCACCCGTCCATCCGCGTCGGCGAGCTGCGCTTCGAGGCGGTCGCGGGCATGGGCCGCGGCGAAGGCCTCGGCCGCGACGCTGCGCCAACGCCAGTCGGCATCGGCCACCAGTGCGGCGGCGGCCGCGACGCCCGCCGCGCTATCCGCCTCCGCCAGCCCGAGCAGCGCCTGGCGGCGCAGGGCGAAGCTGGCCGCGGTGAGCCGCGCGCGGAGCGCACCGCGGGCGACGCTGCCGCCCATCGTGCCGAGTGTGGCCTCCGCCTGCACCGCCACGCCGACATCGGCGTCGCCGGCGAGCGGCGCCACGGCTCCCGCGAGCGCGCTGTCGCGATACCCCGCCAGGCTGCGCAGCGCGTTGATCCGCACGGCGACCTCGGGGTCGTTGAGCAGCGGGCGGAAGCGCTCGGCGATGGCGAGCGCCTCGAGATGGGCGCTGTCCACGAGGGCGCGGCTCAGGCCACGCGCGGCAATCGCGCGGACGTTCGGATCGCGGTCCTGCAAGGCGTTGAGCAGCGGCGCGACACCCGACGGCGAGCGCAGGCGGCCGAGTGAGTACAGCATGCGCGCGCGGGTGTTGACGTCGGGATCGTCGGCGTAGCCCGTGAGCACGCTGACCGGCGCGCGGGGGCCGAGGCGCCACGCTTCGAGCAACGCCGCGGCGACCGGCGGCGGCGCGGCCGCGCCGGGACTGCCGAGCTGCAGGATTTCCGTGAGCGCGCGGGCGCCCGCATCGCCGCCGATTTTCGCGATGGCGGTCACGGCTTCCGCCGGCGCGACGGCGCCGCCGCCCGTGCGCACGAGCGTCATCAACGGCTCGATCGCCCGCGGGTCCTTGAGGAGGCCGAGCGCGAAGGCCGCCGCCGCGCGGACCGACTCCACGGTGTCGGTGAGCAACGGCACGAGCAGATCCACGCCCAGCGGATCGCCGATGCGGCCCGCGGCGAGCGCGGACTGGCGGCGCACGTCCGGGTTCGCCGCCGCCACACCGTCGCGCAGCGCCGTGGCGTCGAAGACGCGCGCGTCGCTCGCGGCCAGGAGCCGCGCCAACTGCCCCACCAGCGCCTCATCGGCTTGCTGCGCGCGCAGCGCCTGTGGGCCGGCGGCGAGCAGCAACGCCAGCGCGGCGCTACAGACGAACGGGATCGGGTGCGGTCTGCAAGAGCGCAAGGACGTGCTCCGGAATGCGGGACAGAGTATGGCGGGTGGTCAGCGCGATCAGCGCGGTTTCCGCCGTGGCCAGGAGATCGCCGTTCGCAGCGCGTTCGACGGCGTAGCCGAACGTCACGCGGCGCGAGGCGACGTCGCGTACCCAGCAGCGGATGCGGAGCAGCTCGTCATAGCGGGCCGGCTGGCGGTAACGCACCCGCAGGTCGGTGACGGCGAGGAACACGCCCTCCTCCTCCATCTGCCGGTACGTGAACCCCGCGGCGCGCAGGTGCTCGGTGCGCGCCATGTCCAGCCAGACGACATAGCGGGCGTGATACACCACGCCCATCTGATCCGTCTCCGAGTAGTTGACGCGATGTTCGATCGAGCTGATTGGCGTGGCAGCGGCCGGTCGGGAGGAGCCGGTGCTCATTCGCCGTACGGAATCCAGATGTTCTTCACCTCGGTGGCGCGGCGCAGGAACGCGCGGCCCTCGCCCTGGCGCGCGTCGAACCAGTCGCGCGGGCGGGCCGTCGCCCAGGTGCGCTTCATGTTGCCGGCCGACCCCTCCTCGACGGCGCGCACGCCGGCCGCGGTCCCGCAGTACCACAAGCCCTCGACGTCGAGATGCTCGGCGAGCACGCGCGCCAGCGCGTCCTTCTCGCCCGTCACGATGTTCACCACCCCATCGGGGAGGTCGGACGTCTCCAGCACACCGTAGAAGTCGGTGGCCGAGAGCGGATGCGCCTCCGACGGCACCACCACCACGGTGTTGCCCATGGCGATCGCCGGCGCCACGAGCGAGATCAAGCCGAGCAGCGGCTGCTCCTCGGGCGCCACGATACCGATCACGCCGACGGGCTCGTTCATGGCGAGGGTGACGCCGCGGATCGGCACCTGGTGGACGGCGCCGTCGTACTTGTCGGCCCAGGCGGCGTAGGTGAAGAGGCGCGCGATGGTCGCGGCGACTTCCTGCTGCGCGCGGTCCGCTGCACCACCCGTCATTGCCTGGATCCGGCCCGCGAACTCCGGCGCCCGGGCGGAGAGATTCTCGGCGACATAATAAAGGATCTGCGCGCGCATATGCCCCGCCCCACGCCCCCACTCCGCGGCCGCCTGCGCCGCTTCCACGGCGTTGCGGATGTCCTTGCGGTTACCGTCGCCCACTTCGCCCACCAGCGCCCCCGCCGGTGAACGGATCTGCCGGCTGTAGCCCTGATCGGGACGGACCTGCTTGCCGCCGATGAAGAGCTTGGGGGTGCGGTCGATAGCAGGGAGCAGGGAGCTGGGAGCAGTACGTTCAGGTGTGGCGGCCGTCCTCGATACCGACGGCGACTGGTCCGTGCCGACTGCTCCTGGGGAGTTCTCCCATTCGGCTTTGAGATACGCCCACATCCCCTCGCGCCCGCCCTCACGACCAAACCCCGACTCGCGATAACCGCCGAAGCCCGACGCCGCGTCGAACTGATTGGTGCAGTTCACCCACACCACGCCGGCCTTGAGCTTGGGCGCGACATCGAGCGCGAGATTGATGTTCTCGGTCCAGACGCTCGCCGCGAGGCCGTAGGGCGTGTTGTTGGCGAGCTCGACGGCTTCGCGCGGCGTGCGGAACGTCATCGACACGAGCACCGGCCCGAAGATCTCGACCTGCGCGATGGTCGCGGCCGGCGAGACGTCGGTGAACAAGGTCGGCGGGTAGAAATAGCCTTCGGTGGGGCAAGCCCACGAGGGCTGCCACATCTTGGCGCCTTCCTCCACGCCCTGATTCACGAGGGTGCGAATACGCTCGAGCTGCACCGGCGCCACGATGGCGCCCATATCGACCGCTTTGTCGAGCGGCGAGCCGAGGCGCAGCTTCTCCATGCGCGCGCGCAGTTTGGCGAGCAGCCGTTCGGCCACGCCCTCCTGCACCAGCAGGCGTGATCCGGCGCAGCACACCTGCCCCTGATTGAACCAGATCGCATCCACCACACCCTCGACCACGCTGTCGAGGTCGGCGTCCTCGAAGACGATGAACGGGCTCTTACCGCCGAGCTCGAGCGTGAGCGACTTGCCGCTGCCCGCGGTCTGCTTGCGGATGATGCGGCCCACGTCGGTCGAGCCGGTGAACGCGATCTTGTCGACGTCGGGGTGCTGTACCAGCGCGGCGCCGCTGCGGCCGTCGCCCGTGATCACATTGAGAACGCCGGCGGGGAGACCCGCCCGCTCGGCGATCTCCGCGAAGCACAGCGCGGTGAGCGGCGTGAACTCCGCTGGCTTCAATACGATCGTGTTTCCCGCCGCGAGCGCCGGCGCCACCTTCCAGGCGACCATCAGCAGGGGAAAATTCCACGGAATGATCTGCCCCACGACGCCCACCGGCCCGTAGCCCGGGAACTCGGTCTCGAGCAGCTGGGCCCAGCCGGCGTGATGGTAGAAATGGCGCGCCACCAGCGGCACATCGATGTCGCGCGTCTCGCGGATCGACTTGCCGTTGTCGAGACTCTCGAGCACCGCCAGGAGGCGGGCGTTCTTCTGGACTTCGCGGGCCAGCGCATAGAGGTGTCGCGCCCGCGCGTGCCCCGACAAGCCGCGCCACGCCGGCAACGCGGCCCGGGCGGCGCGCACCGCCCGATCCACGTCGGCGGCATCGGCCTGCGCCACGCGCGCCAGGACTTCGCGCGTCGCCGGATTGATCGTCTCGAAGCGCTCGCCCGCTTGCGGTGCCACCCACTGCCCCGCGATGAACAGCCCGAACTCGCCGTTGTGAGCCTTGAGCCAGTCCAGCGCCGGCGCCTTGCTCTCGGGCGCCGGACCGTAGGCCATGGTCTCGAAGATGCCGGCGACGGTGGAGCTCATGTCATACCATCGGGTGGCGGTACGCCGCCGAGTAGTGGCCGGTCACGAAATGCTCGAGCTGGCGCTCGATGTCGGTGAGCAGCGCGCTCGCGCCGATGCGGAACAGATCGTTGCGCAGCCAGCGATCGCCCAGCTCCTCCTTCATCAGGATCAGCCAATCGAGCGCGCCCTTGGCGGCGCGGATGCCGCCCGCGGGCTTGAACCCGACCACGTGCCCAGTGCGATCGAGGTACTCGCGAATCATCCGGGTCATCGCCAGGCCCACGGGCAGCGTGGCGTTGACGGGCTCCTTGCCCGTGGACGTCTTGATGAAGTCGGCGCCCGCCATCATCGCCACGAGACTGGCGCGCGCCACGTTGGTGAGCGTGGCGAGCTCGCCCGTGCCGAGAATGACTTTGATATGCGCCGGGCCGCAGGCTTCGCGGAACGCGCGGACTTCGTCGTACAGCGCGTCCCAGTTCCCCGTGAGGACGTGCGCGCGCGTGATCACGACGTCGATCTCTGCGGCGCCCGCGGCGACCGACGCGCGAATCTCTTCGACACGCTGCGGAAACGGATTGAGCCCCGCCGGGAAGCCCGTGGACACCGCCGCGACGGGAATGCCGGAGTCGCGCAGGGCGTCGACGGCCACCGGCACGAGCGCGTGGTAGACGCACACCGCCCCCACCGTGATCCCCAGCTCGCTCGCGCCCAAGGCTGCGAGCAAATCCTGCCGCACGGGCTGCCGCGCCTTGGCGCACAAGCGCCGCACGTTGCCGGGCGTGTCGTCACCCTGGAGTGTCGTGAGGTCGATGCAGGTCACGGCGCGGAGCAGCCAGGCCGCCTGCCATTCCTTCTTTACTGTACGGCGCGTGGGGATGGTGGCCGCCCGCCGCTCGACGGCGCTGCGGTTCACCCGAATGGCGCGGACGAGGTCGAGATCCAGCGGCACGCCCGGATTCCGTGCCGGCGGGGCCGGCTCGGGACGGGCGCCGGGAACGGCGGGCGCGCGCAGGCGGTCGCGCTTGGACTGCTCGCGGGTCACGGTCATGGACGTCCGTGCATCATGGGCGCGTGAGGGCCAAAAGTCAAACGCCACAGGCGCTTGCAGCGTCGCCGCGCGCCTCCTACCTTGGGGCCCGTGCAGGGATCCCGGGTCGTCGTCGTCGCGGATGCGCACCTCGGTCAGGTGCCGCCCGCCACCGCAGCCGCGTTTCACGCTTTCCTCGACGCCGTGCCCACACTCGGCGACGCCCTGCTCATCAACGGCGATCTGTTCGACTTCTGGTTCGAGTACAAGCGCGTCATTCCCCGTAAACATTTCGGCACCGTCGCCAAGCTGCGCGCCCTGCGCGAGCGCGGCGTGCCGATCGCGTTCATGGGCGGCAATCACGACCGCTGGGGCGGCGCGTTTCTGAAAGAGGACCTGGGCATCGAGTACTGGGCGGGCCCGACGGAAACCCAGGTCGCCGGGCGCCGCGCGCTGATCCACCACGGCGACGGCCTCACCGAGCAGCATTGGAGCGGCACGCTGACGCATGCCGTGCTGCGCAACCCGGTCACCATCGCGGTGTTCGGCGCGCTGCATCCCACCCTCGGCTTCTGGATCGCTGACAAGCTCTCGGGCGCGTTGGCCGACAACACGAAGAACGCGAGCGTGCTCGATCGGGCGGCCATCGGGCAGCGCGTCTGGGCGACGGAGCTGCTGCAGCGCCGCGCGGAGCTGGGGCTCGTGGTGCTGGCGCACACGCACCGCCCCGCGCTCGAGCAGCTGCCGGGCGGCCGGGCGTATGTCAATCCGGGAGCGTTCCTGGACGGCGGGCGGTATGCGCTCGTGACGCGCGAGACGGTGGAGCTGAAGACGTTCCAGCCGTAGCGTCAGCCCAGCGGGACGACCTCGACTTGTTTGATTTTTTCCCCCAGGAACCGTGCGCCGACTTTCCGGAAGTGCGGCTCATCGTCCGACACCACGAAGCGATGCTCGGGCGACCCCTGCCCGTCGGCGGTGAGCTGGCGCTCGGCGAGCTCGCGGTTGACGGACTCGGCGGTCTCATCGGCGCTGTCGATCAGCGTCACGCCCGGCCCCAGCACGCGGCCCAGCAGCGGCTTGAGCAGCGGGTAGTGGGTGCAACCGAGGACGACGACGTCCACGCCGGCCTGCCGCAGCGGCTCGAGATAGTCGCGCGCGATCAGCTCGGTGGCGGGATGCTCGAACCACCCCTCCTCCACGAGCGGCACGAACAGCGGACAGGCCTGGGACGCCACCTGCGCGTCCCCGCGCAGCGCCTTGATGGCGCGCTCGTAAGCGCCGCTCGCCACCGTGCCGGCCGTGCCGATCACGCCGATTTTCCCCGTGCGCGATGCGCGCACCGCGGCGCGGGCACCCGGCTCGATCACGCCGATCACCGGCACGGGTGAGTGCGCCTGAAGATCGGCGAGCGCGTGGGCGGTGCTGGTGTTGCAGGCGACCACCACGGCCTTCACCCCGCGTTTCAGGAGATACGCGAGGATCTCCCCGGAGTAGCGCCGCACGGTGTCGGGTGACTTGGGCCCGTAGGGCACGCGCGCGGTGTCGCCGAAATAGATGACCGACTCGCGCGGCAGCTTCTCGAACAGGGCGCGCGCGACGGTCAGGCCGCCGATCCCGGAGTCGAAGACGCCCAACGGAGCCGGGTTCACGGGCGCGGCAGCGGCAGCGAGAGTCCCACGCCGCCCGGGACCGCCCGCAGCTGCAGGTCCTTGGGGAAGTCCTGCAGGTGCGCGGACACGAACGCATCCGCGCCGGCGAAGAGATGATTGAAGACCCACAACACGAGCCAGTCCTGCACTTCCTGGCGCTTGGCCTTGAGGTTCGACGAACCCGTCTGCTTCATGTAGTCGGCTTCTTGCTGCGCCTTGAGCGTCATCATGGCGGTGACGCCTTCCCAGGTGACGAAAATCGCGCCGACGGTGTGGCGGCCCGTGGCCGATTGTCCCCAGCCGGGCAGCACCATCGAGCGCCACATGGCGGAAACGGGCCGCATCAGGTGCGACGTGTCGGGGCGAACCGCTCGGCGAGCGACGGTAGAGTCGGGCCGTGCTGCGGTGGTGTCCTGGGCGGGCAGGCGGGCTGCCGGGCCAGCGGACAGAAGCGCCACGAGGAGCGCCACACCGCCCGCCTGCCCGCCTGCCCGCCTGCCCGCCTTCATTGCGCCACCATGACGTTGAAGCACGACTTCACGATCCGCACGGTGCACGCGCGCGCGTCGCCGCCGCGCAGCTCGCCATCGAGGTGCATGAGCAACGGCGCATCGAACGACCGCACGGTCACCTCGCGAGTTTGGAACAGGACGGCGCGCCGGCTTCCCCCGTGCGTGCCGCGCATCACCCGCGGCAGCAACCACAGAAATCCGGGGAGCGACACGCGCCGCACGACGCACACGTCGAGGCGCCCGTCCGACGCGCTCGCGGCCGGCGCGAAGCGGTACGAGCCGCCGGCGGTCGTGCCGTTGCACACCTCCACGAGCATCACGTACCCCGTTTCGCGGAACTCGGCCGCGTGGATCTCGAAGCGCGGCGGTGCGAACCCCGCGAACGTCCGGAAAATGGGAACGAGATAGGAGAGAAAGCCCTTGAGGTGAGCCGAAGCGTTGCGCCGCTCCACCACGGCCGGCCCGAAGCCGAACCCCATGGTGTTGACGAAGAACTCACCGCCATCCACGCGGCCGGCGTCGAAGCGCTGGACCCGTCCCGTGACAAGTCGGGCGACGGCCCGAGCGACGCCGTGCCGGTAAGTGCCCACCAGCTTGGCGAAGTCGTTGCCCGAGCCGAGCGGCACGACGCCTAGTGCGGCGTCCGAGCCCGCGGCGATGAGGCCGTTCGCGACCTCGTGCACGATGCCGTCGCCGCCCACGGCGATGACGTGCGTGGCCCCCGCCGCCGCGGCGGTGCGCGCCAGTCCGGCGCCGTCGCCCGGCGCACGCGTCTCGATCAGGTCGACCACCCAGCCCTGCTCCCGGAACGCGCGGGCGACCGGATCCTTGGCACGGCGGGCGGCACCGCGCCCGGCGGCGGGATTCAGGATGATGTGGGCGTGGCGCACTACTTCGTCAGGTACGACTCGCTCCAGGCGACCTCGAACTCCCACTTGCAGTGGGCGCACTGCAGCCGCTTCGGCTTCTTGGCGAGCGGCGCCCGCTCGCCGCAGCTGGGGCACACGCCGTAGCGCTCGCCCAGCTTGGCCCGGCCTTTGGGGGGCGTCTCGACCACGGTCCAGCGGGGCGGCGGGCGGTCCACGATCTCGAGCAGCACCTTGAGCAGCGTGACCCGCCGCTTGTTCACCTCGAGCGTCGCGTTCAACCCGTCGGTCGCGAGCACTTTGTACCATGCACCGCGCCGAACTTTGGCATCGACGTCGGCAAGCAGACGAGCGTAGCGTTGCGGCATGCTATCCCTCATTGACGCGTTCGTGCTGGCACCTGGCGGGAGCGTGTAGGAATCGAACCTACCCAGCCCCTTACGAAGCCGAGCTGGTTTTGAAGACCAGTCGGACCACCAGGCCCGATCCGCCCCCGGGAGCGGCACAGAAGCTAGCGACCCGCGGACCGTTCCTCCAGCTTCATGCCATGAACCCGGACCTGCGCCTCGCCCTGGTTTGCATCGCCGGATTGGTTCGCGGGCGTGCGCGACCTCGCTCAGCTGTACGACCTGCACCGCCGCCTGCTCGCGCGGGTTCGTGGCGCGACGATCGAGCCGCAAGCGGCGACGCTGGAGGAAACGATCCGGGAGATTCAGCAGACCACGGCGCGCGACAATGAAGGCGCTCCACATGCAACGAGACCGGCAGCGCGCCGCGGTGCTCGCCGCCGAGCTGCGGCGCGACCCGCCGCCGCCCTAAGCCAGCACCGCGATGACGTCGATCTCGACGCGCGCTCCCTTGGGAAGGGCCGCCGCCTGGACCGTGGAGCGCGCCGGCTTGTGCGTGCCGAAGTGGCGGCCGTACACCTCGTTCATC
>WNGO01004540.1_pt1 | contig 16861 bp, 15 predicted proteins | sample 5400511 | NCBI WGS metagenome assembly WNGO01 (sample SAMN13153380, study PRJNA577476) | soil metagenome | isolation source: 20 cm soil or saprolite under Garry oak tree replicate 2 | place: USA:California | collected 2016-06-15 | reverse complement strand
AGGATCGGGGTCGCGGCCGGCGCGGCGAAGCGGTCGACGGCATTAAGAAGGCCGCCCTGCAATGCCGTCAGCGAGATGAACAGGAGATAGGGGAAGGTGATGCGGGTCAGCGTGACGACGAGATCGAACTTGCCGGGCTCGGCGCTGAAACCGGGGGCGATGACCGCCATCAGCCACGGCATGAAAATTTCGCCGAGCAGCACAAAAGCGAGCAGCACCGTAAACAGCACCGCGAAGGCTTCCTCGGCGAAGATGCGCACGGCCGGCTTGCCGCCCTCGGCCAGCGTGCCCGAGGCGAGCGGCACAAAGGCGGCGTTGAACGCCCCCTCGGCAAACAGGCTGCGAAACAAATTGGGGAGGCGCTGCGCCACAAAGAAGGCGTCGGCGATCGGCCCGGCGCCGAGGATCGCCGCGGTCAGGATATCGCGGATAAAGCCGAACACCCGGCTTACCAGCGTATAGGAGCCGACCGTCGCGACCGAGCGAAGCAGAGCCATTAGGCTGCCGGTGTAGAGGAAAATCCCGCGCGGGGAAACGGCGCCGCCCTCGCGCCGGTGTCATAAAGCGGCGCCTTGTGTTTTTTCAGCGGTGCCGCAACGCTGCTTCTGAGGCTTAGGGAGGCATGCCATGGCCGGGACCAGAATCGGGGTGATCGGATGCGGCGGCCGCATGGGCCGCATGCTGATCGCCGATATTGTCGCGAGCGAGGGATGCGAGTTGGCGGGCGGCGCCGCCAAGCCGGGGAGCGCCGCTGTCGGCCGGGATCTCGGTGAGCTCACCGGGGTCGGTCGGGTCGGGATCGCCGCCACCGCGGATGCCAGGCAAGTGCTGCGCGACAGCGATGTCGCGATCGACTTCACGACCCCGGACGCAACGGCGTCGCACGCGGCTTTGGCCGCCGAACTCGGCCGCCCGATCGTCATCGGCACGACGGGGTTGTCCGGCGAACAGGAGACGGCGATCCGCCGGGCCGCCGAGCGCGTGCCGGTCGTCTGGGCCGCCAATACCAGCCTCGGCATCAACCTGTTGCTCGGGCTCGTCGAGCAGGTCGCGGCACGCCTGGGGCCGGAATGGGACATCGAGATCGTCGAGATGCATCACCGCAGCAAGGTCGATGCGCCATCCGGGACGGCGCTCGCGCTCGGCCGTACCGCAGCGGCGGCGCGCGGGGCCGTCTTCGACGAGGTGGCGCAGCGCGGGCGCGACGGCATCACCGGACCGCGGAAGGCCGGCGCGATCGGGTTCGCCGCGCTGCGCGGCGGCGACAATATCGGCGAGCACCATGTGATCTTCGCCGGGCTCGGGGAGAGCCTGGAGCTGACGCACCGGGCGACGAACCGCGCGATCTACGCCAAAGGCGCGGTGCGCGCCGCGCGCTGGCTCGTCACCCGCCCGCCCGGGCTTTACGGCATGAAGGAAGTGCTGGGGCTGTAACGATGGCATCGCCGGTCAAGTTCAATGCCTTCGCCGGCGTCTTCACGGTCGGCGATGTCGCGGCGAGCCTCGGCTTCTTCCTCGGCCGGCTCGGGTTTCGCGAGCATTTCCGGCTTGGTGACCCGCCGTCATACGCGATTGTCGAGCGCGACGCCGTTTCGATCCATCTCATGCCAGCGAGCGAGATGCACGAGACGCGCGGCCGTTCGAGCATTTATGTGTTCGTGACCGATGTCGACCGGCTGCACACGGAGTTGCAAGATCTCGGCTGTCCGATCGAGGTGCCGCCGGCCGATTTCTTCTATGGCATGCGCGAGATGTCGGTACGCGATCCCGACGGCAACCGCATCACCTTCGGCCAGCCGGTGAACCCCTGACCTGCACTCGCTATTGCGGCGCGTTCGCCGGGTTGAGGGCGGTGCGCCAACGGCTCAGCACCTCGCGTAGCGTCGCCGCAAGGTCGCGCCGCACCGGCGGGGCCAGAAAGTCGCCGATGACGATGCTGTTTCCGTGCGATGCCAGGAGCAAGCGGTTCGATTCGTCGCGCCGCTCCTCGAGCACGACGCGCAGCCAGAACGGCTGAAACTGCCACAGCCGGCGCATGCCGTAGATGTCGACCCGCTCGACCGTGAACTGGTCGTCGGCGAGGCGCAACGTCTCGCATTGCCGCGCACTCCGATAGCTGAGGCGGAAAGCAAGGTAGACCAGCGCGACGTCGAGCCCGAAAAACCCGCAGACCGGCCAGGCGCCGGCCGCGACAAAACAGATCCCGGCGATGAGGCTCAACACGCCCAGCCCGAGCATCAGCAGGCGAAACCCGTGCGGCGGCAGGCTGCGGTGCGGCCACAACACGCGCTCGAAGAACACCGGCTTTGGGGACGATGCGGCGCTCATGCTCATACTGCGAAGATAAGCCGCGCGCGACCTCGCGCAAAGCCACTGACCTGTTTGTGAAGAGCCGCGGCCGCTTCTAAACTCGCCGGCGATGCGCGCCGTTCCAAAACGCCCCGCCGCGAAAGGCTCCTCGCCGAAACGCCCCTCCGCGAAACGCCGCGCCTTTTCGAAAGCCGAGGCCGCCGAGTTCACCCGCCTGCGCCAATCGATGCCGGAGCCCGAGACCGAGCTGGAATACGACAACGTCTATCAATTGCTGGTCGCCGTCGTGCTGTCGGCGCAGGCGACCGATGTCGGCGTCAACAAAGCCACCCCGGCCTTGTTCGCGATCGCCGACACGCCACAGAAGATGCTGGCGCTCGGCGAAGAGCGGCTCACCGAAATGATCCGTACGATCGGGCTCTTTCGCACTAAGGCGCGCAACATCATCGCGCTGTCGCGAATGCTGATTGAGCACCATGGCGGCACGGTGCCGCGCGACCGCGAGGCGCTCGAAAAACTGCCCGGAGTCGGCCGCAAGACCGCCAATGTCGTGCTGAATGTCGCGTTCGGCGAGCCGACCATCGCGGTCGACACGCATATTTTCCGCGTCGCCAACCGCACCGGCATCGCGCCGGGAAAAACACCGTTCGAGGTCGAGACCGGGCTCGAAAGGCTAACGCCCGCCGAGTACAAGCTCGGGGCGCATCACTGGCTGATCCTGCACGGGCGCTATGTCTGCAAGGCGCGCAAACCGGATTGCCCGGTTTGCGTCGTTGCCGATCTCTGCCGTTACGGCGCGAAGACCGCGCCCAGCGAGATGCCAGCCGAGTTGATCAGGGCGCGCGCCGAGGCTGTCACCCCGGCGCCGCTCACAGAAACCTCGGTCAGTCGGCCGCTGGGGCGGCGGGCACGGCGGCGGGTTTGAGCTCGTCGTGCGGCTGCGCCTGGATGTCGCCCGAGATCTGGCCGCCGCATTCGATCTCGATCTGACCGTAGCGGATCGTGCCGGTGACCCGGCCGGTCGCGCGGATCAGGAGCCGCTTGCGCACCGTCAGATTGCCTTCGAAGCGGCCGCGCACCTCGGCCTCGTCGATCGAAGCAGAGCCCTTGAAGAGGCCCGTCTCGGAGATGTCGACATCGCGGCAGTTCTGCAGATTGGCTTCGACGCTGCCCTCGACGACCAGCTTGTTGCACGAGTTGATCTCGCCCGAGAGCGAGATTTCGCGGCCGACGATCAGCGTGCGCACGTCGGTTTCGCTGCGCCGCAGCGCGGCAACCGACGGCGCTGGCCCGGCGGCCGGCTCGGGCGCACGCCGGGGCGCATCGCCCGGACGCGCCGCATCCGCGGCGGCAGGGCGCGCCCCGTCGGCCATACGCGGTGGCACCGGGGCCGCGTTGCGGCTGAGCGGCGCGACGGTGGCCGGCTGTCCGGGCGGGCGGGCCGGCTTCATCGGGATGCCCAGATCATCAGGCAGCTCTGCCATGGCGCGATCCTCTGTGTCGGTTCTTTTCCGGCTGAACATGGAATAGACACCCCCCATTAATTGCGGCAATGGCCCTCACAGGGCCGGAGCAGGTCAGGCCGCAGCGATGCGCGGCTCGACCCGCCGCAGGCTCTCGAAAACATGCACCATAAAGGCAGTGGCGATGACCGGCGCAACCAGGTTGACGAGCGGCAGCGAGAACAGTCCCGTGATCACGAGCCCCCCGATAAAGACGCGTCCCGCGAAGCGCTGACGCACGGCTTTCGCCGTCCCCCTGTCGAGCCGCCGAAAGGCGACCACCTCAAAATAGGCGCGGCCGAAAAGATAGCCGTTCAATCCGAGGAACACAAAAAAATTAATCCCCGGCAACAGCAGGTAAAGCGGCAGCACCAATAGGTTTAAAAGGAGGGTCAGCAGCATCAACCGGAGCGTGGCGCCGATGATCTCGCCGAGGGGCGCGCCATGCGCTGGAGCGCGCTCGGGATAGTCGCGCGCCTCGACCGCGGCGGCGACCCGGTCGAGGAAAAATCCCATGACCATCGTCACGATCGCCGGGAACAACAGCCAGCTCAGCACCAGCACGGCGAGAACGCCCAGAAGCTCGACCAGCGAATCGGCCGGCCACCAGCCGAACAGCGCGGTGTTGTGGAGGAGGATCGCGACGCCAACCCACAGCGCGGCAAAGCTCGCAACGGCCAGCGCAAGGGTCAACACGACAACGCCGCGCAGAGGCGGCGTGAACAGCTCTTGGATCGAACGCAACAGGGCCGTGATCATTTTGGGCTTATACCCGAAGCGGCGAGCCGGCGGACGATTTGGCTGCGATCGCGCCATGCGCCTCCCATGCCGACCAGTCGGGTATCCCAATGACTCGAAACGCCCGGGCCGTGACCATCGAAAGAGGGCCGATCCCGTGGCCGCCGGTACGTTCTGGGAAACGAGAATTCGTGCAGGCCGGCTCTTGACGCCGATTATTCCGAGATTATATTCCGATTATAGAAATGCTAATATGTCACGTTTACGGTCTAATTCCGGGGATGAGCCTTCCTTGGAGATGCGTTTTTGGTGCGAAGAATGTCCTACGACAATTTGCGATCGGCGCGCTGGTTCGCTGTTATCCCGCTGTTCCGCCGCTGTTCCGCCGCTGTTTCCCGCGACCTCTTTTCCGGAAAAACTTGAGCATTTACAATTGGTTAGCCTCATGGTGCCGGTGAAAGTTGCAGAACAGCGGACCGAAGGGGCTGCGGCGGGTTGTGAGGCCGGGCGATCTCCCTATACTCCGCCGCCTTCCGCCGACCCGCCTGGAGCTTTGTTGAGATGAGTTCTGCTGCGATCGATGTCGTGGGCATCGGCAATGCGATTGTCGATGTCATCGCGCATGCCGATGAAGCTTTTATCGCCGCCCAGGGCTTTGCCAAGGGCTCGATGAACCTGATCGACGCGCCGCGCGCCCAATCTCTCTATGACGCGATGGGGCCGGCGATCGAGAGCTCGGGTGGCTCGGCCGGCAACACGATGGCCGGGATCGCCTCATTGGGCGGCCGCGGCGCCTATATCGGCAAGGTGCGCGACGACGAGCTCGGCGCGGTCTTTCGCCACGACCTGACGGCGATCGGCGTCAAGTTCGAGACGCCGGCCGCGACCTCGGGGCCGGCGACCGCGCGCTGCCTGATCATGGTGACCCCCGACGGGCAGCGCACGATGGGCACCTATCTCGGCGCCTGCGTCGAGCTCGGGCCGGACGAGATCGAGGAGGCGCTGATCGCGTCGGCCCAGGTCACCTATCTCGAAGGCTATCTGTTCGACCCGCCGCAGGCGCAGGCCGCCTTCCGCCGGGCCGCGGCAGTTGCACATGTAGCCGGGCGCCGTGTCGCGCTGAGCCTCTCCGACCCGTTCTGTGTCGGGCGGCATCGGGCCGTCTTCCGCGAACTGGTCCAGGGCGAGGTCGATATCCTGTTCGCCAACGAGGCGGAGATCTGCTCGCTGTACGAGACTGACGACTTCGTGGCAGCGGCGAGGGCGGTGCGCGGCCATGTCGCGATCGCCGCGCTGACCCGGAGCGAGCGCGGCAGCGTCGTCCTGGCCGATGGCGAGGAGCACGCCGTCCCCGCAGCGCCGGTGGCCCGGATCGTCGATACGACCGGGGCGGGCGACCTTTACGCCGCAGGCTTCCTGTTCGGCTTGACCCGCGGCTTGGCCCTCCCCACCTGCGGCAGTATCGGCAGCCTGTGCGCTGCCGAGATCATCAGCCATGTCGGCGCGCGGCCGGAAGTCGCGTTGAAAGGGCTCGTCGAGGCAGCCCGCCTCGTCTGAGTCTCTGCTGTCCGGTTGTCGCGGTGCTGTCGCGGGAAACAAGAAAACGGTTGGAATGGATATCCGTAATATCGCGATCATCGCGCATGTCGATCATGGAAAGACGACGCTCGTCGATCAGCTCCTGCGGCAGAGCGGCACGTTTCGCGCCAATCAGCAAGTCGCCGAACGCGCCCTCGATTCGAACGAGCTGGAGCGCGAGCGCGGCATCACGATCCTGGCCAAATGCACCTCGGTCGAGTGGCGAGCCAAGGACCATGCGGTGCGGATCAATATCGTCGATACGCCGGGCCACGCCGATTTCGGCGGCGAGGTCGAGCGCATCCTCAGCATGGTCGATGGCGTCCTCGTGCTGGTCGACGCCGCCGAGGGACCGCTGCCGCAGACCAAATTTGTCGTCGGCAAGGCCCTGCGCCGCGGGTTGAAGCCGATTGTCGTGATCAACAAGGTCGATCGCCCCGACGCGCGGCCCGAAGCCGTCCACAACGAGATTTTCGACCTGTTCGCCTTGCTCGACGCCAATGAGGCGCAGCTCGATTTCCCGACCCTGTTCGCCTCGGGCCGCGAGGGCTGGGCCGTCACCGAGCTGGACGGGGCGCGCCGCGATCTGGCGCCGCTTTTCGAGCTGATCGTCGCGCATGTGCGGCCGCCGGAAGCGGATCCCGACGCGCCGTTCTCGATGCTGGCGACGACGCTCGACTACGACCCCTATCTCGGCCGCGTTTTGACCGGCCTTATTCATTCCGGGATCGCCCGCATCAACATGCCGGTGAAATCGCTGGCCCGCGATGGCAAAGTCATCGAGCAGGCGCGGCTGACCAAATTGCTCGCCTATCGCGGCCTCGACCGGCGGCCGATCGAGGAGGCGCAGGCCGGCGATATCATTGCCGTCGCGGGGCTCGGCGCGACGACGGTCGCCGACACGATCTGCGCCCCCGAGGTCACCGAGGCGTTGCCGGCCGACCCGATCGATCCGCCGACCCTGGCGATGACCTTCTCGGTCAATGACAGCCCGCTCGCCGGGCGCGATGGGAGCAAGCTGACCTCGCGCGTCATCGCCGAGCGGCTGCATCGTGAAGCCGAGGGCAATGTCGCGATCCGGGTGCGCGAAAACGCCGAGAAGGACGCGATCGAGGTCGCCGGGCGCGGCGAATTGCAGCTCGGCGTCCTGATCGAGACGATGCGGCGCGAGGGCTTCGAACTGTCGATCTCGCGCCCGCGCGTCCTGTTCAGGACCGATCCCAAGAGCGGCCAGCGTCAGGAGCCGATCGAAGAAATCATCATCGATGTTGACGAGGAATTTGCCGGCGTCGTCATCGACAAGATGAGCCAACGCAAGGCCGAGATGCAGGAGATGCGGCCGTCAGGCGGCGGCAAATTGCGTCTCTCGTTTCTGGCGCCGACCCGCGGCCTGATCGGCTATCACGGCGAGTTTCTGACCGATACGCGCGGCAGCGGCGTCATGAGCCGTCTGTTCCACGGTTATGCACCCTACAAGGGCCCGATCGAGGGGCGCCGCACCGGCGTTCTGATCTCGAACTCCCAGGGGCCCGCGGTTGCCTATGCGTTGTGGAACCTGGAGGAGCGCGGGCCGCTTTTTGTAACGCCCGGCACCGATGTCTATGCCGGAATGATCGTCGGCGCCCATAGCCGCGGCACCGATCTCGACGTCAACCCGCTGAAGGGCAAGCAGCTGACCAACATCCGCACGACCTCAAAGGACGAGGCGGTGCGGTTGACCCCGCGCGGTGCGGTTGACCCCGCCGGTGCAGATGAGCCTCGAAGAGGCGATCGCCTATATCGAGGATGACGAGCTCGTCGAGGTGACACCGGGCGCGATCCGCCTGCGCAAGCGGCTTCTCGACATTAACGACCGGCGTCGCGCCAATCGCGCCGCGGCAGCGGAGTAGCAATCGGCGAGGACGCCGTCGCCGCGCGCGCCATGGTCAGTATAAGAAACAGCGCGAGGGCCAGCGTGCCGAGCCACCATTCCTGCCAGACGCCATAGGCTGCGAAGAGCGGCGCGAGCGTTGCGGTGAGGCCGCCGCCGGCCGCGGCCACATAAAGGCGCGGCGCCGCCAGCCTGTCGAGCCGCAGCCAGAACCAGCCGAGCAGCAGCGCGAACAGCACCGCCCCCGGCATGCCGAGCTCCAGCCAGACTTGCAGCGCCGCATCATGCGGGTGCAAGGACAGCCAATTCTGCCCGGGGCGGATTTCGCGGTTGCCGCCCGGTATCGCGCGGGACGAGTCGAGCCCCCATCCGAGCAGCGGGCGCTCGGCGATGTGCTCGCCGGTGAAAGACCAGATCAGCAGCCGGTGCCCGGCCGACATCTTGAACGAATCGGCGGCGGCGAAGAGACCGGGAATGCGGTCGAGCTTTGCCAGGGTCAGCGGCGCGGTGAGTATGAAGAGCGCGCAAACCCCGGCCGCGACCCGCGCTACGGGGCGCGGACACCAGTAGAGAAGCGCGATCATCGGCAGGCTCGCAACGAGCGCCGCCTTGGCCGTCGTGTCGTCGAGGAAGCCGATTGTCCCGGCCATCGCGGTCGCGGCGATCACGGCGAGCGCCGGCCGGCCGCGCTGGACCAGCCAGGCTGCGACCGGCGGCGCGAGGATCGTCAGACCGATCGTGATCTGGTCGAGACGGTACGGCTCGAAGCCGCGGACCGAGATGCGGTTGATGAGTTCGCCGCGGGTTGCCAGCTCGAACCACGTCACCGCCAGCCCCAGGCCGAGGCCGGCGAGCAAAAACATGGCAATCCGCTGCGGCGCGGCGATGCGCTCGGCTGCCGCGGCCAGCGCCAGGGCGGCCACAAAAAGCGCGGCGAGCCGTAGGTCGAGAATGAGGCTGCGCTGCGGCTCGATCGACCAAAGCGCCGTGGCCAGGCCCCACAGCAGCAATGCCGCGAGGCAAGCGGCGGGCACCCGCAGCGCCGCAAAGCGGTATGGCGGGTTGGCCGCGACGATCCCGGCCGCGCACAATCCGGCAATCGCGGCGAGCGGCGCCACCGCATGCGGCACGAGCGCCAAAAGGGGCGCCAGCAGCAGGGCGCAGAACCGAAGCCCCCATTCGGAGAATGCCGCAATCACCGCCCTGATGGGACGCCCCGGGAGAACCGCTGTTGACGAAAGATCGGGCGCGAGAAGCCGCCGGTTTGACTTGGCCGAGCCGCTGAATATAGTGCACCCCCTTTCCCAAGAACGCGGGCGCTTCGCCCCGGCCTTCGTGCGTTTGTGCGACGGATGGCCCTATTGGGACAACAACAACCTGAAGCGAGTCGGGCTGATATGAGTAAGCGCGAGGAATCGAAGTACAAGATCAACCGCCGTCTCGGCGTCAATCTGTGGGGGCGGGCGAAAAGCCCCCTCAACCGCCGCGAATACGGCCCGGGCCAGCACGGCCAGCGGCGCAAGAAGCCGTCGGATTATGGGACCCAGCTTGCCGCCAAGCAGAAGCTCAAGGGCTACTACGCGAACATCGGCGAGCGGCAGTTCCGCCGCCTCTATGAAGAGGCGGTGCGGCGGCGCGGCGATACCGGCGAAAACCTGGTCGGGCTGCTGGAGCGGCGGCTCGATGCCTGCATCTATCGGATGAAACTGGCGCCGACCCCGTTTGCGGCGCGCCAGATCGTCAATCACGGCCATGTGCTGGTCAATGGCAAGCGGGTCAACATCGCGTCCTACCAGCTGAGCGACGGCGACACGATCGAGCTGCGACAGAAGGCAAAGGAGATGGCGCTTGTGCTCGAAGCCGCGCAATCGAGCGAGCGCGACGTGCCCGATTACATCGAGATCGATCACGACCGCATGCGCGGACGCTTTATCCGGGCTCCCAAGCTGACCGATGTTCCCTACCCGGTGACGATGGAGCCCAACCTCGTCATCGAATACTATTCGCGCTAACCGACGCTTTTGACCCTCTCCCGCTGTGCGGGAGAGGGTGGCCGGCGCGACCGCGACGGCCGGGTGGGGCCTGTGCGATCTGCCCTCACCCGCCTTCGGGCTTGGCCCTCAGGCACCCTCTCCGCGCCGCGGGAGAGAGTAACGGCCATGAGGGGCCACCATGCTGACCCTGGATCTTGCGATCGTCCTGCTGCTGATCCTGCTGAACGGCTTTTTTGCGATGGCCGAGATTGCGCTGGTCTCGGCGCGCCCGGCCCGGCTGCAGCCGATGGCGGCGGAGGGCAATACCGGCGCGGATGCGGCGCTTGAGCTAAAGGCCGATCCCTCGCGTCTGCTGGCGACCGTGCAGATCGGGATCACGATCATCGCGGTCCTCCTCGGCAGCTTCGGCGAGGCGACGCTCGGCGAGGATCTGCAGAATTATCTCGAAGGGTATTCCGGCTTTCTCGGCCACTACGCGCACGCGATTAGCATGGCGATCGTCGTGCTCGGGATTTCCTATTTCTCGTTGATCCTGGGCGAGCTGGTGCCGAAGCGCGTCGCGATGATCCACCCGGAGGGGATCGCCGCGTCACTGGCGCGGTTCATGCGCGGCCTCGCACGGATCGGCGCGCCGATCGAGTGGCTGTTGAGCACGACAACGGACCTGTTGTTGCGTCTGTTGCCGCTACGCGGCGAGCCCGCGCCCGTCACCGACCAGGAAATCGGCTTTATGTTGCGCGAGGGGGTTGCGACCGGTCACATCTCGCAGGGCGAGACCGCGATCGTCGAGATGGCGCTCCGGCTCGGGGAACGCCGGGTCAGCGCTGTCATGACGCCGCGCACCCAGATCGAGTTTCTCGATCTCGATGATCCCGAAGACGAGATCCGGCGGCATATCCGTGACAGCGCCTATTCGCGCTTTCCGGTTGTGCAGGGCGGCACGCATCAGCTTGCCGGCATCGTCCAGGTAAAGGATCTGCTGGCCGCCGCATTCGACGGGCAACCATTCAATTTGCGCGCGGCGCTGCGCCCGCCTCTGTTTCTGCCGAATACGGTGACGGTGCTGCGCGCCCTCGAAGTATTCAAGACAAGCAGCGAGCCTATGGCGCTCGTCGTCGATGAATACGGCGATCTCGAAGGACTCGTGACCTTGACCGATATTCTCGAGGCGCTGGTCGGCGAATTGCCGGACGCGGGCGAGACCGATCCGCGCATCGTCAGGCGCGAGGACGGGACCTGGCTGATCGACGGCATGGTCGGTCTCGACGAGTTGAAGCAGGTGCTGGGCGTGACGCAATTGCCGGGCGAAGATCCGGATTTTCACAGCGTGGGCGGCTATCTGATGGCGCGGCTCAACCGCGTCCCGATGGTCGCCGATCGGGTCACCGCCGGCGATTGGCGCTTCGAGATTGTCGAGATGGACGGCCGCCGGGTCGACCGCGTGCTGGTCGCGCCCGTCAAGATGCAGAGCCGGCTGGGATAGCCTCCGGCGCGTCCTCGCTTGCCGACAGCAGGCGCGTCGGGAAGCCCGCCGCGACAAGCGCATCGATGATCGTGGCGACATGACGCCGGTTTTGCGTTTCGACGACGACGTCGAGCTCGGCGCGCTTCACCGATGTGTCGTGGAACAGACGCTGGTGATGCACCTCGACGATGTTGCCGCCGAGACCGCCGATCACGCCGGCAACCCGCGACAGCACCCCCGGGATATCGGGCAATTCCGAGCGCAGCCGCACGAGCCGCCCGCTGCGCACGAGGCCTCGCATCAGCAGCGACGCCAACAGCCGCGCATCGATGTTGCCGCCGGTCAACACGATGCCGACCTTGCGGCCGCGGAAGCGTTCGGGCTCGGCCAGCAGCGCGGCGACCCCCGCGGCGCCGGCGCCTTCGACGATGAGCTTTTGGCGCTCGATCAACAATTCGACCGCCGACTCCAATTGCCGCTCGGTCACCAATTGCACCGCGCCGACCAGTGCCGCGACGATGCGGCGGGTCAGCTGCCCCGGCTCTTTGACGGCGATCCCTTCCGCCAAAGTCGTTCCTTCGATCGGCAAGCCCGGGTCGATGCCGCGCAGCACGCGGTACATCGACGGATAGAGCGCCGATTGCACGCCGACGATCTCGATCCTCGGCGACAGCGCCTTGGCGGCCACAGCAACGCCGGAGATCAGCCCGCCGCCGCCCACCGGCACGAGAAGAATTTCGAGGCCGGGCTCGTCGGCGAGCATTTCGAGCGCGACCGTGCCCTGGCCGGCGATGACCGCCGGATCGTCATAGGGATGCACCGGCACCAGGCCGGTTTCGCGCGCCAGCCGGTCGGCGGCCTCGCGCGCCTCGACGAGGCTCTCGCCGCGCAGCACGACCCTGGCGCCGAGCGCCTCGGTGCGGTCGATCTTTGTGAAGGGGGTCGCGGCCGGCATGACGATCGTCGCCGGGATCCCGAGCCGGCGTGCATGATAGGCGACGCCCTGGGCATGATTGCCGGCGGACATCGCGACGACGCCCGCTTTTCGCTCCGCCTTGCCAAGCGTCAGGAGCTTGTTGAGCGCGCCGCGCTCCTTGAAAGAGCCGGTCGTTTGCAGCGTCTCGAGCTTCAGATACGCCTCGCAGCCCGAGAGGTCGCTCAGCTCCGCCGCGCGGACCAGCGGGGTGCGGGTGAGCGTGCCGGCGATAGCCGCCTCGGCCTTTCTGATGTCGGCGATGCTGACCGGCAGTTCGGTCATGGGGCGGGCTCCAGAACCAGCGTGTTGACCGCGGCGGCGCGGCCGGGGACCAGCCAGTCGAACTGGCGCCACCGCAGCAGCAGATCCGAGAAATGCGGCGACAGCGGATTTCCCGACTGGCCGGGGACCGCCATCATGTGCGAGTCCGCGGGTGCGGCCATATCGGTCACGATCCGCAAACCGGCGCCGAAGCGCTGCTCGTACGGATGCGCGTCGTCGCGGATCGTGCTCGGCCCCCGGTTCAGCGTGTCGTAGCCGCCGGGGGTCGGCACCGCAACCGCGATCCAATCCCGGATGACCGGGATGCGCCCCAGGAATTGGTTGGAGAAGCGGGCGATGTGGGCCCGACCCCATTGCCATTGCGCCATTTGCGGACCGTAGCTGTCGCGCAGCCGAGCCATCGCGTCCTCAAGAGCCGCCGCCAGTCGCGCCTCGCAGGTGTCGTTCGGATGCTGCGGGTCGGCGCACCATTCCCGATGCTGGGTCAAGACGGTTTCCATGACGAGCGGCTTCAAATCCCAAATATCGGCGGCGGCATTGCCCAGCCGCCCGAACAGCACTGAGTGGGCAAAGGCGCGCAGCCAGGCGGTGAACAGCAGCGGCTCCACCCTATCGGCATCCATCCGGAAATCCCACCCGCGCAGGCGCTCGATCACCTCCCGCGCCAGATCGCCCTCGGGCTGGATCTGCGTCATCAGCGGCACCAGGCGCCGCGCCATGATCGATACCGTGTCCGCCTGCATCGCCGCGCTCGCCGCGAGCGATTGCCGCGGCTCGGCGCCGAGCAATTCCTCGATCCGCTCGACGCGATTGGGCAGATCCCAGTCGCGCGACACGAAATAAGGGTAACTCTCGGGCACAATCTTGTTGTTGGCGCTGGCGAAATGACCGGCCGGAGGGCCGGTCGCCTGCGGCAGTTCGTCGAACGGGATGTACCCGGCCCAGTCATAAGCGCCGGTCCAACCCGGCACCGGCATCCAGCCGTTGCCGCTCTTGCGGATCGGAATTCGCGCCGGCGCGATAAAGCCGATCGTGCCGCCGGTATCGGCATAGACGATGTTCTGTTGCGGGCCGACGACATCGGCAAGCGCCGCTCGAAAACCGGACCAATCCCGGGCTCGGTTCATATTCCATAGAGCGTCCGCGGTGCGGTCGTCGGGGTCGAGAAAACTCGTCTGGAGCGCCAGAACATAGCCGCTTTCGGCGGTGCCTTCGGGCAGCACGTCGGACAGCACCGGACCGTGCCGGGTGGCGCGGACCGTCAATCCGACAGGTGCGGCGCCGCGCACCTCGATAATCTCTTCCCGGGTCATGAAGGCGGCGCTGCCGTCAGGAGTCAGGTAGCGGCCAGGGTTTGCCGGATCGATCTGCTCGATGAACAGATCCTCGACATCGCCGGTCGTTGTCGTGAAGCCCCAGGCAATGCGGTCATTGTGCCCGACGACAACCAGGGGGACGCCGGCGACGGTGCCGCCGGCTATCTCGCCGTCTGGCGTTTTCAGCCGCGCCAGGTACCAGAACCCCGGCGCGGCAAAGCCGAGATGCGGATCATCGGCGAGGATCGGCTTGCCGCTGTCGGTATGTGCGCCATCGACGACCCAGTTGTTCGAGGCATAAATCGGTCCGACCCGTGGCGGCAGCGCCGCATAAAGCGAATCGAGCGGCAGTTGGCGATAGATCTCCGTCAGCTGCGCGAGCGTCGTCGGCGCGTCTTTCGGGTATTCGGGATAGAGCACGGCGAGATCATCGGGCGACACAGTGCGCGCGAGCCGGGCACGCAGCAATTCGCCTCGGTAATTCCCCGCCAGTTCGAGATCGATCAGCTTACCCCAGACGACGCTGTCGGCCGGGCGCCACGGCTCGGGCCGGAGGGCGAGCAGCACAAACTCGGGCGGCAAAGCGCCGCGGCGCGCCGCGAGGAAGGCGTTCACCCCTGCCGCATAGGCTTCCAACGCGCGGCGGACCGGCGCCGACAAATACGAGATCTCCGCTTCGGCAGCGTGATAGAGCCCGAGCACCCGCATCTGCCGGTCGGTCGCCAGTGCTTGCGCGCCAAAGATTTCGGAGAGGCGGCCAGCGCCGTAGCGCCGCTGCAACTCCATCTGGAACAGGCGATCCTGCGCATGCGCAAACCCAAGCCCGAACGCGGCATCCTCGTCATTGGCGGCATCGATCAGCGGCACGCCATCGGTGTCGCGCGCAATGTGGATTGAGTGCGTCGGGCCACCGACAGCGATGCGGCCATCGAGCTGCGGCAGTGAAGAGAGGAGGTAGAGGGCGCCGCCGCCGACAATGACGAGGGCGATGAGCAGCACACCTCCGAGCGCGCGCCGAATCAGCATCGCTGGCCGCCGGACTGCGCCGGACTGAAGCGGAGACGAAAACTCCGACGGCTCGCGATCCCTTGGCATTTTAACATTTTCGCCGCGCCAATTCTATCGGACACGCCCGAAAGCGCCGCAATCCTCAGCCGATCCGCGCGCCCGAGGGCTTCGCGTTATGCCTTCCTTAACCAACCCGCCGCAAGATGGTGGACAGCTTAACCCGCCATCAGCGGTCGCATGTTTCTCCAACCCGACACCATCGCTCTGCCGGTATTCGCCGCCGTGATGGCGATTGCCGCCTACGAGGATTTTCGCCGGCTGGTTATCCCAAACCTGCTGCCGGCGGTTCTCTGCGTGGCGTGGCCGGTGCACTTCGCGGCGGTCCCGAGCCTGTTCGGGGCGATGACCGCGGTGGGCTGCGCGTTGGCGGTTTTCATCGTCGGCGCGGCGCTGTTCGCACGCGGCTTTCTCGGCGGCGGCGACGTCAAACTCCTGACCGCTGCTACCTTGTGGTGCGGCGCTGCCGGCACTCCGTCATTGCTCGTCTTGACCGGCATTCTGGGCGGGGTGCTGACGCTCTTCCTGTTGCTGCCGTTCGGCGCGCAGCTTGCGGCCGCCGGGCGGGCTCTGCTCGGTCCTGCGGCGATTGCCACCGAGCATGACACTAGCAAATCGGTGCCCTACGGCGTCGCGATCGCCGGCGCCGCGCTCATCGTCGTCCTTTCACCTCACCTCGGTTAACCGCCATGCGCCTTCGTACCGTCCTGCTGCTGTTCATCGCCGTCGGTCTAGCCGGCGGCACCGCGATGCTGGCTCGCGCCTGGCTCGCTGCGCAACGCGCGGCGGAGATCGCCGAGGCGGCGCCATTGGCGCTGCCGACACCCGCCAAGTCGGTGCTGGTCGCTCGCGCCGACGTCAGGCGGGGGCAGATCCTCAAGCCCGAGGACATGATGTGGCAGGTCTGGCCGGAAGGCGGCATCGACAAGAGCTATGTCGTGCTGGGCACGCGCACGCCGGAATCCTTTGCCGGATGGGTAGCGCGCAACCCGGTCGCGGCCGGAGAGCCGGTTACCGAGTCGAAGATCATCTCGCCGGCCAATCGCGGGTTCCTCGCCGCCGTGTTGCGACCCGGCATGCGGGCGATCTCTGTGCCGGTGACGCTCACTTCGGGAATTTCCGGTTTTATCTTTCCCGGCGACCAGGTCGATCTGCTGATCACTTATCAAGTACCCGCTCAAAACACGGCGGGCTCAACGGGCGGCTATGAGCACAAAGCCGCTGAAACCGTGCTGCACGACGTCCGGGTCATCGCGATCGATCAGCGGCTGGAGAGCAAGGCAGGCGAGGCTGTCGTGGCGCATACGGCCACGATGGAAGTCACGCCGAAGCAGAGCGAAATCATCGCTTTGGCCGGTGAGATCGGCAAGTTGTCGCTCAGCCTGCGCAGCCTCGTGCCGGCCGTCGGCGACACTACCGGCTCTCGGGATCCCAATGCCGGCCCTGAGGCGACGACGGTTGCCGATTCGTCCGACGGCACCCCCGGCCCAACCTTTACACTCGACAGCGAGATCAGCCCGTTGCTGCCCAAGTCCTTACACGGCAACGACAATTCCGATGGCGGGACGATCACGATCTTGCGCGGCGGTGGTAAAGGGGCGGACTCTATTGCATCACCAGCTGCGCCAAGAGGTTCGTGATGCATAAAATACTGGTCCTCGCGGCTGCGGGATCGGTTTTACTTGGAGTAACGGGCAGTAATGCCGCTGAACTCCTATCCCCTCCCGCCGCTCCGGCCGCAAGAACGGCGGCCGTCACAACATCG
>WNGO01001151.1_pt1 | contig 16891 bp, 20 predicted proteins | sample 5400511 | NCBI WGS metagenome assembly WNGO01 (sample SAMN13153380, study PRJNA577476) | soil metagenome | isolation source: 20 cm soil or saprolite under Garry oak tree replicate 2 | place: USA:California | collected 2016-06-15 | reverse complement strand
TCCATTCGGAGTTCGTCGGTCATCCTGATTGGGTTGAGCTCGACCGCGGCACGCTTGCGCCGGCAGACGCGGTTGCGCGAGCGTCGGTGCGGACCGGGCTATCTCATTTTGAACTCAGCGATTTTTTGCAGCGAGTTCCTTCCGGGCTGGTCGCGATCACGGATACAGTCGAGTTGCTCTATCGACTGAAAGCCGCGGGACATTCTCTTTACTGTCTCTCGAACATGCATTTTGCCTCCATCGAATATCTCGAACGGACCTATGACTTTTTTGATGTTTTTAGCGGTAAAGTGATTTCCTGCCGGCTCAATCTGTGCAAGCCAGAGCCAAAGATATACTCCCACCTGTTAGAAACTTACCGACTCCATGCGACTGAAACGGTTTTTATCGACGACGTGGACGTCAATCTGACTGCGGCAACGCGATTTGGCATTCGGACGATCCGATTCGAAACCCCATACCAATGTGCCAACCAACTCACAGCCTTGGGCTGTATCTAGGGATTGTACGAGTTTGCCGCTTAGCCGTCCTGTCCAGGACGTCAGTCGAGGAACTCTATTCGCTGTTGCGCGCCGGTAGCGCGAACAGTTTATCGGCGTCTTGCCTTACCCCGGCGTGAGGAATTCCAGCGCCGCTGAGTCGAGAGTCACATCGATTTCCGCGGATGAGAAAGGGGTTGGCGGGCGGCTTTTCATCCGCAGGTCGTCATCGATGTGAATCGGGAAACAGTCGCACTCGATGTGCAAGTGGCGACCTCTGCGTACAGTCAATTCCGGACAGTCTGATTTGCCTTCCAGCCGATCCGACAGGTACCTTTTGAGCTCGCTTCGCTGGTCGTCGGAGACTAGCACCACATCGAATAAACCGTCGCTGGGATTGGCCGCAGGCGCGAGACAGAGATTTGGCCCGATGTAGCGACTATTCAGCGCTTCAAGCAAAACGTAGTTGCCGGATAAGTCTCGATCATCGAGGGTGAGCTTCAACCGAATCGCGGGATAACCTTCCAGGCGAAGATTCATGATCTCCAACACGGAAGTGATCTTTCTTCCCGTGACGTTGTGGTGCGCGATGTCGATGTTTTTTCTCGCCTCCAGCCGCGCCATGGTCTCGGTGAAAATTCCCAAACCCAAACCTTCGATGAAGTATGTCGAGCCCCATGGCCCGCTTGCCGCGCCGACGTCAAATTTCATTCGGCGCGCGCTGTTCCATCCCGCGATCAGTTGATCGAGCGGTTGGTCCGCCACACCGATCGCTTTGGCAACGTTATTCGCGGTGCCCATCGGCAAGACGGCGAGCGGAGTGTGCTTGCCGATCAGGCGTTTAGCGACTTTGCCGACGCTCCCGTCGCCTCCAGACACGGCGACTATGTCCGCAGGTTTTTCGAGCGCCTTTTCCCAGCCGATTTCTTTAGACGACTGACACACGGCCGAATGGCCGGCGCCGTGGATCAATTTCAAGATCTCGTCGCCGGAGAGCCGGTTGTCGCTGCCGGCGTCTGGATTGTAGATGAGCGTCACGTTCATTTTTTATGGGGTGGACTGACTGATTAATTGTGAAATACTAACGGTATCTTCGATCGCACAGATCCACTCGAGGAGGCGACTTCCTCATGCGTATTCTAATAGCCAATGACGACGGTATCTATAGCCCCGGAATTTTAGCCCTCGCGGAAACGGCATCAAGATTCGGTGACGTGCGGATCGTCGCGCCTGACGTCGAGCAGTCTTCGGCAGGGCATGCGATCACGGGATGGCGACCGCTCACTTATAAACGCACGCCGATCAAAGGCTTCGAAGCTTTTCGTGTCAACGGCACGCCGGCGGATTGCGTTGTGCTCGGCGTTTACAACTGGGAGAAAGTCGACGTCGTGCTTTCCGGTATCAACTTCGGCAGCAATTTGGGAAATTCCATCTGGCATTCTGGAACGGTCGCAGCCGCGAAGCAGGCGACGCTGTTGGGATTGCGCGGCATCGCATTGAGCATGCCCGCGACTCAAGAGGAACCGAATTTCGAGATTCTAAAGCCCTCCGTTGAAAAAGTATTGCAAGTTCTTTTCCAAGATCCGCCATTGGCGCTAGTCAACGTTAACTTTCCCGAGGATAAACCGAAAGAAATTCGCTGGACACGCCAATCGGTCAGGCACTATGACGGCAAAATCGTCCCCGGCCAAGATCCGATGGGGCGTAAACACTTTTGGTTCAGCGTTGTGCCCATAGAAGGAACCGAAGAAGGAACCGACCGCTGGGCGGTGGAGCAGGGTTACGTTTCGATAACGCCGCTCAGGGTCGACCTGACCAACGAGAAAGAACTCGCTGATGCGATCGCGCGACAGCCGCTTCCGTGATCGTTCAGTGCATGTCTGTATTTTCGCTGCAAACGTAAGTCGAAACGCTGACAACCTACCGGTCGTTATTGCTGAAGTCTCTGGAATCACGCGCATAATCTAGTGGCATGCGAATTGCGCTGAAAGTTTAGTATTGCAGCACCTATAGAAGCATCTCGCCGGTTAGAGAAAATATTAGCGCAGCAAATACAGAATCAATTAATAGGAGGTTGACCATGAATTGGAATCAAATCGCCGGGCAATGGAAGCAAGTGAAAGGCAAGGCGAAAGCCAAATGGGGAAAACTGACGGACGATGAGATCGACGTGATCGAAGGCAAACGCGATCAACTCGTCGGCAAGATCCAACAGCGCTATGGGATCGCAAAAGATCAGGCGGAAAGGGAAGTCGACGATTGGATGAAGGAATTTTAACGGACTGGGTGCGCGCTGTTATTTGAAGGGCAGTCGGTAAGTTTCCTTGCAGGTTGCTGGCAGAGACACCACGCGGCTCGATCCGGCGCTCAAGAAAATTTTGGGCTGAAACGCGCGCAGGCCTTTTTCAGCAACCTGCCCGTCGGTGAAAAAAAATTTGAGTTGTGTTATGAGCGCAAAACCGGCGCAGAGAAAGAAAAAGATTTCCGCTAAGCGGAAGCGTTGGTCGCAACACGTGACCAAAACCAGTGATGCGCTCGATCTGGACAAAGGAGTCTTCTCGTTGAGTGATCCGCGCGCCATCGCGCGCTCGCTGAAGCGTTCCGCGGAGAGAAGCCAGCGGCGCAAAAGCAATCCGTTTCGGTCGGCGATGTCGATGCTGAACTTCTACATCAATCGTGCCGGCCGGAAGCTTTCGCAGACCCGACGGGCGCGACTTCAGGCGGCCAAAGGAGCGCTGCGCGCTCTCTATCGAAAATCTAGCGGAGAGTAATAGGAATCTTTGGCTGTTTTGCCGCCCGCCGGTGGTGGGTCGTTCGAGACGACAAATGCTTATTTAGTTTTTAGTTGTCATTTCGAGCGAGAGCGAGAAATCTTTCACGATGTTAAGATTCACGCGGACAGAAATTGAACTACTGCTCGCCCGCGTCACTTTGGCTGCCCGCTGCTACGCTTTCATTCCTGAATAACTATTTACCGTCGCGTGTAAATTGCGCGCAAAGTCGGTGGCGGCCTGGGTGCTGATGCTGAACGCCGTGCGGGCATATTCCTTGAGCGCGAGGACGGCTGCGAGCGGCATTTTCTTCAGATGCTCAACCAGAGTCGCGACGGCGCTATCGAGTTCGCTTGCCGGCACGACGTTGCTCGCGAGGCCGAACATGAGCGCTTTGTGGGCGTCGATTTCTTGCGCAGAATACATCATGAACGTTGCCGCCTTGCGCGGCATGCGGTCGACCAGCGCGGAAAATGCGATGGTCGGCATAATACGATGCGCCGTCTCGGGAAACGAGAAGCGGGCTTTGTCGCAGGCGATCGTGACATCGCAAAGCGCAGCGAGGGCGCAGCCGAGGCCGACGGCGCGGCCCTGGACAACGCCGATAACCGGCGCTTTGGCGTTGCGGAACGCACCGTAGAGATTGAAAATCGTTTCGGCGCGGTCGCGCACGGCATAGGCTTCCGGCGCGGGGCCGGGTTGCGCTTGTCCCATCGCTTCTCGTCCGAGACAAAAATCATCACCCGCGCCTTTGAACAAAATCAGCCGCGACGTCTTCCCCGCCTCGTCGAACATCTGCGTGACCTGTGTCCAGACCGCGTCGGTTTGGCGGTTGCCGGCTTCCGGCCGGTTCAATGTGATCGTTGTGATATCGCCGTTCTTTTGTAGTAGTACCGGTTCTGCCATCGGATTCTCCTTCAGCTAAGTGTCTCGACTGTAGAGGAGCCGCGCGCGCCTTGTCAACGGCTGACAAAACGACCAACGATTGGCGTCGAGCCAGTGACGCGATTTTGATCAATTGCGTATTTTTTAACAAAAGAAGTTTGACTCATGCCGGCGAAGTTTCCCTCTCGGATGAATATTATTTGAGCAATGCGTGAACGCAAAACAAGCAGAACTCCATAGGCATGGTCGTGAAAATGAAAAAAGTGTCCTAAAACAATAAGACAACTGACGGCATAACAATTGCTCGATTGTTTAAGACAGTGGCGAAGGCAATGCGGCTTTCCTACGGCGGCAATGGCGCGTACCGAAGAGGTTCAGCGCCATTTTTTTTGCTTTTGTAAACTAAGGAGTTCATATCGATGATTCCCTTTGATTGGGACAAGAGGCAAGCGCCGATCGCTTGGTTGCGTCGTCGTCTCAGCATCGTGAGCATACTAACAGCAGTAATGGTCTCACTCGTTAATTTTTCCTGGACTGCCGTAGCCGAGGAAGACGATCGCTATGGCAAATGGTTTTTCACGTCGGAGGAAATCGAGGCGGCCTATCATTATCAACAAGATTACGGTGAACGGCTGCGCTTCCCGCTGAGAGCGGGAGCCTGTCAGTTTCATGACGGTGAATTCGCAACTTTGTATCGTCGCAGCGAGTTCGCGGTTTCATGCCACTTCATTCTCGAAGTGACACGGCATCTAAAGGAAATGCTCGATGTCGGCGCCGCGAAATTCCTCTTTCCGCTCGATGCCGATCATGCGCATCTCGGCGTGCCCATGGCGGTGTGGAACAAGAAATACAAAAATCTGCCGGTCGAACAAGTGTTCCCCACGATACTTCGCGAGCCCGGATTGGTGGCGCTGTATCACACCGCGGAGCATTTGCGGGTTACCGATCGTAAGAGCGGCACGGTCAACGGAGTCGCCAAAGCCTGGCAAGAAAAACGCAACGTGCTGGGATATTTCGACGGGCGGCCGATAAAAATATTGGCGCCCGATCCCAAAGGTCAAGGCGTGGCGATGCCCGTAGATTATTATTCCTATGGCGGGTTCAATTTTCTCGCGAGCCCGCGGGGCGAACTTTATGTGTCCTCGGGACTCGATATGGTCACCTTCGACATCGCCTTTGACTCGGGCTCGTTCGAAGACGCCGAAGAACAGAACCGATATCTCAGCGATAAGACGCTGATTCGCACTACCCGCTGAGCTCGTCGGCGCGGCGGTCCGTCAATCGAGCCTGGCGTGAACTCCACCGCCGCGCTGACCGCAGCATAACTATGACGTGTCGGTCAGTTGACTAAGTTTACGCCGCAGCCGACATTTTTGCGTCCGAAGAACGCTCGGACCTTAGTTGCGCATTGGCCGCTTCCAGTTCGCGCACCCTGTACTCCAGATCCGCCATGTTGCGTTCCACCTTGCCGATACTGGGCGCCTTACCGAAAGCAGGCAGCGAACTGGAAAGACTTCGGGCAAAGAAAAAGATCCAGGCGATGACCAGCCCCATGAGTAATGATCCTATGGCGACCAAATACAACGGCACATTCTCCAGGACGAAACTACCCGCTCGGAGCGCGACGGGCACGGTATTCTCGGTCGCAAAATAACCGACGCCGAGTCCGAAAATGACGGCTAGCAAAATCGACAACATAAATACTTCCTCCCTTCTAACTAATTTTAATTAACCGGTTCAGTGCGCTACGGTGCCTGCGGGAGCGTCCACTATTAAGAATCCTGAATCCTCCAAAAAGGGTTCCAGAATTCTAGTCGGCTGTGTCTGGAAAAGAGAGACCAACCCTTCCAAACACAGCAACGACAGCCCTCGGATGATTCGACGGTGGGTTGTTGAATGCTAGCTGATCGGGCTCAAGCGCGTTGACCCTTTGAAACTCTCAGGACGCGAGCCGTACAAACGGATTTTTCAAAAGTTCGATATTATCTATCGTAGTATCGGTCGTAATCTCGGTATTCGCGACCCTGGATTTGGTCGCCGATCAAGGCACCGGCGCCAAGCCCTAAACCGCCGCCGATTGCGGCACCGGCTCCAGGGTGACCTACCGCGCTGCCGACAAGACCGCCGACCGCTGCGCCGCCGAGCGCGCCAATGCCTGCGCCCTTCTCACGCGTGGTTAATGGACCGCCAGCGCAACCTACAAACGTCAGAGCGCCAGTGAGGAATAAAACCGATGCCGCACGATGAATCGAGGTCGTAATCATCTTTTTCCCTCCTTTTCGAGAAGTCGCGACCAAGCTGTTAGTTAAATAAAGGGGCAAGCCACGTGCCAGAGCTAACATTAAAGAAATCAAAAAGTTTTAACATCCTGCCGACAATACCGTCGGGTAATATCATTCGCTGGAGGAAAAAATCTACTTACTGGCCGGCAAACGCGAAATTGAAAGGGGCTGTTTCTTGCTAACATCAGAGGTCGGCAATAGAATATCAACCAATCCATCCATAGGGAGGCAGCCATGATAAAGAGAATCGTTTGGATTTCACTTGTCGCGGCTACGATGGTCTGGGGCCGTACAGCGCGCGGTCAAGAGGCACTGCCGGAAGGAAACGGCAAGAAGGCGGTGCAATCATACTGCGTGCAGTGTCATGATCTCAGCACGATTACGCGCAGCGGTTATAACTTGGAAGGCTGGCGAAACAACCTGCATATGATGATCAACGTGGGCTCGGCGCTGCCGCAAAACGAAGTCGAGCCGCTGGTGCAATATTTGTCGAAGAATTTTCCCGAGCGGCAGAGAGCGCCGGCCGTGCTCGTTCCGGGAACCGCGAAGGTCACAATCTCCGAGTGGGCCGTGCCGACAGCCGGGTCGCGGCCGCATGATCCCTTGGCGACCGCGGATGGCGCTATTTGGTACAGCGGACAGTTTGCGAATAAGCTTGGCCGCTTGGACCCGAAGACCGGCGCGATCAAAGAGTATCGTCTGCCGGATAAGTCCGGCCCACACGGTTTGACCGCCGACAGGGACGGCAATATCTGGTACACCGGAAACTTCAAAGCGACCATCGGCAAGCTCAACCCGAAAACCGGTGAAGTCACCGAGTACTTCATGCCGAATCCGGCGGCCCGCGATCCGCACACGCCGGTGTTCGATAGGAATGGCCTTCTCTGGTTCACGGTGCAGGGCGGTAACATGGTGGGGCGGCTCAATCCGCAGACGAGCGAGATCAAACTCGTAACCGCGCCGACGCCCAAGTCGCGACCATATGGTATGGTGATCAGTTCAAAAAATATTCCCTTCTTCGTCGAGTTCGGCTCGAACAAGATCGCCAGCATCGATCCCAATACTATGGCGATCCGCGAATACGCTCTGCCCAATGCCGAAACGCGTCCGCGGCGCATCGCGATCACGAGCGACGACGTCATCTGGTATTCCGACTACTCGCGCGGTTATCTCGGCCGCTACGATCCTGCCAGCGGCAAAGCGACCGAATGGGCATCGCCCGGCGGCCCGCAATCCCAGCCCTACGGCATCATCGCGATCAACGATGTGATCTGGTATAGCGAAGCGGGAGTGACCCCGAATACATTCGTGCGCTTTGATCCAAAGACGGAAAAATTTCAGACGTGGAAGATTCCATCCGGCGGCGGCGTGGTGCGCAACGTGAGTGTGACAAAAGACGGCAATATCGCGATCGCGTGCAGCGGCGTCAACCGCGTCGGCTTGGTGAAAATAAATTAATCCCGCGAAGCGCAATGCGGGACGCAAAATAAATCGATTCATTCAGGGAGGCTAAATGGCTGAGCATACACTCAAAGGAAGTTGCTTGTGTAAGTCGGTGCGCTACGAGGTGACGACGCCATTTATGAGGTTCGGTCACTGCTATTGCTCGCGCTGCCGCAAAGCGACGGGCGGCGTGCGTTCGACTAATATCGCGGTGCCGATCGCTCAGTTTCACTGGACCCAGGGCAAAGAACTTGTCAAACGCTTCGATTTACCGGAGGCGAAAAGCTTCGCGCGCCAGATCTGCGCCAACTGCAATTGTCCGGTGCCGCATGCCTCGCGCGATGGCACCCGCGCGATCGTCCCCGCCGGCACGCTCGACGATGTGCCACCCGGGAAGCCGTCGACGCACGGCCACTGGAGCAGCCGGTTACCGTGGGTGGAAATCAACGAATCGGAATTGCCGTGCACGGACTAGCGCTGTGGCGGCATCGGCCGCGGATTTTCCGCGTCGATTAATGCATTAAGGCGTGAGCCACGACTTCGAATCCGACGGTGCCGAGCGTGGCGAGAGAAGCGGCGAGCACGAAGTTGGTCCGGCGCCGCTCCAGCGTCGTCATTTTTTTGATCTGTTCAGGGACTTTGGCATCTTCTCTCAGCTTCCGTGCATGCCACAACGTGTAGAGATTGGCGCAAGCCGCGAGCGTGGTCAGCACGAGAACGGGGATCCGAAGCGCGCTGCGGTCGAGGAAAGTGAGCACACCGGCGAGACCGAAAAGTCCGCCCGCGCCCACAGCCACTGCCAATGGACCGATCAAGGTCACCACTGCGCAGGGAGCGCCGAGAATGCCGAAAATGATCGCGCCGATGCTGGCGCTTTCGCGCGCGCTCGTTTCGGGTGGATCGTCGTTCAGGCGGGACCCATTTTTGTAGCCCAAGCGAAACGCCATAACCGGTTCGCGAAACCCTTTAAGGAGGAGCTGTTCGGCTTTGGCATCGGCAAAGTCTTGCGGGTGCCTGGCATAGCATTCTTCGCTGATGAGAACTTCGCCGGCGCTCGCCTTGCCTTGAAGGCGAGCCGCGAGATTGACCACGTCGCCGATGGCTGTGTAGTCTTTGGAATCGTCGGAACCTAACCGACCAACGCGGGCATAACCGGTGGCCACACCTACCGACGCTTGGAGCACGAGTCCGAATCGTGCGCCGAGCGCTTCAAGTCCGGATCTCAGTTCCGTGGCCGCAGCGACCGCGCGACGAGCATGATCGTCGTGGCGCATCGGCACGTTGAAAAGAGCCATGACCGCGTCGCCGACGTATTTGTCGATGAACGCGCCGTGCTTGACCAATACGTCCGTGGCCATTCGTAAGAACGCATCGACCACCTCATGGGTTCGTTCCGCGCCCAGGTCGTGAGTCAGCTCGGTGAACGACGAGAGGTCGGCAAAGATAACGGTGATCTCCACCATCCGTCCTTCTTCGACGTGAGTGCTGCAGCGCGTGCAGATATTCGGATTGCGCGGACTGCGTCTTATGCCGAAGGCGCGGTAAACGCCGCCCAGGGCGCCCGAAAGTATCGTACCGCAAATGTTGCATTGCGCGGCAAGGCGGCCGTTCGACGAGGCTGGCATCGAATTAGCAGTAGCGTACGCGGCGCAGCGCTGTCAATGCGATTGCATTCGCAGTTCAAATACAGGAATAATGCGGCGATTGTCAGGAGGTTTTCGCTATGCCGGAACACTATCATGATGAAAATGATTTGAAGCTCATGCGCGATATGCGCAAGCTGGCGCCAGATGATTTCAACGCATGGCTCGGCCTCAACAGTATCGTCGGCCGAGAAAACGGCGCGATTCCAAAAAAGTACCGTGAGCTGATTGCGATCGCCGTCTCAGCCACCACACAGTGCCCCTATTGCATGGAGGCGCACGCCAAGGCCGCGCACGGCGCGGGGGCGACTCGGGAAGAGGTTGTCGAAGCGTCGCTGCTTGCGGCTGCGCTGCGCGCCGGCGGCGCGGCGACACACGGCGCAATGGCGCTGAAGTTCTTCGATAAGCAGGCGGAGCAGAAAAAAGAGTAAGGTTTCTTCGCTTGCGCAGGGTCGAGTTGGATTTAGCGTTGCGGATCATTCTAGTGGGTTTAATCTTCATGCCGCTATTTTCTTGCACTGGCAAGCGGCCGACCAGCGTCGGTGTCAAAGACGCGCGGCTCGCTCCATGTCCTCCATCGCCCAATTGCGTATCGAGCGATGCCGGCGACGCGCCGCATCGCGTCAGCGCATTTGAACTCGCCCTCCCAGCCGCTGAAGCCTGGCGAATCGCTCATGCAGTGCTCGCCGGCGTGCCGAGAACCAAGCTCATTACCGAGACCGACAATTACCTTTATGCCGAGTGCAGCAGTGCTCTCTTTGGCTTTGTCGACGATCTCGAGCTGCACCTACGCCCGTCACAAAACCTCATCGCCGTTCGGTCTGCCTCGCGGCTAGGACATAGCGACTTCGGCGTAAATCGCAAACGGATCGAGAATCTGCGCGGGCTGCTCCGAGAGCGAGGCGCGCTTCGATGATGAAACTAACATGCTGAGCTATGACGTTGTGGAATGGGGCAAACCGCTCCAAAGGATCGAGCGCCGGACGCCGTTACCGAGAGGCACCGAGGTGCTCGTCAAGCTCAGATATTGCGGTGTGTGCCACAGCGACGTGCATATCCGCGACGGCTACTTCGACCTCGGCGGCGGCAAGCGCATGCACATGAACGAGCGCGGCATGCAGCCGCCGGTGACGCTCGGGCATGAACCATTCGGCACTGTTATCGGGGCGGGACCGGAAGCAGTCGATGTAGCGGTTGGGCAAGATCGTTTGGTTTATCCGTGGACTGGCTGCGGTGAATGCGTGCGCTGCCGCGACGGGCTGGACAATTACTGTATGGCGCCGCGCATGATCGGTATACAGCGTCCCGGCGGCTATGCCGATCATCTGATTGTGCCCCATCCGCGCTATTTGATCGATCCGAGTGGGATCGATCCGATTTGGGCCGCGACGTTGTCTTGCTCCGGACTCTCTACCTATTCCGCCGTGTCAAAGTTGAAACCGATGCCGCCAGAGGAATGGATCATTGTAATGGGTGCGGGCGGACTTGGTTTGTCGGCGATCGGCGCGCTGCGCGCGCTCGGTCACGAAAGAATCGTCGCGGTCGATATCGATGCCAAAAAATTGTATGAGGCAGAAACAGCTGGAGCGGCCGCGACTCTGAACGGTCGCGAAAGCGATGCGGCCGCCAAACTCAGACAGATCACGAATGGCGCGCTCTACGGCGCGGTCGATTTCGTCGGCAGCTCAGAGACCGCGCAATTCGCTCTCAGCACACTGCGCAAAGGCGGCAAATTAATTCTCGTCGGTTTGTTCGGCGGCGAGATCCCGCTCTCGATCGCGGGAACGATTCTGCGCGCGATCACAGTTCAGGGCTCGCATCTCGGCAGCATTGATGAGTTGAAGGCCGTCGTGGCGCTCGCGCGCGAGGGCAAGATCAGACCCATCCCGATCGAGAAGCGGTCTTTGCCGGAGGTGAGCCGGACGTTGGATGAGTTGAAGGCGGGATCGATTGTGGGGAGAGTGGTGGCGGAGATTTAGTTCGCTGCTGTTAACAATGTCCTAATTTTGTTTCGCGGCATCGAGGCCACGAAGACGTGCGACACTGAGCAAAATGACCGACAACCACAAAGACAATTCCTGGCTCTTCATCACCCTCGCGGCCGCCGGCATGTTGATGATCATGATGGGGGCACGACAGGCGCAGGGATTATTCCTTTTTCCGATCAGCGGTTCGACCGGTGTCGGCATCGTGACGATCAGTTTCGCGATGGCCGTCGGGCAGTTTATGTGGGGTGCGGTGGCACCGGTTGCCGGGGCGTTAGCCGACCGGTTTGGCCCTGCGCGCGTGCTCACAAGCGGAGTGCTTCTGCTTGCGTTGGGCACGGCGCTGACGCCGCTATTTACGACCAGCGCCGGGTTGGTTTTTACCATCGGCATTCTCACCGCGATTGGCTCGGGATCGGGAAGCTTTTCGATGCTCATCGGCACGCTGATGAAAAGATTACCTCCCGCTCATCGCGGCCCGGCGGCGGGGATCATCACCGCGGGCGGATCGTTTGGTCAGTTCGTCTTTGCGCCGATCGTGCAGGCTTTCATTTCCATGTGGGGCTGGATGGGGGCGATGTGGTCGCTCAGCTTTATTTCGCTGGCGGCTTTGCCGCTGGTGCGCACCGTCAGCGGGCCACGGACAAGCGATGGTTCGTTGGCGATGGATGCTGCGGATCACGGTTTAACCGTTGCCGTGAGGAATGCCTTTCGTGATCGCAATTACCTCCTCCTGCATGGTAGTTTTCTGACTTGCGGTTTTCACATCGCGTTTCTCGTCACTCATTTGCCCGGGGAAGTCGATCTTTGCGGGTTACCGGCTTCGGTGGCGAGCTGGTCGCTGGCGATTATCGGATTGGCAAATATTGCCGGCAGCTTCACCGCTGGCTGGTTGCTGAACCGTTTCCGCGGCAAGGACGTGCTGTTTTGGATGTACGGCTCGCGCAGCATTCTCATCCTTCTCTACCTTGCCGCGCCCAAGACCGAGTGGACGTTTTATTTTTTAGCGGTGGGCCTTGGGTTTTCCTGGTTGGGCACGGCGCCGCCGACTGCCGGAGTGGTTGGCAAGTTGTTCGGCACGCGCTACCTCGCGACGCTTTATGGACTGACGATGGTGTCGCATCAGGTCGGCGGCTTCTTCGGTGCGTGGTTGGGTGGTGTGGCTTTTGGCCATTATGGCAATTACCTTTGGATGTGGTATGCCGATGCGGCGTTTGCGATGATCGCGGCGTTACTGAATCTGCCCATTCGCGAGCCGCGTGTTGAAGCGATCGTTGTGCCGGCGTAATTGGGGGGTGTTTGCTGGCGCTGGAAAAAGGTAGACTTGAGTAACAATCCTATGCGCACGAGAAAAATACTGTGGATGCTGTTTTTCGCTCGAAGGTAGATTTTTGGCTAGTCGCGCTGATTGTCGGTATCCCGATTGTCGTATTCTTTGTGGAGGGCATCGGAGGTAGCGGCTGGGGCGCCGATCTAGCGGCGTTGCTAATCGTCGTCGGTGTGTTGGCACTCTGCGCGTGGATTTATGCCACGACGCGCTACACGATCACGGCAAATAATCTATTGGTAAAGGCGGGTCCGTTTTCCTGGGTGATTCCAATAGGCGATATCACGCGGATCGAACCTACGCGTAATCCGGCGTCGAGTCCCGCGCTCTCGTTGGATCGTCTGATGATTCACTACGGCTTCGGTAATGAATTGATGGTTTCACCCGCGGACAAGCAAGGTTTCATGATGGCGCTCAAGAAACGGATGAAAGCCGAGAGCGATGCTGCGCTAAGCCGGTTGAGTCAACGTCTCACGTAAAGTTTTGCCCGCTCTACATTCGTTAGCCGCGAAATCGCTAAATAGACACTACCGTTGGAGTACTCAGTACTGATCGTGATGCCCCAAGGCAGTTAGGAGCAACGTTAATGCCAGGCGCTGAGTTTGCGTCGGCTAAAGGCGAATTCATTCGCGCCGCTCTCGACGCCTTCGAACCCAATGAAGCTTAGTACTGCGCACCGCCAAGTTTAAATTTTGTGCGCTTTTACTTGCCTCGTCAGCCGCGCATTTTGCGATGCCTGGTCAGAACGTTTGTGAAGCCGCGCGCATTATGTTTATAAGAGTTTGTGCCCTTTTCAAAACTCGGACTCGCAGCGAAGGTGCTCGACGGCGTCACCGCCGCCGGCTATACCGATCCGACACCGATTCAGCTGCGCGCAATTCCGCTGATCTTGGCGGGGCGCGACGTAATCGGCTCGGCCCAAACGGGCACGGGAAAGACCGCCGCATTCGCGCTGCCGCTGCTCTCGCGCTTAGGCCAACGCGGCAAACTGCGCGCGTTGGTGCTCGAACCGACGCGCGAGCTGGCCGCGCAGGTGGAAACCGCCGTGCGCGACTATGCGCGCTTTACCGACCTGCGGACGGCGGTGATTTTCGGCGGCACCGGTTACGGCCGTCAGGATCAACTGCTGAAGCGGGGCGTCGACGTGGTGGTCGCGACCCCCGGCCGACTGCTCGATCAGATGCAGCGGCGCATGTTGCGGCTCGATCAGATCGAGATCTTGGTTTTGGACGAAGCGGATCGGATGCTGGATATGGGATTTTTGCCGGACGTGCGCAAGATCATCGAGCGCTGTCCGCGCAACCGGCAAACGATGTTGTTCTCGGCCACCATCCCGCCGGAGATCGGACAGCTTTGCAAATTTGCCTTGCGTAACCCGGAGACGATCGAAATCGGCCAGCGCCGCATGCCGGCGGAGACGGTGACGCACGCTCTCTATCCGGTGGATGTCGGCCAGAAACAAGAACTGTTGGAGGATTTGCTCCGGCGCACCGACTACGATCAAGTGCTGATTTTCTGCCGCACCAAAAATGGCGCGGATCGGGCCGCGCGCAGACTGCAGCAGCAAGGTCACGCGGTGGCAGTGCTGCACTCCAGCCGCACCCAGCGCGAGCGGGAAAACGCGCTCAGCGGATTTCGCAACGGCAGGTATGAGGTTATGGTGGCGACCGATATCGCCGCGCGCGGCATCGACGTCGAGCAGATCAGCCACGTGATCAATTTCGACGTACCGCACCATCCGGAAGATTACGTGCATCGCATCGGCCGCACGGGTCGCGCCCAGAGCGTCGGCGATGCTTTCACGATTATGACCGCTGAAGATATTCAGGAGGTCGCCGCTATCGAGCACTTCATCGGCCAAAAAATCCCGCGGGTAAAATTGGAAGGATTCAATTACGCCTATTGCCGTTTGCTCGATCCCAATCCAAAACCGACCTTCGGCGGCGGCCGCTCGAACAAAAGAGCCTATGGCCCCGGCCGGGGACGCTGGTAAGAGGGGTTCCGGTTTCCACTCGATCCAGTTTGTCGGGTTCGACGGAAACGTTCAGCACCGATGCTCGATCATTCCTAGGCGATAAGTGAAATGACTCAGGCAATCGATCTACACGCCTTTGTACAGGCTGCGGCGGACGCCATCATCGCTGCCGGAGCGGATGGCAAGATCGTCTTTTGGAATCCGGCGGCGACGCGCATCTTTGGCTTTACCGCGACGCAAGCTCTCGGTCAATCACTCGATCTCATCATTCCCGAGCGTTTCCGTGCGCGACACTGGGAAGGCTATCGACAGGTGATCATGACGGGAACGAGCAAATATCAATCGGAAGTGCTCCGGGTGCCGGCGCAACACCAGGACGGCCATGCGCTGTCGATCGCCTTCACCGTGACCTTGCTTGATTCACCGGATGGCGGCACGCGCGTGATCGCGGCCATCGTGCGCGATGAAACCGCCCGGTGGAACGAGGAGCGCGAGCTCAAGCGGCGTCTGGCGGAACTCGAGCAGCGTCAAAAGTAATCGCGTCGGCGACATCACTGCGTCTCAGAACTCAGGCTGATTCCAGCAGCTTACCAATCCTGCCTTAAAGCACTCTAACCTGCGCGGCAAAATTTTTTGCGGTTGCCATCACCGGCGCAATATTTTAAAAGCTTTTAATCCGATTGTTCAGGGGGGACTCGATGGCGGATGTTCAACCGGGGATATTGGCGCCGGTGCCGAAAGTGGCACGCTATCTAAGTTATGTACGTTCCGTCACATTTTGAAGAGCAACGGGTCGAAGTTCTGCATCAGCTGATCCGCGAGCGGCCGCTCGCCACGCTGGTGACGCTCGGTTCCGGCGTTTTGAACGCGAATCATATTCCGTTTGAGCTCGATGCCGAGCCCACGCCGTTCGGCACACTGCATGGGCATGTCGCGCGCGCTAATCCCGTGTGGCGCGATTTTTCCAGCGAAGTCGATGCACTGCTGATCTTTCATGGCCCGCAAACGTACGTCACGCCGTCGTGGTATCCGACTAAAAACGACACGGGCGAGGTGGTGCCGACTTATAACTACATCGTCGTTCACGCCTCCGGGGCAATGAAGATTGTGCACGATCGCGAGTGGCTGCGCGGTTTGGTGACCCGTCTGACACATCGCTTTGAGTCTGACCGCGCCGCGCCGTGGCACGTTACCGACGCGCCGCCGCCGTTCATCGACAAACAGCTCGCGGCCATCGTCGGCATCGAGATCCCGATCGCAAAATTAATCGGCAAGTGGAAGGTGAGTCAGAATCGGCCGGCGGTGGATCGGGAGGGTGTCGCGCGCGGACTGGGTGAATTTACGGATGCCGACAGCTTATCGATTGCTCGCTGGGTCAAAGATAAATCGGCATCGTGAGAGGGTTTACCGCGCGTAATTCGGAGCAATGAAGCCTTTAATGGCTATGATGATAAAGACGCGTGAAACATCACCGTGTCGACGCCCGGTTTGCCGCACCGGTTCCCGACGCATTGCCTTGAGAGTATGCCCCCCTCTTTGTGGTACTCCGCCGCCGATCCTTCAAGGAAACCCTCCGTTGTGAGGTTAAGGCAAAACAGCGTCCGCTATCGCGTGGTATGGGTGAATGAGGTTTAACTCGGGGTTCTTGACCGATCGATGATCACATCCGTTTACATATTGGTCGCTGCCATCATGGTGCTCATGACTTTGGGCCGGGTAGTTTTCCGTCCGGCGCCCAAAGGGATCGACTGGGCATTGGAGGTTGCGTTCATACGCCTGGAGTTTCCGCCCGACCAGCGGGTCGTGGCGCAGCAACTGGCGGCCGGGCTTGCTGAAATCGTCGGTATGAAAATCAAGCAACTCACGCCTGAAAATAATCTCAGCCAAATTGCCGAGTGGGCCGAGAATCACATCTATGCCAACGATTTGATCACGCTCTTTGTCGTTGCGTTTAACGTGAAATGCGATGCCGATACGACCTTTCGCGATTTGGTCGAGAAGGTTGCGCGGAAAAAGGCGGAGCGTGGCGTAGCCGTCGCACAGCGTAGCATGCCGCAGCACCGAGGTGCTTGATGGATTCCATCGACCCAGGGTTAACGAG
>WNGO01003010.1_pt1 | contig 16898 bp, 13 predicted proteins | sample 5400511 | NCBI WGS metagenome assembly WNGO01 (sample SAMN13153380, study PRJNA577476) | soil metagenome | isolation source: 20 cm soil or saprolite under Garry oak tree replicate 2 | place: USA:California | collected 2016-06-15 | reverse complement strand
ACCTGGACCTACGACGGCTGGTTTGGCGACGTCTACCGCCGGCGCTATCGCGGCCCCCAGCCCGCCAGCCGGCTCGAGGAATACGCGCGGTATCCGCTGTTCCGCACCGTGGGCATCGACAGCGCGTTCTACGATCCGCCGTCCGAAGAGGAGCTCGCGTCCTACGCGCGGGCGTTGCCGCCCGGATTTCCCTGCGTCAGCAAGGTGTGGGATCGCATCACCGCCAAGCGACTCGGCCAGGATGCGCCGCAGCCGGGTATGGCCGGGATGCGCAATCCCGATTTTCTCAATGCGACCCTGTTCAAGGACAGTGTGCTCGGCCCGTACGCCCGAGTGTTCCGCGATCACGCCGGGTGCTTCGTGTTCGAGTTCCAGGCGATGCGCGGCAAGGATCTGCCCGATCCGCTGCAGTGGGCCGATCAGCTCGATGATTTCCTGAAGGAGCTGCCGCGCGACTTTCGCTACGCGGTCGAGCTGCGCAATCCCGAGCTGCTGACCGGGGTGCATGGTGAGGTGCTGAAGCGGCACGGTGTGGCGCACGTGTTCAACTCGTGGACGGAAATGCCGCCGATCGGCGAGCAGGTCGAGCTGGGGTGGACGTTCTCGGCGAACTTCACCGTGGCGCGCGCGCTGCTCAAGCCGGGCCGCCGCTACAGCGACGCAGTGAAGCAGTTCCAGCCGTACGATCGCGTGCAGGAGCCGTTGCCTGATCTACGTCACGATCTCGTGCGTCTGGTGAGCGAGGCGCACCGGCGGCGCGTCGAGGCGTTCATTCTCGCGAACAACCGCGCGGAGGGGAATGCCCCGGGGACAATCCGGGCGGTTGCCCGGATGTGGGCGGAGTCGGAGGGGCTGACGTGATCCGCGCCACGAGTCCATTAATGCAGGCTCCCACGTAGCTCGAGCTCGCCCTGCACCGGAATCTTCGCAGAGCGGTAGCGGTCGATCATCCCGCTGTGATTCTTGAAGCCGTGTTTCCGCCGCAGTTTCTCGATGCGGCGCGCCAACGCGCGCGCATACTCCTTCGGTGCGCCCGCCTGACGCGCATACGCGCGTTGATACCGCGGCACCAGCTCCGGAAAATGCTCGCCGAGTAGAGGGAGGAAGCGGTCGCGCACCGCGGCGTACAGGCGCAACGCGCCGGCGTGAATGAAGTGCGCGCCCGCCGCGCGGGCCGCGGCGAACAGCGTGTCGAGATGGGCGATGTCGTCGGTGATGCCGGGAAGCACCGGCGCGACGATGAGTCCGGCGTTGACGCCGGCATCCACCAGCTTCCCCAAGGCGCGGAGCCGCGCGGCGGGGACGGGAGAGCGTGCCTCGAGCTTGCGCGCCAGGCGCGCGTCGGCCGTGATCAGCGACAGATGAACCTGCAGCTCGTTGCGCTCCTGCAGCCGGACCAGGAGGTCGCAGTCGCGGGCGATCAGCGGACTCTTGGTGATGATGCCGAACGACAGTCCTTCGCAGCGGGTCAATCGCTGCAGCACCGCCCGCGTGACGCGGAACCGGCGCTCGGCGGGCTGATAGGGATCGGTCGCCGTCCCGATGACGATGCATGCGCCGAGCGGGACGCGCTTGAGATCGGCGTCGAGTGCGCCGACGACCTGTTCCTTGACGAAGATCCGCCGCTCGAACGCCTCCCACCCATGCGCACCGCGGTAATCGGAGAACTCGGCGTCGGTCAACTTGCCGGCGTCGTGCGCGCGCTCGACGACGTAGCGATGCGTGTAGCGCGCGTAGCAGTAACTGCAACCGAACTCGCAGCCGACGTATGGATTCAGCGACCAGTAGTCCATGCCCGTCGCGCTGGGCGGGTTCAGCACCCGCTTGGGGGTCAACGAAACGAACCTGGTGCCGCGGAGGCGCTCGTCGAGAACGACGGGCGGATGGGCCGACGGGCGGTCGGGCGGTAAAAGCGGGAGTTGGTTAGCCACAGCGGGCCCAGCCGCACTGGAGGCATACGACACACCCGGATTGGTGCGCGGTTTTGGCGCCGCAGTCAGGACAGGGAGGAGTCTTGGGAGGGGCTTCCCGGGGTTTGCGCACCGCCATACACCCCGAATATAACCCGAAGATCGTGCTCAGCAACTCCGACTACAGAGGCGTGGCGAACCGCCTCCAGAGGTAGTACACGAGCACACCCAGCAGCACCAGGGCGAGGCCCAGCATCGCGTACGTGCGTGTGACATCCTGCACGAGCAGATCGATCGCGATCAAACCGGTGAGGACGATGTAGAGCGCAGGCAGTACGGGGTACCCGGGCGCTTTGACCGGCCGCGGAATATCGGGCCGGCGCTGTCGCAGCCGGAACAGGCCGACCGCCGTCACCGCGTAGAACAGCACTGCGGCAAAGATCACGAAGTTGAGCAGCTGGCCGTACGTGCCCGACAGGCACAGCACGCACGTCCAGATCGCTTGCACGATCAGGGCGAGTGCGGGCGTGCGGTAGGTAGGATGCAAATTGGCGGCAGATTTGAAGAACAGGTTGTCCTGCGCCATCGCGTAGTACACGCGCGCGCCCGAGAGAATGAGCCCGTTGTTGCAGCCAAACGTCGAGATCATGATCGCGACGGCCATGATGTAGAGGCCAGGCGTCCCAAGCATCGCCTGCATCGCGGTCGTCCCAACGGGCGGCTTTCCCTCGACGTTGGTCGCGGCAATCACGTCGGCGGGCAGGACATTCAAGTACGCGACGTTGGCGAGCACGTACAACGCCACGACGACCAACACGCCCGTCGCCATCGCAAAGGGCAGGTCCTTCTCAGGCTGTTTCATCTCGGCGGACGCGAACCCCACGTTGTTCCAGGCGTCCATGGAGAACAGCGAGCCCACCATCGCTGCCCCGATGACCGGCAGCAGCCCGAGCGTGAGACCGGTGGCGGGCCAGAAATTGGCCCCCAGGTTCGCGGCGATCGCCTCAGCATTCCGGCCGATCGTCAGTCCCAGCACGACCAGGGCCGCGAGCGCCAGGGTCTTGATGGCGGTGAGCGAAGTCTGGATGAAGGCGGCAGTGCGCACCCCGCGGACGTTGATCCAGGTCAGCACGGCGATCGACGCGATCGCGAGCAGCCGCTGCCACGAGAGGCCGACGGTAATGTCGCCGATCGGTTTCGGGAAATGGACCAGCGTCCCCGCGAACACATCGGCCGAGATCGCCGGGAAGAGCACCGCCGTGAAGCGCGCGAACGCGACGGCGACCGCGGCGATCGTGCCGGTTTGAATCACGACGAACAGCGTCCAGCCGTAGAGATAGCCGAACAGCGGCGAAATCCCTTCCCGGAGGTAGATGTAGTTGCCGCCCGCCTTGGGATACATCGCCGCCAACTCGCCGTACGTGACCGCACCCAGCAACGTCACCACCCCGGACAGCACCCATACCAGCAGCATCACGCCCGGCGAGTGTACCTGTCGCAGGATCTCGGCCGAAACGATGAAGATGCCGGACCCGATCATCGATCCGACGACGAGCGCCGTGGCGTCGAGGCGGGAAATCGCCCGGACGAACTCGACCCGCTGGGGGGGGGGCTGAACCGGAGTAGCAGTCATGAGGCGATAACCTAGTTGTCATTCCCACGGGCCGCTATCTTTGCGGTCCACCACGCCACCGGAGATACCGTGCGTCTCCTGCCGCGCGAAGAAGAGTTTTTCGATCTGTTCACCGAAGTCGCGACTCGCAACAAAGAAGCCGTGGAGCATTTGCGGCAGCTCTTCCAGGCGGCGCCCGACCGGCGCACGCCCCACGTCGAAGCGATCAAGCGGCTGGAGCACGAGGCCGATCAGGTCACGCATGAGGTCGTCAACCGGCTCGACCGCACGTTTATTACGCCGCTCGATCGCGAAGACATTCACCAGCTCGCGTCCGATCTCGATGACGTCATGGATGCGATGGACGGGACTGCCCGGCGCACGCAGATCTTTCGGCTCGGCGTCGCGCCCCAGGGAGTGCTGCGCCTCATCGAGGTGCTGCAGCGGATGATGGGTGTGCTGGCAGAAGCGGTGAGCCGGCTCAAGAAGGGCGATGACGTCATGAAGTACGCCGTAGAGGCGAAACAGCTCGAGGAAGAAGGCGACGCGATCTACCATGAGGCGCTGGGACAGCTCTTCGAGAAAGAGCGCGACGCCATCGAGCTGATCAAGTGGAAAGAGATTTACGACAATCTGGAGGGCACCCTCGACCAAGCCGAAGACGTCGCGAATGTGGTCGAGTCCATCACGATCAAGCACGCCTGATGGCCGGCTCCGGCGCCGTATGGTTCGTTCTGGCGATTCTGCTCGTCGCCCTCACGTTCGATTTCATCAATGGGTTCCACGACGCCGCCAACTCCATTGCCACCGTCGTTTCGACGCGTGTCCTGTCGCCGAGCGCAGCGGTGGTGTGGGCGGCGTTCTGGAACTTCGTCGCGGCGTTCGTCTTCGGCACCGCCATCGCGAGGACGGTCGGGAAAGGCCTGATCGACCTCAGCGTCGTCGATTCGACGGTCGTGCTCGGCGGCTTGCTGGGCGCGATCATCTGGGACCTGGTGACGTGGTGGCTCGGCCTGCCGACCTCATCGTCACACGCGCTGATCGGTGGCTACGCGGGCGCCGCGGTGGCGAAGACGGGGTTCTCGGCGATCATCGCGAGCGGTTGGACGAAGACGCTGATCTTTATCGTCGTCGCGCCGGTGATGGGCTTCGCGCTGGCGCTGTTGCTCACGGTGGCGCTCTCCTGGATCCTGCGTCGATCGCTACCCCGCAGGGTCGATAAAACGTTCCGCGTGCTGCAGCTCGTGTCGGCTGCCGCGTATTCCCTTGGCCACGGGACGAACGACGCACAGAAGACGATGGGCATCATCGTCGCGCTCCTCGTTTCCAGCCAGGCACTGTTCGCGAACTTTCCGATCCAGGCATTTCACCTCACCGATCCCAATCAAATCCCGACGTGGGTCATTGTGGCGGCGGGGGCCGCAATCGGCCTCGGCACAATGGCGGGCGGCTGGCGGATCGTGAAGACGATGGGCCAGCGCATCACGAAACTCACGCCGTTCGGCGCGCATTACGGCATCCCGGTCAGCACGACACACACGATCACCGGCGCCATCACTGGCGTCGGGTCGGCGCAGCGGTTCTCGGCGGTCCGGTGGGGTGTGGCGGGGCGGATCGTGTGGGCGTGGGTCGCGACGATTCCGGCGGCCGCGGGCATCGGCGGGCTCAGCTACCTGTTGCTGCGGGCGGTGGTCTAGCTAGTCGAGCTTGAGCGTCAGCACTCGCAGCTCGGTCATCTCCTCTATGGCGTAGCGAACACCCTCGCGACCGAGGCCAGAAGCCTTGGCACCGCCATAGGGCAGACGGTCAACGCGGAAACCGGGGATGTCGTTGCCGTTGACGGCGCCGACGTCCAGCTCGGCGTGAAGTCGGAACATCGTCTGCAGGTTGGTGGTGAAGACGCCCGCCTGCAATCCGTACGGGGATGCGTTCGCCCAGGCAATCGCATCGCTCACCGAGCTGTAGGGCGTGACGGTGACGAGGGGGGCGAAGACTTCCTCGCAATTCACCTTCATGTCTGCGGTGGTGTGCGTGAGCACGGTCGGCTCGAGGAACACGCCGTTGCGCTTGCCGCCCAATTCAATCCTGGCTCCCCCGGCCACTGCTTCTGCGATCCAGTGCTCGACCCGCCCCGCCGCGTCGAGCCCGATCATCGGCCCGACATCGGTGTGCTCGTCGAGCACATCGCCGACCTTTAACTGCTGAACCCGTCGAGTAAAGGCGTCGAGAAACGGCGTATAAACGGATTCGTGGACGTAAATCCGTTGGGTGGAGATGCATGACTGACCGGCGTACGTAAAACCGCCCACCGCGCAGCGCGCCGCGGCCCACGGGAGGTCTGCGTCCGGCTCGACGATCACCGCCGCGTTGCCCCCCAGCTCGAGCAACACGCGTTTCGTGCCGGCTTTGGCGCGAATGGCCCAGCCGGCTTTGGCGCTGCCGGTGAACGTGATGACCCGCACGCGTGGGTCTTCGATGAGGATCTGCGCGACTTCGACGTGACAAGGAACGATGTTGACCGCGCCGGCCGGATAGCCGCACGCCTTGACGAGCTCTCCAGCAGCACCGGAAAGTTGAACGGCGTGATCCCCGCGACCGGCGAGAGCGGGAAGCGGCGTGTGATGGCGATGCGGCCGGTGCCCGCGGGAACGACGTCGGCCGGCAGCACTTCACCGTCGATGCGAGTCGCTTCTTCGGCGCCGTCACGAAACACGAAAATGGCGCGATCGATCTCGGTCTTGGCTTGCGCGATCGGTTTGCCGGCTTCGAGCGCCAGCGTGCGCGCGAACTCGGCACGTGCCGCTTCGAGCCCGTCGGCGACCTTGCGCAAGGCAGCCGCCCGCGCGTACGCGGGCATCTCGCGGCAGGCGCGCGCGGCGGCGACGTTCGCGTCGAGCGCGGCGCGGACGTCCTCCGGTCCCGCCAGCGCCACCACGCCGACTTCGCTGCCGTCGTGGGGGGCGCGGATGACCGCGGTCTCTCTTTCCTTCTGTCTCTGCGTGGTCGTCATTTCAGTCGGAGAACAGCCGCCGCAGCCCGCGCTCCGTCTCGGCGAGCGCTTCCTGGAAGTGTTGCAGGTCGCCGCCGAAGCCGAACCGCAAGAAGCCCGGCATCCCGAAGTGATCGCCGGGGCAGAGCAGCACGCCGTGCTGCGCGCGCAGCTTCTCGACGATTTCGGGCGCGGGGATCGCGCCGCGGTAGCGCGCCCAGCAGATCGCGCCGGCGTGCGGCGGATGCCAGGAGAACGTGTCGCCGAACGTCTTGAGCCACGCCTCCATCACGGGATAGTTCGCGTGCAGGATCCGGCGCGTGCGCTCGATCAGCTTGTCGCGCACGTGGGGATCGAGGGCGACGGCGGCGAGGTGATCGGACGCGCCCGACGGGCCGATCGTTGTGTAGTCGTGCCGCGCCCACGCCTCCTGCGTGAAGCCGGGCTGGGAGACGATCCAGCCGATGCGCAGACCGGGGAGGCCGTACGCTTTCGACAGCCCGTTGACGATGACCACCTTGTTGTAGCCCGAGCCCCAGAACGATTCCGTCGTCTTGCCGCTCAACTCCGCACCCTGATAGACCTCATCGGCCAGGATCCAGGCGCCGACTTCCGCGGCGCGATCGAGAATAGCCTTGCGCGACGTGTCGCTCAGTACGTGGCCGGTCGGATTGTGCGGATTCGTGACGACGACGAGTTTCGTCCCCGGCGCGATGGCGGTACGAATCTCCTCGACGTAGGGCTCCCACCCTTCCTTTTCATGTAGCGGAAACGCCTTCGCTTGCGCGCCGAAGTTTTGCGCGAGCCCCCACGTCTGGAGGTAGTTCGGCATCATCACGGCGACCTTGTCGCCGGGCTCGAGCAGCCGCCAGCAGGTGACGAAGTTCGCCTCGGAGCTGCCGGTCGTGACGAGAATCTGGTCGGGTGCCGCGCCGGGATAGAGTGCGGCGATCCGCTCGCGCAGCAGGTCGGTGCCGTTCGACTGGGCGTAGCCGAGGCGCACGTCGAGCAGGGGCATGGCGGACGCGCCGGCCAGACCGAGCAGCTCCTGGATCGTGAGCGGATGCACGCCCGACTCGGAGAGATTGAAGCGCACCCGATTTTCCCAGGTGCTCTGCCACCGTTCCAGCTCGAAGGGGACGAATTTCGGGCTCATGGCTCGTAAAGCTCGCGCAAGTCCTGGGGTTTCTCCAGCCAGTAATCGGGGGACAGATCTTCGAGGTCTGCCCGGTCGAACGGGCCCCACAGCACGGCGGCGGTCTTCACGCCGGCGGCGCGGCCGGATTCCATGTCGTGGCGCGAATCGCCGACGAAGACGGTTTCCGTGGGTTTCACGCCGAGCTCGGCGACGGCTTTCAGGACGGGCTCGGGGTGCGGTTTGGCGCGGGTCACGTCGTCGCAGCCGATGACGAGGTCGAACGCGTCGTCGAGCCCCGAGACGCGGAGCCCGCGCATCGCGCCGTCACGCAGCTTGCTGGTGACGACCCCGAGCCGTTTGCCGGAATGCTTGAGGCGACGAATCTCGTCGACGACGCCTTCATACGGTTTCACGAGCGCGTCGTGGTGCGTGAGGTTGTAGGTGCGGTAGGTCTGCACCATCGCCTCGATCTCGTCTTTATCCTCGGTGATCTGGCCGAACTGCGCCCACAGCGGCGTGCCCAGGCCCTGGATCCACATGTCATCGGGCGGCATCGGCTCGTTGCTGCGATGCAGCGCGATCGTGTGACGGTAGGAGCGCAGGATCAGCTCGATGGAATCGATGATCGTGCCGTCGAGGTCGAAGAGGAAGGTGGTGAGGGGCACACCGGGAATCTACTGCGCGACGACCATCAGCGCGGCAACGAGCTCAACGTTGATGGGCGAGTCTCCCGCATCGGCGGGTGGCAGCGCGTGATGCCACGCCAGCAGGTCTTGCACTAGCAGGGGCTCTTGGCGCGACAATAAATCTTCCAGCAGCAGCTCTTCACCGGCGGTCATGCCCGACGCCAGCCGTGATACCAGCGCGTCGAGCGCGGTGAGCTGCTCCCCATCGCCGCGCCGCGCAGCGCGCCGCGCGGCGGAGAGGACCCAGGGGATGAGACGGCGCGCGAAGCGATCCCGGTCGCTCGCCCGCCACCGCGCATCCTGAACGGCCGCGAGTCGTGACCTGATCAAAGGCGCAGCAGCGTCCAGCGCTTGCTGCAGCAGCACGCGATTGACGTCTGCGGGCTCGGCCCCGCCAACGGTCGACAGGATTCGCGCCGCCGCGGCAGGATTTGTCCGCGCCGCTTCGCCTTCGACAACGATCGCTTCCACCAACTTCCCGATGCGGACTACGAGCACAGTCTCGGCCCGTTCTCCGACAACGGCCGCACAGGAGCCAACGGGTGCGGTGCAGGCCGATGACGCGAGCGGCGCCAGCTGATCGCACCAGTCCAGCCGGCCGTTCGTGCCGGCGACCTGCTGGGCCCCAACCTTCTTGGCGAGGCGCTCCTCAATCGTCAGCGCACGAGCGAGCGGCGGGGGCGGGAGGAATGTGACCGTCGTGATCGAGCCGTGCGACGAGCCGAGCCGGTCGATCCGGCCGACGCGCTGCGCCAGGCGTGCGGGGCTCCACGGCAAGTCGTAGTGCACGACACGCTCGGCATCCTGGAGGTTGAGCCCTTCGCTCAGGAGGTCGGTCGCGATCAGTACATCGGTCTCCAGCGCCGCAGCCGGCCGGGCGCCGCCCTGTGCTCGCGGAGCGAAGGCGCGCAGCACCTCCAGCCTCGGCGCGTCTCCGGATGCGAAGCGGCCGACGTGTCCGAATACCGCGGCGACCCGTCGGTGCCGCAGGCGCTGTAGCAGGTACCGTGCCGTGGGCTGCGCATCGGTGAAGACGATGGTCTTTGCCGCTCGGGCGGTGAGCAACGCGTCCAGCTCGTCTGCTTTCGGATCGACCGCGGAGGCGCGTGTCAGCAGCTCACGCAATCGCGCGAGGATACGGCGATCCTCGACGAACGGCGCGGCACCGCCGCCACCGTGTTCGAGCAGCAGCGGAAACAGGACAAGCTGAATGTCGGACTCGGCGGCGCGCGGAAAGCAGCGCTGGAACTCGCGCGGTGTCAGCGCTCGTCCCTCCGTCGCTGCGCGAGTTGCGAGATCGAGGTAGGCGTCGTGGCGGGCCAGCGCGGTCCGGAAGGCGGCCAGACTCGATCCCAAGCGCCGCAACAACATCAATCGGAGCAGGGGAGCCGCACCGCCGCCCGCCCGCAGCCGCGCCACCCCGGCGGCCAGATCGGCGATCAGCGCGTCAGATGCCGGTCCGGCGCGTACCGTTTCGGTCGTCGAGCGCGGGAACACCATGGCCACCGGTCCCCCATCGTATCCCGAGCGTACGCGCTCGCGTGATCGAGCCACGATGACACGAGCCACAGCGGCGTAGGCGAGCGATCGGTCGGCCTCCCGACGGGCGGCATTCCGCAGGGACGGCAGGCCCAAAGCTGCCAGGGCATGATCCCGCAGGAACAGCCGCAGCACATGGAGCAGATCGGCTACGCTGTTGTGGATCGGGGTTGCGGTCACGAGCAACACGTGGCTGCCGACGACCAAGCGGGCGAGCGCACGGTAGCGGTTCGTGTCGGGGTTTCGAAATCGATGTGCTTCGTCGACGATGACGAAACCGACGGTCGGACGGCCTGACGGCCGGACGGTCGACACGCTCAGGGATTCGTGGGTGATGATCGGCGTTTCTTGTGCGCCAAATCGACCCAGCAACACGCGCCACTGTGAGACCAAGACTGCGGGAACGACCAGAGTGAAGGGTTGGCCACCGGCCAGGGCAACCGCGAGCGCTACGTACGACTTGCCCAGGCCCACCTCGTCCGCCAGCAGAGCGCCGCCGTGGCGTCCAATGACCGCGGTCAGTCGCTCGGCGGCGGGGACTTGGTGCGGCGCGAGCCAGGCGGGCCAGGTGGACGACGGCGTGATCGCCGCCAGTGGCGCCCCGTCGAGCAGCGCCCGCGCCGCGCTGGCGACGACCGCGCGCGGCGACGTTTCGCCCGCCCCCCCCGCCCCCCCCGCCCCCCCCGGCCCTCCCGGTGCGAGGGCGACGGTGAGGGGTTCGGCGACCGGGACGAGGTGCTCAGAGAGGATCCGCGGCCAGCGCGCGACGGTCGGCGGCATCGAGTTGGAAGGCATCGGCGACGAGATCGTCGGCGCTCTCACAGCATTCGCCGCGGCGAGCAAGCTCTGCCCACACCGGCGACTGCTGGGCCGGTACTGGTAGGCCGCGCACCACGCGGGCGTTGAAGCGGCGAAAACCACCGCGGGCGGGATCGGCGACGAGGCGCGCGAGCGCGGTGAGCCAGATGGAATTGAACAGGGCGGCCAGCGCCGCGGCGTCCGCCGCGTCACGTGTGGCGATGCCGTAGACGGTGTTGAGCGGCACGAGCTCCGCGGCCGGCACCGCCGCGGCGAGGCGACGGCCCAAATCGGGCCAGATCACGCGATGCGCGGCGCACCCGAGGCCGGTTCGAAACAGCTGCCACGGTGGCCCGGCCTTGTAGTCGGCACGCCGGCGCAATCGCTCCTCGTGGTGAGAGAGCCGCTCAACGATCGCGCGCGGCAATCGCGCGAGCGGCTGGCCATCGGCGCCGTGCGTCCAGAGCAGGTAGCGGCGCGGCCGGCAGCACCACGTGGCGATGTCGCGCCCGCGAATGGCCGGCCGCGTTCCGGAACACTCGCGGTCGAGAAGGAAGAGGTCGTCAGCGCCCGTCTTGACGCCGAGCTGCGGCGTCCAGCGATCACCGACGGTTGGGAACTGCGTGCCCAGCCGCCGGCTGACCCGCGCCGCACCCGGCGTGAGGATCCATGGTCCGCCGTTCTGCAGCTGGCGTTGTGGGACCGTGGGTGCAGCGGGCTTCGGGCCGAGGCCAGTGGCTGTCAGCTCCGCCCCCGTGGGGTCGGCCCGTGTTGCAACCAGGGCCATCGGGTAGACTGCCGCGTGGAACATGTGGGCGACCGGCTCCGGCAGGGGCGACGCGCGCTCGATACGCGCGTGTTGAGCCAGCCTCCGGCGCAACGACTCTGCGTAGCCGCTGGTCGCGAGCTTGGCGGGAACGAGCAACGCAACGACGCCGCCCGGGCGGGTGAGCTCGAATGCGCGTTCGGTGAAAGCAACGGCAAGATCGGGCAGGTGGGCAAAGCCACGGGTGGCAGCCACCGCTGGACGCCAACAGGAGTAGCGCGCGGCCAGCGTTTCGCGCACGCGTGGCGCCAGCCGCTCGGCGCGCACCCACGGCGGGTTCCCAGTCACGAGGTCGAACCCACCTTGCGCCATTACGTCTGCGAAGTGGGATTCGAAAGAGAAGAACGGGGCCGCGTTTTCCAATCGCAGCCTTCGGCGCGCGGCGCGCAGCTCACGCAGGCTCTGCCGGAGACGTCCCAGCCGCAGTCGCTGCTCGAGGTCGAGGCCGCGCCTCCGTCCGAACAGATCGCGGTTGCGACCGGCGTTGAGCAGCTCGGCAATCGCCGCTTCGAGCGTCGCGCAGCCGTCGTCCAGGAGTTTCCGCGCGAGCGCCGTCTCAGCGCGGCTCAACTCCGCCTGTGCTGCACGTTTCACCGCACCCGCAAGGTGAAAGTGCGTGCGGCGCGCGGCGGCGAGTCGTCGGACCTCCGCGGCATTGCCGCGGAAGGCGCGGCCGCCGAGCGACGCCGCCATCGTCAACGGATCGAGCAGCGCGTCTCCCTGAAGCACATGCCCATCGAGGTTGGGCAGCGGCGCTACCCGGGTCACGTCAGCACCGTCCTCCTCGGCGACGAGCGCCAACCACAGACGCAGCTCGGTGAGGCGCACGGCTGTCGGTGTGAGGTCGACACCGAACAACGAGCGCGCCAGGACGTCGCGCTTTACCGCGAGAGCCGGCCCGTCTCCGGCGGCGCGTCTGAGGCTCACCACCTCGTCGAGCGCTCCCAGCAGGAACGCGCCCGATCCGGCCGCCGGGTCGAGGATGGTGAGCCCGCTCAGGTCGGGAGCGGGGCGCGGGGCAACGCCTTCGTGCACCCACCGTGCGGCGGCACTGGGAGGAATGCCGAACCGGTTGGTGAGGGTGGCTTCGAGTCCCGCGCGAACCATTTCGCGAACAAGAAAGGCGGGCGTGTAGTAGCTCCCGCTCGTGGACCGTTCATCGGGGTCCATCACGCCTTCGAACACCCGGCCGAGCATGTCGGGTGCGACGAATTCTCCGGCATCGTGCTCGCGGACGGAGAAGTGAAATCGCTCGAACAACTCGTCGAACGCGTCGCGCCACTCGGTGTTGCTCCAGACGGCGGGGCCGTGCCGCCGTTCGAGCGCGGAGGGCTCGAACAGTCCGCCGTTGAGGAATGGGATCTTGCCTAAGCCCCGAGCCGCGGCGCCCCGCTCCGCGGGTGGCCGGTTCAACGCGCCAAAACAGAGCGCGTGGAGAAAGGACCGATGAAAGTGGCGCCGGGCGGAGAGCGCGCGATCGAGCAAACGCGCGACGTACCGCGTATCACCGTTCAGCCAACCCTTTGACTGGATGAAATAGAGGAAGAGCACCCGCGTGAGTGCCGTGAGTGTGAGCGCGTGACGATCCACGCGCGACCGCGGCATCGTGAGCCGGTCGGTGAGCCGGTCGAGCGTATGTCGAAAGGCCCGAAAGAACCGCGGTGTGACGCCTTCGCTCGCGAGCACCTCACCGATTCGTAACGAGAGCGCGAGCGCCGATTCTCCCTTTGCCGGCGCGAGCCGCTCCAGCGTGGCCAACGCCGAGCCGGACGGGTTCGTGAGGGGAATCCTCGCCATGCGTATTCCCACCGGGCCGGCCGCGCAAACGAGCTGCAGCGGCTGACCGCCCAACGCGCAGGCGAGGCCGCGCTCGGCTCCGGCGGAGAGTCGCCGTGCCGCTGCGCGCGCCGCTTCCTCGGGAGCCGGAGCTTCGAGGGCAAAGACGCGAAACGCGCCGTGGCGCGCGATGAGCGCCGCGCGATCGACGTTCGCGGTCTCGCCCAGCCACGCCCGCACCGGCACGGGCTCCCAGGCGGTTTCATAGCCGAGCGCGCCGAACAGCTCGCGAAGACTCTCGATCTGCGTGGCGCGGGCGAGAATGTCCCGCAACACCAAAACCCCCTCTGACTACGAGGGGGTCAAGGTGATGCCGGATGCCTATGAGTTCGGTACCGAACGACTGCGAGCAGGTACGATTACGTGCCCTTCTTCAACCTGATTTCTCCATTCACCGTACTCAGGCTGAGCCCCCGCCCGCCGGCGCCGATCGTGCCGTGCAGCCGCCGGTTGCTGAAACGCCCGGAGACCATGAGCGGCCAATCGGTCTCGATGTCGCCGTTCACGGTGTTGGCCCGGATCTCGGTGTCGAGCTTGCCGGGAAGAATCAGGGTGATCCCGCCGTTCACGGTGCTGAACTCGAGATCGTTGGTCCAGTCCGCCCGTCCCATCTGGGCGTACACGGAGCCGTTCACCGTTGACGCTTCAGCGAGGCCGGTCGTGGTCACGCGCACGCTGCCGTTCACCGTGCTCGCCCGCACGTCACCCTTCAATCCCTCGGCTGACATCTGCCCGTTCACGGTCTGGCCGTTGAACTCGATGCCCGCCGGAACCTGGACTTCGAAATCGACCGTCACGTCGTTGTTGTCGGTGCTGGAGCTCCAGTGATCGCCCGGCTCGCAGGTGTTCTCGCGGCGCGCGCGCGCGGGCGTGGGATACACCGCGCAGATCGTGATACCTGCATCGGACTCGACAACCTTGATCTCCACCTCATCGGGGTCGGAGCGGCGCGCGTGCTTGCGGGCGTTCACGACCGCTTCGGCGCCGCTGGCCAGCACCGCCCGCACGTCGCCGTTCACGCCCTTCACTTCGAGTCGCTTCCCGGCGGCGATCCGGCCGTGCCAGTTGAAATCTTGTGCACCTGCCGTGGCGAGTGCCACACAGCACAGCACAGCCACGGTCAGTAGGGTTCGCATGGTGATCCTCCGCTCAGTGCGAGGTAGTGTCGGCCGACGCAGGCGAGTGGCGGTACGCGCGACTATAGGCACGCGCGTACGTGCGCGCGTACAGGGGAGCGTACGCCTGCGCGTACTTCGGCGCATACTTGTGCGCGTAGCGCGCGGCGTACGTCGCGACATTGTTCATGTCGAAATGAAAGCTGAAGCTCGTGTCGCTGTCGTTGTCGTTGTCATTGTCGTTTTCATCGTGATTCTTGTGTTTGCGATCGATCCGCTCCCGCATCTCCTGGGGACGGCGCATGTTGATGTCGCCCTGGAACGACTCCAGCTCCATGCGCGCGCTCCCGGAGCCGATCTTGAACGTCTTGCGATGCTTCCCACTCGTATTGGTCAGTGGTAGCGCAAAGCTGGCATCGATGTCGCCATTCGCCGTCGCGGTAGTCACGGTGACGTTGGCGCCCTCCGGTATGGAGACCGAGATGTCCCCGTTGTGCGACGCGAAGCTGTAAGATCCGCCATCCTTGACGGTCCCCTCGTAGACCACGTCGCCGTTGATCGTGCCGGCATCGACACTCGATGACTGAATTCCCGTCATCAACACGTTGCCATTCGTGGTTTCGAGCTTGATTTCACCGCTGACGTTGCTCAGCTCGACGTCTTCGTTGACGGAGTTCACCTCGATACGTCCCGAGGCGTCCGCGAGTGTCACGGTGCCCTGGATCGAGTGCAGCGTGATGTTGCCCTTGCCGCCGCGCACGTTGACTTCGCCGTTCACCGTCTCGGCGCTGATCGGTCCCTGCACGCCGTCGACCGTGATGTCCGCATAGGTGCCGCTCAGGCTTAGGGCCATGGACTGGGGGACGGTAATGTCGAAATCCATCACCGACGGAGCGCCTTCGCGGCTACTCGCCTTGACGACCACCGTGTTCCCGACCAGCGAGACTTCGACCCGTCCCCGGCGGCCGGTTTCGGCGTGAACTTTGACGCGATTCTCGGTCCACCCGTGGACGGTGATCCCGCCCCCGAAATTGTTGACCGAAAGGCTGGCGCCGGCCGGCACGGCGATGGTCGTATCGGTTTGTCTTTGCGATGCCAGCGTGACCAGCATCGCGGCGGCCAGCGTTGCAAACATGTCTATTCCTCCTAGGACCGGGCCGTGGCCATGTCGTTCACACGCCGCAGCAGCTCCACCTTGCGCCGCATCGTGTCAGCGAGGTGGAGGTTCAGGTACGCGTTGCCGGGGTCGTTCCGCAGCGCAATGCGCGCCTCGGCGATCGCCCGATTGATGATGGCCAGGTTTTTCCGCACGATGCGCACGGTCGTCGAATCGAGCCGCTTTTCATTCTGCGTCAGCGCGGCCTCCAGCTCGCCGATGGCGATGTCGGTGGAGCCCGTCCAACTGGCAACCCGCGTGCCTGCCGGTCGGGTCACGGCGATAGGCTCGGGAGTGTCCGTCGGCCCTTGCCGCAGGGCCAGCCATGCACTGCCCCCCGAAAGGAGGACCAGAGCAATGCTCGCCGCAAGGAGCTGCGGGACGGTGAAGCTAAGCCTACGCCTCGACGCCCGCTCGTGTCGACTGACCCCGGCGCCGTGCGCCGGGGTTAACCGGGCGCGGATGTCGGGCCACAAATCGGTCGCCGGCGGCGTGTCCTCGAGCGTCTTCGCGCGCGCGACCACCTGACGCAACTCGCCGAGCGCCGCGTAACAGTGCCCGCACGTTGCGAGGTGCGCCTCGAGCGCAGCGCGCTCGGTGCTATCGAGCTCACCGTCGATGTATTCCGAAAGCCGGTTCATCCATTGATCGTTCATCGTTCCAAGTGCCTCCGCAGCGCCATCCGCGCATGGTGGAGCTGCGATTTCGACGTGCCCGGCACGACGCCGAGCATGCGCGCGATTTCTTCGTGGCGATACCCCTCCACGTCATGCAACACGAACACCTGTCTTGCTCCTTCGGGAAGCCTGGCGAGCGCTTCCTCGAAATCCATCGACAGCTCGAGCGTTACCGGCTTGCTCGTCACACCATCGAGCGGGTCTTCTGAATTAATGAACCGGCCCCGCTCGATCCCGACGTTCTTGCGCCGGGCTAGAACCACGTTCACCGCCAGCCGGTGCAGCCAGGTCCCGAACGCCGACTCGCCGCGGAACGTCGACAGCTTCTGCCACGCCCGAATGAACACGTCCTGCGTGACGTCATCGGCCTCATCGGCGTCGAGCATGCGGCGCACCAGCGTATGGACCCGCGCTACGTGGGTCCGGTACAAGCGCTCGAATGCAGTGGCGTCCCCGCTTGCCGCGAGTGCGGAGTCTGCAGCTATGGAGTCAGCAGTCAGAGTGTCCTCGAGCACCTGTCTGGGCATGCACGAGTTTGGATATGCAAGCAGGGCAAAAGGTTGTAGTTAGATTTGGGCCTCGACATGACACCTTCCATTGTAGCCGTTCTGGCCAT
>WNGO01004969.1_pt1 | contig 16900 bp, 14 predicted proteins | sample 5400511 | NCBI WGS metagenome assembly WNGO01 (sample SAMN13153380, study PRJNA577476) | soil metagenome | isolation source: 20 cm soil or saprolite under Garry oak tree replicate 2 | place: USA:California | collected 2016-06-15 | reverse complement strand
GCCGCTGGTGAATGTCCTGCTTGGGGCCATCATTTTGCACGAGCGACTCAGTACCTCGCAGATCGCCTCCATTCTCATTGCTTCTGTCGCGGTTTGTATTCTCGCCTTCGGCTACGGCCATTTCCCGTGGATCGCAGTGGGGCTTTGCACCAGTTTCGGCCTCTACGGATTGTTGCGGAAACAGTCTGGCACGGCTGCGATTCCCGGGCTGTTTTTGGAAACGCTGTTTCTTTTGCCGCTGGCCCTAATTTATCTTGTTATGCTCGCCAATCGCGGCGCCCTGATCTTTGGCCCGTCGCACCTCTCTCTTTCCGCGATCCTAATGACCACTGGGATCGTGACCGCCGTTCCGCTGGTCTGGTTCGGGTATGCCGCGCGACATTTACGATTAGTCACGATTGGCTTCCTTCAGTATCTCTCGCCCAGCATTAGTTTCATTCTTGGCCTTTTTGTTTATCACGAGACATTCACCCGCCAGCATTTCATTACCTTTCTCCTCATCTGGATCGCGCTTGTCCTTGTTTCGGCGGAAGCGGTTTTGCGCTGGCGCGCGACTAAACGCATGGCCGCGGAAGCGCCAGCAGAGTCGCCCGTAATCGAACCTGGGATCTGAGGTGGCACATTAAGACGGCAGTTCAATCTCACCGGGATCACCGATCCCGGCTACAGATTCGGGCGGTCTGGTGTGCGCGACCCTAAGCGGAACGCATAACTATCTCGGTCGCGATTCCCAGGAATTCTATTTTCTGTGGGGGCAGCCGTGTCGGCTGCATTTGAAAAATTTTGCAGGCGGCACGCCTGCCTCTACAGATTCACTTTCGGCAAGCTCGTTGGCCGCTTTCTTCGTCGCCGGCCGTGCGAACAAAACGCTGTAGCCGGCATCGGTGACGCAGGTATCCTTGGAGAGCGCGTCTTCGTCAAAAACTTGTTTGAGAAAAAGAAGTGACGAAAGTGACTCGTTTCTGATTCAATTTCGTGGTCATGGTCGGCGGTCGAATCACCAGCGAGGAAAAATGGACCCTCAGCACCTACGTCGGCCTCGGTGTCGTGACCGTCCTCGCCGCCGGGGCGGTCTACTTTTTTCTTCTCTCGCATCAAGAAAAAAAGGAGGTCACAGGTTTCGATCCTAACCGGCCCGTGCCGAACGACGCCACTTTGAAAAGGCGATTAAAGCCGGACCAATATCTTGTCGTGCGGGAAAATGGCACAGAGACCGCGTTCCAGAATGAGTTCTGGGATAACGAACGCGTCGGCATTTACGTCGATGTCATCACCGGCGAACCGCTCTTTACCTCGCTCGACAAATTCGATGGTGGCACGGGACGGCCGACGTTTACCAAACCGATCTCAAAAGATCTCGTCGTTGAAAAAATGGACACTTCGAGCGGCATGCAGCGCACTGAGGTCCGCGCCAAACGCAGCGATGCCCACCTCGGCCATCTCTTTCCCGACCCGACTTCGCCGACTGGACAACGCTACGCCGTCAACTCGGCCGCCTTCCGTTTCATTCCGATCGAACGAATGAAAGACGAAGATTACGAAGCGTTCCTGCCGCTCTTGGAGAAAAAGTAGCGGGTGGGATCGAGCCAGTCTCCTGTCGATCCGAATTTAGGCCACGCGCAGGATGCTCAAGCTCGTGTAATGAGGCGGTGTGGCCGATCGACCTTGGGCGGTCGACAATCTTTGGATTACCAGCTTCTGGATATTGCGCCGCTTCCGTCGTATTCTTGCCTGCAGAATTTTGAAACAGGACGATATCGAATACGCCATTGAGAATACGCAGGTTATTCTCGCGCCGGAACGGCAGATCGCGACCTTTGGCAACACCAGCTTTGAGTTTCATCTCATCTCCGAGTTGATGGACCGGGTCGATCAGGTCCGCATTCGCACTGGTCGGATCGAAGCCGAGCGCCCGAAAATTCTGAGTCCGGAATATTTCCACCGAATGATGTTGGAAGGGTTTGGTGAAAAAGCGCAGGAATATGTGGAGCGGCTGCGGGAGGACGCGCGGCAGATCGCGGTGTTGCGCTACGGATTCCAATTTCGCAAATCTGGCGTCACCGAAGAAACCGTGAGTGCCACGTTGCAATCGGTCATCGATCGCACTCGGCGTGCAGTAGAACGCGCCGGTGATCCGAATGGCGCAATCATTCAAGGGGTGGATGAAGCGTGGGAGGTTTGTCTGCTCAAGTTCACCATCGAGATGATCGAGCGCTCCGCTGGCGAAAACATCGGCGACTTCAAGCGGCGCGGTTTGATTTGATCTGGGCGGCACACGCGGCTCGCCAGGCGTCCGTCATCCCGAGAGGCGAAGAACTCGAGGGACCTCACGAGTGGAGGATAGCTATGCAAAGAGGCTTGCGTGACCCACGATCATTGGCGAGGTCCCTCGCTTGCGCTCGGGATGACAGAGTGGGGGAACGCTAAAAAGCTTTTGTCACACCCGCGAATAAATTGCGAAGGCTGCCACTACAATTCCCGATATCGCCGCATCAATTTGAAGAAACGCAGGGTATCCCGCACGGGATTGATGCTGCTGACTTCGTCAGAATAAACCGTGGTGATCGGGACTGACGCCACACGATGGCCCTTCCTGCTCGCGATGATAAGCATTTCGGTCTCGTACTCGAACCGGCTGGCGCCGCTTAGAACTTCCGGAATGATATCGCGATGAAGCATGCGAAAGCCGCATTGCGTATCCGGAATCTGCTGGCCGCAGGCCCGGCTGATTTTGCCGCTCATGTAGCGGTTCACGATTCGTCGCACAAAAGGCATCGTGCTTGTGTCATTCATGCGCGAGCCGACGAAAATTTTCGCTTGGTTGTCCGACGCGGCGGCCTCTACAAACCGCGAAATTTCTTCAGGCAAATGCTGCCCGTCAGCGTCGAGCAGCACGACGTATTCGCTGCCGCGCTGGAGCCAATAATGTAACCCGGTCTTGATCGATTCACCTTTGCCGCGGTTTTGAGGATGAACAACGACATCGACTCCAGCGGATCGCGCCCGGTCCGAGGTCGCGTCAGTTGATCCGTCATCAACGACGAGAACATTTTGCAACTGCGCGCGCGCCCGCCGCGCTACTTCACTAACGTATTTCTCTTCCTGATAAGCAGGAATCACCGCCGCGATTCGCGAACGATCGCGTTCCATCACTAGCGAACGACAGGATGAAAATCGGCGGCGTGATACGAGCTGCGCACGAGCGGACCTGAGGCGACGTGTTCGAATCCTTTTTTGCGTGCAATTTCGCCGAAGAATTCGAATTGGGCGGGCGTGATGTATTCAACTACCGGCAGATGCTGCGGAGTCGGACGAAGGTATTGGCCCATGGTAAGAACTTGCACCCCTACTTCGCGCAAATCATCCATCGTTTGAAATAACTCCGGTTCGGTCTCACCAAGACCAAGCATGACGCCGCTCTTCGTCACCACTTTTGGCGAAAGCTCTTTCGCTCGCTTCAGCACTTGCAGCGAAGTCCGGTATTTCGCGCGCGAACGCACCATCGGTGTCAGGCGCTCGACCGTTTCCATGTTGTGATTGTAAATGTCTGGCGCGGCATCGAGCACGATCTGAATGCAGCAGTCCTGGGCATGAAAATCGGGCACTAACACTTCGATAACGATTTTCGGATCCATTTGGCGAATGGCGTTGATGGTGCGCGCGAAGTGATTCGCGCCGCCATCCTTCAGATCGTCGCGCGCGACTGCGGTGATGACGACGTGTTTCAATTTCATCCGGCGCACTGCTTCGGCCACGCGCTCCGGCTCATCTTCTTCCAAGGCAAACGGTTTCGCCGTCGTAACCGCGCAAAATCCGCAGGCACGGGTACAGCGGTCGCCCGCGATCATCATTGTCGCCGTGCCTTGACTCCAGCACTCCCAGCGATTCGGGCACTGCGCGCTTTCGCAGACTGTATGCAATCGCAAATCGGAAATCAGCGCTTTGGTGGAAAAGAAAACCGGATTCGATGGCAGTCGCACTTTGATCCAGGGCGGTTTTTGGGCCTGGTGGAGTGAAGGGTCGATTTTCGCGCAAGACATCGAGTAAAAGTTACAACGTTAAAAGGGTTACAAAAGTTAAATTGCGGCCGATATGGCTGCCGCTACAGCGCTTCAACGTTTTAACGATTCAACAATTTAACGTTTCAACGATTAGAGTTTCGTTCTTCCGGTCAACGCCTGATAAAGCGTAAGTTCGTCAGCCGATTCGAGGCCACCCCCGGCAGGCAAACCATGTGCAATCCTTGTTAATTTTACCGATTTTCCTTTCAATAACTCGACCAGATAGTTCGTAGTCGCTTCGCCTTCGACATCGGCGGCGAGCGCGAAAATGATTTCCGAGAATTTTTCCCGCTCGATTCGATCGAGCAATTCTTTGATTCGCAAATCTTCCGGCGCGACGTGATCGAGCGGCGCGATCCGGCCACCGAGAGCATGATACCGTCCACGAAAAGCGCTCGTTTTTTCGAGTGGAAGAATATCGGTCGGTTGTTCGACCACGCAGAGCAAATCGCTCGACCGCGAATCGTCGCGACAAATTTCGCAAAGCTCGTCCGTCGCAAAAAAGCCGCAAAGTTTACAGGGGTGAATCTCGGCGCGCGTTTTTGAAATCGCGGTCGCGATTTGTTCCGGCTGATCGTTGCGCGATTGTACCATCCACAGGGCAATGCGCTCGGCCGAGCGCGGCCCGACGCCGGGCATTTGCCGTAACTGCGTGATCAAATCACGAAGCGCTTCTGGATACTCGGTTCTTCTCAAAACTCTGATCGCCAGTCCAGCTCGGATCCGCCGGTCCGGCTCGAATCCGCCAGTCCGGCTTGGACCTATTTCGCCGGCGATTCCATTAAATGCAGCGCGAGCGGCTCGAGACGGCGCAGATAAAGATTAAGCGGCGCATCTTCCTCGTGGTTCGGTCCGCGTGCCTTTTGGAATTCACTGTAGGCTTCGGCCCAACGCTGCTCTCGGTATAAGACGACACCGTTCCAAAAAGAATCACGCCGCGCTACTAATTCGCTGGGCGCATCAGCGGTGAAGGCGAGCGGCTCATAAATTTCATGTCGCTCCTGGGCGTTGACACCGCTGAGAAAATCGATCGGGCGCGCAACGATGGCGTTATTGGCCAGCTCAAAGGTGCGCGGCCCGATGAGGATCTGCGAGCCATAAAAGCGATTGGCGACGCAGAAGCGTCGGGCTAACTCGATCGGCTCGCCTAGCACAAAAATGTCCTGCTTTTCCTCCGTTGGCGCGGTGATCATTGAGCCGGAACTAACCCCGACATGTGCGCCGGCAGTGGCGTCTTGGCCGTTGCTGCCGCTTGAGTTTTCCGCAAATGCACGCGCGAGATCGAATGCGGCGCGCACTGCTTTCTCCGCGTGATCCTCCAGAGCCCCTGGGAATCCAAACACGGCAACGACGCCTTCGCCGTCGGCGGCATGCAAGTAAGCACCGGCATCGCGCAATAATTCGGCCGCGCGCGCGGTAAACCTCTCGCTGGCCTTCGCCACCACACCGGGCTCGTCGGTATCAGCGAGGTCGTACTTATTGGCCAAATCGCACACCACCACGCTCGTTTCGAAAGCGCGCGGATTGCCGTCGAATTCGACTTCGCCGGAGCGTAAACGCGTAATTTGTGTGCTCGAGAGTTTGCCATTGAACAAGGAAAGGGGGATGCCGGCTCGTTTGCGTCCGGCGATTGCCAGGTAGAGTAGCGCCCCGCCGTAACCAAGGATGACAGCGAGGATGCAGGATAGCGGGGCAAAGAAAATGTGATAGAGCGACAGAACCCAAGTGAGCGTCAGAAGCTCCGCAATTACCGCGAGAACGAGCAGGGCGATGCCATGCCTTCGAGCGCTCGTGATTGTGATCCATGCAGTGGCAAAACCGAGGAGTGTGATCAGGCTGTATTGCCAAATGTTGCTAAGATCGCGGGCTGGCCCGTTCAATTTCACCATCCAGTTTCTCAGCGGCAGCTCAACTCCGGCGAGCCATCCGCCGGCGTATGAAATGCTCGCAACCGCCGCAACCGCGACCGCGATGATGCCTGCAAAAAGAAGCGAGCGTTTCATCCAGCTTCGTTCGTTTGGCGTACCGGATAATAGGATTGCACCACCAGATCGCTGAGAAATTTGTCCGGCGCGTCCACCGCCGAAAGCGGCAGGGTAAACTTATTCTGTCCGGAATTTTTTCGCACCAAATTCAATCCAAAATGAAAATCGCGAAATAGATGCGCCGTCAAATCCGCCATCGACATTTTTTCCGTCTGCGCGCGTTCGACCAGCCGGCGCCGCGCCGCCTTTTCAAACGCGATTTCGAGATCGTGTTGCCGCCGAAATGATTCGCTGAAGACATCAATCTGCTGATCGAGTACGACCGCCTCGTGTTTGTGACCTTCGGCCAGCAGGCGATCGAGAACGCGTTTCGGTTCGTGCACTAGTTCGGCCGTGACCCGCAGTTGGCTGATGCCGGAGCCGGCGAGATAAAATTTAAAATCGCGAAATAGTTTTTCCCACACCGTCAGCAAGCCGCGCGCGCCGGTTTTCTCCGTCGCCGCAGCCTGCGCCATCAAGCGCAGCGCCTCATCCTCGAAACTGATGGCGATACCGTAAGCACGAAAGGCGCGTTCATATTGCCGCAGCAAACTACCTTCCGAATACTTCATGATGCTGAAGAGATCATCCGCGCTCAATTCTTCGCAAACAACGCGCACCGGCAGGCGGCCGATGAATTCCGGCTCAAACCCGAACTCGATGAAATCCTGCGTGGTAACGAATTGGAAAAGCTCGTTATCCATTACGCGGATCGGTTCGGCGCTGAATCCGATCTGGCCTTTGACTCGACGCGAAACCTGTTCTTTCAAACGCTCGAATGCGCCGCTAACGACAAATAGGATATGGCGGGTATTGATGGTTTGTCGACTCGACTTGCCGCGCCTTTGAAATTCCAAGGCCGCTTGAATCTGTCCCTGCAAATCCATCGCGCTGCGCAGCGGTACTTCGGTTTCTTCCATTAATTTTAGCAATGTCGTTTGCACACCGCGACCGCTGACATCGCGCCCGATCATGTTGCCGGCGGACGCGATCTTGTCGATTTCGTCAATGTAAATAATCCCGAACTGCGCCCGGTTCACGTCGCCATCGGCTTTGTGCACCAGTTCACGCACCAAATCTTCCACGTCACCGCCGACGTAACCAGTTTCGCTAAACTTCGTCGCATCCGCCTTAACGAAAGGGACCTTGATCAGATCAGCGATGTGTTTGATCAGATACGTTTTTCCGACTCCGGTCGGGCCGACGAGAATAACATTTTGCTTGGCATATTCCGTTTCGACTGCGCCATTGGCATTTTCCCTCTCCAACTGCCGGACGTGATTGACGTGGTTGTAATGGTCGCAGACTGCGATCGAGAGTACCTTCTTCGCTTCGTCTTGTTTGATCACAAAACGATCGAGGTGCGCTTTGATGTCGCGCGGCAAAAAGTGAAATTCGAATTCCTTCGCCTCTTCCGGCGGGCTTTTGTCATCGTTCCCGGTCTCGACCGTATCCGGCTGGGTGAGGGTGGTAAAAGCCACCCTATCGCCGAAGTTTGATTTCATAAAATCAGCTAGCTTCGATTTCAGTTCTTCCGGTGAAGGAAATGGCGGGGTTTGTTCCATTTAATTTTGCGCGGGCACAAAAGATACGCCCGATGAACGTAACATCGGAACCATTCGTGTAAATCTGACTCTCGAAACCGCGATTCGTTCACCCACGGTTTCATCCGTAAATCGACCTTACAGATTTCGCCTGAACAATTCAGTGTTGCAGGTGCGACACTCAAATATTAACTCGCCAGGCGGAATGCAGCAAATCGCACGGCTGCAAACAGTTTACCCGCCTCGGTGCTTCCCTTAATATCGAAATGAGCAATGCCGAAGTTATCTCGATCCTGGTGGCATGGGTTCTTCATTAGCGCGACCATTGCAGGCGCGGGGATACTCACTTCGATTTCGCTCCGTGACTTTCGAACCGAGGCGCTACCGCCGGAGAATCGGCCAATCCAATCGGGGATTCCCGGTTACGCGACATCAAGCGCGTGTCGAACGTGTCATGTCGAGAATTATACAAGCTGGCATGGGTCGTTTCATCGCACCATGACGCAGGTCGCAACGCCGACCTCTCTTCCCGATGACATGAGCAAACTTGATCTCACTTTCAACGGCCGCGAGTACAAGGGAGAACGCCGCAGCGACAAGTTCTTTATTCGGGTGCGAGCAGAAGACGGTAGCTACCGCGAACGGCAACAAGTCGTTCTGCTCACGGGTTCGCATACATTGCAAATTCCGTGGTTGGATGGGATTCGCAGGTCGCTGAGTTCGGCGTCGCGTGCGAAGCCTGTCACGGCGAGGGACGCGAGCACATCGAACGCAATCGCAATCCAATCCGCCGCTTCAAACTTCATCTCACAACGAAAACCGATCCGACAATTAAAAATCCGGCTCGTTTAAAAGCACCCGATTCGGCACTCGATTGCGGCCAATGCCACAGCGTCTGGGCATTCAACAACATGTCAGACAAAATTAATTTTAATCGCCATGGCAGTGCCTTTCGTCCGGGGGCGCACGATCTCGCTCAACGTTTCGTCGTTCAACCACAGCCGGCGGACCACACCGAAGAGAAGGATTTCATTCGCCGGACTGAGCCGGATTTTTTCAGGAGTCGATTCTGGGACGACGGTATGGTTCGGGTCACGGGGAGAGAGTTTAACGGTGTGCAAGCGTCGCCCTGTTTTCGGGGCGGAGAATTCTCCTGCATTTCCTGCCATGAAATGCATCTCGATTCCCCTGGCCAGACCAGTCTAGAAAAATGGGCGCGCACCGCCCAGCTGAAACCGAAGATGGATTCTGACGCGGCGTGTTTGCAATGCCATCGAACGATGGCGACGAACATTAGCGGGCACACCCACCATGTTGCTGATTCAAGCGGGAGCCGGTGTTACAACTGTCACATGCCTCGCACGACGTTTGGTTTGCTGCACGCGATGCGCAGTCACCAGGTTTCTTCGCCTACGGTGGTGGAAAGCATCAATTATGGGCGTCCGAACGCCTGCAATCTTTGTCACCTCAACCAGACTCTTGCCTGGACGGCGCAGAAACTGGAGGCGTGGTATCACGAACCCATGCCGCAGCTTTCGTCCGACGATCGAAATATTGCTGCTGCCGTGCAATGGATTGTGAAAGGCGACGCCGGGCAGCGCGCTCTTATAGCTTGGGGAATGGGTTGGGAGAGCGCGCAAAAAACTGCAGGGCGCGACTGGATCTATCCCTATCTGGTATACAGCATGAGTGATCCTTACGCCGCGGTGCGGTTTGATGCCTGGAAATCGCTCCAGACTTTGCCCGGATTTTCTGACTTTTCCTTTACCTATACCGCCGCCGACGATTTAATCAGTGAAGTAACCGCGTACGCCTATGAAAAATGGCTGCGCGAAATCCGTGACCCCAATGCAACTTACCAACCGGAGACAGTGCTGGATGCCGACGGACATTTTCGGCAGGATATCTTCCAGCGACTCCGAAGCGAGCGCGATGACAAACCGATTATTCTCGCTGAATGATGCGTCCATCCGACCGCCTGCCCTCAATCGGGCATAACTGCGATCGCAACCTGCGTTTCGGCTGGTGGTCGCTACTTGTCTTTTTATCGTTAGGTGGCTTGCTCGAGACGTTGCACGGATTCAAAATCGGTTGGTACGTTGATGTCGGAAACGAGATGCGTCGGCTGATGTTTACTCTAGCGCATGCTCACGGCACCGCCTTGGCGCTGGTCAATATCGTTGCCGGATTGACCGCGCGAAATGTCGAGCGGTTTGAACTCCGGCCCGCAGTGTCGTTCTGTCTGATTTGGGCCGGGCTCCTTTTCCCGTTGGGCTTCTTTCTCGGAGGAGTCGTTAGTTACGGCGGAGACCCGGGACTGGGTATCTGGCTGGTTCCCATCGCTGCACTGATGTTATTCTACAGCATCGCTCGTATCGCATTGGATTTGTCCAAGCAGAGACGCACCAAGAGTTGAGGCTGAGCCAGCTGGCGTTTTTTCGCGATTCGAGGATGACGAAAGGCTGTCCGAGTCTCGTTAGCGATTGGCCGCCACTTGCGGGGCATTACTGCGCGCGAAAATCGTACTCAAGTCGTCAAGGACTTTTGCTGGTCCAACATATTTGCCGCTGACAAAACTGTCGGCCAGCACTTTGCCGCTGGCATCGACGATAACGAGATCGGGGATGCCCTTGCCCGCGTATTTTTGCAAAGCGGGAACGCTGGCGAGCTTGCTGTATTCGATAGCAGGCCAGGGCATGCCGGTCTCACGCATGTAAGTCGCCATGCCGTCGGCCGATTTATCGGCGCTCACGAAAATGATTTCGAACTCGGGATGGTCGTGCGCGATCTGATTATAGTAGGCGACCAACTGGGGTGTGAACTTCCGGCAAGGTCCGCACCAGTGAGCTGAGAAATAAAGACCGTAGATGTGCTTCGGCGCGAGTTCCTCGTCGTAAGAGGAGACTAAGTTGCCGTTTTGAAGGCGAACCAGATTGCCTTTGGCTGCGCCAGCAATGGCATCAGCGGAACCCTGCGTAACCACCCGCGCTCGCTGTTTCAGCAATTGGTTTTGGTAAAGAGTATCGTTTCTTTTCGCTTGCTCGGCCAGGAGTGCTCTGTCATGCGCCTGATCTTCCATTTTCCGGCGCGATTTTTCCAGCTCGTCTTTCGGGACGGCAAATTTTCCGCTCTCAATTGCGTCCAGTAACTGAGTGGTGGCGCCGGCCTTGATTAGCTGACTGCGCTTGGCTTCATCGAGCTGGTCGGCGAAATGGCGGGTGGCAAGTTCTGCCTCAATCGTCGGCACGGAATAACCCGCGCGGAGCATGAGGCTGAGGTCGCTCGTCGTAAGCGGCAACATGGCCGCCGTGGTCAGGCTAAGAGCGAGGAAGAAACAACAGCAAGCGATGCGCACACATCTAGTTTGAGCAGGTGGCTTGCCAGTGATTTACGGTTTCGTCTGGTCGAAAAACTTGCGTGCTTCTTTGTAAGATGGCTTGGCTGAACACGCTGCATCGGGTGGCGAAAGAACTCGAAACCGTTACGAGGGTCGGCGCCGGCACTTTCAGCCATTGTATTTCGGCGATTCCATACGGCACTCTCATTTTCAGTTTTCCCGCGGTCGCGCCAGCGATTTCGTTGTATTCGGTATCGCTCACAACCACTACACCGGTATAGCCGTGCGTATTCAGATCGTTAATCAGCGTTGCCTTCCATTGTGCCAACCAGTCAGCCACATTTTGACAATTACGTTGTGTTTCTCTGAGCGACGGCTCCGTCAGTTTCTCTTTTTTAATTGCGCTGGCGGCTCCGGTGAAATCGTAAATGGCAACCAGCCGCCGATAGGATTTCAGAGCTGCGTTCCATCGTGGCATTTCGGCATCGCGAAGTCGAGCGACCAACGTTTTTTGCGCCAGCAACGCTTCAGCCGAGATGGCAGTATTTTTTTGTAACTGCGCGATCAGATCCTGCAAACTACTTAATGCGTTCCTGAGTTCGGTCATACTTTTGGCGGACCTATGCTGTTCTCGCCAGGCCAGGATAGCCTGTGAATCCGCCAGGTACTTTCGCGCAATCGGTTTGTATTCGCTGATCCAGGCCAAACTCTGCGGTGGTTGCGACGCGACAAACGCTTTCAGTAATGCTTCCGCATCATTAAATCGACCAAGCTGAACGTCTGTTAATCCTAACAAGAATAAGGCAAACGGTTTCGCCGCGTGGTCGGGAACATCGGACAGTGCGACGGTGCTGTGCAAATTGGCGAGCTTGGCGGTATCGCGCAGGAACGCACCTAACGATGCGTCGGAGAAGTTGCCCGTCCCCGCATTCTCTACTTCGTGCAGGGCCTGACGCGTTAACGACTCCTGCTGATCGAGCAAAGCGGCGACGGCCTGATTGAGTAATGCCCAGTCGTAAATTGGCTGGTTGTTCTTGGTCTGGGAAGCGAGCCGTGCGAAAGTAGCGCGCGCCGCCGGGTATCTGCCGTCAATTATCTGTCGCCGCCCATCATCGAACTCGCGGTTAATATCCAAGACGGGAGGCGCGTTAATCGAGCCGGCAGCTTCGGCTGGCGCACGGGGACGGGCGAGGAGAAACCAGCCCAAAACGATCAGTCCGAGGAGTGTGACCGCGGCGATGAGCAAAGCAGCTTTGGCGCTCCACGGTTTCGGTTTGCCGCGAAGAAGGCGCTCCGACTTCTGGAGGGCAAGGATGAGCGCGTCGTGCGAGGCGAAACGCAAACGCGGGTCTGGTGCGATCATTCTTGCGATAGCGGTGGCGGTGGGTCGTGAAACTTCCGGGGCCACGTCTTTTAGTTTCAACGGATTGTCCTTCAACGTGCGCAGATCCGATGCTGACATCGTTTCGCCGTCGAAAGGCGGCCGGCCTGCGACCGCGTGAAAAAGGGTGGCGCCAAGACTGTAAATATCGCTGCGAAAATCTTCCGGCTGATTATTCAATCGCTCCGGTGCGATATAATAGGGCGTGCCCCAGATGGCGCCGCTGGTTTGCGTCTGCGGCTCGACGATGCCCGCGAGACCGAAATCGCTGATCTTCGCCATCCCCTCCTCGTTGAACAAAATATTGGCCGGTTTGACGTCGCGATGGATCAATCCTTTTTGATAAGCCGCACGCAATCCGCGGGCGACTTCGATCCCTGTGCGCAACACATCTGCTTCGGGAATTTTTTTTTGTTCGGCCATGAGGTCGTCAAGCGTCCCGCGGTCGACCAGTTCCATCACGAGATAGTATTGATCGTGATCGTGTCCGAAGGAAAACACCTGGACTACATGCGGATGATTGACCGAAGCGGTGATCCGGGCCTCCTGCTGCAATTGATTGGCGTATTCTGGACCCAGATCTTTGCGCAAAAGTTTCAGCGCGACATCGCGGTCGAGTTGGGTGTCGCGCGCTCTATAAACTGTCCCCATTCCGCCGGTTCCGAGGGTCTCGCGCAGCTCGAAATGATTGAAGGAACGCGCGATTCTGACCCGTTCGCCACAAGCTGGACAAGGTACGCGCGAAAGCGGTTCGGCATCACCGATATCCACAGGCAAACCGCATTCGGGACACGAAATCGTGTTCGGATCGCTCATTTTTGCGATAGTAACATCGTCAATGACACAGGAAAACGGCCGCGAGCTTATCGTTAAAGCAACGGATGCGGGCACCCGCCTGGATCGGTTTCTCGCAGACTCCGCTCCCGAGTTTTCTCGCTCTCGAATTCAAGCCCTTATCCGGGAGGGTTTCGTGACGGTAAATGGCGGTGCGCCGCGCGCACGCGACATCGTTCACGCGGGTGACCGCATTACCATGGTGGAACCACCGGTTCAACCAATTGACCTGGTCCCAGAAAAGGTCGCGCTCTTCGTTCTGTTCGAAGACGACGACTTGATTGTTATAAACAAACCGGCGGGAATTTCGGTTCATCCGGGCGCTGGACGGAAACGCGGCACACTGGTTAATGCCTTGCTGTCGCATTGCAAAAATCTTTCCGGCATCGGCGGCAAGGAACGGCCGGGCATTGTTCATCGGCTTGATAAGGAAACAAGCGGCTGCCTGGTAGTGGCAAAGAATGATTTCGCACATCTCGACCTGTCCCGGCAATTCGCGGCGCGCAGAGTGGAAAAGATTTACCTCGCGCTCGTCGCCGGGAAGCTGCGTCGCGGTTCCGGAACAATTGTGGCCGCAATCGCGCGTCATCGAGTTCATCGCAAGAAAATGGCGATCGCACGCGAAGGTGGGCGAGAAGCGAGAACGGATTTTAAAGTTGTGCGCAGTGGAGGCGGCGCGAGCTTGCTCGAATGCCGATTGCACAGTGGCCGGACGCATCAAATTCGTGTGCATCTCCAACATCTTGGACATCCGATCTTAGGCGACATTGTTTACGGAGGGCGCCGCGCAGGAGATTTTTCGCGCCAGATGTTGCATGCCTGGAAACTGGCGTTTGATCATCCACGGACGAAAGGGCGGATGCATTTCGAAGCGCCGTTGCCGGAAGATTTTAAACGGGCGATGAGGGAGGTGTTGAGTTAGCTGCGTTTAGAGCCTGATGGTGCTGCGTGGCCATTACGATCATGGCGAAAAGCACGGGCAACACGATTATGCCTCGCAACCATGGTTCGGCGTGCCAGGGGAGAGCGAAAAGGCGCTCATTATAAAAGAGGTAGTAAGCGAAAATAGTGACACTCAGAAAATGCCAGGCGAAGGCGCGCCGCCACGTAGCCACTGGCAGAATCCAAGTCACATACCAGGCGTTTAAGGCCGACGCGAGAATGAGACTGGCGCCGAGCGACCAAAGCATGCCGCGCCGCCAATTGCGCATGAAAAAGAGACCAATCAGCGCCGACACAATCAGAAGGATTAGGTCGTAGCGATAATATTGCTGATGCCAATTTGGCAAAATCGTGTCTTCAATCAGCCACCAAAATAAATCATTGAGCCGACTGACATGACCGAAGTCACCGAACAGATTTTGCGCAAAGGGAAACCCAAAGGTGCAATCAACGAGAACGGGCAAAGCGATGGTAGCCGCGACTGCAATGAAGTAGCGACGCAAGGCAAAAAGAGATGGAATCAACAAAACGATGCAGACCGGTCGAAGTGCGATGGCAATTCCAAGCGCGACGGCGGCGCCGAGGGCAAATTTCCAGCGCGCCGTTTGTTCAAATCGTTCGAGGAAGAAAATCAGCGCGACAATGGCGAGCAAAATGATGCTGTCGAAATGTGCTGCGCCAAAAAAACTATAAGCGACGAGCGGATTCCAGGCGAACCAGACGGCAGTTTGTTTATCAAGCAGCCGAAGAAGGAGCGCGATGGCGAGTAAATCGGCAGCGCCAAAAATTATTTTGTAGAGTAGCGCGCTGTTTGTCGCAGGGATGGCGCGAAATAAAACTTCGGCGCCCGGTGCGAAGGCGGTGGGCTCATCGGTCCGCGGGACGCGCGCAAGTTCCGGGATTTTGCCGGCTACGCGGGAATCATTCGGCGCGACCTGATAGGGATTGAATCCGGCGCGTTGAATCACTCCGTCGGCTTGAAAGCGCCAGACTTCGTTGCCCGGTGTCTGGGGCATCGCCAGCAAACGCAGTACGATTGTGGCCAGCCAGAAAATCCAGACTGCGTTTTTGTTGATCGCGGCAAATTCGGTCGCTGCAAACAAGTAAGCGAGGCCGCACAGAATCGCGCAGGCGACAAAATACACTGGCATCCATTCCAGGGTCCAGTCGTCGAAAAGATTAAGCGAAGCGAAGAGCACCAATTGCGCGACGAGCGCGATCCAAAATCGCACCTTCACTTCGGTGCGCTGGCGGTTGGATTGGGGCGAAAACGCGATCGCAAAATGCGATTCATGTTGATCCGATAAGCCGCAAAATCGATCAGCTCCCGCACCCTCGTTTTCAACCGGCGTGCCCTCAGGAAAAGGAACAAGGCAAAGAGTGCGTAGGGGACGGCGAAGAGAAGTTGGACGTGCCCAGTTTTAAGGAAATGGTAGATGAGCAAGGTGAGGACGATGAGATTTACGATCACGGTGGTGGTGACGTAACGGTAGCGAAGTTGAACGCGGGTCAGGCATTTTCCGTCGCCGTGATATTCCGTAACCGTCCGCAGAATGATGCTCCACCAGAAATTACCGTAAATCTGGATGTCCCATTCCTGCCAGCCGGTATCGATCGAGTAGCGCCAGTTTTCCTGATCAAGGAGCGTGAAGATTTCTCGTAAGAGGTTGTGACGATCCTTGCCTTCCTCGTTCCAGTAAGCGAGGCGGCCCCAGCTCCCGCCAAATTTCCTACCGGCGGGAAGCTTCTCGTGTTGCGCAATAACAGAACCGGGAGTGCGTTTGAAATGCAACCAGGTAAAATAACGCGACCAACCCCGAACGAGTGGTTGCGCAAAAGCCAGAAACATCACCAGCAGGCGGGAAAGAATGGTATCGAAGTGCGGCTCGATCCGCGCGCGTACCATATAAGAGAGCGCGACACAAAGTGTGCCGCCGAGCATCAGATACGGGACGATCCGCAGCGGTGGAATAAATACGCCCACGCCGAAAAGAAAGATGGTGAGCGTGAACCATTCGATGCTGCTGAGATAACCGGCCACTTCCGATTGCGGAGTGGGATAGATCGATTGGAAGAATCCGTCTGCGAAAATTCCATGATAAATAATCGGGCGATTGATGAACCAACTGAAACGCGGTGTGCCGTAAATTTGCCCGCGCCATTTCGCAGTTCCGGTTGGCCCGAAAAAGATGAGATGCTTGAAACGCAACAACGATTCGGCTTCGCCATAACCTTCCTGTTGTTTGCGAAACGCGCGCAGAGTAAAACGACGATGGTGCCAGACGATGGCAGTAGGGCTGAATGCGATTACGCTGCCGGCTTGTTGCAACCGCCAGCAAAAATCTACGTCATCACCCGCCGCGTGATATTCCGGATCGAACCCACCGATATTTTCGAAAGCCCACCGCCAAAACGCCATGTTACAACCAGGAATGTGCTCGGCGACGATATCGGTTAACAGGACGTGACTCGGCCCGCCGGGCGCAGCGGCGACACAAGCCTGGATCCATGTTTTTGCCGGCGGCGAAACGTTCGGACCGCCCACGCCCGCGAAGTCGCCACTGGTGAGCGTGCCGATCAAATAATATAGCCAATCGACGTCGGCCATACAGTCCGCGTCGGTGTAGGCGAATACTTCGCCGCGCGCGGCCGCGGCGCCGGTGTTCCGCGCAGCGCTCAGCCCACGGTTGGGTTGATGAATATAACGCACGTTCGGGCATTCAGCGGCAATCTGCGCGGTGTTGTCAGTGGATCCATCATCCACCACAACGATCTCA
>WNGO01001149.1_pt1 | contig 16909 bp, 13 predicted proteins | sample 5400511 | NCBI WGS metagenome assembly WNGO01 (sample SAMN13153380, study PRJNA577476) | soil metagenome | isolation source: 20 cm soil or saprolite under Garry oak tree replicate 2 | place: USA:California | collected 2016-06-15 | reverse complement strand
TTGGCGGTGCCGGTGACGGAGATATAGTATTCCCGATAGAGAGTCACGTTGGAAGATGGGATAGTGGCGCCGCCAGGACCGGTGAGCGCGGAGGCGCTCACGTTCACGTTGCTCAAGCCACCAGAAGGCGCCTGCACGACGACCTGTGCGTCGACGGTTTCGCCGCGCGCGCCGGACAGACTGATGGAAGTAGTTGGCCCAGGAGCGTCGGTCTTGCCCACGCGGACCAAACCAGAAACGACCCAAAACTGAAAGGTCGAGCCTGATGTCGCGCTACACGTTACAAGGGTTCTGACGACAACGAGCAGCGCTACGGGTAACATCAGACTTTTAACGCGTCGAATGGTCCTACGAGCGCGTTCCTCGTTTCGGCGACTAGAATTGGCGAACATATTCTTGAGCATTCCGCCTCGAGCAGATGATTTCGAGATGTGCGAAGAACAAGGGACAAAGAGACAAGTGGTTCTTCAAAGCGAACTTCAATGCCTGATTTTGTTGAAGCGTTTTTCAAGGACGGCTACTCGTTGGGCGCATCAAGTAAACGGCTATTCTTTCCTGTATGGGAAACTAAGGATGCCGGCGGTTCTTTCATTTGCAGGAACCGGAGATATTCCCTGCAGAGTGCCTCCTCGTTCTGCTCTTCTTGAAACTCTCGTTTGACACTTTCCTGACTGGCACGTCAAAACCCCTTTGGTGAAAATACTGGAGCTGTCCTTGCAGGAAGCCAAGCGCAAGGGACGAATTCACACCCAAGACCAATCGGGGTCGATTTAGATTTGCGCGCATGTTTGCATCGTAGCTGGCGGCTACTGGGCAATTTGCGAAAGGCTAGCGGATGGCAAAACTTGTACCGCTCCAGCGGCCAGCCGGGAATAGATGGTCTGGTAACGATCAACAATCGTTGGCAACGCGAAATGTTGTTGCACGCGGCGCCGAGCGGCCATTCCGAGGCGGTGCCGAACTCTTGGTCCGGCTTCGATGAGATTCCGCCATCCTTCGGCCAGCGCACACGGATCTCGGGGGGCCACGACGATACCTGTCGCTTCAACGATCAAGGCACAATCTCCAACGTCGGTCACTACACAAGGCGTTCCGCACGCCATGGCCTCACCGATTGCGATAGGAAAGGCTTCACTGCGTGATGCAGTAGTGGCAATGTCTATCCCGGAGAAAAGGCGAGACATATCATGGCGCAGCCCCAAGAGATGACAGCAGTCACTTATGCCCGCTGTCTCGATCCATTCTGTTAGCTGCGAATTTTGCCAAGTAATGTCAAGACCGCACATCAAAAAATGAGCCTTCGGTATTTGTTGATGCAGCCGCGCGGCCGCAGAAACAAAGTTGAAATGATCCTTGAGGGGATGGAAGCGCGCAGCTATTCCAATCAGGGGAGCATCCAGGGGGATGCCAAGCTCCTGACGAACCGAAGCGCGGGCGGCATAGTCGGGTTTGACTTGTTCTAGGTCGAAGCCGTTGGGGATGACCTCCATTTTTTCCGCAGCGTAGCGAAGATTCTTGTGGATGCGCAGAGAGGCCTCGGAGCAACATACAATCCGGGCGGGAAATCTTCGCGATAAGAAGGCACAGATGCGATTGACTAGCAAGGTGCGACGTTTGTCAACCCGGGGATCAAGCGTGCTGTGGTGGATGCCCCAGACCACGGGCACATTACCAGCCAGGCGCGCCGCGAGTACGCCAACCAAATTTGCGTGGTACATCCAGGTGTGAATTACGTCTGGTTTTGATTCGCGGATCCATTGCGCAAGCCGCATCACCAGCAAAGGATTAGGCGCGCTCCTCTTCATATTGAGAGTGCGTACGCCCGCACCTATTCCTCGCATTTTCTCCGCTAAGTCTAAAATACCGGTCAGCGAAACAACTTCATTTTCAAAACGCGTGCGATCCATCCCGGAAATAATATTAGAAAGCATAATTTCCGCCCCGGCCGGGCCTAGAGTCGTAATGATGTGCATGACCTTGGTCATGTTGTTCTTCAAATTTGTCTCAGTGACACGCCATGCTGATGCAGCACGTCTTCTGCTTTCAGACGTTGAGTCTGATTGACCAGCCCCTCGTACAGTGCCTCGTAAGCGTGGACCATCGTCGATACATCAAACTTTGCCTTTGCCCTTCGCGCGGCTGCCATGCCAAACGACTGTCTAGCTTCTCGATTTCCCAAGAGAGCTGACATAGCATTAGAGAGTCCGTGGACCTCTCCTGGCTGCACGAACAAACCTTCCTGGCCATTTTCGAAGAGGCTTGGTACACCACCCACTGCGGTGCTCACGATGGGCAGACCGGAGGCCATAGCTTCCATCACCGAAAGCGGGTTGCCCTCGAAGTCCGAACTCAGCACAAAAATATCCGATGCGCCCAACACTTCGGGAACGTCTGTCCGCAGCCCAAGAAAGTGGACCTGGCCAGACAAGCCCAGCTTCTTCACTTGCTCCTCAAGCTGCTCTCGCAATACACCCTCGCCAACCAGAACCAACCGGGCTCTGGGATCAGCAGCTGGACCGTGGCGAAAGGCTTTCAGGAGCAACGCGTGGTTTTTTTGCGGCCAGAAGCGTGCGACACAGACAAAAAGAACATCGTCCTCCTGTAAGCCTTCCCTTGCCCGCCATTCCTTGCGTGGAACTTCCGGCCGGGCATAGCGGTCCGTGGGAATGCCGTTTGAGATGACGCGACACCGTTGAATTCCATATAAACGTCCTAAGCTGACTGCTACTTCTTCCGCGACGGCAACAGGGAGAACTCCGCCCTTGAGTGCGTAACGTTGCAACCAGCGGAGCCTGGGTTCAATCTCCCGATGAGCCAGATTGTGGACCGTATGCAACACCGGAGTCTTGTTTAAGGGGAACAGGAATGGCAACGCGTATCGAAGAACGTGCAGATGAGTATGGACAATGTCCGGCCGGCAAGCTTTGAGAACAGGTGGCAATCGGTAGTACATGCGGTAATCGAATCCCGATTGTTTGCCCAGGTAGTGCACTTCTATTCCGGCCTCCTCCAGCAAACGATCGAGGTCGCAACCCAACCGACCCGTATACGAAATGACTACGGGCTCATAACGCTGGCGGTTCAACCCCCTTACGATATGAACCGCTACGCGCTCGGCACCACCAGGGCTCAGCATCGGAACGATATGGACGACCCTGATCTTCTTCATGATCTTAGTTGGTCGGCTGGCGGCGAACTGTCTGGAACCAGAGAACGATTCTCACGACCGTCAGGCCCACCGAAGGTTTAGCCTAGCTTGAGTGAAATGCGGAGCGAGGCTTTGCGCCGAGCGCTTCTGCGCAATGCTGCCGCATTGAGCCATTAACAGGCCAAAGAAAAACCACGTCGGCTTCCGCATCTCCCACGTTAGACTGGAGACTCCTACCACCCAGACAGCAAGAGATACGATCCACAGCCGCTGTTGGAATGGCGGCAAGGCTCTGAGCGACAGCGCCAGGACACCTAGCAAAGCGCAATAAACCGCAAAGCCAACTACGCCTTGCTCGACGAGGACTGACAGGAAAGTATTGTGAGCAGGGGGCGCCGGATCACGTTCATCAAGGCGAATCGGCTCAGCCAAAACACGGCTGACGATAAGCCGGAAGGCGTTCGCTCCAATGCCCAGGAAAGGATGGCTGCGGAAAATCTCCCAGCCTGCTCTCCAGATGATGGTGCGCCCCGTTAATGTCCCCTGCGTGAATTCGGTGGGCAGCGTCGATAAGCGTTCCCATGAACTCGAGGGCACAAAGAGAAGGGCGCCGTAGACGAGCAGCGATACTGTCAAGAGGAGTGCAATTCTCTGACGGCCAGTCAATCGCGCTTGGGTCAAAGGCACGATAGCGAGGGCTACGACAGTAGCCAGTGTGGCTCCCCTTGAGGCTGTCAGCAAGATGGTCGTCCCTGCCAGAATAAGGTGCACTCTGTAGATCCAAGCCGTCCACGTCTTGTTCTCAATGAGCAGGTAGTAAGACATGGGGATGCTCAAGGCCATGATTAGCCCCAAGTCATTGGCATCCAGCCTGGCGCCTGCAAAGCGTTGATAAACGGACTCCTGGTGAGAAAAAAATAGGCACAGTGTGTCTATCCCGGATACAAAGGTTCCAAGAACGTAAGCCTGCATCAGCCGCATCTGTTGTCGCACCCGAGGTGCCAGCTCCCAGATCAGCCACACCATCGCGAAGAGCTGCACGTAGGAGAAAGCCTGGACTAGGGTCCCCTCAGGAAAAAGACTCCACAGATAACTCAGCACGGCCAGCAAAACAAATAGGGCCATCACGATGTGGCCTGGTGCCGGACGTCTAACCTTGCCTCTCTCGATGATGGCCATGACACCAAAGCCTACAGTGATCATCCCGATCAAACGTACGCTTGTACCAAAACCAGAAATCGTAATTGCGTCTTCCCACGGCATAGCGAACACCAAGAGCCAAAGGGAAGCAAATGCAAACTTGCTCAGAACGGAAAGCTCTTCTGCCCCGGAGCGAGAGCGGACGACCCCACTGTCACTAGGTCTCTGCAAGGCCCGGCGCCCATACGGCCTCGGAACAAACACTCCCGGATTTCCCTGTTGCGACAACATCAGGCTGTCTCCACACGTTCGGCGCGTACAGGTGCACGCATGCGCGCGCCAACGCCTAGAATTACTATGCTCGCCAAAAACTGCACGATCGCGGCGATCAGCATCCCAAGGATCGCGCCTAGAAGCCCCTGTCGTGCAACCAGCCAATAGCAAGCCGCCAGGAGGCTTAGATTCGCAAGAATATTTAAGATGACCTGTGAATTGTAAAAACCGGCTGCTGTCAACCCGAACCCCAAAAACTGGGCCATATATAGGACGCCCCCCGCCACCATGATCCAGGGAAGAAGGTCTGCTCGCTCAGCGTATTCGGGCCGGAACAGAATGGCTAAGATCTCGTGTCCCGCAAATTTTGAGATGACCATGCCGGACAGCCCAATCATTGCTCCAAAGGCGAGGAGCTTGCCCAGTAGTGAGCTGAATGCTGCGAGGTTACCCGTGGCATACGACCTGGCGAGGCGGGTGAACGCAGACTGTCCTAGGGATACCACTGCCATGTTTCCTATCGAAACCACGAATCCTATCGCGGCGAATATACCGACGTCCCGTTCGCCGAGTGCGTGCTTGATGAAGAAGTTAGGCATGCTGGAATTCAGACATCCTAGGAGCACGACTATTCCTAGAGGCAAACTGACCCACAACAATTCGCGTTGCACAGTCAAATCGAATTGCGGCGCCAGCGCCTCGGTTCGCGAGAACCCATTCGCCTGAACATGCAGACCATGGGTGCGCCCTCGCACGTCATAGGCAAACAGGACGATTGCTCGCGCCAGAACAACACCTGAGATTCCCCACAAGACGCTTCTTGTGACGTACGTTGCTACGGCCAGCGCAAGAACGGAAAGCATCGCCCTGGCAATCAGTGATTTCGAGATCTCAGCCATTCTGTCGTGTAGCTGCAACCGCGCATAATACACATCACTGATGGTTTCGATGGCGTACGCCACACCCACCATCAGAACCACGGCTGTCAGCTCCCAGCGATACCCCAGCATTTGCGTAATGGCAAAAATAAATACGAACGCTATAGACGTGGTTAGCAGACGAAGGCTGAGGTAGTGACCGAAATGGGTTTGACGACTGCCCGAAGTGATAACCGCCCTTAATTGCAAGTTCGTAAACATCATCACGGGATATACGATGGCAAGGCCCAAAGCGTACTGGCCGACCATCTCTGGCTGAAGCAGCTTGGCCAATAGCATCAGAATCAGGAATTGGCCGCCCGCGTAAACAGCATTCCCCACAAGCATCCAGCTGAAATCCGCGCGCAAGGAAGTACCTTCGCCCTGCTCCACGGCCAGTATACTTGTGGCGTTAGTACTCACACTCAACATTGGTTGTGCGTATGGTCATAAGCAAAGCTTTTTCTACGATCTCGCTTTGGCCAAGGCTTTCAATTGCTGTGCCCAGACTTCTTGAACGGAGATCACCCTGTTTATTGGACGAAACGGGAGGCAAGCGTATCGCGAGTCAAGACCCTCTCGGGAAGGTCTTTTGCCAGCGCCGAGGTGAAAAGTACCGCACCCTCTGAATTGAGGTGCATCCCGTCCCGTTGGTAAAATTTTGCGGAAAGCGCTGCTGGATCTATCGGCACCGATACATCTACTCCGGTGCTGTGCGCTGCGTACGCCATTTGGCTGACCGCACTCTCCGAAGATAGCGTCGGCGGGATCAGAAGGATCAGCTTCGCTCCGTGCGCCCCACACAGCTCGCGCAGCCTGCGCAAGCGGGGAATCGCAATTTCTTCAAACTCGCGGCTTTCCGGAATGTCCGGCCTCGGATTCACGATCAGGAAAAGATCTTCAAGATGGGGGACGACGCGACCCAGTATCTGCGTTCGAATGACGCTGCGCGTATCCCAGAAGGTGCTCGAGTGTGCCAGCAACAGATTACTTGTTGCCGTGCGATCTAGACGTAAATCCGACGCCACAGCGAGAGCGTCTCGGGCATCGAAGAACAGCATGGGAGCATAATCCTGACGCATAGCGTTCTCGAGAAAGTAGTTCACACCCACGCCAACGACCACCACCTGCGGTCTTGCCCCTTGACGGAACAGCCGCTCCAGCGTGTAAAGCCAGTCATAATAACCGGTGGCCTCGAGGAAAATGGGATTGATACGCATGCTGTTGAAAGTCAACGCCCGCAAGCGGTTCATTTCAACTCCATGCAGTAGCAAAGAATTCCCCACCATCAGCACAGATGCGGGTTCTCCAGGTCCAGCGGGGCGTATCTTCACAGCCGCGTCATACTGCCGGGAAATCCGCGCGTAGGTGACCGAATGATGCTTGAGCAGGTAGCCGGAAAAAATCTCGATGGCGATGATGAGTATTGCGCATATTCCGGCCAAGACCTTCGCGTAGGTCATGGCTCTAGACTTAGAATCGGAAGTAGACGAATGCATTGAGATTGTTCCCGGAAAAAAATGCCAGTACGATGAAAGCCATAGTCGCGAGTCCTGTCCGAAATGCGTAGGAGGTAGTCGCAAACGGATATTCCTGGTTGCTGGCTTCCATCAACAAGTCCACAACGAACAAAGGTATGGAGAATAGGCTCAGCATGAGGAATGCCGACAGGTACTCGCTCCGCCAGGCGAAATTAGACAGCCCGGCTAGAAACTGAGTCGCTGCACTGAGTGAAGTTGCGCGGAAGAAAGCTAAGCTCAAGCAAAAAATATTAAAGGTTAGGATCCGCTGCCCCCAGAGCGTGAGCAGACCCATAAAGCGTGACGGCTGAGGCGCGTCGCTGGGTACCTTCTTGGTTGGGAAAAGTTGACGCTCAACACCCAAGACGACGCCATGAATCGCGCCAAAAATGACGAATGTCCAGTTAGCGCCATGCCAAAGCCCCGCCAGGATCATGGTCGTCAGAAGGTTTAAGGATGTTTTCCAATTCCCACCCGCACTGCCACCCAATGGAATGTAAAGGTAATCGCGAAGCCAGGTACTCAAACTGATGTGCCAGCGCCGCCAGAAATCTTGTAGCCGGTGCGCCAGATACGGCTGCCGGAAATTGACCATGAAATGAAAGCCCATCAATTGGGCGCTGCCGCGTGCTATGTCGCTATAACCGCTGAAATCTCCATACACCTGCCACGCGAAGGCGTATGTCCCGATTAGAACAACCCACAGGTTTGGCGGACCGAATTGGCCGCCAAACGCCGCATTGGCCAGCAGAGCGCAATTGTCTGCGACCACACACTTCCGCAAGAGCCCCGAAAAAATCAGCATCAATCCGTCAAAAAATCGGTCTGCATCAAGAGTACGATCCTTCTGGACTTGAGGAAGCAAGTGCCCCGGTCTTTGAATCGGGCCTGCGATCAAGTGCGGGAACAAGCTGACGAATAATCCGTATTCGACAAATGATTTCGCGGGCTCGAGTCGCCCCTTATAGACGTCCACAATGTATGCGACTTCCTGGAAGGTATAAAAGGAAATTCCCGGCGGGAGAATGATACGGATTATCGGCAGCGGAATGTTGTGAATCCCAAGTGTTCCGAGAGCAGTTGAAAAAGAGTCGACAAAGAAATTGAAGTATTTAAATGTCCCTAGAATAGAAAAATTCAGCAAAAGTGAAAAGATGAACCATTTCCTGCGATTTCCGTCTGAACAATTTGGAGCGATCTTCTGCGCAATCAGGAAGTCTACCGTCGTGCTGCCGATCATCAGCGCAAGGAAGCGCCAATCCCACCAGCCATAAAAGAAGTAGCTTGCGAGCAGTAGAAAAATGTTCTGCCCGCGGCGATCCAGTCGCCAATAGACCAACACAGCTGGGATTAGGAAGACAAAATACGCTGGCGAGTCAAAGAGCATAGTGAGAAGTAAGCTGTCCAATGTGCCGGGTGCGCATTCGACCTTTATTTTTTCGTGGTGCGCTTGCCGCGCAGATCCTGGCTCACTCTTTTGACTTACTGCCCGGCATACGCCCGATAATCGTGGTAACTTCCGTAGCCATGCGGCGGGCTGGATTTTGGATCCCAGCTGTTTAGAACGGTGCCGAGTACGCGCGTACCGTCTTCGGCGAAACGCTGACGGGCGTGCAGCGCGCTTTCGGTCGTAGTTTCTCCGGCGCGAACCACCAAAATGACGCCATCCGCGAGTCGCCCCAGCACGCGCGCATCTGCGAGATGGATCATTGGCGGCGCGTCAATCATGATCATGTCGAACTCCTTCCGCAGGCGGGTCAATAGCCTTAACATGCGGGGAGAATAAAAAAGATTCGACGGAATTGTGTTGCCGCGACTCCCCGCCGGCAGCAGGGAAAGGCTGGAGACTTCGGTCTCACGAACAAGGTCCACTATGGGAACCGTTTCAAGGTGCGTGCCCGCCCATAGCACGTCACTCAGGCCCCAATCGTTGCCCACACCAAAAACCGTATGCAGCCTGGGGCGACGCAGGTCGCCGTCGATCAACAGAACCTTGCGACCAATTTCCGCGATCGCGATGCTGAGATTGCAAGCCACTGTTGTTTTGCCATCCCCGGGACACGGGCTTGTGAGAACAATAACGCGAGGAGTTTCTCCATTGTGGCTAGGCAATAGAATGGAAGTCAGAATCGTTCGCGAGCATTCTGCGACTAAAGACGGCTTGCGTTTCCAGGTAGCTAGTTCTGGGCAATCGCTTAGATACGATTTCGAGACAGCCTCAGTGGAACGGGCTGGCGTAAAACGAGGCTGCTGCAGGGCACCAGCGAATTGCCGCGGGAGAGCGAGCTCATCCACAGGTATGACGCCCAACTCCGGCAGATCCAAGTACACCTGTGCGTCGCCCGGAGCGCTTATTCTGCGGTCAATGCGCTCTTGAAGCAGCACGAATCCAAAACCCAAGAGCACGCCACTAAACAGGCCAATCGCAGCGTTCATCGGCAGATCTGGACGGTAGGGGAGCAGCGGAGGTCTGGCGCGGTCCACGACCAGGACGTTGCTGTCGCGCATGGCGCTGGCCAAGCTTGCTTCCTTTACTTTTTGTAGCATTGCCTCGTACAGTCGCCGGTTCGAATCCACGTCGCGCTTCAGCGTGTCGTAGTGAATAGCCTTCTCGGATTGGTCGGCGACGACCTTTTGTTGCTCGGTGTGGGCCTTGGATAGAAGTGCTTCCCGGCGAAGCGCGGCCTGGTATTCGTTGCCGATGCGCTTCAGCACGTTGCGGCGCTCATTCAGCATCTGAAATTTTAGCTCATCGATCTGCGCTTGCACGCGCTGAACTTTGTAGTGTTCCGGGGTCAGTGTGGCACTGAGTTCGGCATATTGCCGCTGCAAATCAGTCAGCCTTTGGCGGTATTCACGCATTGTCGGGTCTTCCAAGATTTCTGGCAGGGAATCCGCCGGCTTGCTCTTTGCCCCTTCAAATTTGGCCTGTGTAGCGATGCGATCGGCCTGGGCTTTGGATAACTCATCTTGTATTTGCTTGAGCTGGCTCTCTGCCAAGTTTTCCTTCTCAGAAGTAAACGTCAACCCAGAGGTGCGCGCATAATCCTGGAGCTGCGCCTCTGACTGCTCCAGCTGGGTTTTCATTATGTTCAGGTGGTTCGTTAACCATTCGGCAGTGCTCTCCGCAGACTTCCATCTTTCCTCTTGAGTTAGTTCGATGAATTGGCTAACCAACGTATTCGCGAAGTCCGCCGCCCCCTTGGGATCCGGCGACTCGTACAACACCTCCAGCAATCGCGAGTTACCGGATGTCCTCACGGTCAGATTGCGCTCTATCTTGCGGATCAATTCTTCTTTTTTCGGGTGCCGATGCCACGTTAGTACTCGCCATCCTGTTGCAGGCTGGTCTTGGAGCTTCAGTTTGTCGATCACATGCTCCAATAGGGATTCGCTCTGGAGGAGCTTAACCTGTGTCTCCATATAAGACTCTGGTGTCGCGTAACTCCCGGCGGAGTCCGTAGAGTTCTTTGTTTCCAGGAAGCTGTTACCTTGAATTTCGAGGGAGGTCCTGACACGGTAAATCCGTGTCTGCACCAAGCTGATTACCATTGCTCCGAGCAGCCCAACCAGGGCAAAGCTGAGTAATGTTTTTCTGTGACGGAACAGAATGTTCCAGTAGTCCAGGAGATTATCGTAGCCGGGCGAAGCGGCGGTCTCCATGGAAGGCGATTCCATATATCGGTAGGCTGTCGGCCGCTGCGCGGCTCGAGGGCCGAATTCGGTCAAGCGTCCGTCACTTTTCTCGAGAGGAAATTCGGAGTCTTTCATTTCTGTCCCTTAGAGTAGGTTTCAAGGCACGCGCCAGATGGCCATACCGGTTCCCGTTTGGATAGCCGCTTCGAGGGTACGAAGAGCCGCTTTCTTGCCTGTGCTTCCGGGAATAAACAAAATGTCATCGCCCTGAAGCGCCACGTCTGGTTTCTTTCCGTTGAGAACATCTTTCACGTCCACTTGCAACTCTTCGCGCTGATCGGCCTCGCGCTTCAGCCGCAGGATGCGGGCATGTCGTGTGTCAGCACCTACGTTGAGTCCTTCGGCGAGCGAAATTGCTTGTAACACGGAGATGGACTGGTGTTCTCCGAGAACGAATCCGCCGGAACGTTTTACATCTCCGGTCACGTACACCATTTCCGCTTTGGGAACTGAGATCACGTCATGCGGCAAAATCTGAATGTTCTCCTCGGGGTTTTTAGCCTCCATGATTTTTTTCAAGTCGAGTTCGGCCACGCTGAACTGACCCGAGGCATCAAGCCCCGCTTTTGGCAACGGGATGCAGCCCCAGTCCAGTTTCCGAGTTATACGAACGCTGTACCCTGCGTCCTGCCGTATCCCGCCGGCAAGTGCCAGCATTTCCAGCAGCGTCTTATGCCCCTGCACTTGGTGAACGCCAGGCGTGTTTACTGCGCCTATGATAGAAACCGGCTGGCTCCGGACTTCCGCGATGCTTACGACAATTTGCGGTTGACGGATGTACTTGCTCAGAACCTTGTTGACCTCTTGCTCGGTCTGCTGCGCAGTCAGCCCGGCCACATGGATACGTCCCCCTAGCGGCACTTCTATGTTGCCGTCGCTGTCAACGCGCACGGGCTTGTTGGCGAGCTCATTCAGTTCAGGTCCGGAAATCTCCAGTTGGTCATCAGGACCCAGCAGATATGTGGAGCGGATCTCGTTGTTGCAAACGGGCTTTGGCGGAGCCAGCTTGGGTGCCAGCGAGTCCTGCGCGACACCACCGACGACGAATACGAAAAGGAGGTGGCTCAGGACAATCGGGATAGCTCGCGTGAGTCTCATGCATTCCACCACGCACGAATTCGAATGGACCTTGCTACACTGACGATGAAGAGGAGACATTTAAGGCGCTGTTCGCGGCGCGGCCAAACGGCTGCTTCTCCCGGGATAAGGGATTGAAGATCGAGCCCGCTCTTTCGGTTGCGGGACTTGAAGATACTCTCTGTGTAGCGCTTCCCAGATGCGCTCTTGTTGAAACTTGGTTCGGACTTGTTCCTGGCCTGCAAGCCTCAATTTATCGGCCAAGCGATGGTCGGTGATAAGTCTTGCGACCGCGTCAGCGAGTCGTGGTACGTCGCCCACCGGAAAGAGAAGTCCGGTTTCGCCATCCGCAATTACGTCTACGATCCCGGTCGCCGAAGCACCTACCACCGGTACACCGACGGCCTGGGCTTCCAGGACGACCGTTGGCAGGCCCTCTCGGTGGCTCGGCAGGGCCAAAACATCAGCAGTTGCGTAGTAAGGAACAATGTCCTGCGTTGCCCCCGCAAAAATCACATGGGGATTCGTCTCCAAACACCTTCGAGTGCCAACAGGAAGAGGATCGCAATCTTCAAAACATCCCACGAGCAGCAGCCAGAGTTCCGGAAACCGGGCAGCTAGTTGAGAAAAGGCTTGCATTAACTCAGGAATGCCTTTGTCGCAAGTCAAGCGCCCTACAAACAGCAGGACAGGGGCGCCCAGAGGAATCCCCCGCTGTCGCCTTATTTGGGTCGCGCGCCTCATAATCTGTGGAGTGATTGCAAAACGTGAAACATCTACACCATTACAACTCCCCGATCCGAGAACCACGGCTCGCTCCGGTGTTGTAAGTCCAGTAGAAACTGTCCTCAGACGTACACTTTCGCTGACAAATATGACGCGATGGGCAAGACGGCAAGCCAAGCGCTCTGCTAGAATGAGAACTCGCCTAAGGAAGCCCGTGGTGGTCTCGTACCGCAAGCCATGCAGCGTGTAGAAGCGGCAAGGAACGCGGCTCAGCCATGCGGCAAGGCCTGCTAGCAACCCTGCTTTGGGAGTCCCCACGTTGGTTACGGTGGGACGAAGTGCGCGCATGATGCGCCACAAGCGCCAAAGCGAAACCAGGTCCTGCCACGGCGCGATTTCTCTCTCCATAGGCACTTCGATGAACGACACTCCCTCAGGCCTGGGCACTTCCCACTCATCCTTGCGTCGCGGGGGGCAGAGAACCACAACATCGAAACCCTTATCCCGAAAATACTGCGGCTGACCTTGAAGATAGGCAAGTGCAATAGGCGAATTCACCGCCATAACCAAGCGGGGATGTCCCGATCTCAGACTCAGCCCTTTGTTATTCATTGTAGTAAATCTATTTCTCGAGCCAACCAATCAATGCGCCCCGCGACCTAGGAGCACCACCTTGGCGGTTTCGAACAGGATTACAAGATCAACTATAAGCGATAAATTTTTCACGTAGAACAGGTCGAGGGCCAATTTCTCTCTGGCGTCGTCGAGGCTGGCACTGTATCGGAATCTAACCTGTGCCCACCCGGTGAGCCCCGGCCGGACGGAATGCCGAAGGTTAAAGTAGGGAATCTCTTTTTCCAGCATGGAGCAAAAGCACGAGCGCTCGGGTCGAGGACCCACCAGACTCATTTCTCCGCGAAACACATTAAATAACTGAGGAATCTCGTCCAGTCGAGTTTTGCGCAGGACACGGCCCACCTTAGTGACGCGGCTATCTTCGCGCGCGGCCCAGCGCGGCCCATCTTTTTCGGCATCCTGAACCATCGATCGGAATTTCAGCAATTCGAACTCAGCGCCTTTATAGCCGACGCGCTTCTGACGAAAGAAGATTGGTCGTCCCGTCTCCAGATAAATGGCTAGAGCAACCGCGGGGAGCAACGGCAACACTAACAAAAGGATTAAGAGAGAGATTAAGATATCGGTTGCGCGCTTGGCCGCCAGCAGGATTCGTGATTTGCCGAAACCATCCGAGAGGATGAGCCAACTCGGTGTGAGATGTTCCAGCGCAATCTGTCCGGAGAGTCGTTCACAGCAGCTGTGAACATCCTCGACGCAAACACCCGCAAGTTTGAGCCTCAGCAATTGCTGGACTGGAGTACCGCCCCTTCGTTCCCTTAAGGAAAGGACAACCCTGTCGACTTTTTCGCGGGCAACGATTTCCTCCACATCCGAGACAGCACCAACAATTTGTGGGTTCACGAGAGATTTCCGAATGTCCTGCCCGTGCTCGTCCAGAAATCCGACAACCCTCATGTTGTGTTCCGGATGGTTCAGAATGTGTCGGACGAGCGATACACCCGCTTCGCCTGTGCCCATTACCAAGACCCGCTCGTCTCCGCGGGCCAGCAGATTCACGGTATCGGCCGAAAACCGCCAGCTCAAGAGAAAGAGAAGAATTACCGGGACGCCGATCAACATGATTCCTCGACCGACGTTGGCCCCGGGGAGCGCGAAGTAGCTGACCCCCAGCACAACACAGCCAGCCCCTAGCGCCCGCATAATGCGCATGACCAGGCTGGAAGGCCTGCGCACGGCGCGAAAGTCATATACATCATTGAAATACAGCGAAAGCCAATAAACCCCCGTTGCCACTGTTATTCTGACCCAGACAACGCCATCAGAGAGCACCCGGGGAGTATCAGCACCAAACCGCAGCCCAATCGCTGCTATTAAGGCCAAGACGACAGCCCCGGTATCTACACTTGCCAGAAGCAATGTCTGCGCTGGAATTTGATGAGATCCTATCCTTATCCTTATCATCTAGTTGTGGGGAAGCCTTCAAAAAGCGTTGTGGCGCTGCCCCTAATCACTCATTCCTTTGCTGGATAGCTGCCGCAATTGCTGCGTTCGCATGCGCTCCGTGGCGGCTGTTCCCCTCTTTGACGTCATCCATATTCGTACCATTGTTGGTGTACGTGGTCTGGAGGAACTCGGTTGGCATCGAGGGATCGCCGTTTCCCCAGCGTTTTCTACTTCCTCGACTGAATCAGAGCGTCCCATCTTCCTTCCAATGAGCGATGCCCCGGCAATCAATCCCAATCCAATCAAGAGCAACAGTCCAGTAGATTGTTCTGTCGTAAAAGGGCCACCTGTCTCCGCATCCCTCAGGTCCACGCTATTTCCAGCAACTCCGCGCACGATGCTTGGGGAATTGGACGAACCTTCTCCTCGGCCTGCAAAGCTAGAGCGCGTGGCGTTTGCGCGAGCCGCAGCAGGCAGGCACAACAAAATAAGTGCGCACAGCGACGCGGCCTGTTTCAGTCTCATTTTCGTTCTCCTCAAACCAAGAATCCTTCGCGTGTTAGCGGACACCCGAGCGTGGGTTCAAATGCCTACCCGAGCCTTAGAAAAATCGCGCACCCAGCGGACGAGAGTTGTGGATAACAGGGGACGGGGAACGCCAGATGCTTGCTGAGCACGCCGTAAAATCAATACACCGATGAATTCATGGCACTAGACGTTGTTTGATTCGTATTTGCTCTGACAGGATATGCTGCCCCAATCCAGCTGCGATCAATTTCGACAGCAACCGAGCGCTGCAACAAATTAACGGACAGCACCAGCTTCAATCCTGACTTGATTTTGACTACGATTCCTTCCATACCTCTAAGTGGCCCATTCTCGATTCGGGCGACATGACCGACTTGCAAGTACGGCCAAGGCATGATCGAGAGGCCACTCTTTCCTGCGCGCTGGATGGCAATGATTTCTGCTTCTTCAACCGGAATTGGGGCCTTGCCAACTCCCACGATCTGGATCACACCAGGCGTCATTAATATAGGAAGCCGGTTGCTTGGGTTCATCCGGCAGAAGAGATACCCACGAAATAGCGGCTGTTCAGTCTCCTTCACGCGGTCGGACCACTGACGTGTAAGTTTGACCATGGGCAAGTAACACTCGTAACCTGCGTTCTCCAGAAGTAGAGTGGCATTTTTCTCTCTTCCGGCTCTGGATAAGATCGCGAACCAAGGCCACTGTCCGTTGTTAACGCCCATTATGATTCCCCCAGAGAAGCTACCGCCATTGGAGTCCCAATTTCATGTGGAACCCTTGTGCAACTAAGGCCTGCATTCTGGGAAATGTGCCGTGAGCGGAAGGCTATCTCACGGGGGGTTCCCTCACAATCCGGTCTTAACCCTAAATATGGCGGCATATAATTACCCACAAGACGGGTGCCTGGACTGGTTGCCTTCTCTCCCGGATTCCCCTATCGGCGCGCATCTCTTAAGGAGGATGTCACAAGGTAGGTTATCGTAAGGCCCTTCACTGATCCCGAATCGGAGAGAAGTAATCAGGTGTGTGAGAGGTCGACTGATATTTTTCCACCACACGGAGATGCGCACGAAGTTGCGGACCTGCCAACACATCGATTCCAAACATGCCCCGCGCCATGGAGAAATTGCCTAACGAATTGTTATGTGATGTTATGAGATGCACCGAGGAGAGCAGCAAGGAGTAGAACAAGTTACCCACTCGCATGAGCGGCCTGAGACATAGAAAAGGTGGAGCCGAGAGTGGGAGTTGAACCCACGACCTGCCGATTACGAATCGGCTGCTCTACCACTGAGCTACCTCGGCCCGGATTGATAACAAAAGACTTACTGACGTGCGCGACTCTGTTTTGACCCAGCTTCCATCAAACTTCCATCGAAGTGCTTTTCGACCTTCGCCATTGCCTCGTGCAAATCTGTTGAGTCCACGATATTGTACCGTTCGAAGGTGGACTCGGTGAGGTGCCCCGAAATCTTCATGGCGATTCTTCGAGGAACGCCCGACCGAATCAAATTTCTGACTCCGCTCAGCCCTTTGTACTGCCAAACTTTGGGACCCGTCTTCACTCCTAATCCTACCTTAACGCACGCAGCTTGGAAAGACTTCCGCAGGTTTCTTGCATTAAACACCCTTCCTTCATGCGGCAGTTTCTTGAAAACTTCGGTAAGTTCTAGCGGCAGGGGCAACAAAATAGGCTCCTCATTCTTGGTTTGGTTTCCCTCCTTCGGCGCTCGGCAAAAGTGACCCACCTATGCTTTCTTAAAGTGACCCACCCGAAGAACAGGATTCGGAACAGGATTTGAAGCAGAGGATCTTATTGCTGCTGGGCAGTGGGAATGCGGGAACCTTCGACAGCGGTT
>WNGO01001563.1_pt1 | contig 16920 bp, 17 predicted proteins | sample 5400511 | NCBI WGS metagenome assembly WNGO01 (sample SAMN13153380, study PRJNA577476) | soil metagenome | isolation source: 20 cm soil or saprolite under Garry oak tree replicate 2 | place: USA:California | collected 2016-06-15 | reverse complement strand
CCAACAACACCGGTTTTGTATTTCAAACGAACCCAGCCGCGATAATGAATAACGACGGATCTTTCGCCGGTTTGGGAGTGGATCAGATTACGCAAACCGTCCCGGGGGGGACGATGTCGTTCCGCGTGCGGTTTGGCTCCCTTTCCGTCGCGCGTGCGAGCGATACCGCGGCGGTCGTCCAATTCGACGCCGTGCCCTACAACGTCTTTCGGGACCTGCTCGATCAAGGCTCGAGCCACGCGGTGGGCTTCACCGACGGACAACTGTCGGCGGACGGCCGCAGGCGCTGGCGCTTCGGGTCCTGGTCTGATGGCGGCGCGAAGGATCATACGATCGTCGGCACTCTCGCTGGTGCGACGCTCACGGCGACTGTGAGCCGCGACTTCAAGCTCATCGCAAACTCGACCGCGGGCGGATCGGTCACCGCGGATACCGCGATCAATCTCGCCGGCGATTTCCTCCCTGACGGCCGCGCGGTGCAGCTCACACCGCACGATGCGGGCGCCAATTTTTGCGGCTGGACGGGGGACTCCACGGCCACCGATTCCGTCATAACGGTTCCGATGCAGCACCCGTACACCGTGACGGCGAACTTCGGGAGCAGCTCCGCGATTACGTCCGCCAATGCCCGGCCGAACGGTGTCATGGGTGCGACCTACGCCGACACGCTGCGCATCGCGGGCGGCGGCGGGGCAACGACGTGGACCGTGACCGGCGGAGCATTGCCCGGGGGTCTGAGCCTCGGTGCGGATGGCGTGGTGTCGGGCTTCCCACGGCAGACCGGTAACTTCATGTATACCGCGACCGTGGTGTCGTGCAGTACGAACAACCGCACCTTCACCCTGTCGGTGTCGGCACCGACCCTCGCGACCGCCGACGTGACAGCACAGCTCCTTGGCCCGACCTCACCACTCAACGCCGACCAGATTCGCTATCTCGATTTTGTCGGCAATAACAACGGCAGCTTCGACGTTGGAGACTTCCTGGCGTGGGTGAAAACGACCGGCGCACCGCTGAGCGCGGCCGCGCAGCAAGCACGGCAGCGGAAAGCAGGCCCGCGATGAAACAGTTTGTCGGCGCGGCATTGCTCGCGGGCCTGATCGCGGTCGGACTGAGCTGTGGGGGTGACTCGACCAGGGTCTCAGGGCCGGGCGAGCTGAAAGTCCGGTTGACGTCGCCCAATTCGGGGCTCGACTCCGCCATCGTGTTCACGATCACCGGTCCGGCCGCGCTGACGAGCGCAGTGCCGGGCGCCGGCCTGCGGCTGTTTCAGCAGCCGTTCGGCGGGACGTCGACCCGATTCGCGTTGATCGGACAGCTCACGGCCGGCGCGACGATCCTGACGATCGGCATCCAGGACCTCGGCGAGCTTAGCCAGTACAACGGTACGATCACCGGTGTGGCAATGCCGAACTACACCCTGCGCATCCTACCGGGAGGCTACGCGCTCGCGTTGACGCGCTAGTCGCCGGCTTGGGCCGTCGCTTCGGACGTGTCCCAGGCGCGCGCCAGGATCTCTTCCAACTGGCGCCGCAGGTCCTGATACGATGCGAGTAACTGGCGGCATTCATCCGTCAGGGTCGTAGCGCCGCCGCCCGGGCCACCGGCGCGCGAGACGACCATCGGCCGGCCGAGTGCCTGTTCCATTTGCTGAATGGCACTCCACGCCGTGCGGTAGCTGATCCCCGCCTCCGCCGCCGCATCCTTTATCGAGCGCACCCGATCCACCGCGTCCAGGAGCCGCGCTTCGCGCTCGCCGATGACCCCAGCGCCACGCTTGGTCAGTGTGAGCAGCGCGTGGGGGATCAAGTCCGGGAATTGCATATCATCCTCCTACCGTCCGGCGACCGCGACCGGCAAGGCGCACTCGCCCTGGAGCGGCGCGAATGCCGCCGCGCCGTCGGGTAAGTGCAGCGCCAGCAGCCGCGGGCGCCAATTCGCCATGGCCCAACTGCTGAATCGCAGCGCGGCACTATCCTCGGCCGCCGACCGAATCACGTACATCGTGTATGGATTGCCGAGCGCCGTGTCGGCAGTGAAGAGGACCCGTAAATCGATGCTCGATAACCGCGTGAACGTGGGCAAGTCGGCGAGGGCGTACGCGGCCCGCTCGTCGGCAACGCGCAGTGTGGCTGCCTGATCCCCACCGGCTTGCACGTACCAGGTATTTCGAGCAGCGTCGGGCGTCACGCCCGCCGCCTTCCACAGCGACAATTCCTTGAGGTGCGTGCCGGACGAATCCGCGCGCGATATGAAGGAGGCGCGTGCATCGGCGATGCGGTGAAATGCCTCGGCCGCCGAGCCGGCCGTCGCCACCCGGGCGCGGTCGGCAGCCGGCCCGACAATCGCGAAACGACTCGCGACAAACGGACAGCGAAGCGCCGCGTGTCCAGGATCGATCAGCAACCGCTGTTCGAGCGAGGGCGCATGCGTGATGATCACGTCGAGGTCACCCGCGGCGGCGGAGTGCAGGATCGTTCCCGACGCGGCGACGACGACGCGAACGGGAATCGTCGGGTGCAGTGAGTCGAGGAGCGCTAACGCGCCGGACTGCTCGACCGTCGTCGTCGTGCCGAGGCGCAGCGGGGCTGCCGGCGTACCGCGCGTGCACGCTGCCTGCGCGGCGCAAACGAAGACAAGTGCGAGCGTGGGTCGTGTCATGATGCTTTCTCCATGTGCGGTATTCCCGAGCGGCGGAATCGTTCCAGTCCATCGCGAATGTCGCACACGCGCAACATGAGAGTCTGCTCTACCAGTCCCACGGTCGCGTACCTATGTTCGTTGCCGGGGGGCGGTAGCTCAGTTGGGAGAGCACCTGGTTTGCAACCAGGGGGTCGTGGGTTCGAATCCCATCCGCTCCACTGCTGCGTTGGTGCAAGACTTGCGGGTAGGGCATCACTGGCCGCCGCACGAAACCGATTCCATTTTTCTCTCCGTCGCTCACCCTGGCCTCGGAGAGTCGTGTGATTTTCCTCTTGCTTCCGGTCGTCATTCTCGCTCAAGCAACGCCCCCGCCCCTGCGCATCGCGGCGAGCAGCCTCGCATCGGTGGAAGTGCATCTCAACGCGCGTCGCGTTGGAAACCAGTGGTACGAAGAGGATGCGAGCCTGTCCGGTCCGTCGCGCATCGCCGTCTCGTATGGGCAACCGCACGCGCGCGGCCGCAAGGTCGAAGGCGGCCTGATCCCGCTCGACACCGTCTGGCGCTTGGGGGCCAACATGGCGACGACGCTCCACAGCGATCTCGACATCACGCTGGGCGACCTGAAGTTGCCCCGCGGCGACTACTCGCTCTTCATTCTTTATACTCGCGCCGGATACGCGCTGATCGTGAATCGCGGAACGGGGCAATGGGGTACAGACCATGATGCCTCCAAGGATCTCGGCCGAGTTACCCTGGCGAGCCGGACCATGGCGGAACCGGAACCTTCGCTGTCGATTTATCTCGTCCCCGATGCGCCGGACCCCAAGACCGGCTATGCCGAGCTCCGCGGCGCGCTGCGCATCAAGTGGGGGACCACGGAGCTGACCACCAGCTGGCGAGTGGACCAATGACCGACGAACGGTATCCGATCGGCAAGCTCACGCCTGTGAGCGCCCTGTCCCCGGCGGAGCGCGTGGCAACGATCGAGCAGATCGCCACGGCGCCCGAGAATTTCCGGCGCGCGGTGGCCGGGCTCGATGACGCGAAGCTCGACACGCCCTACCGCACCGGTGGATGGACCGTGCGGCAGGTCGCGCATCATCTCCCCGACAGTCACATGAACGCGTATATGCGCTTCAAATGGGGCCTCACGGAGCACAATCCGGCGATCAAGACCTACGAAGAGAAGGACTGGGCGAAGACGCCGGAGACGCGTGCTCCAATCGCGATGTCGCTCGATCTTTTGACGGCGCTCCATCGTCGCTGGGTGACGCTGCTCCGAGCAATGTCGCCGGCCGATTTCGCGCGCACGATCCAACACCCGGAATGGAGGACGCCGTCGCTCGATACGATGCTCGCGCTGTACGCGTGGCACGGCCGCCATCACACCGCCCATGTCACGTCGCTGCGGCAACGCATGGGCTGGGGGATGGGCGATTGATGGTCGACTTCGCCGATGACAATCTCGACGAGGAATTTTCACTCGGAGACGGCACTGCCGATACTGAGGGCATCGTGATGTGCCCCTACTGCGGCGAGCCGAACGAAATCGGCATCGACGCGGGCGGAGGATCGGTGCAGGATTATGTCGAAGATTGTCAGGTCTGCTGCCGTCCGTGGCGTGTCACGGTCAACTACGATGAGGAGGGAAACGCAGAGATCTCCGCCTCACCGCTCGACGAATAAATCCCTCCCTCTGGTAAATGATCTCAGTCCGAAGATCTAAACCCAACGATTCTCACCTGTGCCGGACGTACCACGTTAACGTCACAGGTGCCTTCGATCCTATTGGTAGACGATGATACGGATACCCGGCTGGAGCTCAGGGACTTCCTGACGGAGGTTGGGTTTGCCGTTTACACGGCCCGCGATGGTCAGGACGCCCTGCATACGCTGGAGAAGATGGACCCGCCCGACTTGATCCTGCTTGATTACAAGATGCCGGTCATGGATGGGAAGCAGTTTCTTGGGGTCCAGCGCCGGATCCCCCGGCTCCACGGGATTCCCATCGTCATCCTCTCGGCGGCGACGCGCGAGTGGTCGGGTGCTCACCTCGAGGTCGAAGAGGTGCTGTCGAAGCCCGTCGACCTCGAGGTGCTCCTGGCCACGGTGAATCGGATTTTCGCGGACCGGCTATAGGGACGCCGCGTACCGGCGCGTCACTTCCTCCCAGTTCACCACGTTCCACCAAGCCGTGACGTAGTCCGGCCGGCGGTTCTGGTATTTGAGGTAGTAGGCGTGCTCCCACACATCGACGCCGAGGATCGGGACCTTGCCGTCCATGAGGGGGCTGTCCTGATTCGGCCGGCTGCCGATCTCGAGCTTACCATTCGCGACCGTTAGCCACCCCCAACCGCTGCCGAACTGGGTCGTTGCGGCGTTGGAGAGCAGCTCCTTGAATTTCGCGAACGCGCCGAACGTCCGCTTGATCGCGTCGGCGAGCGTGCCGCTCGGTTCCCCGCCACCGCCCTTGCCGGCCGGTGCCATGATCGTCCAGAACAGCGAGTGGTTGTGATGTCCGCCGCCATTGTTGCGAACGGTGGTACGGATGTCTTCGGGAATTGAAGTGATGCCGCGCAGCAGCTCCTCGAGGCTCTTGTCGAGCAGCTCGGGGTGCTTGTTCAGCGCGTTGTTGAGGTTTGTGATGTAGGCTTGATGATGCTTGTCGTGATGGATCTGCATCGTCTGCGCGTCGATGTGCGGCTCGAGGGCCGCGAAGTCGTACGGCAGCGGGGGAAGCGTATGTCGCGTTTCGATACTCGCCCTGCCCGCGTTCTGCTCTGTGACTTGTGGCATCGCGTCCAATCCTTCAGGAGTGTGGCTGTCAAACCCCGCATTGCGCGGCACGGTTCCCTCCGTATCTTGGCGTCCGCGGACGTGCTGTCCTCTCCCCCAACCGGAGGCGCTCGTGGCGGAGTTTCTGCTGCGCTGGCTGCATTATCTGGGCGGCATTACGTGGATCGGCCTGCTGTACTATTTCAATTTCGTGCAAGGGCCGTTCATGGCGGAGGCGGATCCCGCGGCCAAAAGCACGGCAACGCAAAAACTGCTGCCGCGTGCCCTGCGCTGGTTTCGCGGCGGTGCGATCCTGACGTTCCTCACCGGTCTCGCCATCATCGGGAAGCGCATCGGCGAATCGCCGCTCGGCGCCGCCGGCTGGTCGACGCCGTGGGCCATCACGATTCTCACCGGTGCGCTCTTCGGCACGCTGATGTTCTTCAACGTGGTTCTCGTCATCTGGCCGAAACAGCAGATCGTGATCGCTTCGGCGAAGGCGGCCGCGTCGGGTGGCCAGGCGAACGCGGCGGCGCCGGTGGCGGCGCGCCGCGCATTCCTCGCGTCGCGCACCAACGTCGTCTTCTCGATCCCCATGCTGTTCTACATGGGCGCGGCGTCGCACTTCACGCTGCCGGGAGGCGGCAATCACGCCGCGTATTGGGCGAGCGTCCTCGTCGTGGCGGCGCTCCTCGAGATCAACTCCCTGACGGCGACCACGGGAGCGACCACGAAACCGATCGAGAAGATCCCCGGCGTGATCGTGACGGGCTTCGTCGTGTGGGCCGTCGTGTACGGGCTCGCGCGGGCGTTCCTATCGCCCTGACGGCATAACCGATGGCGTCGGTCACGCTCCGCCGGATGAGCAAAGTCTTCGACGGCGGCGTCCAGGCGTTGCACCCCCTCGATCTCGACGTGCGGGACGGGGAGCTGCTCGTGCTCCTCGGCCCGTCCGGATCCGGGAAGACGACGGTGCTCCGCTGCATCGCGGGGTTGGAAGAGCCCACTACCGGTGACGTCGTGATCGGCGAGCGCATCGTGACGCACGCCCCGCCCGCAGACCGTGACGTCGCGATGGTGTTTCAAACCCCCGCTCTCTATCCCCATCTCACGGTCCGGGAGAACATCGCCTTCCCGCTCGAGATACGCGGCGTGTCGGATGCGCAGATCGCCCGTCGCGTGCTCGAGGCGGCGGCGCGTCTAGGACTCCAAGAGGTGCTCGACCGCGTGCCGGCGCAGTTGTCGGAGGGCGAGCGCCAGCGCGCGGCGCTGGGCCGCGCCATGGTGCGCGGACCGCAGGCATTCCTCCTCGACGAGCCGCTGTCGCGGCTGGATGCGACACTCCGGATCGAGCTGCGTGGCGAGCTGCTGGCGCTGCATCGTGCACTCGGCGCCACGATGATCTATGTGACGCATGATCAGACCGAGGCGATGACGATGGGTCAGCGCATCGCGGTGCTGCACGAAGGGCGGCTGCGGCAAGTCGGCACGCCGGAAGAGGTCTACCAGCGTCCCGCCGACGTGCACGTCGCGCGCTTCGTCGGCACACCGGGGATGAATGTGCTGCAAGGCAGGGGAAGGGGGACGGAGCAAGAGGGACGGGTCCTCGAGGCCGGAAGTCTGGTCATACCGGTCGAGCTGTCCACCTATGAGGGTGAGTTACAAGTCGGCATTCGTCCTGAGTTCGTGGGTCTCTGCGCGGTCGACAAAGGCGTCGGCAATGTCGACGTGCTGGTCGTCGAGCCGCTCGGGAGCGAAACGCTGGTACATCTGAATACCGGGGGCCAACCCCTGGTCGCGCGCCTGCCCGGCTTCGCCGACGTGCGCGTCGGGACCCGTGTGGGCGTCAAAGTGGATCGCCGCCGTCTGTATCTCTTCGATGCCGCGGGAGCGCCGCTCGCGTGAACTCGCGGGTCTGGGCCGCTGGAGCGTCGACCGCCGCGACCGTCGCCGCGGCTCTGGTCCTCATCGTGGTCACAACGGCGCAACGGCGCTACGAGCGGGCGTTCGCATTTCGCATGGCCGTGACGACAGCGGCCTACATCGCCGCGGTCACGCCTCCGCCGCCGCCGCCTCCTCCGCCGCCACGTCCACGAGCGCGATCTCGCGGCCGCCGCCAGACTCCGGCACCCCAACCTCCACCGGCGCCTCCCGCTCTCTCGTCCGCTGCCCGCAGCTATGACTTGCCGTCGTTGCTGACGCAGGCCCGCGCGCTGCGCACACTCCCCGGCTGGTCCTCAGATGTGGAGGTGTACTTCGGCACTGCGCCGCTCGTTGATGCGACCGCCCCGCCGCTTTCTCCTGACGATCTGCAACATCTTGCTGCCGGCGGACGCTGGCGCAACGGCGTCGCGCTTGTCCCGCTGAAGGACCGCGACGGACAGGAGGTCGTGGGCGCCGTTGCCGTGCTGCCGCGACCCGCACCGCACGGTCCGCTTCCCGGCGGCTTCGGATTCGTTTTCCCCGCCGCGATCCTTGCCGTTGGCGCGGCCGCCACGATCGCGTTCCGAGAGCACTCGCTGCGACGTGGCGGCTATGTCGGCGCAGCGCTGCTGCTCGCACTCGCGGGCTATCTCGACGTGCGTGCGGCAGCGCGCCAGAGCACAGACCGTTGGCTGGTCGACACGCGCCGCCTGCTGCAAGAGGCGGCGACGCGACTGCCGCCACCGCGCGTGCGCGTCGCGATCACCGATCTGGCCTCCATGGTCCGCGATGGAGAAATCGTCGCCGGCGAGCCGGGGGAGTCCGCGCCGCGCCGCGTGCGGATCGACGGTGCGCTGCGGGCCGTCGTGGCGGTGTTGATCGGGTCGGGCCGCTGGATCGAGCTGCGCTCGGTGCCCGCCGAGGCTGAAGCGTCTACGTGGTTGATCCTGCTGGTGCCCTGTGCCTTGCTGGGGCCGATGGCGATCTGGGCCCTGCGCTGGGCCGAGCGCACGCCGGCGCGCAGCCGGCGTGAAACTGCGCTTGCGTGGAGTTTCCTCGCCCCCGCCGCGTTGCACCTCATGATCTTCACGATTGGTCCCGCGATCTACGGGATCTATCTGGCGACGCTGGCAAACTCCCGCGCGCTGCTGCGCGATCCGTTGACCTGGAATTCGTTTGTCACGAGCGGCGCCTACGCCCTGTACGTGCCGATATCGGTTGCGCTCGCGCTCGGCGCGGCCCTGGCAGTGCACCGGTACAAGCGGCGGGGGAGCAGCCTCTACCGGGCGGCGTTCCTGCTGCCGTATGTCTCCTCGGTCGTCGCCGTCGCCTTGCTGTGGCAGGCGATCTATCGCGCCGGTTCGCTGGGGCTGGGACGTCCGGACTGGCTGAGCAATCCGAACACCGCGCTCCTCGCGTTGATGCTGGTGTCCATCTGGGTGCAGGTAGGCGGTCAGATGCTGGTGTTCCTCGCCGGCCTCGACGCGATCCCGCAAGCGTACTTCGATGCGGCGCTCGTCGACGGCGCGGGTGCGTGGAGTCGCTTCCGGCGCGTCACACTGCCGTTGCTCCGACCCGTGACCTGGTTTGTGGTTCTGACCGGCGTGATCAGCGCGCTGCAAATGTTCACGCTCGTGTTCGTGCTCACCCAGGGCGGCCCATCGCCGCAGGACGCGACCGACGTGGTGGTCCAGCGCATCTACTGGACCGCATTTGGACCGCAGGCGTTTGGCATGGCGAGCGCGCTGGCGCTGATGCTCGCCGTGGTCCTATTGGTCTTCAGATGGCCGCAGCTCGCGCTGCTGCGGAGGCAGGCGCGACATGCGTAGGCTCCTGCTTGCCGCGGTGGGTGTCCTCATGGTGGCTCCCTTCCTCTATATGATCTCGGTCTCATTCATGGGCGAGGGTGAGCTGCTGCGCTGGCCACCGCCATTGCTTCCCGCCTCGCCCACGACCGGTAACTACGCCGCGGCACTCGAAGCATTGCCCTACGCTCGTGTCCTTCTGAACACGACGATCCTCGCGGGCTGTGTCATGATCGGCCAAGTGCTCACGAGCGCGGCGGCTGGATACGCGTTCGCGCGGCTGCGCTTCCCTGGTCGCGACGGAATCTGGACCACGTTGCTCGCGATGTTGGCCATCCCGGCGTTCCTGCTCCTGATTCCTCGCTATCTGATGATCGACGCTCTGGGCTGGGTCGACACCTATCCCGGGTTGATCTCGACGGAGCTCGTCTCGGTGTGGGGCATCTTCCTGATGCGGCAAGCGTTCGTGATGCTGCCCCGTGACGTGGAGGATGCTGCCCGGTTGGACGGCGCGGGGGAGTGGACCCTCTTCTGGCGCGTCGCACTCCCGCTTGCGAGACCAGCGGTGGCCGCTGTGGCGGTGCTCGCGTTCATGGACCAGTGGCGCAACTTCCTCTGGCCGCTGGTCGTCACGCGTACCGCCAGAATGGAAGTCGCGGAGGTGGCGCTGACACACTTTCACACCGCGTACGCCGCCAATTGGCCGTATCAGATGGCGGCCGCGGTCCTGGTGACGTTGCCTGTCCTCGTGGTGTGCCTCTTCGCGCAGCGTTACGTGACACGGGGAGTGCGTTTCAGCGGCGGGCAGGTGCGTCTCTAGCGCCTCGCCCTCGATCTGAAGGTCACGGACCACTCGACATCCGCCCGAGTCCCGGCCGGCCATTCCACCACGACGTGTCCGCTGTCGAGCCGCTTCACCGTGCATGCGACGTCTGATTTGCAGGCTGTGACTCGCATTCCGCGAGGGACCGCGATGGTGACGGCGTACGGGCGGCCGTCGAGATTCACCGACTTCGCGTAGAGCGTGCGCGTCCTGACGTCCCACCGCTCCTCGCGAATGTCGATCGTGCCCTGCACGACGTGCCGCGTCGAGCCGATGATCTGCGGCCGCGTGACACTTGGCCGCACTGCCACGACCAGCGCGGAGTGTGGCGCTATCGTGGCGTCCAGTGTCTGTGACACGTCGGTCATCGGCCGCTCTGCCCAGACGTCGTAGGCGGCAAAGCTGGTCCCGGCAATCCCCAACGCCGCCAGGCTCTGCGCGAGGGTGCGCGGCTCGTCCTCCCAATTCACCAGCGCAAGCGTCCACCAGCGGGGAGCGCCTTCGACAATCCATGTGGATGCCGGCCGGTCGCGTCTGACGCTCCACAGCCCTCCCGCACCACCGGTGTCAGTGACGTGCACGGCAAGGACATTGTCCCCGCCCCAGTTGAGCGCTGCCGCCGGGACGGCGTATCGGCGGTAACTGCGCCAACCGCTTGTGCCCCCGACCTTCATGCCGTTGATAAATGTCTCGTCGATATCATCCACCTTACCGAGCTCGAGCCGCACCGCGTCGGGAGCGGTGGGGGCGGACGGCACTGTGAAGTGTGTGCGATACCAGGCCGAGCCATCGTAGTCGGGATGACCGGATTGCTCCCACGTCAGCGGGACAGCGATCGTCTCCCACGTTTCGTCGTCGTAATCGCGTGATCTGTATCGTACGTCGTCGCCCGTACGAAAACGCCACGGCCCAGGCAGACGGACGACCGTCTTGTCGGCGGTGATTGCCGGGGCAATCTCGGGCTCGTCACTCTGCGTTCCAACGGGGCGCGCCGGACTCGTCGTCTGGGCGGCGACGGGAATTGTCTTCTGCAAAATTGGCAACCGCGCAGCCGGCAGCCTGGGAAGATTGTCCGAGAAGATGCTCATCCCCCCAGACATCGCGACCACAGAGGCCCACACGCGCGCTTCCTCGAGAGTGAGGGGCGCCCGCACGACCAGGCAATCGGGGTCGTTGAGCCAGACGGATCGGTGATAGAAGCTGCGCAGCGCGGTAGCCCGCGCCGGTGATTGAATGCCGTTCCAGCTCGCGTCTACGTCGTCGCCGATCCGCATTCCGTCCACCAGGCCGGCCGCATGCTGCAGTGGCGCCCCACACCCGAGCAGAAAGGCCTCCGTGCCGAGTCCTTCGCGGAGCGCCGTGAGTCCGCCGCGGTAGGCTTCGGCGCGGGTCAGGCCGCCGTAGTGGGTCACGCCGCCTGTCGCCCATTCGAGAAAATCGATCTTCAGATAGTCGTAGCCCCAGTCGCGCACGACGCGGCGTGCGAGATCGTACAGCCATTGCTGGACGCCGGGGTGCGCGCCATCAAGGGCGAGAATCCGGCCCCCCCAAGGCTCGCGGGTATCCATGACGAGGGGAGTCCCGTCGGGCGCCGGGGGGGGCCCCTTGAGGAGCCAGGATGGATTCGCTCTCGCGATGTCCGATTGCTCGGCGACCGCGAAGGGCGCTACCCACAGGCCTGCCTGAAAGCCCGCGGCATGCACGCGATCGGTCAGCCACCGGTGGCCATGGGGAAACTTGCTGTTCGTATCCCAATCGCCGGCGGCGCGCTGGTAGCCGTCGTCGAGCTGGATGTAGCGAAAGAAGCGGCGGTCGAAGTGCGCGCCGCAGAAGTCGATGTTCGCCAGCATGTCGCCTTCGGTCACATCGGCGCCGAGCTCGTACCACGAACACCACCCGGTGGGAACCGACAGCGCAGCGACACGTTCGCGGTCCACAGACGAGGGAGGTGTTGCGGCAGCGGTCAGCGCCCCCAGGCCGTCGCCCGCAGGGATGTAGGCCAGCCGCAACGTCGCGACGTCGCCGTCCGGTCGAACCGGACGAGCGGGGGACCATTCGCTGAGTGCCTCCAGCTTCCCATCCGCGGCAAGCTTCACCTTGCCTTCCCCAGCCTCACCAGGGTCCCACACGGCGGCGAAGCCGCGTCCTGCACGGGTTACGCCGATCGCGCCAAAGCCAGTCGCGTCCGCCGGCAGCGACGTTACGTGGCACGCGCTCCACGACTGGTAGCCGCTCACGAGGGCAATGAGAGGCCCGTCACCGGGAAGACCGGGAAGCAAGTCTGGCTCGGAAGTTGCGAAGAACCGTATACCGCGGATCGTCGCAAGCACGCGATCGGGATAGATGCTGACGGTGATCGCGCCGCGAGCAACGGAGTCCAGAGCAAAGAACTCTGCCTCGATCCAAACGCTGCCGGATGCGGTACCTGCCGGAGCCGGGGTCCGTCCCCGGATCACCAGGGACTCGCCGCCGGGTGGGCGGCGGTTCCCAACGCTGACGTCTTCCAAGTCGGCCAGGGTAGCGAGCGTATCGCCGATCCAAACGCCCAGTGCTGCGTTTCGCAGCAAGGGGACGGACCGATCGGGACCATTGAACCACAGCGACAGGCGTCGCTGGTCGTCGAGATCGAAGCGCAGGTTGCCGAGCGCTCGCAGCGGGCGAGGGCGCCGGACGGGCAGTACAGCGGCCGCACCAGTCAGGAGCATGAACGTGCGACGGTCCATCGTATCAATGTTGGTTGCCCTGGGAGTTTTGTCTACGACGCTCGCCGCGCAATCGAATACCACGCAATCGGATAGCGCGCAATCGACCAAAGTGCGCCGGCACGCAATTGGCTTCGGGTTCGTAGCGACGCTCGGTGCAAACTGGCAGATCGAATCGGCCGAGGTCGGCTACGTGCGCCGGCCCTCGCGGGGCTTCGCCGCGCTGGGCCTCGCTGCTCGCGTGGGCACGTTCATGAACGAGAGCGCGATGCTGGGCGGTCAGAAGGGCGCTGTGTTCGCGGCGACACTGTCCGCCCGGACACGCATGAAGTCCATCGCGCAGTTCGGAGCCGATGAGCACGGCACCGGGATCGGGTTCGACTTGACCTTCGAGCTCAGCGGTTACACCGCTGTCGGCTCGCCGATGTCGCTAGGCTCCCGCTGGGTGGGGGTCTCGGTGCTCCCGGCCTTCAGCGTCGGCAGCGGCAACGCTCCCCACTTCGCCATAGTGGTCGGTCCTACCGCCTTCCTCAGCGGCGGGAGGCCGGTCATGCGTGGTCTGCTCGCGTTCCGTGGTGAGGCGCCGCTGGCGCGCGGGGAGCGGCATCCCTAGGTTAGCGACCTTATGGTCGCGCCGACGCTGACCTCGGATCATCCGGGTCTCGAGGTCCTCGCCGAAGTCGCTAAAGTGCTGGCAGCAAGCCGGCCTGCCGAAGAAGGGCTGGCGGGGGTCGTCGGCGTGCTGCGCCAGAGACTCGCGTTGCGCCGCTGCCGCCTCTGGCTGCGCTCCCCGGACGGCTCGCGCTTTGTCCCCATCAACAGTCCCGAAGATGAAGCGCAGCTTCCCGGCTACGCCCCCGCCGTCGCCAGCTGGGTAGCCGAGGGACCGCACCGCGAATCGGTCGCCGGCGGCACGCTGCTCCGCCTCCCCCTGGTCCACGAAGACGAAGCCCTCGGTTGCTTCGAGGTCATCATTCCGCAGGGACGTTACGAGCGGATGGCGAACGACGTGCTGGTCGTGGTGGCCCAAATGCTCGCGCCCGTGCTCGCGGCGAGCGAGTTGTCCCAGGACCTCGCCTCCGAGGTCGCCCTCCGCACCCGGGAGCTCGAAACCCAGCGCAACTTCGCCGCCCGCATCATCGACTCTATGCCGGTCGGCTTGTACGTGATCGATCGGGCCTATCGCATCCGCGCCTGGAATCGCAAGCGCGAGGCGGGGACGCAAGGTGTATCCCGCGAGGACGCGCTGGGCCGCGAGGTGTTCGAGGTGCTGGACCGCCAGCCGCGCGAGCTGCTCAAGCGCGAGTTCGACCGCGTGTTCCAGACAGGCGAGATTCAGACCGTCGAGATGGACTCCCAGGCGACCGGTGAAGCGCGCCACTACCGCATCACGAAAATCCCGATGCGGACGGACGGCGAAGACATTTCGCATGTCATCACGATCGGCGAGGATGTCACCGCCTGGCGCCAGGCCCAGCAGCGCCTCGCCCAGAGCGAGAAGCTCGCCGCCGTCGGCCAGCTCGCGGCCGGGGTGATGCACGAGATCAACAATCCGCTCGCGACGATCCTTGCGTGTAGCGAGGCTCTCGCGCTTCGCTTCGGCGAGGAAGACGAGTATCTGAAGATCATCGACACCGAGGTGCAGCGCTGCCGTCGGATCGTCGACGGGCTGCTCGACTTCTCGCGGCCTAACAAGCAAAGCGGGCACAAGGCGCCTGCGGACATCAACGCGATCATCGATCAGACGCTCTTTCTGCTCAAGCATCATGAGCGTTTCAAGTGCTGGCGGAGTTCATCGATACGGGCACGGGCATCCGGCAGGAAGACCTCCCCAAGATTTTCGAGCCGTTTTTCACGACCAAGCCGCAGGGCCGGGGCACGGGTCTCGGCCTCTCGGTCGCGTACGGCATCGTCGAAGAGCATCGCGGCCGCATCGAGGTAGAATCGCAGATGGGTGTGGGAACCAACTTCAAGGTGTTCCTTCCAGTCGGATGAAAATCCTCGTCGTCGAGGACGACAAGACCGTAGGAGACTACGTGCGCCGCGGTCTCGACGAGGCGGGGTACCACGTCGAGCTCGTGGGGGATGGCGACGAGGGGCTGCGGCGCGCCAGCGGGCGGGGCGCGAACTACGACATCATGGTTCTCGATCTGCGCCTGCCGAAAGTATCCGGCATCGATGTCTTGCGAACGTTGCGCGACCGCGGTGTGGGCTTGCCGGTGCTCGTGCTGACGGCGCAGGACTCGGTGGACTTCAAGGTCCAGGCGCTGCGCATGGGCGCGGATGATTACGTCACGAAGCCGTTCGCGTTCGAAGAGCTGCTGGCGCGCGTGGAGGCGCTGGGGCGCCGGCCGAAGGCGATCGCGCCGCCGACGCTGAAGGTGAATGGTCTCCTGCTCGACACCGGCAGCCGTGAGGTCACGCGCGACGGCAAGCGCATCGAGCTCACGCCGAAGGAATACGCGGTGCTCGAGTACCTGATGCGGCATCAGGGCCGGGTGATGTCGCGCACGCTGATCACCGAATACGCCTGGGATTATCACTTCGATCCCGGGACCAACATCGTCGACGTGGTCATCACGCGGCTGCGTAAGAAAATCGATCACGCGAAAGAGCCGAAGCTGATCCACACGGTGCGCGGCGTGGGATACGTGGTGCGGGCGTAATCGTGCCGAGTATTCGCGCGCGGATGACCGTCTGGTACGCCACCGCGCTCATCCTCAGCATCGCCGTCTTTGCCATTGTCCTCTATTTCGGGCGCCGCAGCGCTTCCTACCAGGATCTCGATCGCCGCATCCAGTCGGAAGCCGATCTGACGGCGGGGATTCTCGCCGAGAGCTATCACGCCCGCGGGGTGCTGGTGGAGAAGGACACGGCCGGGCGGCCGGTGCTGACGCCGGAGGTCGCGGCGGTGCTTGAGGTCGTCCCCGACTTCCTGCTCGTGAAGAGCCGCGACGGGCGGCTGCTGTTCGCGTCCCCCGATGCGCGCGCGCTCACCTTCGCCGAGTTCGAGCAGCTGAATGCGATCACTCGCCCGCCGGCGGCGGGAGCGTCGCACCTGCCGGGTCGCTTTCGGATCGAGCCGAACGGACCAACCGTGCATTACATCGTGCGCGCGGTCCCCGACGCGGGCGATCAATTCGGCGCCATCTTCGCGGGCGCCAATACGCGCTCCGCGGAGCTGCGCCTCGAACAGCTGCTGCTGACGATCGTGATCGCGTTCTTCGTCGGGGTGGTGCCCGCGATTCTGGTCGGCGGCTGGATCGCGGGCCGCGCCCTCGAACCGGTGGACCGGATGATCACGGAGGTTCGGGAGATCACGGACGGCCGGAGCCTGCACCGGCGACTCGCCGTTCCGATGGAGCGCGACGAGCTCGGCCGGCTCGCCGAGACGCTGAATCAGATGATGACGCGCCTGGAACGCAGCTTTGCGGCGTTGCGACGTTTCACCGCGGACGCGAGCCACGAGCTGAAGACCCCGCTCACCGTTGTGCGCGCCGGCGTCGAGCGCGCGATCACGCGTCCGGATATGCCGCCGGAGACGCTCGCGGCCCTGGAAGAGACGCTCCAGGAAGTGAATCGCATGACGGAGCTGTTGGAGTCGTTGCTGACCCTGGCGCGCGCCGATGAGGGCCGCGCCGATCTGCACCGCGAATCGGTGGATCTGCGCGATATCATCGCGGAAGCGGGAGAGACCGGGGAGCTGCTCGCCGAGCACGCCGGTGTGGGGATCGAAATCCGGCTCCCGCCCGAGCCGCTCGTGCTCCCGGTCGATCGGAGTCGCATCCGTCAGCTCGCGCTCAACCTCATCGAGAACGCGGTGAAGTACACGCCGCGCGGCGGGCAAGTCTCGGTGGAGCTCGCCAGCAACGACGGACTGGGGGGAGGGGCCGTGTTCACGGTGGCGGACACCGGTATCGGGATCGCACCCGGCGACTTGCCGCACGTCTTCGACCGCTTCTGGCGCGCCGACGCCGCGCGCACGCGGACGAGCGAGCGCGCCGGCACCGGCCTCGGCCTCGCCATCAGCAAGTGGATCGCCGAGGCGCACGGCGGCACGATCGATGTGCAGAGCCGCCCGGGGCGCGGGACGACGTTTACGGTGGAGTTACCGCGCGGGTAGATCCACATCCGGATGTCATCATTCCGTAATTGACGTGCAAGTACCGGGTCACCGGACGTCTGTATCTCTCAGATGCACACTCAGCTGAGAGCCGACCATGTACGATGACCTGGCGCGAACTCAGAA
>WNGO01001148.1_pt1 | contig 16921 bp, 13 predicted proteins | sample 5400511 | NCBI WGS metagenome assembly WNGO01 (sample SAMN13153380, study PRJNA577476) | soil metagenome | isolation source: 20 cm soil or saprolite under Garry oak tree replicate 2 | place: USA:California | collected 2016-06-15 | reverse complement strand
CGATTGTTGTGCTGCTGCACATCTTTAATCGCGACCGTCCATCCGCGGACCGTGTGGCATTGCTCGCAATTCGCGCCCAGCTGGCGCTTGTGAATATCAGCGTGGCAGTCCTGGCAGCGCTGACCGACGCTTGAGAAGACCATTTTGACGTGACACTGGGTGCAGGCGACGGCGGCGTGCATGCCGCGCAGAGGATAACGCGTCTGGTTATGGTCGAACTCGGGAAGGGCGCGGATCGGCCTCCAGCCATTCGCGGTGTGGCAGTTCTGGCACGGGATAGCCAGGCTGCCGTGCGGACTGTGCTTTTCAGCGACCTGCGCGCGCGCAGTTCCCAGGAGTCCGGAAAACGCAAATACCAAAGCGAAAACTGTTTTCAGTTTGGGCGTGACCCCAGCGCGCATGACCTGCCCCCTGCTTGCGTTCTCTAAAGTCAAGAATTTAGAAAAACGTAGCCAAAGACAAATTGAATATCGGCTTCCGCAATTCGCAGTCCAACTCGAGTATCGAGTTCAATAGCTTAGCCCGAAGTTACGCCACTGACGGTCAGAACGTGCTCCGGGTCAATGGTCTAGTCCCACTAAACGGGCTGTTGCCTGGGTTTTTCGTGTAAGTCCTGCCATCCGATTGGCAGGTCTTTCTCGTCAATGCGGCGCGGATTTAAAACAGAAGCGGCTGTACAAATTACTCCACTCAGCCGTAACGGCAACTAGCGGAATAACGAGCGTTCTATAACGTATACATCGGGACAAGATGTGGAAGGAGGCCGAAGGTTGTAGTCCCCCGCGAACACAGAAGTTCCTGCCCCGGATCGTAAAAAAGGCGTCTGCTAGACTCCGGTCTTCCTGGTTGTTGACGGTTCGTTCGCCCACTGTAAGTGGGACGGTAGCATCAAAACGGAGTGACTACTTTAGAGTTAACTTAGAGAGTATGTAGTTCAGGAACCCGAAGATGCGGACCATGGCAGCGGTTAATAAGAATACGCCCGAATGGCGGTGCCACAATTTTAGCTTGCCCTGTCTGAGAAACTGGCGCGACCCGGACGCATAAACCACAAAACGATTGCAATTCCATTTAGCAGTACAAGGATGCTACTTCAGTATGAACGCACACTTTCCTACTTTAGTGCCTTTATTTCTGCTACTAGTGTTTTGATGTCTTCTGCTGTGAGTTTATCTTTAAAGGTTGGCATTTTCGGTGTAGAGGTGGGATTTCCATCCTCGATGGCCTTGGTTAGCTCTGCTTCGTTTCTGTCAGCGCGTGTCTTTAAGGCCGGTATCTTCATTTGTGGCTTGCCCTCGGCGTTCGCACCATGGCATACCTTGCAACGAGCCTTATAGTTCGGATCGTTGACGAGATCTTCCGCCTTGGCAAGGCACAGCAACAATGGCATGATCAGCAGGTGCAGTAGGACCACTCTCTTCATAACTCTTTGTCTCCCGTTAGTTGATACATACAGATAGCATTAATCTGGTGGTCTGGTTATATCTCGCAATCAGCTACTGTGGTTTGTTATTGAGCAACGAAGTGGCCGCTGCCGCAACTGTTCCGTGCGAATGATTGTGACAGGTCAATGTGCAGGAGTTTAGTGCCCGGTTGTACGAGACTGGCATTACTCCATTCGGCGCCACAACATTTACATCAAAACTCACCATCCGTTCTCCTGAAATGTTTCCGCTCTGGCTTTCCATACCATGGGCCGTATGACAGACGGAGCAGGAAAAGCCGTCGTTGATGTGACGCGCGTGCTCCTTGAAGCTCGTATCCAAGAGCACCTGCTGCAGATCGTGACACTTGCCGCACAGCGCATATGGTCCATTGACGGTAAGATCAGGATTCGGAAAGAGGCTATTCAGCAGTCCCCCAGGGACCGTTGCGACACCGAACTCGTAACGACGCTCGAGAATGTGGTTAAACTTCGAACCGTGTGGGCCGTTGGGGCCTGTCCCGCCGAATTCACGATTGTCGTCGCTATTGTGACAATCCGTGCACAAGATGCGTGTACCTATAGCCCGAGAGGAATTTGTTCCATCCAGATTCAACATTTGGGCGCGCAGGCTCGGTTGAGCCAGGGCACTCTTTCGATCATGCATGACAGGATGATTGGAACTGGCAGTCCCGTTAAATTCGGGAATCAGGTTCAACGGATCGCCGTTACTGACAGCCCTGACGGGAACATAGCCGTATCGAGCGGTATTTGCGATTTTGCCAGAACTCGTACCATGACAACGCAAGCAGTTCTCATACTGGTTGACCGCGGGATTGAGGACCGTGACCCCGTCGGCAGCGCTGATGCCGACAACACCATTCTGTGAAGCCCGTACCAGGGGCGCTGCAGCAAGCAGTGATGCCTGCATGGAACCGTGCGGATTGTGGCAGTCGACACAGGTGGCATGGCGATTGTTGTTTAGCACTGCGGACTCGGCTCGGTCATGCGCGTTGTTTACTGAGGGGAACGGGTGCCCGCCTTTCGCAATTTCCGCAAATACATTGGGGGCAGGTGGGGTGACCCCGGTTCCTCCGTTGTGGCAGGAAATGCAGGCAAGGTCATCGGCAGCGCGCAGGAGTCGCGCCTGACCTGACGCGTTATGCGATATATGACAAGCGCCGCACGCGTTGTCGGCTACCGTGCTGTAACCGCCTACATAAGGTTGATTCGAAGTCTGAGTTGTCGCAGTCGCGTGAACGCTGATTGCCCAGTTCGACAGATAGTTGATCTGTCCGTTGACGGCGCGGCTGGGATCATGGCATGCGAGGCAAAGCTGGCCTCTCGTATTATCGCGGACTAGAAACATCGGCACCGTGTGATCTTTGCCCTGAGAGTGGGGATCGTGGCAGGTCGTGCACTCTATAGTGCCCTTAATTAGTTTCACAGCCGAATCTTTCGTGCCCGGAGGGGAATTGAAAAGCTGGGGCGCGATTTCCGGTGAATTGACCATAGGAGTTTTCATGCTGGTGGGATGGGAACCGCGCAAATCGCTGCCAAATCTTGCCGTCGGAGCCATCGTGCCACCGACGAGCATCTTGCCGAAAGCGACTGTCTGACCCGGCGCCACCGTGCCATCGTGACAACTCAAGCAGAGCTTGCTGGAAGTGCCAACCGTCGGCGCCGCATTCGTCTGGTGGTACGTCGAACTGGCATAGTTGTTATAGGCCTGGCTTGAAAGCGTCTGGTTCCATAGAGGCGGCCCCGAAAGAGACGAATGGGGCGCATGGCAGTAGAGGCACGAAGAGGCGACTCCTCCTTTCACTGGCGAAACGCCTGACGGCGTCAGATCGTGCACTCCTAACTGGTCGCCCGGAATCTGCGCCAGGGCAGTACCGATGCTTAAAGCCAAGCTTAAAAGAGAAACTACGGTCCGGGTCACAGACTTCCCCCTTGAGCTTGTGGCCTAGAACCTAGGTAGCGGAGAACCTGAACCCGGCGATTATAGGAGTCCACAATGTAGATGCGATCGTCGTGGTTGATGAAGAGCCCGGCGGGCAATTGAAACTCTTCCGGGCCGGTGCCGCTGCCTCCGAAGTAGTAGAGCAACTGGCCTTGGTGGTTAAACACGTGCACGAGATCCTTGAATCCATCCACGACGTAGATGTTGTGTTCGCTATCCAGAGCAATCCCCTTGGGACGAAACATACTGGCGCTGCTGTCTCCAACTCCACCCGTCAGAAAGCTTGCTTCACCGGATGGCTGCAAGCGTTGCACGCGGAAGTTCATTGCATCGACGACCAACAATTCATTGTCCTCAAGCCTCAATTCAGTGGGGAAGTTGAACTCACCGAGTGCCGCGCCGCCTTTTCCAATTTTTTGCAGCACAGAACCATCCATGTCGAGGACGAAGATCTGCTGCCGCCATGTGTCGGAAACATAAATACGCCGGGCCGCTGAATCGACAGCAATGCCCGTGGGTCGTTTGAACATTCCCTCGCCGCCCTTCAACGCTCCGATCGTGCGGCGGAAGTTTCCATCGCTGTCAAAAACGAAGATCTTGCCGGCATCGGAATCGGTTACGTAGAAGTTGTCCTGTGCATCGAGGGCCACACACTGAGGCGAACGAAGCTCCTGTTTCCCTGCCCGGCGAAGTAACTTGTATTTCTGCCGATCAAAATCGAAGATGTGAACGGCTGGAATACCAGGATCAGTAACGATTACACGCCCGCGCGAATCTGCAACGACGCCGTAAGGACGGACCAGGCTATGCAGCTCAGGAGCACCTGCGACAAGATCGAGCACCTTCGTCCAGAAACCCCTCTTCAGCTTTACCTCGCGCTCTGAGGCGAAGCTGCGCTCATAGAGAAGCTTTCTTCCGCCTGGGAGGTCAAGTTGCGGGGCCGAAACATTCGACCCAGCAGTCTGTTTTCCGCGATCCCGAGCCGAGGCCAGCAGGGCATTCAGGCAAAGGAATACCATTACCCCACCGATCACAAGCTGACGCCATGGAATTCGTTTAAGCATTAGAAGAAATCGAAGTGCCGCGTCACGCCAGCAAACACGGACTGAAAATTGGCGGGCACACCTCCTGTGCCAATCGCCTGATACAGGTAGCTGTAACCAACCACGAAGTGCATTTGACGATAGAAATAATCTCCGACGACCTGCGCCTGCCTGACCCGGTTCTCGAAAGCCAGCTGATCGTTTTGAGTCGTATAGGAGTTATGCAGATAATCCGCGGAAATGTTCAGGCGCTCTGTCGTATGGACGGAAGTGCCGAAGGAATAGGAATTGCCTCCATAAAGGATTAATAGACTGGAGGGAACGATTGGCACGGGCGTGGGAGAGTTCACCAGGCCTGTCCCGGTTTGAACGGCATTTCCACTGGAACGCGCGTAACTGCCAAAGAAAGAAAGTTTGGCGCCACTCATTGAGCTGCTGTAGTTCTGGGCGAAGGTTGCAGAATCGTTCAAAGCGTTGAGCGCATTCCGACTGCCGCTGGCGGAGAAGTTCCAGCGCCAGGCATGTAGCATTCGATTTACGGCCGCAGAATAGCCGTATCCTGATTGAGTAAAGGCGGCCAGGGCGCTCTCCACATTGCGGGAGTAATGAAACGACGCACTGGTGGTCCACGCTTCGACGCGACGGGTATATGTGATCGAATCCGTGGTACCTGTCTGCGTTGCAGCCGCAGCGCTGGTGTTGTAACGGGAGATGCCGGCGTACAGTCCGAGAGTCCCGCCAAACAGGTCACGCGAATAGTTCGCACTCCCGCTGTACAGTTTCGACGTCAAGTTGAAGCCGAAGACTTCCTGGCGGCGCTGGTCAAGCCATCCCTGTAGATTGAAGTGCTGAGTGACGGCATAGCGTGCAACCTCGCTGACGTCCAGCGAGTTCGAGGAAAGGCCGGCCGTACTGGCAATTCCCGCCGGCGAGGTTGTCAGCACGGATTGCAGGAGCGAGGCCGCCAGGTTCTGAGTGTAGGCGACATTTGTCCCTACCGTTAGCCGATGTAATGGCGAGAGGTTCACGCTTGCATCGATGTTGTCAAACGTTTCGTGAGCTGGACGGTTGCCGAAGTCGGACGTGTACTCAGTTCGATTGACGCTCCCATGGACATTTCCATCAAACATCAATCGATGGGAAACGTTCAACTGCGCCGTGTCTTGACTGGTATCCGCATTGAGCAACTTAGAAAAGTCGACTGCTTCCGGTAATCTCTCGGAGAGACGATTATTGAGAAACGTCCCACTCAGGAGAAAGCCCTTGATTTCGTATGCGGAGCCCAAAGTGAGAGTTCGGTAGCTGTTATTTCCGACAACGTCAGTACCGAGCACGTGGGAACTGCCGTCGCCGAAGTTGTATCCGACATCGAACGATGGCAACTTTGGAAAAGCGATTCCCCAGCCGAAACCAAAACTCTGCCCCGCGCCACGGGTCCGGTAGGTTCCGGTGTCGGGGAGTCCGAATTGACCTTCGCGGTTGTAGCTGCGGCTATAGCTGAACGAACCCGGCATGTGTGAGCCACTGAAAAATTGTGCGGAGGCGGTAACTCCGCTTGAGTCGAAGATCGAATTGAAATTTGAGTTCAGACGTGACTGGCTGTAATAAGGAGAGGCACTAAAACTGAGAAATTTCGGGTCGTAATAATAGCCTTTCAGGTTGGCGGTGCCGCCGATGTTCAGATTCGTCGTCGAGGTTGACTGATTGCCGAAGGAGTCGTTGTACCCGAACGACACGTCGCCCTCCATCGTGAAGTTCAGGTTTTCGCCATTGTTGGATTGGGGCGATGAAGTCTGGGCTGAAACGCCGGCGAGCAGCGCAACCAGGCACAGTGAACCGATGACTCCGAGTTTTGTTAGCGGCTGTCGCAACGCTTCACCTCAGGAAAATTCCTCGACCTTTGCACTCTTACGCAGCCGCCGATTGAGAGCGCCACGCAGTTGCTCAACGCGCTGTGCCTGCATGTTCTTTCGAAGCTGGCCTTGCACTTTCTCAAAGGGCAGTTGCCGGGCCGGCTCAGTGGCATTAAGCCGGATCATGCAAAACGAGTTCTCAGCCCGGACCAGTTCGCTGACTTCGCCAGGTTTCATGCGGAAGGCGATCTGTGCCACTGGAGGCGGCATCTTCTCTTCTTCGATCAGTCCGTGATCGCCCATCATGACGCGCCACTCATCGTCGGACAGTTTTTCCGCCAGAACACCAAATTCTTCCGAGTTTTTGGCTGCCTTCGCTTTTCTTAAAATTTCTTCCGCGCGATGGCGGGCAGTCAGTTCCTGCTCCTGGGTCGCGTCGTCGGGCATGACAACGGAGATGGTCTGGATTGAGACTTTCCGCGGAATCGAGTATCTGGAGGGATCGCGATCATAGGCTGCGCGCACTTCGGCGTCACTGATCTCAGATTGTTTGGTGACCTCGCGGTCGAGAAACGCGTCAATCAGTAACGACCTTTCAACCTTCCGCCGGAGAATTACTTTCGACCCCTGATACTCTGCCTTGAGAAACTGCTGGAATGTGCTCTCGGAATCAAACTGCGCGCGCAGGTCGGTCATCGCCCGGTCCAGTCGAACAGCGCTGATCTGCATCTTCCGGCGTTGGGCGTCCTGATACACCAGTTCCTCGAACTCAATCATCTGCAGCGCTCCATGACGAATATCTGCCTCCATGGTTTTCGGAACTTTGCCGCCATGCTGTTGGGCGTAGGGAAACATGGCCGACATCTCACGTTGCAAGTCGGCTTCGGTGAGCACAGCACCATTCACCCGCGCCACGGCTTTGGCCACACTCTCGTGGGCTGCCCCAACCAGAGGAGGGCGGGCACTGGCGGCCAATTGTGCGGCGGTAGTTGATACCACGAGCATTACAAATGCGACGACTAAGACGTAGCGATCCATGCGTTCCTCACAAGCACTCTCACAGACTCATCACCGACCAGGCCCAAAGTTCTATAAAGGACCGGGGGGGAAGGGCCCATCCCTCCCCCAAATCCTTTTTGCACGACCTAGAAGGTCGCGCTGTTGACGCCCCAGGCCTCATTGGACTTGTCAGCGTGGCAAGAACGGCAGAACTGCGTCGCCGAATTGCTCGCCGGGTTCAACGAGTCATACCAGCCCTTCACGAAGAAGCGCGTGGGGAGGAGCCGGCGCGTCGTCGAGGTGGAGGGGATTCTCACCCGTGCTCTAGTCATTGAATGCTGCTCGTGACAGGTCGTGCACTCGATGTAAGGCTGACCGTCAGTGGCAGCTACCAGAGACGCAGGATGCCCATAGACGTTGTTGAAGTTATTCGCCAGGGCGTTGGTTGTGTCCCAGGTAACTTTGCCGGCGGTGACCGTACCAGGCCAGTGACTGGCGATGGTCGTGCCTCCGATGGTTGCAGAATCTGGGACGTAGGGAATATCAACGGGATGGCTGTTGGTGAGACTGAACCCCTGGTTCAGCCACGTTGGTGCAGTGTTCACCCCGTCAATGGTTTCGACAGTGTGTCCGGTCATGCCTTGCACGGTTACGGCTCCGTCATGGCATGAGAGACAAACTGCGGTGCGATACAACTTGTCGGACTCGGCGTTAGCGCCGGTCCGGTTCGTGAATCCGGCATTGTTTGGTGGTGTTGTGAATGTATTGCCGGCTTCGGTTGTGTAGGTTTGATTGATGAAGTCGCGGCCCCACAAAATCACCTGGCCAGTGCTGGCGTCGGTGCCACCATTACCTTGCGCCCCGCTGTGGGGAGCGTGGCACGACGCGCAGCCATGGCCGTTGACGTTGTGAGCGCCGAGGACATCATCTGCAATCGTGAACCCCTGGGCCAGCGCTGTTCCGGAACAAGCAACAGCGAGGACCAGTGCGAACACTAGTTTGTTCATACGTCTTGACCTCCTCGTGGTCAGACAGGTACATCCGGTATTGCGCGGCAGCCGATCGAACATGGCTTCCGTTCTTGCCCGCCGTTGTATCACCGCGGGCGGGCAAAACTTTACAGTCACGGTTTCACCTCGGCGGCGGTGGATGGAACAGCAGCCGAGGTGCTCTTCTGCACTTTCTCCGTTTCAACTTCGGCATCTGTGATATAGCGAAACATCTGTAAGCGTCCTTTGAACTGCTCTGTAACCATCACGCGATTGCGGCTATCGATGGCGACGCCAGTGGGCAGCACGAACTGGCCAGGCAGAATCCCATGCACACCGAAGTAGCCCGCCAATCGGCCCTGCCGGTCAAAGACCTGAACTCGATCCATCGAGGTGTCGGCCACCCAGATGTGACCATCGCGATCCACGGCCAAGCCCTTGGGCCGACCGAAGCAGCCCGGGCCGTCGCCGGGACGGCCAAACGTGCTGAGGAAATTGCCCTCAGCGTCGAAGATCTGAATGCGACTGTTGATCGTGTCGGAAACGTAGATGTGACCCTCAGCGTCCACGGCGACGTTGGTGGGACGCGCCAGAGTTCCTGGATCTTCATCTCCTGGTCTTGCCGGCGGGCCCCCGATGGCGCGCTGGAACTTGAAGGTGTCTGCGTCGAAAACTGCGATGTGGTTTTTCACTACGTCGGTGACGTAAAGCAGGCGATTCTTCGTATCGAGAGCGATGCCGCTCGGCCGTTCCAGCGACTCGGCCCCGAAGGTTGCAACCAGGCGGTGTGCTTGGTCGAATACGAAGATGCTGCGCAAATGCGAATCGCTGACGAACAGACGATCGTTGTCATCTATCGACAAGCCGATGATCTGTTCGAAATGGACCTCTCTGCCGTTGTGAATGAAGCTGACCTTCTCAATTTCGGTGTTGAAAATGAAGACGGCCCCGACATAAGTATCGGCAACGTAAATGTTGCCCTTGGAGTCGACGGCAACACCGTTGGGCTCGACAAGAATGTGCGGGTGCGGCGCCTTTATCTCATCGATCTGCTTCTTGCCGGCAAGACGATCCATCCACTTTTGCTTCTTTTTTGTGGAATCGCTGGGTGCAGATGGGGCGGGCTCGCCTTTAAACTGGCCCAGCCAGCGAATGCGCGCAGTGTCGGGAGGTCGCGGCCAGACCAACTGACTCGTGTCAATTTTGGGCTCAGCGGCTTCGGTCTCCTCTTGGGCGGTCTGCGGCGCGTGCTTTTTCTTGTCGCAGAGTGCGCTCGGCACCAATGACAGGGCCAATAGGATCAGAATTACGATCCAAATCCTCGGGCAACGTCTCGTAGTCGGATTGATGTTCATTCGTTTCTGTCCTGCAGGGCTACTCCCTCACGATTTCCGCGTGGCAACTGCGGCAGAACTGCAAATTTGGCGGCTGATCCTTCACCAGCAGCGCTCGTGCTGCACTGGCATGCGGCTGATGACAACTCAGGCAGCCCATCTGCATCTTGATCTTGCTGTCGTCGACCGGATCGTGAACGTCCGAAACCGGGTGCCCCGCTACTGGATGTCCTAAGCCTGCTTGCAGGGGCAGACGGATCACCTTTGAGAAATAATCCTCGGGCAGCTTCACTTTTCCGTCGAAGATCAACGCCAAATGATTCTGGGCATCAATGGTCGGCTTCGCATTGGGACCATGGCATTCGAGACACAGCGCGTTTCCTTCCGCGCGCAGCAGCTTAGGATGTTGGCTTCCGTGCGGATCGTGACAGGCGGCGCATCCCTGCTGAAACGCAGGTTGATGCAGCACTCTCTTGCTGTGTAGTTCAGCTTGATCGGAGTGACACGGCAGACATACGTTGACCGCATCGGGCTTGAGGAAACCCGGCGACGTGCCGGCATGGGGGCTGTGGCAGTCTGTGCAGTCTCCTGCCGCTCCCGGATGCTGGACCGCAGACGTCTCGATCTTCTTAGCCTGGTCAGCGTGGCAAGTGACGCACAGCTGATTGACCTCGGCTTTGACCAACACAACCTTTCCGTTTTGCGCCGGCACATGGCACGTCTCGCACTTTCGGCTGGCGAACGGATTGTGTACGAACTTCTGCAGCAGCTTGGGGCTGTCGGACTGGTGTGGGTCGTGGCACTCCAGGCAATCGGTCTTGTCGAAGGGCTGATTGTTGTGGACCTTCATCAGCCCCGCGTCTTTCACATCGTGGCAGTCGAGACAGAGCGCGGGCGTTGCCTTGGACAAGTGGAATAGACTGCCGGCATCCTCTCCCGCCTTGTGACTGACATGGCAGCTGTCACACCCCAAGTCCAGGGCTGCGTGGCGACTGCCCTTCTCAGAAACATTGACGCCGGTGTTGTGACACGACAGGCAAAGATTTTCTTTGGCTTCGCCGGCCACCGGTTTCAAAAGCTGGTTTTTGTAGTCAGAACTGTGGGGATCATGACACTTCACGCAATCCCGGACGGCGGGGCTGTGCACGCGCCCCTTGATCTGACTCGCATCTTTATCCGCATGACACTGAAGGCAGAGTTTCCCTGGCGTTACGGTCACCAGCTTAATGCGCGTCACGTCGGCGGCTACGCGGACTTCATGGCAACTGGAACAGCCGATGGCAATGGCCGAGTGCACTGCCTTACCTTTAGCCTTGGCGGCATGGCACTCCAGGCACTTGCTGTCATCGGTCTTGGAACTCAGGGAAGGGTGCGAGGTCGCGAAGGCTGGTATGCCGGCGCAACAGAGAATAACCAGCATCGCCAGGATCATTGGAATGCAGACGCGGGCGACGCCAAATCCTCGAAGCGAAGGGTTTCCTATCATCGACTCATTCCGATCGCCCCTTACGCCCTTTGCCTTCCAGGGCACGAACATATAGGCCGGCAGATACGAAGAGTGCGGTCAGGGCCAGGACAGGTAACACCGTTGCTCTCCTGCGATTATTACGTTCTCTCCAAGCGGCAGAACCTGCTGCGTACGCTTGGGCAACGATTTTTGCGCCCACGTCCAGATCGGCCGCAACCCGAGCTGGCTGCGCGCTGTGCAATGACACCCGAGCTTTCGTGAGGGCATCGCTGGCCTGCGTTAGCTCCACTTCTGCATCGGCAACATCCATACCGGAGCGAGCGGCGCGGTTGAGCAACGACTTGGCGCCTGCAATGTCTGTTTCCAGGCGACGAAAGTTGCCGTGGGTAGCGTCGGCCATCTTTCCCGCTGCTTCTCCGGGGATGTGGCAGGTGCCGCACACTGCGGATTTTCCTGTTCCTACGAAGTTGTCGTCCGGGGGATGAATGCGATGACTCTCGTGACAAGTCACGCAGCCCGGTAATTCGAGCAGCGCAAATGCCTGTTTGTGTGGACTCTCTTCGAAGAACTTGCCCTGTAACACGTGACATGTGACGCAGACATTAGCTACGGCGGTTACTCCGGGAGGCGCTGCCCCATGACTGCCGTGGCATGTCGTACATGTGGGCGCGCTAAGATCACCTTCCTCAACTAGCGCTTTGTAGTGAACACTCTCGGCGTAACCGGCGACCTGGTCAGTCGCGACGCCATAACTCTTCATGTACGCGGCGTCAGAGTGACAACGCTTACAAGTCGCCGCGACGTTGAGCGGATGTATCGAGGAATGTGGATCCGATGCCGGCTGGATGCTGTGCACGGTATGACAGTCCGTGCACACAGCCACATGCATATCGCCCTTAGCGAACTTGATGCCGTGAACACTGATTCGATATTGGGCCAGTTGATCTGTTCGCAGAGAAGGGTTGAACTGCTTCATCCGTGTCGCGTCCTCATGGCAGGATCCGCAGAGTTCGGGAATGCGATTGCGCTTGATCGTGTAAGAGACTGCATTCGATGAATCCCGTGCGGTTTCGTGGCAACTGACGCAAGTCATGCCCTTTTGTGCATGAACGTCGGCGCGAAATTCGTTGGACGCCGTCTTGATCTGGGTCTCCGATGCGGGACGGCAATCAGGGCACGGAGGCTCTGGCTTGACGGATCCTTGCGCGGCCAGTGCCGCAACTGTCACCAGCATCGCTACAAGACGCATTAACATGACCGATAACTTGCTCATGGTTATGTCGTGAGATAGGCGTAGAGGGTCAGGGACGCGAGATACACGAGTCCGGCAAGCATTGCGACTCGCGTCCAGCGTCCGCCGTTTTTGCCAAAGCGGGCCTCGAGCAGGGGCAGCCCGAGCCACGCAGCGCCAGCCAATCCGAATCCCAGGACGCCGATAACTTCGCCGTCGAGATGAAGGATTGTCGCTGGCAGCAAGCGGAGAGTTTGAAACTGTGCAAGCAAGTCCCACTCAGGTTTAATGCCCGCCGGAGCAGATGCAAACGGATCTGCTTTCTTGCCGAGTTCCGCAGGGTAAAGCGTCGCCAGAATCAGCAGCGCCGCAAAGGCAACTGACCACGCCATCACATCCCGCAGGAAATAATTGGGGAAGAACCTTACCTCATTGCCGAATCGAGATCGATGTTTTTCAATGGAGGGAGGAACACTCATGCCAAATTTCTGTACCAGCAGCAGGTGCAACAAGACCATGCCGACCGTCAGCGCCGGCAAGATGACGACGTGCAAGCTGAAGAAGCGTGCAAGAGTGGCACTGCCAATGTCTTCCCCTCCGCGCAGAAAGACCATCGTTGGATGTCCGACTATAGGAACGCGTCCCGCAACTTCCGTACCCACTTTCGTGGCGAAGAATGACAGGGTGTTCCAGGGCAGCAGATAACCGCTGAAGCCGAATCCCAGACAGAGAAAAAGCAGGACCATGCCGCTTATCCACGTCAACTCGCGCGGTTTGCGATAGGCACGCAGAAAAGCCACGCTGAACATGTGCGCGAAGGCCATGAAGATCATCAGATTGGCCGACCACGAATGAAGGGAGCGCACCAACCATCCGAACTCCACCCGGTTCGTGATGTATCGCAGGCTCTCGTAGGCCTCAGTCGTGCTCGGGCGGTAATAGAGAAGAAGGAGGAGACCAGTACAGACCTGGACGCCGAAAAGGAAGAGTGTCACTCCGCCCAACAAGTACCAATGGCTGAAGCGGTGGCGCGGAACTGTTTTCTCCATCAGGGGCGTGAGCAATTCCCTGACATTTACTCGCTCGTCGATCCATTCCCATAAGACGGCAGGCCCGGCCATGGCTATGCATCCTGCCTGCGGTTGACGTGAATTTCTTCGCCGTGAACCTTTACGTCATAGGTGAGCAACGGACGGGGAGGCGGACCTTGTATGTTCCGTCCCGTCAAGTCGTAGCGCCCGTTATGACACGGACACCACACCTGCTGGGCGTCCGGCTGATACTGCACGGTGCAGCCCAAGTGCGTACACACCGCAGACATTGACCGGTATTCGCCATTGCCCAGGCGAACCAGCAAGGCAGGATGACTTCCGAAGCGAAACGTCTTGGCGCTATTCGGCTTCAATTCGCCTACCGCGGCCGCCAGCGTTTCGGTTGTGGTTGCGCTGGCTTCTGGGGGCGGAATCAGGTATCGCACCAGTGGATAGATAAATGATGTCCAGACGGCCGCTAGACTCCCGCCCATGAGAAGACGGAGGAGACTGCGGCGCGACTTCGTCTTGGCTGACACGTCAGAGCGGTCGCACGTAGGCGTAGGCGCAGGCGCAGCCACTGGTCTTGTGACCATTTCTCGACTCCTATGCATGGCCAACACCGACAACTGTCGGCTTTGGCCTGAGTTGCATGTTCCGCCATGTAATTCGGCGGGCTATCGTTGGTTGCGGGGAGGGCTCTGGTTAACGGTTGACTTCTATCATCGGTCGATGCGAGACACACCAATTCCACAAGCGCACCGAAGCAAAAGTGCACAACAAACACGCAGGTGCATCATGGCACCGAATTTGAGTATCTTCCCCAGGGTGCTGCACACATCGCGGCGGCCATTGAAGGCCTACGCGTACGATGTGTTGCGATAATGATCACGCAGCTCTTGGGATCGCTCTTTGTGCAGTCACAAATGACTTGTAAAGTTGCAGCAAACTCCTCGTAAAATTTGTAATCTCCGAGAGTGAAGATTCGCGGTGATGGTTTCGAAGTAGAGTTGTCGCGGCCGAAAAGGCGCTGGTTGGGCGTCACCGTCGGTGGGGGATTGTGGGACTTCGCGGCGACAACCAGAGTGGCGTTCCGCAAATCCTCTTATTGGGTGGGCGCGAAATGTCCGTGGCTTCTGTGCCGTTTGCACTGCAGTACATCGAGAACGAGGTAAAGTCTGCCATCTCCTGCCGTCTCAGTTCCTGCGGTTACGTGTCACGCGGATTCGAGTCCCGCCGGAGCAAGCATTCTTTCAAGGGTTTACCCCGCGTGGCTCTGTCTGCGCTCCGTTCGTCTGGAAAGCAAGCTGAGCCGCTTTGGCTGGATAGGCTAGCGCGACGCTCAGTTGACCGATGGACGATTGACCCGGCCAACACTCGCGTGCAGCAGAAAGTGGCGACGGCCGAGCTTCCCGCGGCCGCTTAGCCACTCACGCGTACGAGAGAATCGATTCGACGCTACTTGCGTCAGAAACCTGCAGGGACACTTTCTAGAGGGGCTCGGGATCGATCTTCTGATCGAGATAAATCCAAAGGACACGCGAGAGAAACGTCAGCATGGGGGCGAAGGGCAGGAACAGCAAAACCGCCCACATCGCTATCTTATCCAAGCGCCACCTCGTCAGGGCCCAGAGGGCGGCGCCAAGAACAAAGATGACGGCTAGGCCCAAGCCGTAACTGACGTACATGGCCCCGAGAAAATATCCGGGCTCCCGGTTGAAGTGGAGGCCGCAGGCGGGACAGCGATCATGCATTTTCGGGAAGCCCCAATAAATGGAAGAACGGAAAATTTTCGCAGCTCGGCATCGAGGACACAGCTGGCGGAAGATACTGCGCGAGATGGATGGACGAGAAGGGAACAAGAACACATGATAGCGGATAGATATTGTCTTGGACCGAGTGGCGAAAAACCCGGTCCATATGAAACTGTGCGCGCGTTGATAAAGACGGCGTCGGGGGGGCGCGATGCGCCCCCTGCAAGCCAGAAAAGGCGGCAGCTTCGTTTAGCCGATCCAGAGAACGGCACGAAGTTGACAGCGTTCGTTTTCGTTGCGATCAGGCGAGATCGTAGCGATCAAGATTCATCACTTTGTTCCACGCAGCCGCGAAGTCCTTCACAAACGCCTCCTTCGAGTCGTTGGATGCGTAGACTTCTGCGAGTGCCCGCAGTTGGGAATTCGAACCGAACAGCAGATCGACGCGCGTGCCGGTCCACTTGATTTTGCCAGTCGCACGATCGCGGCCCTCATACACGCCTTCAGATGTAGAAGAGGGCTCCCACTTCGTGTTCATGTCGAGCAGGTTGACGAAGAAATCATTCGTCAGCATCTCTGGCCGGCTGGTGAAGACGCCGTGTTTGGTCTGCCCGAAGTTCGCATTCAGCGCGCGCATGCCGCCGATGAGAACCGTCATCTCGGGAGCAGTCAGTGTCAGCAACTGCGCCCGATCTAGCAGAAACTCCTCGGCCGACAGGATCTGTCCGCTGCGGAGATAGTTGCGGAAACCGTCCGCGACCGGCTCCATGACGGCGAAGGAGTGCACGTCGGTCTGCGTCTGCGAAGCATCCGTGCGCCCCGGCGAGAAGGGAATCTTCACTTTGTGCCCAGCCCTTTTCGCAGCTTCCTCGACGGCTGCGCAGCCGCCCAGCACGATAAGGTCAGCTAACGAGATCTTCTTCCCTCTGTTCCCATTGGACTGCGAGCTGTTGAAGTCCTTTTGGATGGCCTCGAGCTTCTTGAGAACCTTCGCCAGTGCGGCCGGCTGGTTCACTTCCCAATTCTTTTGCGGCTCGAGGCGAATGCGTGCCCCGTTCGCGCCGCCGCGCTTGTCAGAGCCGCGGAACGAAGCCGCTGACGCCCAAGCCGTCGTGACCAGTTGGGAGATCGACAGTCCGGATGCGAGGATCTTAGCCTTGAGAGCAGCGATGTCTTTTTCCCCGATCAATTTGTGATCAACCGCGGGAACAGGGTCTTGCCACACCAAAGGCTCCTTCGGAACAAGCGGGCCAAGGTACCGCGAGATCGGCCCCATGTCGCGGTGCGTCAGCTTGAACCACGCCCGCGCAAAGGCGTCCGCGAACTGATCCGGATGTTCGTAGAAGCGCCGAGAAATCTTTTCGTAAGCAGGATCGAACCGCAACGAGAGGTCCGTGGTCAGCATGGATGGTGCATGGTGCTTCGAGGGATCATGGGCATCCGGCACCGTACCGTTGCCTGCGCCATTTTTCGGTGTCCACTGATGCGCACCGGCTGGACTCTTCGTCAGCTCCCATTCATAGCTGAACAGGTTCGTGAAGAAGTTGTTGCTCCACTTTGTCGGCGACGTGGTCCAAGTGACTTCCAGGCCGCTGCCGATGGTGTCACCACCAAAACCTTTGCCAAATTTATTCTTCCAACCTAAGCCTTGATCCTCAATGCCAGCACCTTCTGGTTCGGCGCCTACATATTGGGCGGGAACGGCAGCGCCGTGGGTTTTGCCAAAGGTGTGACCGCCGGCGATGAGCGCAACAGTCTCCTCGTCATTCATCGCCATGCGGGCGAAAGTCTCGCGGATATCGCGCGCCGCAGCGATTGGATCCGGCTTTCCAT
>WNGO01001985.1_pt1 | contig 16927 bp, 14 predicted proteins | sample 5400511 | NCBI WGS metagenome assembly WNGO01 (sample SAMN13153380, study PRJNA577476) | soil metagenome | isolation source: 20 cm soil or saprolite under Garry oak tree replicate 2 | place: USA:California | collected 2016-06-15 | reverse complement strand
GGATCAGAGGGACGTACTGTCCTTGTCCTGCTGCTCTTATCTGCAGCGCGTAGTCCTCTACATCTGATGGAGTCCAAACGAAGTGATGCGGCGCAAAGGGCGCCCTTTTCCGTCCACCGCCCGCATCAAGCGCGTCGGCAACTGTTGTTGAACAGTTCTGTCGAAGAGTCTTCCACTTGTGGTCTTTACGGAACTTGTCCCACCCCTTCTTGATGGCGTCCTCGTCCAGATTGCCGAGATGGATGATTGTCGGGGTTGTTCCTTCTAACTCTTGGTCCCGAGCTAGGTCTGGCGGCAATTACCGGCCGAGCCCGTATAGGGCCAGATGTAAGCGTCCGCAAGCCCACTTGGGTCGAACATCTTCGTGGGCTTGTTTCTCACGTATGAATAGAAGTTGATTCCGGCGCCGAATGTAATTGGATCCTCGCTCAGGAACCTTCAGGCGCTGGGATCGTAGTATCTGGCGCGGTAGTAATAATAAAGGTTGGTTTCCGAATCGAACTCGCGGCCGGTGTAGCGGAAGGAATTTACCAGCGAACCTGTCGACGCGGTCAAATTACAGTATGAGTCGTACGGTGTAGGTGTTCGCTATCGAACCAGCAGAATTACTGAACGCAGTGACCGAGCCGAGACCGTCGGCATGGAAGTAGCTGGTCGCGCTTGAGCGCAACATCGCCAACGGCTCATCTATGTTCTGGGTTTGCTCATAGCGGGCAACCACGCCGCCGGCGTTGTTTGTTTCTTCGACGAGGTTGTCGCCGTCGTAAGCGTAGACGCTGGTGGCGCTGGACGACGACTTGTAGATTCGCCTGCCGAAGGGATCGTACTTGAAGGTGACTAAATTAGCTTCAGAACAAGAGCCTTGATAACCATTTGGGTGGCCTCCTGAGAATTGGGTCGCCAAGCTTGTACTTCACGGCCTCACTGCTTTTACACCAGGATTCTCAGGGTCCCCAAATGTTTTTCTCCTCAGGCCTCCAGCCTCACCCCAAAATCCGTGCATAGGTTAGATGACACATCTATTTGGTGTTCGTTTGCAAGGTGTGAGCACGGTCTGGAATCATTCTGGCGGTCTTCGGCTTGCCGATGGCTGTTTTGTGGATTTCTATTCAACGGCAGCTATGATTTTTCTTTACCAAAGTGATTGGACCGGAAGACGGGGCCGCTTTCAGCCCAGTTTGAACATTGCACGATGTGGCGGCCCGAAGGCACGCGGAGCAGAGACAACCTTCGCACTGAATAGGCACACGAAGACGCGGGAAGTCAAGACACCAACAATCCCCATCGGGGTAGCAGACCATTGGCGTTCCACATTGGGCACAATGAACTTCCATCAGCGCACCTAGTTTCAGGGGATTTAAGTTGTCAATCCCGTCAGACTTAAACACATGGTCGCCTACCAGGTTTTAAATCAGGAATCAGTTCGCATTCTGGGTCAGCTTTGCCCGATAGAGCGCCGGCAGGCCAAAGGCTCGACCGCAGTCGCTGGCGAACAAAATGGTTCTGGAGTCTAATTCCCACGCCGGAGAGGAGTTATTGCAATTGCCGCCCGTCAAGCGCCTCTCTCTGCCTCTCGAAAGATCACGAAGCCAGATTTGCGTCGGGCCATCCAGGGCAGACTCATACGCTACCCAATGCCCGTCGGGAGAAACAACAGATGCAATAGAGTCTCCTGGAACGGGCATTGCTACAGGCGTAGCTTTCCCGGTGCCCGGCTCGAACTGCATCATGGTCGAAGTCCGACTTGCCACCAACTCGAAGTAGATGGACTCGCCACCGGGTGCACTTCTAGGGCGCAGGGCGTGTCCACCGAATGACAGCTCTTCGTTTCGATTATCGTGCAGCCACCGGAGCACGTATCGGTCATCCCCCATCGACTGGTAAAAGATCCCAGCCCGCGAGACCGCTGGAAATGAAGAGAAAACTGCTTTCCCTTGCACGACTACTCGTTCAAATCGCTGCCCGGGTTCGTTAACGTAGCTGAGCATGTGGCGCTTGGCATCGATGAATGCCGCCGCCATCGCAAAAAGCAAGACTCCAAGCGCCAAGCGGTGCGGCACTTGAACTAAGCATGGCCATCCGACCGCGACAAACAAGGCGAACAATATCCATACCTTGGGAAACAGCCAGGCTGGATGGAGAGGCAATGTAAGGAGAACATACGAGACCATTAGAAAGACACGTTGCCGTGGTCCAGACTCTTCCAACACCAAGAGTACGGGGAGCAAAAGAAGGATAAACGTATACGAAGCGGTACTGGTGGAAAGAAGGAGCACGGCAATCATGAACCATGCAAAATCGTGCTTTTTCGTAGTGCCTCGCATACTCGTACCAAGGAAGAGAAAAGCAACAATTGCCAATGAAATCAGACTTCGCAAAAAGAAGAACGCCCATGGAGCTTCGTAAAGGGGACTAGGATTGAGACCTGGTTCGCTGACAAATAAATGTCTCAACAGGGTGGAATACGTTGGCACGCCTGGAGCGTATGGGTCGATGGATCCCCCTTCGAGTGTGCGAGGAAGAACCTGCGTGGCATAGTAATGAATGCTTGGAAAGCCAAACAGGGCAATGGCAATCCCTAGAAGAAAAAAGGTCATGACGATCATTGCGATCAATGCCCTCCATTCGCGCTTGGCGACAAAGTAGAGCAAGAACGGTCCGCCGTATAACTTCAGCGCGAAGGTGATTCCCGTGAGGGCGCCACCTAGCAAGTAATTCTTCCTCTGCAGAAAATAAAAGAGGAGGGTAAGCAGGAGTAGTAGGAAGACGTAATACTGTCCGTAGAGAAACGTTGTGCGCAGGGAAAAATAACCGCAAAACGTCAGGAGCCAGACTTCCTCGATCCTAAATCTTGTTATCCGGGACAGCAGCCAGATTGTCACTCCGAGAAAGACCAGGTTGAGTATCAACCAGATTCGCTTCGCCGTCTGTGGAGGAAATCCCGCAAGCATTACGAAAGGGAGCATGGTCAGCGGAGTCTGTGGTGTATAGGCGCCGAGTTGCCGATCGATGCCGACGTAGTTCATTTGCCGCGCAAACCAAGTCCAGTCGTAGTAGGAGCGCAACGGCTGGCCCTGGCGTACCAGGCTTGCCGCGGTGTAATAGTTAGGAAAGTCGGTTTCCAGATGAATCCAACCCGCTCGAAATGGGCCGGCCAATAGAACGAGGAGTGCTACAAACGCAGCTACCCGTTTAGCTGACTGGAGCGGTCGACTCGTGACTGATGGGGCTTGGCTCACTTCTGACCGCTTTTCACGAAGAACATCGGGAGGCCGAGTTGTGACTTCTGCAGACTTCTTAAGCAGCGGGGCTGGCGGGTGACCCGTAAACCATGCAATCTAACGAACGCTGCCAAGACGGCGTTGTTCGTAGGCGACGGTCGGCACTGTTGACCGCGGGCCGGTCGATCCTCTGAGTCTCGCGCGTTCACATTCCAGACGATACTCGACTAACTCGGCGATGGTGACCATCTTGAGCCCATGCTTATGACAGAAACGGATGAGGTCAGGCTTGCGAGCCATCGTGCCGTCGTCGTTCAGAATCTCGCAGATAACGCCAGACGGATTCAAATTCGCCATGCGCGCAAGATCCACTGCCGCTTCTGTGTGCCCTCGTCGTTCGAGGACTCCATCAGGTAGTGCACGAAGCGGGAAAACGTGTCCTGGCCGTGCAAAGTCTTCAGGGAGGCTCCGCGCATCGATTGCGGCCCGAATTGTTTCCGAGCGGTCGCGAGCCGAAATTCCAGTCGTTACACCAGAGCCCTTCGCATCGATCGAAACGGTGAAACCTGTACCGCCCAAGGCGTCATTCTTCGAAATCATTGAGCCGATTTCGAGTTGATCGAGTCTCTCACCAGTCAGAGCCAGACAGATTAGACCCTTCCCGTGAGTAGCCATGAAATTAATAGAATCTGGAGTAATCATTTCCGCAGCCACCAGCAAGTCGCCTTCGTTCTCACGATCTTCATCGTCAACGACAACTACGGCACGGCCTTTCCGCAGTTCCTCAATTGCGACCTCAATGCCCTCGAAGAGGGACCGGCTCCCAACTCGAGGAGGTATGGATTCGGCCTGCGCGCAGCTGAAATTGGCTTCATCGTCGCTGCTACATTCGCTTTCGCGACGTCCCAGGCGCAATGTATGTCCCAATTTTTCTTTCTTTGTCCGCAGATAGGCAATTGAGTGGGGATTCGCTGGAGCCTCGCAAGGGAGTTGCTCGGCAACCTCGATACCACCAAACATCTCCAGCGCGCGAGACTTCTGTGGATTGTTTGAGAGGAGGCGGACCCGGCCGATGCCAAGCTCATGCAAGATCGCGGCGGGCAAGCCGAAGTCCCGGCAATCCGCTGGCAGTCCAAGCGCGTGATTTGCTTCGACGGTATCGAGGCCCGCATCCTGTAAAGAGTACGCTTGCAGTTTGGCCATCAACCCGATACCGCGCCCCTCCTGGTGCTCGTAAATCAGGACACCGCATGCTTCGCGAGCGATCGCCCGCATAGCCAGTTCCAATTGGTCTCCACAGTCACAACGTAGGGAGCCAAACACGTCGCCCGTGAGGCATTCGGAGTGGATTCTTAACAGCGGCACTCCTCGAGTGACCTCACCCATCAATAACGCCAGAGCAGTCTCAATGTGGCGAGCACCGTTACAAAATTCTCTTTCGAACCCCAAGGCTTGAAACACTCCCCACCTCGTGGGGAGTTGAGAGCATGCGATTCGCCGAAGCGTCCAGGAATGTGCCATTGGTTTCACGGGTGGAGAGCGCTAATCATGGTCTGTTCGATTTACAACATGCCCCCGGACGCTGTGAGCGCCGCGCGATCACCCGGGAAGCACCAGGGTTCTCTCTGCCGCGAAGGGAAAGAAACCGGCGCACTCCCGAGCTACGAGAAAGCATACAAGCACGAGAAAACGGAACTGTCATGGGAACGTCAAGGAAGCGCAAAGTATTGTCACCAGTTCCCGTTCGTTCACAAAAGTGCTGACTAATAGGCATTTTTGTCTGTAAAGCCCCGGACCAGCGTGAGCAGAACGATCAGCAGGTCGAACGTGAGTGTCCAATGGCGGACATAATAAAGGTCATACTCAATGCGCTTCTCGATCGAAGTATCGCCCCGCCAACCGTTCACTTGAGCCCAGCCGGTAATTCCCACCTTTAGATAATGGCGACGATTGTAATTCCCTACAGATTGCATGAATTTCTGAACTAATAAGGGCCGCTCTGGTCTGGGGCCGACAACGCTCATATCTCCCATGAGGACGTTTAAAAACTGAGGCAATTCGTCCAGACCGGTTTGGCGGAGAATCCTACCAATTCGAGTACAGCGCGGATCATTCTTCACTGTCCAGCGCGAATCACTCTGCTCGCGGGAAGAAACTGACATGGTCCTGAATTTATACATGCTGAAGAGCTTTCCGTTTAAACCGACGCGCTGCTGAACAAAAATAATGGGTCCCGGCGAACTCAGCCGAATCAACAGCGCGATGAGAATGAACACAGGAGCTGCGAAAATCAGCACAGCGGCCGAAAAACTCAGGTCAAACGCGCGCTTAAGAATGACATACAACGCGGATTCAGCAGGCGTTGTTTGCAGAGCGAGCATGAGAAGATCACCCAAAGCAAAGAGTCGCTGGCGGCTGTCGACAGGTACTCCCACATCAAGGACGAGTCGCATGGGGACACAGAGAGGCGAAAGTTGTGTGCGGAGTTCAGGCAATTGTCCAAGAAGGTTGGGCGGGATAGCGATGATGACATCATCAATCCCGTTTCCTATGGCTAAGTTTTCGATGTGAGAGAGTTCGTAAAGCTGCCGGTTCTCTACCGTGCAGACCTGGCCGGGGAGTTTTACATGCCCTCTAACGGAGCAACGGGCAATGGGATCCGACGAAAGGGACTCGGCAACTCGCCCGGCGAATTCATCCGCACCGACAATCAGGACGTCGACCCTTGCTTTGTGGTGCGACCTGTCTCCGGCCCACATCCAAGAAAACATAGTTTGCACGAGCAGAGTGAGCAGGAAAAGATTCAGGCCACTCAACCACATGAATACTCGGGAAAAAGTGGTATCGCGATAAAAAAAAGTGATTGCGAGAACCGCAATGTAGGTGGCAAGAGAAGCTTTAAGCGCTCTGCGAAGCTTCCCGTTTGGCGAGAAATGATTCTCAATGGAACCAAGTTCATAGTGTTCCGCAATTATTGCCCAAAGAAACGTAGTCAAAAGCAGCAGCCCAAAGTAAGGGGAAGGGTCGACATCACTGGTGTAATGCGGGATCAAGTGCGTCGCGAAACGGAAATAGGCAGCCAGGCAAAAAGCGGCGAGTGGCATCAAGTACACGACGATGTTACGAGTGAAATGCGCGCTTCTGAGCCGGCCGAGGATCATGATTCGATGGAGCCGCTATGAAATTCCTCCCATTTTTCGGCGAGGAACAAGCGGAAATGCCGCTCGAAATGCTCGGGCGCAAAACGATCGGCATGCTTTTTGATAAGACTTGGACAAAATCGGTGTTCAACCTCTTCAAATTTACGGAGTGCTTCAACAAGTGAATCGACGGACTGCGTGGGGAAAAATATGCCGGTCGAGTTCTCTGGAACGTCCTGCGAGCCGAGGCGCAAACCCTTGACCGTCTCGGTCACACCACCGTGATCGTAAGCAATCACGGGGCGCCCGAACGAAAGAGCCTCGACGGGAACAATCCCGAAGTCCTCTTCGCCTGGAAATAGCAGCGCTCGACAATGTGCGTATTGTTCCTGCAGGTCCTTGTCCGACAATGCGCCGTAGAAATGAATTGATGGACCTGCAAGCCTTCGTAGACGCCCGTATTGCTCACCCTCACCCACAACGTGCAGCCGTCGGCCAAGCCGATTGCAGGCAACAATAGCTAAATCCATCTGCTTGTAATCTACAAGCTGTCCGACAAGGAGATAGAAATCTTCTATGCGTTCGGCTAAGTATCCCGCGTGGACGTTTACGGGCGGGTAGATAACTGCAGAATTTCGTCGATAATGCTTGCGAATTCTGGAAGCGACGTTGTGAGAATTGGCTACAAAATAATCCACGCGGTCCGCCGAGGCAGCGTCCCACATGCGCAAATAGTGCGTGGCGAGAGTAAAAAAAGGACGCGACCACGAACCAAAGTTCGCACCATTCCTATATTGATGATAAAAGTCCCAGAGATAACGCATGGGTGAATGGCAATAGCAGATATGACATGTCGTTGCTGATGTCAGAACACCTTTGGCAGGGCCTGACTCGGAACTAAGAACAAGGTCGTAAGCGTTCAAATCAAATTGCTCCAACGCCAGCGGGTAGAGTGGAAGAAGGTGCCTGTGCCAGCGATGACCACCGGGTAGTTTTTGGAGAAAGGACGTCTTGATCGGGCGTTCGCGCAATGAATCCGGAACAGCTTTGGTATCTACCACCAGAGAAAATAGATCAGCCTGCGGGAACATGGAAGCCATCGCCTCGACGACACGCTCGCCCCCGCGATGGTTTACAAACCAGTAGTGCACGATGGCAATCCGCGCTTTTTCAAACGAGGAAGTCGGCTTCGCGCGGAGGCGCGCCGCAAGGAATTGGGGCGCCTTCTCGATACTTGGTTTCATTTGGATTTCAGAGGACATTGTGAAAGCCGAAGGATGTATCGGTGATAGGCAGTGCGAGGAGTAAGCTCCTGGACGATCTCCATGCCTGCCTGTCGAATACAGGCTGCAATCTCTTCCGGCGATCGGCGAATGCGACGGATACCTCTCCGCCAGAATCGCGGGAGAAGACAATCAGGCAATTGAATTTTCAAGCGGTAAAGGAAATCTTTAGGCCGGGTGTCAAACTGCAGGTAAGCCAGACCTCGTTTATGCAGCAAAACACGAATGACGTGCAGGTAGTCTTCGATGATAGGAAATTCAGGAATGTGCTGAAATACGAGAAGCGAATAGATGAAGTCACAGCTACCTGCGTACTTCGCGGCCCTTCGCAAGAAATCCTCCGGGCCGGAAACAAGAAGAAATGAAGCGTTCTTAATACTATTGTCGCGCGTGAAAGAGACCGCCCGCTGCAACATCCCGCGTGCAATATCTACTCCCACTACCTCCTGGAAACGACGGGTGAGAGGAACGACGAGTCGCCCCACACCGCATCCCAACTCCAGGCCAAGAAGAGGCCGCACTTTATACAACTGGAGGAGCGGCAGAAACTCCTCCTGAATCGTGTGAACCCCACTCTGCCAGAACTCGCGTCTGTCCGCTCCCTTCAACGTTGTCAAGATATAATTGAATGGATCTTTCTGTGCAAATTCCTCCCATTTTTCGCTGGAGGGCGGTGACAGGCGTGCCATTGCTCTGACCTCGAAATTGGTGCGAGCGCCGCCAGATAGAAAATCGTCAGTTGTTTGATAACGTCGGTCCATGTGTATCAATTGAGGCCAAGCAGGCGGTTGTAAAGTTCGATATGCTGACGCGCGGACTGCCGCCAAGTGAATTGTTTTGCACGCTGGATCCCTTTGTTTTGGAGAGAGGCTTGTAGCTCGGGGGAGTGCAGTATCCGCTCGATTTGTACTCCAAGTTCCTCTGAGCTACCCGGGTCAAAATAGATCGCGGCATCACCCGCAACCTCCGGCAGACTTGCGGTGCGAGATGCGATGACCGGAGTGCCGCACGCCATAGCCTCCAGAACTGGAAGCCCGAAACCTTCCGCCTTGGAAGGCATCACCAGGAGATCAGCGGCCGCATAAACGCTTGGCAACAGTGATTGGGATACATGAGGAAGGAAAGTCGTGCAGTCCCGAATGCCAAGGCGCACGCACTCATCGACAACTGACCGTTTCCACCGCGCGTCGTCGCCAACGATAAGAAGCGAATGGCGGAGTTTATTATGTTTGCGCAGTTGGGCGAACGCGCGGAGCAAGGTCACCACGTTCTTATGTGGTTTCAAATTCCCCACATACAGCAGAAAAGGAGTTTGAATGCCCAAGATTTTGATTTTGGCTGCATCGCGGGATTCCACAGAAGGAGATTGCGGACGGAACTCCTCGCTTACGCCACAAGGAATGACCGTGATTTTGGATCCGGGAATGCCCAAGGCCTGCATGATTTCGCTTTTCGAATGGCGGGAAACCGTTACGATATGATCGGCCTTGCGTGCCACCGCATTGAGCATCGGTCTGGCATAAAAGAAAGTGCCCAGGCTATGGCGATACGCCGATGAGCTGAGATGAATCACGTCCATGATGGAAACGATCATTGGCCCTCGATGAAGAAGCGGCGCATTGAAATGCGGGACGTGTAAGAGGTCACAATGCCGGGAGGCGCGGGCAATCAGAATTTGCTCGCGAAACGTGTAGATTGGATGGTCGACGACGGTGACTCCGGTACAAAACTTCCGAATGCTTGCGGAATCCCTCTTTCTTACGATGGCCTGAATTGTGAAACCATTCTCGTGATGGAGAAACTCCTGGAGCAGATTTCTGGTGTACGTGCCAATACCTCCAACAAGCCAACGGGCGTCGATTGTGACTGTTTTGGGCATGGGCTTGTCGAAGCCTTCATCGTTCCACTTGGTGACTTGCACTCAATGACCTCCCGAAGAGGGCCGAAGCTCTAATTCGGTTGCCGCCGGCAGGGGACGAGACATTAGCAGCAAGAAGGCAGCCAGCATTCCTGCTTCTCGAATGGCAATGGCGGACGTAATTCCCATGGACCCAAACGCCCGGCCAAGAAAGAAGTCCAAACCTAGGGTAGCTAGTGCTCCTGCGCCATAAATCCCCAGAAAGATGCTGCGACTATTCGAGGCGATAGCCAGGGTCGTATAGATCGAGTTCAGGAGAATGAACGGGCACGCCAAGGCCATGAGGGACGCAAGGGTCCCGCTGCCATCGAAGGCAGAGCCGTAAACCACAACGATCACTTTTGGAGCCACTAGAGATACAAGGAAAGCACATGGAACCGTTACCATTACCACCAAGCGTGCCCATTGGTTTGCGTAGACTCTCAGGCTTTCTGGTTTGCTCGAGAGGCGAGCCATTTCTGGCAGCAGAACGCTGCCGAAGAGCCACGCACTCACATAAAAAATCAGAAGAATCGTGTTAGGGGCGGAAAAGGCCCCTAATGCTGCGAGAGGAACGAATTTCGACAGGACAATCGTATCTGAACGGACGATCAGATTGGCAAGCCCGTAGACGATTCCAAATGGCGCTGCTCTCCCGACCGTGGCCCAAAAACCAAGGTGTGCGGGCCAGCGTGGCCTGGCGCCGCTTCGATATAGAACGACGGTGCCGAGCAGGAGTTCGACAAGCTGACAAGCTGTCAGCCATTCAAGCAGCGCGACAGCGCTCCAGCCTTGTCTAAAGGACAGCCAAATTCCTACGCAGAGCAGGCAGGCGTGTAGAGACTGAATGGTTCCAATCCGGTTGGCCTTGGACACGGACTTGAGAATGGCCATTTGCAATTGAGAGTAGGATTGCAGGATCGTGCGAACGCTAATCCAAATCCCGATAGCCAGAAAGAGTGGGCGCGGTCTCGTCCAACCCGCCACGACGGCAAGAATGATCGCCGCGCCCGCGAGCAATATTGTTTTGGAGAGGGCAAAGCGACCGATAATCTGATTCTGGTTTACGCTTTCTGAGGTTATTTGAGTGATTGCTGCCGTTTGCAGGCCGATGTCGGCAAACATCACTACGACCGTGGCCACCGCTAGACTTACGGCGTAGGCTCCGAGTGTGCGGGCGCCATACGTCCGGGCGATAAAGAGGGCTGCGACAGAGTTTGCCGCACGCACAGCTGCCTCGCCGCCGATGACGCTGACCAAGCTTAGGAAGATTGTTCTCATCACGTCACTGTGTGTCAGCCTCTACACGGAGTTCGGTGGAGACGACTCTGTCCGCAAAAATGCTGGAAAAGTTGGATCAATGAATTCACGGGAGTTCGTCATCCTCTCGGTCGAGTGGCATCCAGATCGTTCCAACGGCAAGCCACAAGTAAAAATTCGTGGGAAAAGTATCTGGATAGGGGATAAAGGCGCTGCCGACACAGAGGCTGATTAGGGCCGAGGCAGCGACCGCGTGTGCCTGACTTAGATTTCGATAATGCAAGCCACGGACGACTGTTGCTCCCATAATGACTACCCAAAGCAGCAGGCCAAAGGCGCCGGTTCGCACTACAAGAGCGAGGTACCAGCTTTCGATATGAAGATAATCAGTACCCAATAGCAAAGGCGTGAGGTCGAAATCTCGGAATCGGTCTTGAAAGACCTGAAGCTCGTTCAGCCGAGAAATAGCGCTGCTATCCACGTCAAAATGGGCGAGCGCATACTGGACTTGCTCAAATCCAAGCAAATCAGGAAACTTCCACACCAGAAGACTTGCCGCGGTGAACAACAGAAGCAGTCCGACCAGAGCGGAGACCCGCACGCGGCGAAGATAGAGAAAACTACAGATGCCGGCGAGCAGTCCCGCGAACGCGCTGCGAGAAAGAGTCAAGACGAGCCCGCAAATCATAAACATCAACAGGAACCAGTGAGACCACTTTCGAGCACATGCGAGCAGGCCGATGATAAAGAGCGTGCAAAACATGCCGTAATCGTTCGGGCTGCCAAAGATCGATCCGTACCGATTGTAGAAACCCATTTGCCTGTCTGAGAGCATCTCGAAAAAAAGAAACGCAACGGACACCCAGCCAAGTCCGAGAAGCATTGGCACAAGGGGGCGCCAGCGGACCACGAACAAGGGCATAAGGAATGCGATCGGCATGTACTCCAATGGATAACGGATCCAATATAAAAACGTATCCGTGGCGGACTGGTAGTAGAAAAGATGGATTACGCCCATGAGGACGAACAAAAAGACAAACATGGAGAGGGCCCTGAAAAAGCGGGGATGCTCTTGCCAATTTCGGCTGGCGAATTCCCAGGATTCAGCTTTTGAGGACGCCAGCGCAATCAGAAGGATGGCCAGCCAGATCACATCTTTCGTGACGCGGACCCAGTTGGGCGCGTCGGAATCGTAGTAGGTGGTCAGGGGCGAGCCCAGACCGAAAAGAAATCGATAGGAGTAGAAGCAGACGGAGAAAATCAGAAATCCCGGAAACAGAAATCGCCGGATACTGGCGGATCCGTTCTGTAATGGCAACATAGAGGAATCAGGAATAGAATTCATACGACAATCCGAGTCGGAACTGACAAAGATGAGTGACAGAGCGTGAGCACTCAGGAGACGGGCTCAAGGTCGATCTGGTCGATTTCCAAGGTCACCGAACGCTGAATCAAGCTAAAGGAAATTACCAATCGTGTTTGGCTTTTACTGCCAACGATGATGCCTTCGATTCCCTGGAATGGCCCGCTCCGAACACGCGCGCGATTTCCGACGGCCAGGTATGGGTGCGGTGCAATCCTGGATTCGAGATTCACGCAGTCCTGGATGGCTCGGATTTCTTCGTCTGCGAGCGGGGTAGGTTGGGAACCGATTCCCACCAATCGCGCCACTCCCGGAAGCTCCAAAACCTGGAGGCGCTCTCTCACGCAGAGGCGCACAAATAGATAACCTGGAAACAGCGGCATCGAGAGGGAAACTTTGCGGTCCTTCCAGTGGCGGAGGGAGGTGTAAAGTGGGAGAAGATGTTCAATGGCTCTTTGGACCATGCGTTCCGCAACACGCTTTTCGTGATTTGGACGTATCTGAGCAGCGTACCAATGCGGATCTTCGCGATTGAATGGACTGTAAGGCGTAAGTTCTGGATTCAATTGAATCTGCATTCTCGACCCACCTACTCCAAGCTATATATCGGCTGACGAGGCTTCGCCCCCGTCACTTACAGGGCATGTGTGACCTACCCACTCCAAAAGGACAACGCTGGGAAGCCCCGGCTATTGTTTCGTTTCGGCCGGGGCCACTTCACCTGACGACCGCTCAAAAAGCTTCCTTGCTCGAACGAACACGGCGGTCCTTTGTTGAGCTACGTACTCCAGTTGTGGCTTCACACTCTGAACCATGTTGAGGACGAACAGCTTTCCGGGATCCTGGGGATCGGTGTTCTTCCACCGTGCTCTGCCAAATATCCAGTTGATGCCAGCAGCAAGAGCCAAGAGACTCCCAATAACAACCAGCAAAACGCGTGGCGGAAAAACTTTTTTCTCCGGAATCTCAGGAGGATCCAGGACTTTGATACTTGGGATTTCTTTGGCTTCCTGAACCTTGGCGATTTCGTATTGCTGGGTCAGGGTCTCAAATACTGTCTCTTCCACCTTCATCCCGCGATACAGGTCCGCATAGGTGACCCCTAAAAGGGGAAGCTTCCGGATAGATGGATAGATCTCATCCCCATTCGCCGGGGCTATGCCCTCGGGTTCTTTCTTTCCGCCCATCTTCAGCATTTGGCGGCCAAGTTCGTCGATGCGGGCCTGTGTCGCGCGGACACGCACGTTTTCATCGGTGAAAATCTGGCGGAGTCCCTGTAATTCAGTTTGGGCGCCGATCAATTGCCCTTCAAGGATGGCGGCCGCCTCCACCATGGCTTTACCTTGCTCCTTGATGTCAATTGCCCCACTCTTGCTGGAGAATTGACTAAAGTCTTTTTCCGCTGCTTCCAGTTCCGTCTTCACTTGTCCGAGGCGCGCTTCGAGGAAAACGCGCTCGCGATGCGCAGATGAGGTATTGAGTTGAATGACGACATTGTTCAACTGCGCGACATATTCCTGCGCCAAGGCGCTGGCACGCTTGGGGTCGTGATCGGTGACCTCAATGGTCAAGATTCTGCTCTTTCGGTCGATGGAAATGTCAGTCCGCCGCGCGAGTTCTTTTCGCGCATCGACCCAGCGGCGCTCTCCGTAGAGTCGCCGGAGGTCGAATTTCGCTATCAGATCATCTTGGACAGTGCGGCTTTGGAGAACTCCAGCGAATAGATCAGCGGAAGTATTCATGCCCAGCAGGTCTCCGCCGAGCGACGCGAGATTGGGTCCCATTTTCCCGACGATGGTGCTAAGCATCGCCAAGCTTTGGCCCGTGGCTGGATCGGGAGGCATCAAGCGCGTCGTGGAGGCATACCGCGAAGGAATGAGCAAGGCGATGAGCAGAGCCGTGGAGGCGCCCCAGGCTGTGAACTTGCCTAGCAGCCTACGTTGTTCCCACAGGCGGCCAATCCGCGCAAACTTCCTTTCGCGGCGTTGCAATTGATCCTGGCGAAGCCGATCCGCGAACAACTGGCCCGTGTCCAATGCTTGAAGGATTTCCCGCGCAGTCTTGACTGGAGTCGAACTCACGGCAACGAGTCTGCTGACTTACCTGAGTACTCCCCGGCAGGGTGACAGAAGTGGCTCGGCGGCCCCATTGCGGCAGAATGCCAAGTTCAACCGTCGCAGTGAGGTTGTTCCTCGATCCCGGAAAAAGCAGTGGATAAGAAACAATATGTTCGAACTGGACGAAACTTTTCAGGTAAACTCCGGAAGCCTTCGCAACAGAATAGCTGACCTGAAAATCGTGCCATTTTCCCCCGCCTGGGATGAAGTCGCTGGCCACTTGTCCGTGACGATACCCGAATTGCAAAGTGTTGCGTGGACTGAACCAATACGTGCCCCACGCCTGGATTCCTTGTCCCTGACGCCCGATCCAATCTCCGATGAGGTTGTTCTTGTTCGTGTACAAGTCGCGATAGAAACCCTCGTGATAAAAAAACTGACCTCCGGTACTGCGTGACGTAGGCGCGTTTGTATTGACAGCTTCTACGCGGAGATCGAGCTTGCGCAGAAGGGGAACCTGCGGCAGGTGCAGGCCAAAATTGAGCGCTGCACGTCGAGGAGCGTCGAGCGGGCTTGGGTCATCGCGAGACATAGTGTCTCCATAGACCGAGAGCCAATTCCGAAGCCGCGGCAATCTGTACGAGAAATCGAATCCGCCATTGCGTTCGCCCGGATTCTGTGAAGCGGAGTAGTTGACGGACGACGTGTAACTAAAATAGCTATTCAACAACGCCCCGAGGGTAAGGGCGCGGCCCACGCCGCCAAATTCCGCCGTACGCGCAAACCCAAGCTCCAGATTCTCTGTTGGTTTGAAACTGATTTTTTCCCCATGAATCATCGGACGAGGAGGATATTGATTTCCGGACAGCTTGCCGACAAACAAGTCCCACTTCATGGGACCGAGCCACCGGAAGATCCAGGGAAGCTTGAACGGGGCAATCCGGCTCGCGCGAAACATGTAGATCGGTTCGGCATTGTCGCTGAACAGAAGCGCTCCTCCCTGCGCCGGTCCCCACCATAAACTCTGTTTGCCGAAGGCTAAGTCCCAGTTCGCCAGGCTGGCGGCTACGTACGTATCCAGCAGACGGAACTGATTCGTCTCCGAAACTGGCGTCGGTGGCAGCAAAGGATTATTGTCAACATTAGCGATTACTTGGCGAGCCGCCAGAGTGAGGGCAGGAGCGGATGGTGCGTGCTGATATTCTCCGCGAACATAGATGGTAAATCGCCCAAAGGTCAAATATCCGGAGAGACCATCGTAGGTATTGAGACCTTCTTGATAGGGCCGCCCATAGTCGTTAATGATTGTCTGGCCGAAGTGGTAGCTGTCGTTTAAGCCAGTTCCGCTCGCGCGCATAACCCGTATGTAGACGGATTCCAGCTGTGCAGCGTTATTGGTGTCACCGGTCTCGAGGGATGTCTCGCGGCGAAACTCCTTGCCCAGTGCGTCTAACAGGTTGGAGGCCTGCTCTCTCTGCGAAGTCGAGTTGTCGGGGGAGGACTTCTCAATGGCGTCGTGCGCTTCCTCATAAAGTCGGGCGCATTCTGTTCGTGTCCACGGCTTGAGTCCCTCAAAAGCCGTATTCAGGTATCCCAGTGCTTCCAAACGCTCAAATGTGGAGTACACCCAACTATCCAGAGGCACATGCGGCGAGCCCATGCTATCGGGTGACAATTCCGAGTGATCCGTAAGCAGGGCGCGTAGCGATCGCCATTCTGCCCCTCCCAATTCGGGATTCGCGTGCCGTGAGTAGATGTCTTGCGCGATGAGGTTGCCGATCAGCTCGCCCACAAACACGTCCGAGGGAAAATGTTTTTGCGCGCGCACGCGCGAGTAGCTCACCAGTGACGCCGCCCCGTAGGCGAGAATTTTGGTCAGTGGTCCGGGATACTCGTGTGCGATCACGCCGGCTACCGACCATGCTATAGCGGAATGCTCCGACGGAAACGATGTGCCGCCTGACTGGAAAAACGAGCCGGTCCCGTCGCCCTGATAGGGCCGCTCGCGCCGAAGCGAGTGCTTGAGCGCCTCCGTCATGAGCAGGCTGTGAACCGCGGCTTCGCCGGCAAGGAATCCCGTTTCTTGCCAGTGCTCATTGTGGTTGTAATGGCTCAGCATCCACATGCCACCGGCTCCACCAATAAGCGTTGCGAGACCGGCGTTCGATAGGGTGGTGTAGTGCGACAGCGTCCTGGGATTGTGGGACAAATGCCGCGTGAGGTTGGAATCAGTCAAAAGAAGACCCGCTGTAAAACCGCCGATGGGAAGGAGCCAGGCACTGTCCCCAGAGCGCAGCTTCGGACTGGTCCACACCTCTTTCTCGTCGTCCAAAAAATCCCAAAGGAATTGTTTGGCATGCTTCTTGGATACGGTACTTGCCCTCTCCTTCCTTGCTTCCCTTTTCTCAAACCCGGAATCTTCCGGCGGCTCCTGCGCAGTTACTGAGGCCGCCGAGGCCAACTCTGCCACTAGCATTAGGACCCAGAACAATTTCCGAAATCTCCGTTTCATGGGTGGATGTACGCTACGGCCAAAGCGAGCGAGGAAGCCACCTGCGCCGCCTGGAACAGCTGCGTATAATCCTTCCTGCCCATGTTTGGCGCTCGCTCAGGCACGATGACCGCGTCACCAGCGCGCAAAGCACTATCGAGCGGATTCCCGGAGAACCACCCCTGTTGATTGTTCTTTGCTGCGATGACAGAACC
>WNGO01001858.1_pt1 | contig 16927 bp, 14 predicted proteins | sample 5400511 | NCBI WGS metagenome assembly WNGO01 (sample SAMN13153380, study PRJNA577476) | soil metagenome | isolation source: 20 cm soil or saprolite under Garry oak tree replicate 2 | place: USA:California | collected 2016-06-15 | reverse complement strand
GGGCGTCCTGACCGCAGCGCGCTCTTTCTCCAGCACATCGAGCACGCCGCCGATCTGGGCGTGGCAACGCTCAACCCAGATTTTCGATGCATCCTTGCGCAGCACGCGCTCATAGAGCAGGCTCACCCCCTTGTCCGCTAGCCCGGTCGCCAGCGCGCAGATTTTCAAGCCCCGGTAGCGCCCAGGCCCGCGCGGCGCGATCATCGCGTCTTCCGGCCCGACCAGATCATCGAGATAGTCCAGAATAGCCGTGCTCTCGATCAGCGCTTCGCCGCTGCCGAGCACCAGGGTCGGCACCCGGCGCAGCGGATTATACGCCGCGATTTTTTCGCCATCGCCAAACGTCGACCACGGCCGGTGCTCAAAGGACAACTCATAAAGCCGCAGCGCAATCGCGACGCGGCGCACGAACGGGGAGTCGTATTGGCCGATCAGGATCATGGGCGTGCACCTTGTCATCTCCACTCGTCATGGCCGGGGCTTGACCCGGCCATCCACGGCTTTGTCTCCTGAAAAAGAAAAGTAAGACGTGGATCCCCGGGCTGAACAACAAGCCCGGTGATGACGGCTGAGAGAGTCCTAACCCTTCCCCTCACCGCTTGCCAAGAGGCCCCCTAGCCGTAGAGATCAAGCAGCCGCTCGATATTTGTGTTGATGCGCTCGAAATAGGCCAGCGGGAACGCCGCCTCGAAAATACACTGCATACTGATGCGGTTGATCGCCTCGACCTTCAATTCGCAGCGAAACGCCTCCATCCACGTGTCGCGATCCAGTCCCGCCTTGACCCCCGTTTCGGCGAGCATGGTCCGGTGACGCTCCATCAGCCGATCGATATCCGCGCGGGTCGCCGCCGACGGCGCGACGAATGTCAGCATCTCGACCAGATCGCGATGCGCGGTGTTGCATTGCGCCAGTTCCCAATCTAGCGCGACAACGCCGGGCCGGAATCCAACATTGCGGTTGTTGAAATCGTCATGCGCCAGGGTGCCGGGCAACAGGTCCTTGGCGCGATGCCATACATCCATCGTATCGATCAGCCGGTGCCGCCGGCTTCTAACCTCTTCCGTGATGACGGCTGGAAATCGCGCATGGGCGTCATCCAGTAGCCCGCGCCATAACGACTCGTCGGCCAGCATGTCTTCAGTCGTAGGGCGCGGCCCGGCCCATGCCAGGGAAGCATTACCCGCGCCCCAGAATTCAACCTGCCATGCCGCCGCCGCCGCGAACGCGGCGCCGATCGCCTCGATCGGCCAGTCGGCCTGCACGCCGGCTGCATCCAGGCGCGAGACGTCCGTGAGCCGTTCCATGAACAAAGCCCGTTCGCCGGTCGCGGGGTCACTCGCAGCGCCGTAATAGCGCGGCAAGACCCAGGACAGGGCAGAGCTGCCTGTTGCAGCTAATTCGTAGATGTGAAATTCGCGATCCGCGGTGCGGTCGGTCTCCGCGGAGGTGCGATACTCCCAGTAAGGCCGGTCAAGCCGGATCGATTTGTTTTCGACGATCCAGGGAATGAGATTGCGCGCCAAACCGAGGCGCGGGTTGACCTTCACGATCAGATTCAAGGCTTCACGGGTTTTGCCTGCGGACCGTTCGAACTGCGCCGTCGCCGGCACGATTCCAAACCAGTCGTCCGGGCTGGCCGGACCATATTTGATCTCGATCCAGGGCTCGCGCCTTGTATCGACCGACGGCCGCTCGCCGTCCAGGCTGACCAGGCGGAGACCCGATTCCTGCAGCGAGTTGCGCAAGGCGGCTTCGAGCTGTTGGGCGATAATCTGTCGGCGCATCTTTGAATGCGGCCCCCCCTGTCCTGGATTCGTCAGTCGGAAGCGATCATCATCAAATGCCTGTCAATTACCTCTAAATAGCCAACAGATCCCCACTGTAATCCCGTTGTGGCCAACAAATTGTCAAACGGAATGGTTCGCATCGAAGCACGGTTCATGTGAATCGGATGAAGTGGAGAAGCATAGATGTTCAATCGCCGGACCATCGTGAAACTCGTCGTTTGCACGAGCGTGCTAGTGACCGCCGGATTCGCGCTGGCCAAAAATCCCCATCACAATAACGGTCATAACCTTCTTGGACCCAAGCTCCATAAAAATGGAAAGCACGAAGTCGGAAAAATAGGCGGCAACGCGGTCGTCGCAGAAGTGAACAACGACAAGGTGGTTGGAATGAGCGCAGGCAGCCTGCCGGCGCGAAAAGTCAAGTCGAACAAAAAGCTGGCGAGTGGAGACACCGGTATCGTGAAAATTGCAGCAAATGCTCCAATTCAACTCGCACAGGCGGATTTTTATTATGGATACTGCTTTGACGACGGCATCGACGAGTACTGCTATTGGTATCCGGCCTATGACGTCATCGTAACGGACCCATGGGCTCCATACTAAATCCCAGCGCTCGACCCAAACATTTCTGCGGGCGATGACGACTGAACGCACGGAAACAGCCCCTCACCCCGACCCTCTAAGAGCGAGCTTCGCTCGTCTCGACCCCGCGAAGTGCGGGGAGAGGGAGGAGAGCTACCCCTCGCCCTCATCGCTCGCGAGCAGCCCCTTCACCGCCCGCGCCCAGCCCTTGAGCTTCCGCTCGCGCGTGGCCGCGCTCATGTTTGGCTTGAAGCGATGCTCCAGCCGCCAGTTGTCGGCGAATTTTTCGGGCTCCGGATAGACGCCGGCGGCGAGGCCGGCGAGATAGGCGGCGCCCAGCGCGGTGGTTTCCTGGATCATGGGGCGATCGACCGGGGCGTCCAGGAGATCGGCGAGGCGCTGCATGGTCCAGTCGGAAGCGGTCATGCCGCCGTCGACGCGCAGCACGTTTGCGGCCTTGGCTTCCGGCCAGTCGGCGCGCATCGCGGCGCGCAAATCGAATGTCTGGTAGCAGACGCTTTCGAGCGCCGCGTGGGCGAGCTCGGCGGGGCCGGTGTTGCGGGTCAGCCCGAACAGCGCGCCGCGCACGCGCGGATTCCAGTACGGCGCGCCCAGGCCGACAAAGGCCGGCACCAGATAGACCGATTGCGTGGAGTCGGACTGGTCGGCGAGCGCCCCGGTCTCGGAAGCCTGCTTGATGATTCCAAGCCCGTCGCGCAGCCACTGTACCGAGGAGCCTGCGACGAAGATCGAGCCTTCGAGGGCATAGGTGCGCTGGCCCTTGAGCTGATAGGCGATCGTGGTCAAGAGCCTGTTCTTCGAGGCAACCGGCGTCGTGCCGGTGTTGAGCAAAGCAAAGCAGCCGGTGCCGTAGGTCGACTTGATCATGCCGGGCGCAAAACACGCCTGCCCGATGGTGGCGGCCTGCTGATCGCCGGCGATGCCGGAGATCGGGATCGCGCCGCCGAACAGTTCGGGTACGCTGTCGCCGAATTTGGTCGAGGAATCCTTCACCTCCGGCAGCATCGAGCCCGGCACGCGCAGGATTTTCAGGAGATCGTCGTCCCATTGCCCGGTATGGATGTTGAACAGCAGCGTGCGCGAGGCATTGGTGGCGTCGGTGGCGTGCACCTTGCCGCCGGTCAGCCGCCACAAGAGATAGCAATCGACGGTGCCGAACATCAGTTCGCCGCGCCCGGCGCGCTCGCGCGCGCCGGGCACGGAATCCAGAATCCAGGCGACCTTGGTGCCGGAAAAATAGGGATCGATGATCAGACCGGTTTTTTCCGTGATCGCGCTCTCGTGGCCTTCGGCCTTTAATCTGGCGCAGATATCGGCAGTGCGGCGGTCCTGCCAGACGATGGCGCGGTGCACCGCCTGGCCGGTGGCGCGGTCCCACACCACGGCGGTCTCGCGCTGGTTGGTGATGCCGATCGCGGCGATGTCTTTTGCGCCGACGCCCGCCTTCTTCAGCGCCTCGCGGCAGGTGGCGATCGTCGAGATCCAGATGTCCTCGGGCTCGTGCTCGACCCAGCCCGAGGCCGGAAAGTGCTGCGGGAATTCTTGTTGCGCTGATGCGGCGATGGAAATGTCGGAGCGAAACACGATGGCGCGCGAGGATGTGGTGCCCTGATCGATGGCCAGCACATGGGACATGATGTTTTTCCTGGCGTTGCTTCCCGGGATGTTTTTGCGGTGTTGCGGCAAGGCAAGCGGATTGGGGAGCGAAGGTCAATATGATGACGTGTTGCTCCCCTCCCCCCGCGCAGCGGTGGGGAGGGGTCGGGGGTGGGGGGTCTGTCAGCGGGCGCAGCTAGCAGCGAGTGTGCCGAGCCGCCCCCCACCCCCGACCCCTCCCCACCACGCGCGATGCGCGTGGGAGGAGGGGAGAAGAATTCACACCGACGCGGTGGTGACGCCGCCGTCGACGACGATGGTCTGGCCGGTCATGAAGCTTGCGGCGTCGGAGGAGAGATAGGCGACCGCGCCGGCGATCTCGTCGGGCTCGCCGATCCGCCGCAGCGGCGTGGTGGCGCAGCGGCGCTTCAGGCGCTCCTCGTCTTCCCACAATGCGCGGGCGAAATCGGTTTTGACGAGGCCCGGCGCGACGCAGTTGACGCGCACGCCCTTCGGCCCCCATTCGCCGGCGAGGCTGCGGCACAGCGCGAAATCCGCGGCTTTCGAAATTCCGTAGGCGCCGATCACGGTCGAGCCGCGCAGGCCGCCGATCGAGGAGATGATCACCACCGAACCATTGCCGCGCTCGGCCATTGGCGGGATCGCCAGCGCGCACAGCCAGATGTTGCTCTTGACGTTACTGCCCATGATCTTGTCGAAGGCTTCGTCGGTGATGTCGAGCAGCGGGCCATAATAGGGATTGACCGCCGCATTGCAGACCAGGATGTCGATCCTGCCGTAGTGTCTGGTCGCGCCCGAGGTCAGCGCCTCGACTTCCTCACGGCGCGAGATGTTGCAGGGGATGACGTGGGCGTCTCCGCCGGCCTTACGGATACCGGCGGCGACTTCCTCGCAGGCGTCCGCCTTGCGGCTGGAAATCACCACCCTGGCGCCGAGCTTTGCCAGCAGTTCAGCCGAGGCGCGCCCGATGCCGCGGCTCGAGCCGGTGATGACGGCGACTTTTCCGGTGAGATCGAACGGGGTGGTTTTCATTGTTGATTCCTCGCTGAATTACCTGATGCCGTCATTGCGAGGAGCGCAGCGACGAAGCAATCCATTGTTCGTTTCCGGGCCATGGATTGCTTCGCTTCGCTCGCAATGACGGAGACGGAGAGTGTTGGCGCTCTGCTTCCCTCGTCATTCCGGGATGCGCCTCTTGGCGCAGGCCCGGAATCCATACGCCCGATGGTGGTTATGGATTCCGGGCTCGCTCGCTTACGCTCGCGCCCCGGAATGACGGCTGGAGCTAAACCAGCCCGCCCGAGTCGGTGACGCGACGCAAGTGGTAGTCGGTGTCGCCAAAGGTGTTCTCGATCATGGTCAGCCGCTTGAAGTAGTGGCCGATCCTGGCTTCCTGGGTCATGCCGATGCCGCCATGGAGCTGGATCGATTGCTGGCCGATGAACTTTCCGGATTTGCCGATCTGGACTTTCGCCGCCGCCACCGCGGTGGCGCGCTCCCTGGCGTCATCGAAGTCGGAAGCCATGGTTGCGAACATCGACATGCTGCGGGCCTGCTCCAGGGCCACGAACATGTCGGCGGCGCGGTGCTGCAGGGTCTGGAAGGTGCCGATCGGCACGCCGAACTGGGTGCGGGTCTTGAGGTATTCGACCGTGGTTTTCAGCGATTCATCCATGATGCCTACGGCTTCGGCGCAGATCGCGATGCGGGCGTCGTCGACCACGCGCTCGATCAGCGGCAACGCGTTGTCGGGATCGCCGATCGCGGCGTCGGCGCCGACCTCGACGCCGGTGAAGGAGATATCGGCGGCATGCAGGCCGTCCTGGGTCGGATAGCCTTTTTTCGCGACGCCGCTGGCGTTGCCGGGCACCAGAAACACGCCGATGCCGCTGGTATCGCGCTGGCCGCCTTTGGTGCGCGCGGTCACGATCAGCGTGTCGGCGCTCTCGCCGTTGAGCACGACGAATTTCTCGCCGTCGATCACGTAACCCGATCCCTTTTTCTTGGCCGAGGTCGAGACGTCGTTGAGATCGTAGCGCGAATTCTTCTCGAGCTGCGCGAACGCAAGGGTCTTGCTGCCGTCAATGATGGAAGGAATGTGCGCCGCCTTCTGCTCGGCCGAGCCGCCGCGGCGCAGCAGGCCGCCGCCGAGCACGACCGTTGCCAGATAAGGCTCCAGCACCAGCGCCTTGCCCAGCGCCTCCATCACGATCATGGTTTCGACCGCGCCGGCGCCGAAGCCGCCGTCGTCTTCCGAGAACGGCAGGCCGAGCAGGCCCTGTTCGGCGAGCTTGTTCCAGGCGCTTCTGCTCCAGCCGCCCTTCTCCGCCATGTATTTCTTGCGCTGCTCGAATTCGTAGGATGAGCCCAACAAGCCGTCGACGCTTTCCTTGAGAAGCCGCTGCTCCTCGGACAAATCAAAATCCATGTTTCTTACTCTCTCAAATCACGCCTGAAGCATTGTCCATCGAACCTGTAGGATGGGTTGAGCGCTTGCGAAACCCATCGCACCGTTTCGGTGTTGTTGATGATGGGTATCGCTTCGCTCAACCCATCCCACGAACTCTTGTCTTAACCTCTCCCCGTCCTTTACGGGGAGAGGTCGGCGCGTAGCGCCCGGTGAGGGGCAGGGCGGTGAGCTCAACGCAACCACGGTATTTACGGATCGAAGAGCCCCTCACCCCAACCCTCTAAGAGCGAGCTTCGCTCGTCTCGACCCCGCGAAGGGCGGGCAGAGGGAGAAGACACTAAAGCCCCAGCACGGCCTTGGTGATGATGTTGCGCTGGATCTCGTTGGAGCCGCCGTAGATCGAGACCTTGCGGTTGTTGAAATAGCTCGGCGCGATCTGCGCGGTCCAGTCCATCGCCTCGTTGGAGCCGTCGTCGCCGTGCACGTCATAGGGCGCGGCGAACGGGCCGATCACCTCCATCAGCAGCTCGGTGGTGGCCTGCTGGATCTCCGAACCCTTGACCTTGAGCACCGAAGACGCCGGGTTGGGCTTGCCCTTGCCGTGCTTGCCCTCGTCGGCGACGACGCGAAGCTGGGTCAGTTCGAGCGCCTTCAGCTCGATCTCGACCTCGGCGAGCTTTTCGCGGAATTTCTGATCCTCGATCACCGGCTTGCCGCCGGACTCGACCTTCGAGGCCAATTCCTTGATGCGGCGGATCCGCTCCTTGGAGACGCCGACGCGGGCAATCCCGGTGCGTTCGTTGCCGAGCAGGAATTTGGCATAGTCCCAGCCCTTGTTCTCCTCACCGACAAGATTTTCCACCGGCACCTCGACGTCGTCGAAGAACACCTCGTTGACCTCGTGGCCGCCGTCGATGGTCTGGATCGGCCGCACCGTGATGCCCTTGGACTTCATGTCGATCAGGATGAAGGAGATGCCCGACTGCTTCTTTGCCGCAGGGTCGGTGCGGCACAGGTTGAAGATCATGTCGGCGTGCTGGGCGAGCGTGGTCCAGGTCTTCTGGCCGTTGACGATATATTTGTCGCCCTTGCGCTCGGCTTTTGTCTTCAGCGAGGCGAGGTCGGAGCCGGAGCCGGGCTCGGAAAAGCCCTGGCACCACCAGTCGTCGACATTGGCGATGCGCGGCAGATAGTACTTCTTCTGCTGCTCATTGCCGAAGGTGTAGATCACGGGGCCGACCATGCTGACGCCGAAGGCGAGCGGCGCCGGCGCCGGATGCATCTGCAATTCCTCGTTGAAGATATAATGCTGCACCGAGCTCCAGCCGGTGCCGCCGTATTCCTTCGGCCAGTGCGTCACGCCCCAGCCCTTCTTGTTGAGGATGCGCCACCAATCGACCATCTCCTGTTTTGAAAGATGACGGCCCTCCTGCAGTTTCTGCCGCGTCGCGGACGGCACATTGTCCCTGAAGAAGGCCCGCACCTCGTCACGGAACGCCATTTCTTCCCTGGTAAAGCTGAGATCCATCGGATCCTCCTGTGAGCGAGTGAATTAACGCGATCTTTCTCTTCTAGTCGTCCCCGCGAACGCGGGGACCCATAACCATCGGCCTTCATGAGTGGCAAAGCCGTCCAACCTAGTGCCTCAAGCGCGTCCGCGGCGTGATGGGTCCCGGCTCGCGCTTCGCTTGGCCGGGACGACGAAAGGATTACTAACGACCTCCTGATGCGACTTGTTGCTGTTTCGCTTGCGCGGGCTGCAGCTTGCGCAATTCGTGTCGGGAAAGCTTGCCGACCGTGGTGCGCGGCAGTTCATCGACGAAATCGAGCGCCGCGGGAATTTCGTGTTTGCCGAGCTTGCCCGCCAAAAATGCCTTCAACTCGTCCAGCGTGAACGGATTGGCCCCAGTGCGCAATTTGACAAAGGCCTTCGCCGCCTCGCCGCGGTAATCGTCTGATATCCCGATCACGATTACTTCGTGCACCGCAGGATGCTCGTAGATCGCCTGCTCGATCATCTGCGGGTAGACGTTGAAGCCGCCGGAAATGATCATGTCCTTCTTGCGATCGACCAGAAAGAAATAGCCTTCGTCGTCGACATAGCCGATGTCGCCGGTGAGGAAGCGGTCGCCGACAAAGGCTTCCGCGGTCTCCTTCGGCTTGTTCCAGTAACCCTTGGTGACGTTCGGGCCGCGAATGCGGATCTCGCCGACCTCGCCGGTCGGCAAAACCTTTGTGGGATCGTCAAGCGACACCACATCCATCTCGATGCCGGGCAAGGCCACTCCGACCGAGCCGGGCTTGTCCGGTCCCGCTTCGGGATGCGCGGTACCGGCCGGGCAGGTTTCGGTCATGCCCCAGCCGCTACGGAGCTTCATGCCGACCTTGCGCTCAAAGACCCTCGCGACTTCCATCGGCAGCGGCGCACCGCCCGAGCCGGCGCTTCGTAGCGACGAGAAATCGCGCTTGTCGAGATCGGGCAAGGCCGCGATCGCGATCCACATGGTCGGCACGCCCGGGAAATAAGTCGCGCGCTTGACCTCGATGTCGCGCATCACACTTTCGACATCGAAGCGCTGGTGCAGCGAGATCAGGTGGCCACGGCGGATGCAGGACAGCATCACGACCGTCAGCGCATAGATGTGGAACAACGGCAGCACGCAGATCACGCGCTCGACCGGGTCGCCCCGCTCGGCGCGAGCGGCCTTGCCCCAGACGTCATAAATCGAGACTGCGGCGGTGAGATTGCCGTGGGTCAGCATCGCGCCTTTCGGCAGGCCGGTGGTGCCGCCGGTATATTGCAGCAGCGCAATATCCTCGACGTCGATGGCCGGCCATTGCGCCGGTCTGGTCGCGCCATCGATGAACTGCCTGTGGGTGATGATGGCGGGATTGTCCGGCAGCGGCGTTTGCGGGGTGCCGATCTTGCCCCAATGATCGTCCTCGCAGACGATCAGGCGATCGAGCAGGCCCTTGTCCAGGAATTTCAGGGCCGTCGGCAACAGCGCCGCGAGGTTGCTGGTGACGAGCACCCGCGCGCCGGAATCGGAAAGTTTGTGCGACAGCGCGATCTCGCCGTCGAGCGGCGAGAGGTGCACGATGCGGCTGCCTGCCTTCAACGCGCCGAAGAAATTGATGGGATGATCGGGCGTGTTGCCCAGGAACACCGCAACGGAGGTGTCCTTGCCATAGCCCGCGCGCAAATAGGCGGACGCCGCGACTTCGACGAGGGATTCCAGCTCGGCATAGCTGATGGGGCGATCGCGGAATTCGATCGCCGGCCGCGCGCCGTATTGCGTGGCGGCGTTCGACAACAGGTCCGGCAGCGTTCCCTGCGCGATCGGGTCGTCCCAGTGGACGCCTTCCGGATAGAATTTTTCGCCGGGATAGGTCATCGGCGCGTTGCTCGTTTCTGCCGTGAGGCGAGCAGAACTGCACAGGCTCCCCTCCCCCTTGTGGGGAGGGGTTGGGGGTGGGGGTCCACACGGGCGGTGCCGATGCCGCCACCCCCCTCCCTGACCCTCCCCCGCAAGGGGGGAGGGAACGGAGACACCGAACGCATGCAGCTCATCGCCATCAAGCCGCTTTCGCTCGCTCGGCCAGCGACGCAAAGGTCTTGCCTTCGGCGGCGAGGCGCTTGAGCAATGGCGCCGGTTCGAGCGAGGGGTCGTTGGTCTCCTTGGCATAGTACGACAGCCGGTCGGCGATGTGCTTGAGGCCGACCTGGTCGGCATAATACATCGGGCCGCCGCGGTAGACCGGCCAGCCATAGCCGTAGATCCAGATCACATCGATGTCGCTCGGCCGCGCCGCGATGCCCTCCTCGAGAATCCGCGCGCCCTCGTTGATCATCGGATACATCATGCGCTCGAGAATCTCCTCGTCGCTGACCGCGCGGCGCTTGCGCCCGAGCCGCTGCAACGTCTCGTCGATCAGTTTTTCGACTTCCGGATCGGGCAGCGGCGCGCGCGAGCCGCCTTCATACTTGTAGTAGCCCTTGCCGGTCTTCTGGCCGAAGCGGCCAGCCTCGCACAGCGCATCGGCGATCTCCGACTTGATGCCGCGATCCTTGCGCGAGCGCCAGCCGATATCGAGGCCGGCGAGATCGCCCATCGCGAACGGCCCCATCGGCATGCCGAACTTGGTCACGACCGCGTCGACCTGCTGCGGCAGCGCGCCTTCGAACAGCAGCTTTTCCGCCTGCTTGCCGCGCTGCGCCAGCATGCGATTGCCGACAAAGCCGTCGCAAACCCCGACTACCGCCGGCACTTTTGCAATTCTGCGCGCCACCGCAACCGCGGTAGTGAGCGCATCCGGCGCGGTCCTGGCCGCGCGCACGATCTCGCAAAGTTTCATCACGTTCGCCGGTGAGAAGAAGTGCATGCCGAGCACGTCCTGCGGGCGTTTGGTCTCCTTGGCGATCTCATCGATGTTGAGGTAGGAGGTGTTGCTGGCGAGGACCGCGCCCGGTTTGGCAAACTTGTCGAGCTGGCCGAACACCTCTTTCTTGATCGCCATGGTCTCGAACACGGCTTCGATGACGAGGTCCGCGTCCTTGACGTTCTCGAGGCCGACCACGCCGTTGATCAGGCCCATGCGCTTGGCCGGCGCGTCGGCTGGAATGCCACCGCGCGCCGCGGTCGCCTCGTAATTCTTCTGCATCACGCCCATGCCGCGCTTGAGCTGCTCTTCGCCGGTCTCGATCAGCGTCACCGGGATACCAGCATTGGCGAACGACATCGCAATGCCGCCGCCCATGGTGCCGGCGCCGATGATGGCGACGCGCTCGACATTGCGCGGTCTTGTCCCTTCAGGAACGCCGGCGATCTTGGCCGCCTCGCGCTCGGCGAAGAACGCATAACGTTGCGCCTTCGACTGGTCGCTGGATACCAGCTTGAGAAAACCCTCGCGCTCCTTTTTCAGTCCCTCGTCGAACGGAAGATCGATGGCGGCGCCGACCGCATCGGCCGCGGCAAACGGCGCTTCCAGCCCGCGGGCCTTCTTGGTCAGGGCCTGAACCGCATTGGTGAAGATCGAACGGTCGGCTTTTGCCGCCGCCAGCTTGCTGTCGTCGTCGCGCAGCTTGCGCAGGGGACGTTTCTCCGCCAGCACCTTGCGGGCAAACGACTCAGCCCCTGAGGCCGGGCCATCGACGATTTCCTCGATCAGGCCGTTCTTCAACGCCTCGCTCGCACTGATCGGATCGCCGCTGACGATCATCTTGACCGCGAGTTCGGGACCGACCGCGCGCGGCAGGCGCTGGGTGCCGCCGGCGCCCGGCAGCAGGCCGAGTTTCACCTCGGGCAGTCCAAGCCGTGCGTCCCTGGTCGCGACGCGGAAATGGCAGGCGAGCGCGACCTCGAGACCGCCGCCGAGCGCGGTGCCGTGAATGGCGGCAACGATCGGTTTCGGCGAGTTCTCCATCTCGGTCAGCACTTCGTGCAGGCCGGGAGGTTTTGGCGGCTTGCCGAATTCGGTGATGTCGGCGCCGGCAATGAAGGTGCGGCCGGCACAGGTCAGCACGATTGCCTTCACTTCCGGATCGGCGATGGCGCTCTTGACGCACTCAAGGATGCCGCCCCGGACCGCAGCGCTGAGCGCATTCACCGGAGGATTGTTGACCGTGACGACGGCGACCACGTCTTGACGCTCGAGCTTGACCACTTCGTTCACGCTACTCTCCCTGGCTATCTCGTTTTTGATGAATTTCGCACTGCGGAATTTAATTCCACATCTTGACACGGAGGGTTATTTTGAAGCACGTCCCTTGTCAACGAGGTCGTCACAGCGGCAGGCAATGAAACGTCCAGGCAAGAAGGTGGCGAGCGATCGCAGCTTCGTCGTCGCGCTTTCCCGCGGCCTCGATGTGTTGCGCGCATTCCATCCCAACGACGGGCTTCTTGGCAATCAAGAGATCGCGGCCCGTACGAACTTGCCAAAGCCTACCGTTTCGCGGCTGACCTACACCTTGACCAAGCTCGGCTACCTTACACCCGTTCCGCGGTTCGAGAAATATCAGTTGGCGCCTTCGGCCATGGCGCTCGGGTATGCCGCCCTTGCGAATCTCGGGGTCCGGCATTTGTCCGAAGCTTACCGCGAGGAAGTCATGCGCGAGACCGGCGGCGCTGTCGCGGTCGGCGGCCGCGACCGTCTCAGCATGATTTACTTCGGCCAGAGCCGCAACGGTCTCACGCTAGGCGTTCAACTGGACGTCGGTTCGCGAATTCCGATTGCGACCACCGCGATGGGCCGCGCCTATATCTGGGCACTGCCGGGCGAGGAGCGTGCGTCACTATTGCGCGAACTCCGCGAGCACTATGGCAGCCGCTGGCCAAAGGTACGCGATGGCATCGAGCGGGCCGGCGATACGGTGGCGAAACTGGGTTTTGCGATCTCGGCCGGCGAGTGGCAGAACGACGTGCACGCGGTCGGCGTCGGCCTAAAGCTCAATGACGGAACCGGTCCTTACGCCTTTAATTGCGGTGCCCCCGCATTCCGTTTCACGGAAGACCGGCTGCGCAACGATATTGGACCTCGCCTCGTGGCGATGGTAAGGAACATCGAGGCAGCCTTGGGCGGGACGCCCCAATCAAAAAAAGACGACAACAAAAAGTTGAAAGCGGGAGGGAAAGTTGCACGCTTGGCCGAGGGGATCAGGTAGCCTTCATCGTCGTCGCCGGCGAACCCATTCGCCGGGTCATTTTCGCCCAACGAGTCATTTGGGCGGGACGAGATGACGCAGGCACAACGCGCCCGGGGCCAGGATCCCCTGCTTGCGGTTCACGACGTCAGCGTCGTGTTCGGCGGCATCATCGCGCTGAATGGCGTTTCCTTCGACATGCATCAGGGCCAGATCCTTGGCCTGATCGGGCCGAACGGCGCACCTTTCAGAACGTCGCGCTGTTTCCCAATCTGTCGGTGCTCGACAACGTTCGGGTCGGCACCCATTCCCGCACCAACAGCGACATTATCAGCGACTCGCTGAGACTGGCCTGGGTCCGCCGCGGCGAGGCCGAACTCAACGAGCGCGTCCACGAAATCGTCAGCTACCTCGACCTCGACGACGTCGCCCATGTCACGGTTTCCGGCCTGCCGTTCGGCACCCAGAAGCGCGTGGAATTGGCGCGGGCGCTGGCTGCCGAACCGAAGATCCTGCTGCTCGACGAACCCGCCGGCGGCCTCAACCACGAAGAGGTCCATGTGCTCGGCGACCTGATCCGTCGGATTCGCGACGAGCGCCGCGTCACGATCCTGCTGGTCGAACATCACATGGGCCTGGTGATGTCGATTGCCGACCATGTGGTGGCCTTGAATTTCGGCCGCAAGCTCGCCGAGGGAACGCCGACCGCGGTGCAGTCCGACCCCGATGTCATCAAGGCCTATCTCGGGAGCAAGGACCAATGACCGCGATGCTCAACGTCAAGGATCTCAGGGCCTATTACGGCCAGGTCCAGGCGCTTCACGGTCTTGAGTTTGCCCTCAATCAGGGAAGCGTGACCACGCTGCTAGGGGCCAACGGCGCCGGCAAGACCACGACGCTGCGCGCAATCTGCAACATGGTGCGCTCGACCGGCGCGATCGAATTCGACGGCGCGCCGCTTGCCGGCCGCTCCACCGAAAACATCGTCCGTCTCGGCATCGCTCACGTGCCGCAAGGCCGCGGCACCTTCACGACCATGACCGTGGAGGAAAATCTTCAGCTCGGCGCCATCACGCGAAAAGACAAGGCCGGCGTGGTTTCCGACATCGAGCGCATGTACAACCACTTTCCGGTGCTGAAGCAGCGGCACACCCAGCAGGCGGGCACGCTATCGGGCGGCGAACAGCAGATGCTGGCGGTCGCCCGCGCGTTGATGCTGCGCCCGAGGCTGATGCTGCTCGACGAGCCGTCGTTCGGCCTGGCGCCGCTGATCGTGCGCGACCTGTTCAAGATCCTCGGCAGGATCAATCGCGAGGACAAGGTCACGATTCTGGTGGTGGAGCAGAACGCGCAGCTGGCGCTGGAACTCGCCGACAAGGCCTATGTGATCGAAACCGGACGTATCGTGATGTCGGGAAGCGCCAACGAGATCGCCAACAACGAAGACGTCCGTAAATCCTACCTGGGTTATTGAGGAGCGCGGCCATGGAGCTTTTTACCAATCAAGTCCTGGCCGGCATTGCCACCGGCGCGATCTATGCCTGCATGGCGCTTGCGGTGGTCATGATCTACCAGGCGATCGATCATCTCAATTTCGCGCAAGGCGAGATGGCGATGTTTTCGACCTTCATGTCCTGGCAGCTGATGCAATGGGGCGTGCCATACTGGGCCGCCTTTGTGATGACGCTGGCATTGTCGTTCGCCGGCGGCATCCTTATCGAGCGGTTGCTGTTCAAGCCGCTGGCGAAAGCGCCCATTTTGACCAATGTCGCCGGTTTCATCGCGTTGTACGCCATCATCAACAGCGTTGCCGGCCTGATCTGGGACTTCACCATCAAGCAATACCCGACGCCGTTCGGATCGTCGCCATTTCTCGGCAGCCAATTGATCTCAACCCATCAGGCCGGCATGATCGGCGTAACCATCCTGCTGTTGATCGCGCTGTTTTTCTTCTTTCGTTACACGCGGATGGGCCTGGCGATGCGCGCGGCAGCTTCACTGCCGGAATCGGCGCGGCTGGTCGGCATCAACACCTCATGGATGATCGCGCTTGGCTGGGGGATGGCGGCGTCGATCGGCGCCATTGCCGGCATGATGATCGCGCCGGTGGTGTTCCTGGAGCCGAACATGATGTTAGGCGTGCTGATCTACGGATTTGCCGCCGCCGTGCTCGGCGGACTAACCAGTCCGTTCGGCGCGGTGGTCGGCGGCTTCCTGGTCGGCGTGTTCGAAAATCTCGTCGGGACCTATATCCCGGGGGTCGGCAATGAACTGAAACTGCCGATCGCGCTGGCGCTGATTGTCACGGTATTGGTCGTCAAACCCGCCGGCCTGTTTGGCCGGCCGATTGTGAAGCGAGTTTGATCATGAGCAGCGCAATTCAGGAAGTCGTCACCGAAGCACCGGCGGTAGAGGCCGTTCCCAAGAGGGCCATGACGCTCGGTTACGGCACCTCGCTGGTGATGCTGGCATTGCTGATCGCGGCACCGCTGTTCGTGAAGAACTTCATCATTTTCCAGCTCACGATGTTGCTGATCTACGGGCTTGCGGTTCTGGCGCTGAACATCCTGACCGGCGGCAGCGGCCAGTTTTCGCTGGGCCAGAGCGCGTTTTACGCGGTCGGCGCCTATACCTCGGCGATCCTGATGGAACATGCCGGCGTGAATTACGCCCTGACGCTGCCCATTGCCGGCATCGTCTGCTTCGGTTTTGGATTCCTGTTCGGCCAGCCGGCGCTGCGCTTGAGCGGGGTCTATCTGGCGCTGGCAACCTTTGCATTGGCAACCGCGATGCCGCAGCTGCTGAAGCTCGGATATTTCGAGCACTGGACCGGCGGCGTGCAGGGCCTGGTGGTGACCAAACCCGATGCACCGTTCGGCCTGCCGATGTCGCAGGACATGTGGCTGTACTATTTCACGCTCGTTGTCACGATCGCGATCTATATCTTTTCCGTCAATCTGCTGAAGTCGCGCTCCGGGCGCGCCTTCATGGCGATCCGCGACAACGAAATCGCGGCGTCCGCTATGGGCATCGACGTCGCGCTGTACAAGACGCTGGCGTTCGGCGTCAGCGCCGGCATCACCGGCGTGGCCGGCGGCCTGGGGGCGATCGCCGTGCAGTTCGTCGCGCCGGACGGCTACACCATCACGCTGGCGATCAACCTGTTTCTCGGCATGGTGGTCGGCGGCGTCGGATGGTTGCCCGGCTCGATCGTCGGTTCGGCCTTCATCATCTTCGTGCCGAACATCGCGGAGGGAATTTCAAAGGGCCTCTCCGGCGCCGTGTTCGGCGTGCTTCTGTTCCTCGTTATCTTCCTGGTGCCGCACGGCGCAAGGCAGGTCGCCATCGTTGCTCAGCAACTGATCGGCAAACTCAAGAAAAACTAAGGAGAGACTATGCTTACTAAACAAGAACTACGTATCGCCGTATTCTCAACGGCGGTCATCGCTTTCGCTGCCATGAGCGGCAGCGCACTCGCCCAGAAGAAATACGACACCGGTGCGACCGATAGCGAAATCAAGATCGGCAACATCATGCCCTATAGCGGGCCTGCCTCCGCCTACGGCGTGATCGGCAAGACCGAAGAGGCCTATTTCAAGAAAATCAATGCCGAAGGCGGCATCAACGGGCGCAAGATCAATTTCATCAGCTATGACGACGGCTACAGCCCGCCGAAGGCCGTCGAGCAGGCGCGCAAGCTCGTGGAAAGCGACGAGGTATTGCTGGTCTTCAATTCCCTTGGCACGCCGTCGAATTCGGCGATCCAGAAGTATCTGAACGCCAAGAAGGTTCCGCAGCTGTTCGTCGCCACCGGCGCCACCAAATGGAACGATCCCAAGAATTTTCCATGGACCATGGGCTGGCAGC
>WNGO01002851.1_pt1 | contig 16932 bp, 15 predicted proteins | sample 5400511 | NCBI WGS metagenome assembly WNGO01 (sample SAMN13153380, study PRJNA577476) | soil metagenome | isolation source: 20 cm soil or saprolite under Garry oak tree replicate 2 | place: USA:California | collected 2016-06-15 | reverse complement strand
CGCTACACCCGGGGCAAACGAACTTCTGCACCACATCACGGCTGAACTCGATGACCACGTCCGATCCCAATTCCTGGTGTGCGCGCTCCCGCAGCGCCGCCAGCGTCAGCTCACCTGAACTCTCTGCCAGGTGCACAATTTGCGGAAGAGTATAGTGGCTCATGCAGTCCGGGTTCTGCGTGTACTCGACCACGTAAGAAGTGTGGTTCATCCCCTCGAAGACGTAGCCCTTACTCGCCAGAGTCGGCAACCCGTGAATCAGCTTGACCGCTTCTTGCACCTGCACTCCCGCAATAATTGAAGAGATCGTTGGAGTGGTTGGGATTTTTCCTTCCACCTTCGGCTCTAGGATCAACAGATTGCACGCTTGCCTCGCGGTTATCTAGGCCCGCGACAATTACGTCGCTCCACTCGAACAGACCCAAACCGCATCCGTGTAACACGTTTGCGATGATAGGATGCACCGTCGCATCGGGCGACAGCGAACAGTATGCGCTGGCGGCGGCATCTGCCTTGAATTTGCCTACATCATCGGATCGGTAGAGAACAGCGCGTGAAAGATTCGATTCCTCGATGCGGTCAAGGTCAACCACGATCACCTTCGTAAAGCCAAGCAGCGCCGCATTCTTCAGGATTTCATTGCCCAGAGCGCCCGCTCCGATCACGAGCAGCCGGCAACCGGCGATCCTTTCCTGATCCCACCAGGAAATCAGGCGGAGCCGGCTGAAGCGATCCTCGCGAACATCGCTGTCGAACACGGGTGTCATGGATATTCACGCACCAGCAGTAATCTCCGGTTGCAGCCGCAAGATGTCCCCATCCTGCACCTGCGCCTCCGACAGAGTCTGCGCGTCTTGAATTTGCCGCCCTGAATTCTTGTGATGAAATTTGTAGCTCAGCGGGGCGCCGTCCGGACCATTCGTTGGCAGCCTCAACTTCTGCACCAGCACCGCGACGATCTTGTTGCACGGAGCGTCATCCGGCAGCTCCACGGGCACGCGCTTATTCTCGGTCGAGTCGTAAACGGTAACGTTTATGTTAGCCATTCCTTTTGAGCCCCATCCTGCATTAGGTTCACTGCTGCCCTCTGGCCGGCATCGCCCTCTCGAGCGCCTCGTCGTGCGTAACGTAGTCGGCCAGGCGTCTACGGCCAAAACTCACAAACTCCCACTCAGAGTCTTCCAGCAGCGCATCGGCGCGCACAGCGAAATTCAAGTTCTCAGCATTGGGATCACCCTGTTTATCGACCATCGATGTGACAATTCCCAACAGGTTCCCTCGATCATCAAATACAGGTCCACCGCTGTTGCCCGGACTTACTGGCGCTGACATCTGGATCGTGCTGCCGTGCATGCGAGAAATAATTCCAGTACTCAAAGTGAACCTGAGTCCTTCTGGATGCCCAATCACAAAAATATTCTCTCCTTCGCTCGCGGGCGTCGCTTTTGCGACCGGCTGCACAAATGTCGCATTTCCCTTCGTTCGGGGCATCCAGAGTAAGAGCAGGTCCAAACTGTGATGACGAGCCACTACGTCGGCTGCTCCCCACGTTCCCGAGGACATCGCAATCAGCCCGCGCGTCCCAGCTTTCGCAGTGTTCCAAACAGGGCCATCAAGCACATGGCGCGCGGTGACGAATAAATATCCATCAGCGTTGGCTTGGAGCAATGTCCCTGCTCCGAAACTCGCCGTAGGCAGTTCCTCATGCGTGAGCCATGATCGCTGCGACGGCGAAATCACCGCCACCAGCGGCTTGAGTTTTTCCGAAACATCCCTGGCCGACATCGGCAACGCCGCCGGCAATGTAGGGAATTCCGGCCGCTCGTCCAGTTCACTCAATCCTGCCCCTACCATCGATGGCAGCGGGGTCACGGAGAAAAACAGTACGGTCCCGGCCGAGGCCACAATCCCGCTCACGATGAGCAATGTTGCCAGTAACGAAGTCCATTCATGACGCGTTCGCGGCGGCAACCCTCGCATGGCCACGCGCAACACAATCGCGACCAGGCAAAGTAGCGGCAAGAACAGCACGAGCGGGGATAACGCCCATTTTGCCCATCGGGGAACGACCGGCGCCAGACGCGGCTCCAGTCGCGCTGGCTGGTCCACCGCGGTCTGAGTTTCCGCCACTTCAGCAGAGCTGATTACTATCTTTTCCATTTTAAGGAGACAGACACACGTCAGCGTCTACGCGGGGAAGCATGACATTCTGTTGCATCTTTCCCTAAAATGCAAGCCCAAGTATTGACCTGGATCACACCAGTTTTATGGCACGCGCCACCATGGCAGTCGGCTTAAGAAAGGGGTAAAACCTGGTTCTGGACGCCTTCTTTAGATCTTCGTTTATTGATCTTCGTTTATTGTCCAGGGCTCAGTCCTGATGGCCCTGCGATGCCCCGACAGGAGACCGCCCACGTCCATACCCCCAGGTGAGCAGCGTTGTGGTGGCCGAGCCTCATGAGTCGATAAAATTCTAAATACGACTGAACCATGCGCTTGATTGTTCGCCACGCGCGGATCGATAGCGCGAGGTCGCAGCCCGGGGTGGGGGGAGTTAAGCATCCAGCGGATTTAGGGAACATCGAGGTTCGCAATTAACAGCCACGTAGAGTCTCGGGCAGAATTTTTGATTTAGGCGGAGTGGGTGTTCCAATTGTGCTGCAAATTACGATTCGTGTCGGACCAGTTCGTCGACGCTGGGATGAGCCCAACGAGAGCAGAACCCTTATCTTATGGTCGGACAGCGGCAAACGAAGAAAATAAGACGGCAGGATCGAATCGCTGCACGGTTCACTCCTGGGTTATGACCGATTCAACTATCACCGGGTCATTAGTGACAGTAATTTGTTTCGATCGCTGGTCAGATGATAGCTAAGTTGTCAGTTATTGGACCATTCTTCAGACTACCATGCGTGCTCTACTATAGTGCTTAACCGTGATGCGCAGATTGTCACGGTAGATTTATGCCAGCTACTCGTTGTGTCTCTTAATCTATCGGCTTGTGTTATAAGGCAATGGACGCTGTTGCTAAATAGCAAGAGCCGATCAATCGGGTTTGACGCTCGGCGCAACTCCGCGGTGCGCGTCTGTCTGAACGTGATTAAGCCGCCTCGTCCTTCCGCTCAAGCCACCGCGTCAACCAGGAACTCTCGAACGTGTGATAGTCGTCGTGGTGAAACGAAGGCTCGTCATCATGTTCTGCCACTTTTCCGCCGTTGTCGTTGGAGCGCCTCACTGGGTGCATCCCAGGCCGCGACTTGCTCGAAGCCGATAGAATTGCATGCTGTGTGACGCTGCCGTCGCTCATCACCAATGCCTTGCGACTGTGGCTGACCGCCGTCAGCCTTCTGATTTCCCGCAATGTGAACCAGAAGCCTCCTCCGAGCAATAGGGCCGCAGCCACGGGAAAGATGATCACCGTCAGGTCACGTGCGCTGCTTGGCGGCCCAACCGTGGTCGGCTCGATACCGAATCCAATTTGCACGATCTTGCTTGCAGCCTTCTTCTGCTCGGTGACGGGCCTTTCCGGATCAGGAACTGTCCAATCGGGAGGGTAGAGCCGGAGATACAGGTAGGCATCCGCGACCTCGTCTTCACCCAAGTAATAAAACACAGGCATCCTGCCTCTGAAAGGTGATGGCGGCGTTCCCATCACGATCGGCGCTCCGCTTCTGATCTTTCGCTCGAATTCGGGTAGGCTTGTCCGTGCTGTGAGAGTACTGAGCGGTGGGATCGACCCGTTGAAGATCTGCTGCGGGTTGGGGTTCTCTCCTGTCGCATTGTGGCAGATGTGACAGGTAGACTTCACGATGTGCTCGCCTACTCGTACACGCGATTCTTCGACCGCTGCTTGTTCTCGCTCTGCGCCAGGGACTCCAGCCAACTGCTTCAGGTAGGCGACAATTGCACGGACCTCCGGTTCGCTCAGGTGCGGAAACGGCGGCATGTCGGTGCCCCCCTTGTGCAGCCGCTCCAGCAGCGCGGCCTTCGACTGATTGGCGAGCACTGCCGCGTCCGCCCGGCTCATGTCCATACCGAGATTTTTCATTCGTTCCAGTATGACTTGCGTGGACATAGCTCTCGTCGGATTGATGACTGAGTTGATTTCTGGAGGCGCGCCGAGGCCGAATTCGCCGTGACATCCCCAGCAATTCAGCCGATAAAGATCCGACCCGTGCAGGGTCACGGTTTGATTTGTGGCGTCTGCTGATACCGGCCTGTGCCAGCTAGGCGCTTCGTCTCCGCCGCTAGCGTGAGGAGGTCCTAAGCGACCCGTTTTGCCCATGCTGGTTTCTTCGAAGGCCCGATGGAGGTGTTTGAGCCAGCTCTCGCCCGCCACAGGTGTTGCTTCAACTGTTTTAGCGCGAGGCGATTGACCCAACGCCGAGATTGCTAATACACAAACACAAACCAATACCAAACTCTTCATCACCTGAGAATCTTTTCTGGAGCGCGCGAGTTAAGGAGGATGAATTCTAGGGATCGCTGCGCGCCACCTACCCGTTTGTGTGCACACTAACGCACCCGAGCTTTATCTTCTTGCTCTGCCGCAAAGACCATGTTTGTGAGCGGTAAATTTCTTGTAAATTCAGTTTGAAGTGCCAGGGCGATTGGTGTCATCGCCATTGCATTCATCGGCAGAGGTCTTGAGCGCTAGGCTCGCGACTGCAACAATTAAGATTCCAGCGGTAATGGCATGAACTGCGCTCAGGTCCACATTGCGATGGGACTCCCAGTGTGACAGATTCTCTAGTTCCACGGCAACGAGACCGATCGGCGGATTGTTTCTCGAGGGGCTCTGCGGACACCAACTTTCCTCGGAACAGCGAAGCAAGCAAGAAAAATCAGAATAAGGATCACATAGTTGCGCCAGACACTCTTCACCTCGCGAGTTATTCACAAGTTTCACAAGATGCCGCTGACCTTACAAGTTATTTACAATCTTCTTAGGCTTCGTGTGTTGATCTTATCTGCGGACTGTGGCATAAATGCGGTGACCCTTCCTGTTTGTTTGGGGTCGTCTCCCCCTGTTGTACCCTGCGAGATAACCGAAACCGTCTGTGTGCGGTGCGTAGTCTGCTTTCCTGAGACTACCCAATGGTTGCGAAGTTTCGTGAAACGGTTTCGCCCCCAGGTTCGTCTCTCGAATTGCTAGACACTCCCAGGGATAAGTCTTGATATCACAGCACATCGGTTGGACTGCGAAGCACACAGACTACCGGTGTTTCGCACAGAGCAGAAACACGCGATAAAAGGAGAATTCATCAGATGAAGAGAGTGACGGTATTATTGGCATTGGCATTTCCTTTCATGGTTGTGCTTTTCGCCACAGTGAATCCACCGCGCGTCATGGCTGTTCCAAGCTTCGCGCGGCAGACAGGCTTGCCTTGCAGCGGATGTCATTACACTCCGCCGGAGCTGAACCCAGCTGGGAGAAGGTTCAAACTGCTCGCATATGTAGACCGCGCGGATGAGACAAAAGTGGTAAAAGCCGATGGTGGGAAAAAGCGGGCGGCCCTTGATCTTCTTGCTTCTTTGCCTCTTTCTGCCATGTTCGAAACGTCATTTACCTCGACAAAGTCTCCGGTTCCGGGAACTCAAAACGGCAGCGTTGAACTTCCGCAAGACATCTCCCTGTTCCTGTCCGGCGCCTGGACATCCCATGTTGGCAGTTTCGTTCAAGTCACTTACGACGTACAAGATGACCATTTCGGCATCGACAATACAGACGTCAGGTACGCGAACAAGACCACGCTGGGTGGCAAGGAACTGGTGTTCGGACTGGACGCCAACAACGGTCCAACGATCGAGGACCTGTGGAACACCACGCCGACGTGGGGTTACTCGTGGGTCGCCGATGACTGGGCGCCCACTCCCACGGCTGCCCCAATCATCGCGAGTCTGGGGCAAGATGTCGCGGGTGTCGGCGGCTACGCCATGTGGAATAACCACCTGTACTTGGACGCGGCAATGTATCGCTCACAACACGTTGGAGCATCGCAACCCAATTCAGGCACTGATTTCGGATTGAACATTCGCGGTGTTGCACCCTACTGGCGGGTGGCATACCAACAGCTCACGGGAAAAACCCAATACGAGATCGGCGCTTACGGCATGCACATGCGGTCCAGTCCCGGCGCGATCACCGGTCTTGAGGATGACTTCACCGACTGGGCTGTAGACGCGCAGATCGATCGGACGCTGTTCAAGACCGACGTGCTTTCCCTGCGCGGCACCTACATTCGCGAGAATTCAAATCTGGCAGCCATGGCAGCTCTGGATGCGGCATCCCCGGGCAGTCACCATCTGAATACCATCATGGCGAATGCCGAATACCATTTCGGCAATCGCGTGTCAGGTACATTCGGCTGGTTCGACACACATGGCACAGTTGATCCGCTCCTCTATACACCGGGTGATGTGAGTGGAAGCGCCAATGGAGACCCGCGAAGCGCAGGCTATATCGCGAACTTCTCATATTGGCCTTGGCAAAACTTGGAGCTCTCCGCGCAGTACACCGGGTACACGCGATTCAACGGCACCGCGTTCAATTACGACGGCGCAGGCCGGGATGCGAAGAGCAACAACACGGTCTATCTAGTGGCGAGATTCCTTTTCTAACTAACTGTGAATATCAACGGAGAAAGCACAATGAAATTGAGAACCTGCATATTAGTATTACTGCCGGCAGCGTTGAATTTGGCGGCATGGGCGGGCGACATCGAGGGTAAGGTTGCGGGAATGAAGGGGAAGTCAGTGGTGTACGTTGATGCCATTGCGGGCAAGACATTTCCGGCCCCCAAGGATCATCCGGTCATGGATCAAAAGGGCCTGATGTTTGCGCCGCACATACTCGTAGTTCAGCAGGGTACGACCGTGGAGTTCCTAAACAGCGACACCGTGCAACATAACGCTTTTTGGACCGCGATCAATGGTGATAAGAAAGCGGGGCACAATCTCGGAACTTGGCCTAAAGGTGAAAAACGTCCTTTCACATTCGCGAAGCCCGGGGTCGCGCCCGTGTTGTGCAACGTACATCCGGAGATGGCGGGATACATAATTGTCAGCCCCACTCCTTTCTTTGCAGAGACGGACGACAGCGGCAATTACAAAATCAAAGACGTTCCCGACGGAAGTTACACAGTGACCGCGTGGCATGAGGGCGCAAAGAATCTGTCCAAGCCGGTTACGGTATCAGGTGGAGGTAAGGCAGATTTCACTCTCACAAAGTAAGTAGCCGTGGATGAAGGGAGAGAGTGCTTTGCGGTGCCCTCTCTCCTCTTTTTTTCAAGCGGACGCGATTCTCCGGATCGAGACCAGCCGCCGCCTAGCGCAGGCCCGCCCAAGGCAGGTGTGGGAGCTTCACTAGAAAGGCTCAGCCTTCTTTCGTTCCTTCGGGATCGATGAGTTCATTCGGGTCGTTCCCTACACGCCTCCCGCGCCAATGCCCTCCTAATCCTTGCAGACCCGGCGTCAGCAGAAATTCAATCGGAAATTTGTGGGAGTTTGTCGGTTCATGATTCGCCGCCAAAGTGCAACGGATCCCATCCCACATCGCATTGCAGCGGTTCAAGCACTTTTCTACTATCTTCTCCAACTGCTCAATTTCTTGATCCAAGCGTGTTGCCACTTAATTTTCCCTTTCTGCTGTCGAATTGAGCCCCACAGTCTCGCGGCCTCGATTTGAGAACATTAGCCGCTCCCTCGAAGCGACGATTGCATCGCAGCCGAGGTCTTCGCCGCCAGCCTGCTCGTCGACGCGCCTGGGCCCGGAGTTACGGTCGTTGGATTGAGCGCACAGGCTACACCGCTCGGAGCCGCATTTCGTCGCGCTGACAGCCAGCGACAGGAAATATAGGCACTGTATCGCGCTCACATTTGCCTTTCGCTTGACCAAACGCTACACGGCTCGGCATGCGAAGTAACGAAACAAAGCCAAAGAAAAGCCAAAGAAAAAGAATCAGAACGCGCTTTGCCGCAAGTCGCACCGGCTTAATTGGTATCCTGCTGAGGCCGTAGGCTTGTCATCCCCGACAACCGGGTCTGTTATGCACGCGACGAGCACTCAGACTGAATGCTTCACGCATACCGGCCCCAAGCGCGTAAGATTGCCGCCCCCTCCGCGTGGTGGAAGCAGAAGTAGTAGTCGGTTTTGTACGGCGCGAGCTGCGTCTGACCCACTCTGCACGCTGTGGTTGTCGCAGATCCTCCGCGGGCGGCCCACCCTTTCAGACTCAACGCAGTCGGGGGCCCACCCTCTGCGCATTCTTTTTGCAAAGTGTGGGCATTCGATTCTCTCTCCCTTGGAGTGCTTGCGGCCGAGTCACGGTCCGAACCTTCGTTAAAGGCGCCGAAATCAGGATGGCGGGCCGGATTCGACCGTTTGACGCGCCGCGCAATGGGCCGGTACCACATTCCTAATGGGGTCTGGAACGTTTGGCGAGGTTAACTTCGCGGGATTAAGTGTTGGCCACTGGCACCTCCGATTCAACTCGGTATCTCGGGAGGTATCACCAGTTTTCAACCTATTTGATAAAAAAATGGCGGAGAGGGAGGGATTCGAACCCCCGGTACCCTTTCGGGTACGCCGGTTTTCAAGACCGGAGCCATCAACCACTCGGCCACCTCTCCGCAGCGGGGCGCCCTGCGCCAAAGGCCTGTTTTCGTGATCCGAGGAGCCGTAGGTGCTTTCTTTAGTTTACATGACCCATGTTCCCTTGCGAGGACGTGTAGATGAAGGGTCAGGTGAGATCACGGCTGCGCAAGTGATCCGAATGCTTTGGAGTGAAACTCCATTACTTCGGAGAAATGAGAAAGAAAATAGGTGATGCTGTGGTCGCCTGGATAAGCGTGGTATTCATGTTTAATGTGTTCGTCGGAGAGTTCGAGGTCCAGCGCCTCAGCTCCTTTTTCAAATCCATAGTTGTCTTCCTGGCCACAATTAAAGTAGATCGCGAGTTTTGCCACCCCAAGGGCATTTCGTTTCGCCAACAAAAAGGGATTGTTGTCATTCCAGTGCCGCTCGGCGACGGGCTTGCCGAAAACCGGACTCAACACTGCCAGCAAAGGAAGCCCTGCGTTCGAAGCCGCATTGAGTCGCTGGGGAGTTTCCGTGATCAATGCCGCGCTCTGCGCGCTCACCGCCGAAAAAAGTTCCGGACGCGCGAACGCGAACCGAAATGCCCCATAGCCGCCCATCGAGATTCCGGTTATTGCCCTTCCTGCCCGCCCAGCATGAACCCGGTACTTGCTTTCAATTCGCAGCATGAATTCTTGCAGGAAGAAATCACTGTAACGTTCCGATCCATCCGCGGAATTGATGTAGAAACTTCGGCGCCCCTCCGGTGCCGCGATGAGAAAGTCCCCCATCTTATGCTGACTGCGCAAACCATCCAGAAGGGTCCACCCGCCGCTATTGAAAAGCGTCTGCTCGTTGTCTCCCAAGCCATGCAGGAAATAGAGCACGGGATACCGCCGTGGCGGTTTCTGAGTGGCCCCAGCGTCGTACCCGGAAGGAATGAAAACACAATAGCGGACGGATCGTTTCAGAATGCGACTGTCCAATGCACTGCAGTCAATTCGGCTCTGCGCGGTTGCCGCGCCCACGATCAGCCAAATGGAAACTGAAAGTGTTAACCAGAATCGTGTGGGTGGGGACATGCAGTCTATTCGTAACGCAACGCTTGCACCGGGTCGAGTTTAGCCGCTCGCCCAGCCGGATAAAGCCCCGAGATTAGACTGACGAAACAAGCAAAACCGATAGCAAAACCAACCAGCCACAAAGGCACAGCCCAGAAGTGCTCGGGCGGAATGGATTGGCTCTTCAAGTAAACATTGGTTCCAAAATTGATGACCTGACCGATAGCCCAGCCAAGCACAACTCCAATGATCCCTCCCGCAATTCCCATCGCGCCAGCCTCGGCGAAAAACAACTTCTTCACGTCGCCGTCACTGGCTCCGATCGCCTTCATAATTCCAATTTCACGCCGTCGTTCGAGAATGGCCATCACCAGCGTGTTGACGATTCCGATGGAGGCCACGATTAACGCCAGGCTTCCGAAAATCCCCAGAAACGCATACAGCACCCTGAAGACCTGTTGCAAGCTGCGGCTGGCATCGAGAATTGAAAAGGTGGTGAATCCCATTTTCTTAATCGCATCCTCGACGCCTTGTATCCTCGACGGATCTTTCACCCGCACGCTGATCGATGAATAGACTGGCTGTTTGCTTGCTGCCCGAGAGATCTCCCGCAGGTCCACCAACTGCATAACGTGAAGATTCTCAGCCAATCCCAACGGGAGAAAAACTCGGGCCCGCATCGGTCCCCGCAGGCTTTCGGGATCAAGATCCAAAATCCCTGCAATGGTCAGCTTCTGCTCACGCGATACCACGGAATACGAAGCGCCTGCCGTCTCGCTCTCTTGGTTTTCAGGCCCCGGAACGGTCGTTTGATCCCCACCCTCGGCACGCTGCGCGTAACGCATGATGAGTTCTTTCCCCAAGAGCGGCTTTGCCAGTTCCGCTACGCTCGGTTCAGGCTGACCTAGCGGCGGCGTCTTTCCTAAAAGTTCTTCGGCAAACGACTTCTGCAGAATTACCTCGGACGCTGTGTCGGACGAGAAGAACCTGCCCTGCATGCCATCAAAAGAATCGTTCGACTTAGCGGACAATGGCAGAGCGGAGATCATCGTCAGGTGCGGCTTGTCCTCGAACTGCAGTTCGGTAGAGAAGCGGATATCTGGGTAAACCTCTTTTACATTCGGCAGATGCTCCATTTCTACCCGCGCTGCTTCGTCAAGAACTCGGCTTTCTCCCGGAGTTGGACCACTTCTTTCCTCCTGGCGCCCACCGCGCAAATCGCGCCGGGAGGAGACAAAGACGGTGTCAAACAATCCAGACTTTTCCAATCGTCGTGAAAGCATCTGCTGCAAACCGGTTCCTAGGGAGAGCATGGCTACCAGAGAAGCGACCCCCACGGAAATCCCGATGGTGGTCAATGAATTCCGCAACAAGGACTCTCGCAGATTCCGCAGTGCAAGCTCGGTTAGGTCCGGAAACTTCAAGACCGTCCTCCCTCTGCGGCGGAAAAAGGTGACGGATCATTAGCCCGATCGTCCACTAGCTTCCCATCTGCCAGAAAGATCATTCGTTGCGCATACCGTTCCGCCAGCGCCCGCTCATGCGTCACCATCACTACGGTCATGCCGAGCGCACGATTGCTGCCAGCAAAAGCTGCGGTCGATTGATCAGTGCCCTCGCCAGCGCCGCCCTCTGCTGTTCGCCCCCGGAAAGCTCACTCGGTCGATGGCCCATGCGCGCCTTTAATCCAACCCGCTCCAATGACTCGCGAGCGAGCGAATCACGCCGGCCGCGATCAACTTCCGCAAAACGCAAAGGGAGTTCCACATTCTCGGTCACGGTCATGCTGGGAATCAGATTAAAGGATTGAAACACCATCCCCACGACGTGCAGCCGGTACTTGGCCAGCTCTTCGCGAGTCAGCTTGGCTAAATCGCGTTCTTGAACGATCACGCTGCCCGATGTCGGCCGATCTAGTCCCGCTATCAGATTCAACATCGACGACTTGCCGGACCCGGAACTGCCGAGCAATGCGACAAACTCCCCAGAATGAATCTCCAGCGAGACACCGTCCACCGCGCGAATGATATTTTCACCCATGCGGTAGTGACGGCACAGATTCTCGCTGCGGATCGCAACGGTGCCACGCTCGGCGGCAATTGCAGGGACGGTCGTCATGGCGGCTAGCGCATCTCTCCTCGGAGGACCCCTGTTCCATGACCATGATCTGATCGGCGCGGCGTATGGTCGAAAGTCGGTGAGCGATGACAAACGTTGTTCGCCCGTGCATCAAATACGACAGCCCCTGCTGGATCAGTTGTTCCGATTCCGAGTCCAGGCTGGAAGTTGCCTCGTCAAGAATCAGGATGCGTGGCTCTGCCAAAATAGCTCGTGCAATTGAAATTCTTTGACGTTGTCCGCCGGACAGTTTTACCCCGCGCTCGCCAACGACGGTGTCGTACTTATCGCCGAAAGTTTCGGCAAATTCGTCCACCCGGGCAATCCGGCACGCGCGCATGATCTGCTCTTCGGTTGCGTCGGGACGCGAAAAGGCGACGTTCTCCCGAATCGTCCCGTCGAACAAAAACGACTCCTGCAGCACCACGCCGAGCCTCGTCCGAAAAGAATCGAGCCGCACCGTGCTGAGATCCACCCCATCAACACGCGCGGCCCCCTTTGTGGGCACATAAAAGGCAGAGATGAGTCCGATGGTTGTCGACTTCCCGGATCCCGACGAACCCACGAGCGCGGTTACGGTCCCCGGCTGAGCCGTGAAGGAGATATCGTGCAACACTTCGTGAGTCCCGTCATAACTGAAACTCACATCTTGAAACTCGATTGTGCCAACAATATCTTCGAGGCTAACTGTGCGCCGCGGATCCTGATCCTCAGGCCGCTCACGCATGATTTCCTGCGTCCGCTCCAACCCCGCCAACGCCTCAGTGATCTGAGTGCCGATCGAGACTACTTGCAGAATGGGTGCGACAAGGAACACAAGGTACAGATTGTAGGAAATGTATCCGCCTGGGGTTAACGCGTGGCCTACCATCTGGCGTCCACCCACATACATGGTCGCTGCGCCCACAAACCCAAGCAGGACGCTAGCCGACAGACTCATCAGTGAGGTCGCCGTCAACGTGCGCATCACATTGTCCAGCAGTCGCCTTACTCCGGTAGCAAATGTTTTCTCTTCGCGCTCCTCCGCGTGATATCCCTTCACCACGCGCACGCCGCCAAGCGATTCCGTAAGACGCCCAGTCACTTCGGCATTGATCTTGCCTCTCTCTCGAAAGATTGGACGAATCGTTTTGAACGCCCGGCCCAGCACCAATGCAAAACAACTCAACGAGCCAACAGCGATCAGCGTCAACGGCACGCTGGTACGGAGCAGCAACACCAAGGCAATACTGGCGGCGACCAGACCGCCGATGAAATCAACTAGCCCCGTTCCCAACAGATTCCGAACGCCTTCGACGTCGCTCATGATGCGCGACACCAGCGCCCCGGATTTGTTGGCATCGTAAAAGGCAACCGGCAACCGCGAAATGTGCTTTTGCACCTCCTCGCGGAGTTCTGCGATCAGCCGCTGTGCCGCCTTGGAAAGCAATTGTGTCAGCGAAAAAGACGTGATGCCCTGAATCAGCGTCGCCAGCAAAACGGCTAGGACCAAGGGCCGCAGCATCCAAACTTGATTTTTCGAAACGACGTTATCAATCAGAAATTTCGAAGAGTACGGCAGAACGAAGCCGGCAACCTTGTTGATCACCATCAGTACGAAGCCGATGGCGAGCAACCCGCGTCGCGGCCCCATCAGCTTCCAGACCTCCGGCAGGACTGCCTTCAGTCTCTCGATCTTGGCCGGCTTCGGGGTGTCTTTGCCTGAGGAACTCAACTTACTGTTTGACTCCGCAACAACCGCATTGGCTTCATTATTACTGCAGCATTGTCACACAGATTGAGCCCTCTCTGCGGCCTTCAGCCTGTGACACGTGCCATCCCGGCGTTGTATGCTCGGGGCGTGTCCCGCCCGTCTCCGTCGGACCGTTCGCCGACCATTGGCCTCGTTCTGGGGCTGGTGATCACCGTTTCCGCCGTTCTCGCATACTCGGCGTACATCACCTGGCAGGTTACGGGACTTCGCAAGCTGCAGACCGATCTGGTCGACCGCAATCGCAAGGATTCCTTGCAACTCCTCCGGATCCAGAACGATCTGAATCTGCTCGCGGTTGCCATGCGCGACATGGTTAGCAGCGACGAGCCGTATCCTCTGACCGCCTGGTCCGCACAGTTTCAGCGCATCCGCACCGATCTCGACGATGCCATGCGCCTTGAGGCGGGCTTCGCTGCCGCCAGCCGCACTCCTGAGCAAAGCGCATTTCTGACCAGCTCCGTGACCCAGTTTTGGGATGCTGTTGACCGTGTCTTCGTCCTGGCCCGCGATGGCCAGGAGAAAGAAGCTCGCAAGCAAATCCAGCTTTCGCTTCAGGAACGCGAGGCGGCACTGAGCACAGCCGTTGCTCGCTTCCTGGTGCAGAACACCGAAAATGAAGAGCAAGCCGGACAAAAAATCGTACAGATTTATGACCGGGTACAGCGCCAGGTTTATTTCTTCCTTGTCGCCACGCTTCTCGCGATCCTGCTGAATGGCCTGTCGCTTATCCGGTGGAACCGCCGCCTGTTCGGTCGTCTCGCCGAAATCTCAGAGCGCCGCAGCGAACTTGCTCAGAAGCTGATCTCCACTCAGGAATCGACGCTCCGCTACATCTCCCGCGAACTGCACGATGAATTCGGTCAAATCCTTACTGCAATCGGATCGATGCTGCGCCGCGCCGGAACCCATGCCCCCGAAGGATCATCGTTACGCGCCGATCTCCAGGAGGTACTCGAAACTGTCCAGTCTACCCTCGACAAAGTGCGCAGCCTTTCCCAAGCTCTCCATCCGGTGATGCTCGAGGAAGCCGGACTTGAAAGTACGCTCGACTGGTACATTCCCACCGTGGAAAGGCAAACCGGAATTGCCATATCCTATGAGAAGCAGGGGGAGCCGTTTCCAGTCGATGGTGCCGCCGGTGTTCACGTATACCGCATTCTGCAGGAAGCGTTGAACAACGTTGCGCGTCACTCTGGCGCCAAGCAGGCGTGGGTACGATTGCGCTTCCTGCCGCAGAGGCTTGAGTTGGAGGTTCGAGACCGCGGGACGGGTTTCGCCGAAGGACCCAACCGCCGCGGCATTGGCCTGGTGGCGATGCGTGAGCGTTCCGAGTTGATGGGCGGACAACTTATCGTCACACGTCCCACGGATGGTGACGGCGGCACTTTGGTACACCTGACGGTTCCCCGGGAGAAAGCGGAGTCTTATGCAAAAGAAGATCACAGTGTTGCTAGTCGATGATCACAGCCTCGTCCGGCGCGGTTTCCGCCGCATGCTCGAAGACGAGCCCGACATGGAAGTCGTTGGCGAAGCCGGAGACGGCGAGGAATCCGTCAAGCTTGCCAAACAACTTCATCCGCAAGTGGTCATCATGGACTGCGCTCTTCCCGGTATCAATGGACTCGACGCCACGCGCCGGATCATCGAAGATTCTCCCGGAACAGCCGTTCTAATGCTCAGCATGCACAGCGAGAGCACCTGGGTCCGACAGGCGATCGAAGCCGGGGCTAAAGGGTATGTTCTAAAAGACGCAATGGACCTCGAGCTTGGCCCCGCAATTCGCAAAATCGCCGCGGGAGAAACAGTCTTCGACCCCAAAGTCGAGCAAAAGTCCGCCCTCCGCGGCGAGCGTAACGCAGCCTTGACTCAACGCGAACTCGAAGTGCTGCAACTCATCGTCGACGGCAAATCGAACAAGGAGATTGCCACGGCCCTCGACTTGAGCGCCAACACCGTCGCCGTTCACCGCGCCAACATCATGAACACCCTCGGCATTCACAAGACCGCCGAACTCGTCGTCTATGCCATCCGCGCCGGCCTGGTGAACGTTCCGTGAATCGCAGGTCTTTCCTGGGAGGAATGGCTGGACTGGTATCCTGGTCGCAGCTTTCGCGGCTGCAATCCTTCGCGGCACAATCCGCCGCGAGCAATGCCATCGGATTCCGCTTTGCGGACGTCACAACCCATGCCGGTATCCATTTTCAGCACAATAGCGGCGCCTTCGGCGGGAAGTTCCTGCCCGAAACTCTCGGCTCCGGATGCGCCTTTCTCGACTATGATCGCGACGGTTGGCAAGACATCCTTCTCATCAATGGCTGTGAGTGGCCTGGTCATAAGAAATCCCACAGTACTCTTCGCCTCTATCACAACAATGGCGACGGCACCTTCACCGATGTAACGTCGCGAGCCGGCCTTGATGTCGAGCTCTACGGCATGGGCGTGGCCGTCGGCGACTACAACAACGACGGATATCCCGATATCCTCGTCACGTGCGTTGGCCAGAACCGCCTTTTCCGTAACACAGGAAAAGGAACGTTCGTTGATGTCACCAACGCCGCGGGTCTCGGCAAGCGGGAAGGCTTCAGCACCTCCGCTCTCTGGTTCGACTACGACCGTGACGGACTTCTCGATCTCTTTGTCTGCAATTACGTCAAATGGTCTCTCGAGGCCGACATCTTTTGCAGCCTCGACGGCAAGCATAAGTCGTACTGCACGCCAGAAGCGTACCGCGGTGCCACCTGCTGGCTGTTTCACAATCGCGGCAATGGCACCTTCGAAGATGTGACGGCGACGAGCGGAATCTTCGACAGCAGCTCCAAATCTCTTGGCGTGGCTTTGCTGGACGAAAACCGTGACGGCTGGCCCGACCTCCTCGTCGCCAACGACACGCAACCCAATAAGCTCTATCGCAACCAGCATAACGGCACTTTCAAAGATGCTGCCGTCGAGGCTGGCATCGCCTTCAGCAGCGAAGGCAAAGCGCGCGCCGGTATGGGAGTCGATGTCGCCGATTTCGACAACTCCGGCACACCCGGTGTCGCTATCACTAATTTCGACAATGAGATGATCGGTCTGTATCGTCTCAGCGGAAAGAGTTTTGAAGACATTGCCCCGCAGTCCGGAGTCGGCATCGCTTCCCGCAACAGTCTCGGATTCGGCTGTTCTTTCCTCGATGTCAACCTCGACGGCTGGCTGGATTTCGCGGTTGCCAACGGACACATCGACGAAACGGTTCGCAACATTCGCGGCAATGTCGGATACGCCCAACCGCCGCAACTCTTCCTCAACGGCGGCAAGGGGACCTTCCGTGAGGTCGCCGCAGAGGCCGGTGAAGGCTTCGACCGTCCCAAAGTCGGCCGCGGCCTTGCCTACGCCGATTTCGATCGTGATGGCGATTTAGATCTCTTGATCACGACCAACAA
>WNGO01003043.1_pt1 | contig 16939 bp, 24 predicted proteins | sample 5400511 | NCBI WGS metagenome assembly WNGO01 (sample SAMN13153380, study PRJNA577476) | soil metagenome | isolation source: 20 cm soil or saprolite under Garry oak tree replicate 2 | place: USA:California | collected 2016-06-15 | reverse complement strand
TGCTCCAGGATCAGTTGCAGGTCGCCGCCGCCTGCCTCGCGGCCCATCACTTCAGCGACGACTCCCATTACCTCGACGTGGCGGTCGATCTCGTCGGTCTCGTCGAGCAAGTCTTTGGCGACTCCCTGGGCGGCTACTATGACCTCGCCGCTACGTCACTGGGCGGGGAGGGGGATGGGCGGGGGACGGCCTCGCCGCCGCTGGGCGATCGGACCAAGCACGTCTTCGACGACGTGCTCCCGGGTCCGAATGCGCAGGCGGCGTTGCTCTTCGCGCGTCTGGCGCGGGTGACCGGCGACCGCTCGTACCGGCGGCGCGCCCGGACGACGCTCGAGAGCTTCGCCGGCGCGATGTCGGGAGCCGGCGTGCGCTCGACGACTTTCCTGGCGGCCGCTCGCGAAACCCTGCAACTACCGTGACCAACCCCCTGGCAGGGGGGTCACTCTCATGGTGAACGACGGGGCCCCGGATGTCGAAGTAGTCGCCCGGGTCTTGGGCGGCGATGGGGAAGCGTTTGGGATTCTCATCCGGCGGTACGAGCCGGGTTTGCTGCGCTTCGCGACGCGTATGCTCGGAAATCCCGACGCCGCGGCCGACGCGGTAGCTGAGAGTCTCGTGCGCGCCTACCGGCATTTGGCACAGTGCCGCGACCCTGCCCGGCTGAAGAGCTGGCTGTACCGGATCACGGGGAACCGCTGCCGCAGCCACCTCGCCCGGCGACACACGAACGACATCCCGTTGAGCGAAGCGCCCGCACCAGCGCTCGCCGACAGCACGGATACGTGGGCAGCGTTGGAGCGCGGCGAGCAGGTGGCTCTGGTGGAGCGTGCCTTGGCCGCGTTGCCCGCCGAAAAGCGCGAGGCGTTTGTGCTGAAGCACGTCGAGGGCATGAGCTACGAAGAGATGGCGTCGGTGACCGGCGCGCGCATTCCCACGCTCAAGATGCGTGTACATCGCGCCCGCGAAGCACTGTTGGCAGCACTGGAGGAGGTCGTACGATGAGCCCAATTGATCCTCGGTTGCAGGAAGCGCTCGATGGCGAGCGTGATCCAGGCGAACTGCCGGCGGATCTGCGGGAGGCGTACGACCGGCTGACCGGCGCGGCCCAGCTGCTTGCCGGGACGCCGCGGTTGAGCGTCGCCCCGCGCGTGATGGCCCAGATCCGCGAGCTGCCTGCTCCCGCACCTGCTCGCGCGCCCGTGCTGACGGGCACTCCCGCGCGCCGGCTCGCGCGTTGGCTGGGCCGTCCTCGCGCTGTGACGGTGCGACTGAGGCCGGTCTGGACCCTGGCGTTGGCCGCTGGATTGACCGCGGTTCTGCTACTTCCCCGGCTTGAGAACAGCCTGACGCCCGGTGTCGCCGAAGGTGTGGCGAATTTCGTGGGCCATTTCCCCGGTGCGCGCTCGGTCGAGGTCGTGGGCTCCTTCAACGACTGGAGCCGCGGCATGCTGCACCTGAACGACGATGATCACGACGGCGTCTGGCACGGTGCGGCGGTGCTGCCCGCCGGTCCGCACGAGTACATGTTCGTGGTCGACGGCGAGCGCTGGGTGCCCGACCCTCTGGCCGGGCGCTACGTCGATGATGGCTTCGGTGCGGGCCAGCAGAACTCGGTCCTGATCGTTCGTCCCGCGGCGGTCGAGCCGTGAGGTTGCGCTTGGCGCTGGCGCTGGCTTGTGCCGCAGCGCCTTCCTTGCTTCTTGCACAGAGCGCTTCGACCCGACTGGCCGGCCGTGTCCCACCGGCCGCTCTGCCCGCGATCGATTCGATCATCGCCACCGCGGTGGCGGAAAGCCTGCCCACCGAGCCCCTGGTTCAAAAGGCGCTCGAGGGCAGCGCGAAAAACGTTCCACCCGATCGATTGGTGAGTGGCGTGCGGCGGGGCTTGCTGCAGCTTCGCGCGGCACGCTTGATCGTGGCGGAGGCAGTGCCCGGACAACCGGTTCAGGACGGTCATGTGGCTGCCGTGGCCGCCGCACTCTCGCGCGGACTGCCGGCACCCATCGTGGAGCGCATCCTCACGATCGCTCCAAAGGAGCCGCCGGGCCCAGCGCTGCACGCGGCTGCGGATCTGATCGCGCATCATTTCCAGCCGGATTCGGCCGTGGACCTGCTCGTCGAAGCGCACAGCAAAGGCCTGCGCGGAATGCGGTTGCTCGATGTGGCGGTTGCCGCCGATCACGAGCTGCAGCGAGGTGGGGGCCGAACTCCTTCCGAAGCACTGGCCCATGTCCGGGCCATGCTGCCCAACGTCCCTGCGGCTGAATCGGGTGCGGTGACGCGACGTGGAACGACTGGGTCGTAAGGGCGACCCTAACCCGAGGCTTTAATGTTTCTGGCAACAACCCTGTTCCTGGCACTCGCTGCACAGCAGCCCGCCCAGCAACCGGCAGCTGCCAAGCCGCAGGCCAACGCGGCCCAGCAGGCTGACACCTCTAAGGCCAAGTCGTCGTCCAAGCACGGCCATAAGAGCAGCAGCAGCAAGAAGAAAGCGTCCACGACGGCCGCGCCGCACGACACGACCAAGTCGAAGCCCTGACTAGGACGTGTAGTCTGAGTTGATCCGGACGTAGTCCGGGGACAAATCGCAGGTCCATACCACCGCCTCCGCTCGACCGAGTCCAAGGTCGAGCCGGAGGCGGATGGCTTTCTGCTCGAAGATGGCGCGGGCCTGCTGCGCATCCGCCAGCGCGGTCGCGCCGCCGCTCGCCAGGGTGAGCCAGTCTGACCCGTTCGGCGTTGCGGCCTGGAGCGTGATGCGCTCCGGGACCAGCGCGACGCCCGCGACTCCGGCCGCGGCGAGCACGCGTCCCCAGTTCGGATCGCCGCCGTAGATCGCGGTCTTGACGAGTGTGGAGCGCGCGATCGCGCGGCCCACCTCGCGGGCATGCGCTTCGGTCTGCGCCCCCACGACCTGAATCTCGAGCCGCTTGGTCGCGCCCTCGCCGTCTTCGACGATGGCCAGCGCCAGCGTGCGGGCGACCGCCGTCGCGGCTTCTTCGAACACCTTCCAGGTGGCGCCGTCGCGTGAGGGATCGACGCCGGAGTGGCCGTTCGCGAGGAAAAGGGCGGTGTCATTCGTGCTGGTGTCGCCGTCGATGGAGATCGCGTTGAACGTGCGATCGACGACGTTCTTCCAGAACGGGCGGAGCGTACCCGGCTCGGAGACCGCGTCGGTGGTCATGACGGCGAGGAGCGTCGCCATGTCGGGATGGATCATCCCGGCCCCTTTGGCCATGCCGCCGATCGTGATCGGGGCGCCCCCTCCCGGCGTTTCGAGACGAACCGCGCAGTGCTTGGGCCGCGTGTCGGTCGTCATGATCGCTCGCGCGGCGTCAGGTCCGCCGTCGGCCGAGAGCTTCGCCGCAGCTGCGCGCAGCCCGCGTTCGACCTTGTCCACAGGCAGCGGCACGCCGATCACGCCGGTCGAGAGGACCAACGCCGTTGACGGCGGCAGGCCGGCAGCCTCTTCCGCGGCGCGCGCCATCGCGCGTGCGGCCTCGAGTCCGGCGGCGCCGGTGCAGGCGTTGGCGACGCGGGCGTTCATCGCCACGGCGCGCACGCGTCCCGGCCGGTCGCTCAGAAATTGCGCGTCGTAGATGACGGGAGCCGCGCGCAGCGCGTTCTTGGTGAACATGCCCGCGGTCGCGCAGCTCGTCGCGCTGACGAGCAGCGCGACATCGAGCGCGCCGTCCGCTTTGAGACCGGCGTGCGCGCCGGCGGCGGTGAAACCGCCCGGCGACGTCGCCGAGCCGTCGTCGATCGGGGAAAATCCGGTAGACATGGTCGCTTGTGTAACAGTGCCCCGTTTCGTATCATAGCACAACCTTCCAGGGGGGACCCGTTCGATGTCGGACAAGTTCCTCAGTTCCGACGAATATGACGAACGTGCACATCAGCTCTACAACGAAGGACAATACGACGAGGCCATAGAGACCCTGCGCGAGGCGCTGGGGCTCTATCCCCACGCCGTCGAGCTGCATGTCGGTATGGGCTACGCGCGGCTCGCGCGCGAGGAGTATGCGTGGGCGCGGCGGGCGTTCGAAGAGGCGCGCGGCCTCGATCCCGATCATGAGGACACGCTGGCGGGCCTGGGCGAAGTGCTGCTCAAATTCGGCGACCGCGCCGGCGCCCTCGGCTGCTTCGAGCGCGTGCTCGCGCTCGGTTTCCAGGACGATCACGACCTCATGTTGCAGGTCGGCCGCGCGCTGTTTCGCGAAGGCGTGCTCGATCAGGCGCGGCGGTTCTTCGAGGGCGCGCTGCGCGCGCATCCCGATTCCGCCGACGCGGCCGCCTGCGTGGGCTACGCCGCCCATCGGCTCGCCGACGAAGGTGGCAGCCTGCACTGGCTGCGCCGCGCGCTGGAGCTCGACCCGAGCCTCGGCGAGGCGCGGATCTACCTCGCGAACCTGTTATACGACCGCGGCGAGTACGAAGCGGCGCTGTTTCATCTCGAGCGCACCGGTCCCGAGGAGCACTATGATGCCCTCGCGATCTGGCGGCTCGTCGAGCTGAAGAAGAGCGTCTACCGCCTGCCCGACGACGATCCCGAGCTTGTGCCCTGGAACGAGCGGCTCAACGAGCTGGCGGGCGACGCAGCTCCCGAGGACATCCTGCTCGCGGAGATCGAAGCGATGACGCCGGACGGCCAGATCCGCGACCCCCGGCAGCTGGAGCTGTTCGGCACGCTGCTCACCGAGCTGCAGGGGATGAAGAACAAGAGCTTCGAAGTCCACCGCGTGAGCACGGTGTCGGGTGCCACGTACGTCGGCACCTGGGAAGAGATCGTGCGGCAGATGAAGGACGATGCCGCCGAGTGGGTCGCCGGGTCGCTCGAGGAGTACATGGAGGCGAGCGCCAAGCGCTGGCGCAAGCAGACCGGCGTCGCGATTCCTGCTACGGACCCGGAGAGCTTTCTCCGGGCCGGCGCCGATGCTGGGGTTCTAAGGATCCTGCACTAGGTCGTTTTCTTGAATCGGATCCCGATCGACAGCGGTCCGTCGCCCAGCGCCATCAGGGTGACCGAGCCGGCGAGCAATAGCGCCTCGAGCTCGATGTTGGCGTGATGGGGCAGTTTGGTGGCGATGATCGTCACCGCCATGTACGTCGCCATCGCCGTTGCCCACCCACGGGTCCACATGCCGAGCAGCACGCACACCGCGCCGACCGTTTCGATCGCGATCACGATCAGCACCAGGAGGGTGCCCAGCGACAGGTACGGGATACCGCCCTGGACCCGATCGAGCCCGCGGCTCAGGAACACACCACCTACAGCCAGCCGCATGAAGAACGCGGCGTAGGGTGCCAATGCGTTCACGAGGTTCTCCGTTAGAACATGGACATCGCGAGGAACGACCGCAGATTGTCGTTCGTCACGCGCAGCCGGGCGGACAGCAGCCGGACCACGGACCAGAGTACCTTGTAGGCGACGTCGCGGTTGAAGTCGAGGAGCAGTTCGAAATCGGAACGGGAGATCGTAATCAGCGTGCAGGCGGTGTTGGCGATCGCGTCGGTCGAGCGCTCAGACCGGTCGAAGATCGACATCTCGCCGAAACAGGCGCCGGGCTTCAACACGGCCAGCGCCTCCTCGCCCGAGCCCGGAATCGTCCGCGAGATGCGGACTTCGCCGTCTGAAATCAGGAACAGCCGGTTGCCGGGCTCACCTTCCTTGAAGACCTGCTGGCCGACGGTGAACTTCTGTTCGCGGCACACTTCGGCGACGCGGGCCAACTCGCCCTCGTCGAGATCCTGGAAGATGGCGGCCTGCTTGAGCAGCTTGACGTCCACGGAGGCTAAGCTAGGGTGAAACCGCGTTTTGCGGTAGCCGATATCCTCACGGCGCTGCGATTTCCGCTTGCCGTCCTGTTTCCGCTCGTGCGCGCGCCCGCCTGGCAGGTGGCGATCGTCGCGGTCGCCTCGGCCAGCGACCTCGCCGACGGAATGCTGGCGCGGCGGTTCGGCTCGTCCCGGGCGGGGGCGGTGCTCGACCCCATCGCGGACAAGTTCTTCATGGCGGTCGCATTCGTGACGGTGTGGCGGCGCGGCCTGCTGGTCTGGTATGAGTTGCTCGGCGTTCTACTGCGCGACATCCTGGCGGTGCTTGGCTTCATCGCCACGTGGCTCCTGCGGCGGCCCGTTGCGCTGCCCGCGCGCGCCGGCGGCAAGGCGGTGACGATCGTGCAATTGCTCACGCTGGTGGCGGCAGTGACCGATTGGGCCTACACTCGGCATCTCGCATGGGCCACCGCGGCCATCGCCGTGTATGCAATCTGGGATTACGGGCGTACTGCCGCCAAAAAGGCGAGGACGAAGGGCAGCGGGACGGAGGGCGTGGGGACGGGAATGCGAATCGTGGCGGTGACACTCGCGAGTCTGCTATGGGCGGCCGGGGGAGGGGGCACCATGACCTCGCTGGCGGCACAGCAGTTCCAGCCGCCCAAGAACGGGAAGCATTCCGGCACGCGCATCGGACTCCTCGGATTCGGGGTCAGGGGCGGCATCGACTTTCGCAAATCCGAGCAGCTCGTCCTCGGAGGCACACTGGACTTCGGCGATCTGTTCACGAATCGCATCCGGCTGCGGCCTTCCGCGGAGCTTGGCGTGTTCAACGGCGCCAACACCTACGTGGGGAGTTTCGAAGCGCTGTGGCGCCTCAACGCCGACCAAGAGGTCCCTACGCCGTACCTCGGCGGCGGCCTCAGCGTTGCCGGCAAGGACGGCTGTGGCACCGATCCGCAGTGCCCCGACCTCTGGCTCAACGTCGTGTTCGGATTCGAGCTGCGGTACCGCTCTACCTTCAACTGGTTGATCGAGTATCACGGCATGGATCTGATGCGCCGCCAGCGCTTCTACATCGGGCTCACGACGCGCCGAGGGAACTGACGTTGGCTGCCAGGATCGCGGAAGTCTCGATGCGCTGGCTGCACGATCTGCAGTTCGAAGGCAGCGGCAATGGACGCCCGCGGGTGCTGGTCGATGGTGATGGAAAGGCGGCGACATCGCCGGTGGAGCTGCTCCTGCTCTCGGCTGCCACGTGCACCGCGTCCGACCTCGTGATCATCCTGCAGAAGCAGCGCGTCAAGCTCGAGTCGCTCGAGATCTCGATGCGCGGTACCCGCCGCGAAACGGAGCCGCGCCGCTACACCGCGATCGCGCTGCACGTCGCCGTCCGCGGAGCAGGCGCCGACGATGTGAAGGTGCGGCGCGCGGTCGATCTCTCGATCGAGAAGTACTGCTCCGTCATGGCATCGCTCGCGCCGGACATCGCGATCAGCTACGACGTCGCCATTGCCTAGCCTGTTGTTGCTCTTGCCGGCCGGCGTCCTGGCGCTGCAAGCGCAACCCTTGACCGCCACCGAGCTCAGCCTCGGCGCGACGGCGGTGATGGCACATCACACCTTCGTCGGAGGGGAGCTCGGCCTGGCCCACCGCCCGAGTGCCGAGAGCCGGATCGCGCTCGTCCTCGCCGGCGGCGCGATCAGCGGCGAGCCGGCGATGCGCGCGCAGCTCACCGTGCAGCTGCTCGTCAACTCGCTGGCTCGCTCCGGGGCGGGCGTCTACGCCGCGGTGGGCGGCGCCTTTGCGGGCGAGCGGGGCGCGCCGGGGCAGGGTTTTTTGGCATTGCTGCTCGGGGTGGAGGGGTCGCCCGGCCGGCGCAAAGCCTGGTACGTCGAGCTGGGATTCGCGGGCGGCGTGCGCGCCGCGGCGGGATGGCGGATGCGGTCGTTCCCGCGCTGGTGGGGATAGAGGTAGGGGCGCAGCATCCTGCGCCCGTACAAAACAAAGGGCGCCCGTTACCGAGGCGCCCTTGCCCTCACCCCACCGGACGCGTCAGGCGTTGGCGCCGACAGGTAAGGTGCGCGCGACGACGGGGCGACAGTAGCGTTCGCCCAGCACGCGCAGATCGTTCAGCTCAGTCTCGGTCAGGTCGCTGAAGCGGTCGGTAAGATAAAGCAGTGTGTCGTCGAACCATTCCTTCTGATGCTCAGGCGAGGCCTCCAGCACTCCGCAGCGGAGGATGTGCGAGAACAGCTCGTCGCGCGCCTGTTCGAAGCTCGTGGGAATCGCGTACTTCCGGGGCTCACTACGCTTTTTGGCCATGCAGGGGCTTTCCTTTCGGTGAGGACGTCACGAAAAACGGCGCCGCAACATAACGAGTTGTATGGTATAATGCCACAGCAGGAGCGGGGGTTCCCTGCGTTCAGGGAGGCGGCAATGAGCGAAGAAGTTTACGGGCCCGAACGCGCGCAACGTCTCGTTGCGCTGCTCAGGGCATTAGCCGAGCGCATACAGGAGCTGGACCGGACGGGCCGGTTGCTCGATGCGGCGCCGGAGCTGCAAAAACTGTTGGGCAACGCGCGCAGCGAGTTATTTCACTACGAGGTGCGCAGTACCTACGACACGCCTGAGGTTGCCGAGAGTCGCCGCATCGTGGAAGAAGCGATCGGTGGCGGAGGTGCTGAGCTGTCGCTCGACGATCCCGATGATGACGAGCTCTGGCGAGGTGGAGGAAAGCGAAAGGCATGAACCGATTCTACGTCGTGCTGGCCGTCGTCGCCGTCGTGCTGGTCGTTTCGGTGTTCGCGCTGCTACGCACGGGTGGCAGCGCACCCGCTGCGGCAGCCGGCCCGCCACCGACGGTCGCCGACGACGGATTCCGCGGCTACACGCTTTCGATCGGTGCCGGTGATCAAGTCGTCGAGATCACCGAGTATTCGGATTTCGAATGCCCATTCTGTGCCAACTTCGCGACGATCCAGATGCCCACGATCAAGGAGCAGCTGATCAACACTGGCAGGGTCCGGTGGCGGTATCGCGATTATCCGCTCCCCGTGCACCAGTATTCGCGCTTCGCCGCGCACGCGGCGCAATGCGCCGGCGAGCAGGGCAAATTCTGGGACATGCACGACCAGCTGTTCTCTCATCATGAATGGGCGCAAACGGGAAAGGATCCGTCAGGCCTCTTCCATGACTTCGCCAAGACGATCGGACTCGACGTGCAGCGCTACGACGGTTGCATGACTTCGGGCCGCTATGCGTCGCGCATCGAGTTCAGCCGTCAGGAAGGGAACAAGCTGCAGGTAGGCGGCACGCCGACGTTCTTCATCAACGGCAAGCTGTTCACCGGCCCGCGTGCGACGTCCGACGCCTTCAAGACGATCGCCGACAGCATCATCGCGCACACGCCGCCCAAGCCGCGGGCTCCCGCACATCACTGATGGTAGTCGCGAGGCGATCGCAGTCATGAATCGATTCTACGTGGTGCTGGCCGTCGTCGCCCTCGTGTTGGGCGTCTCAGTGTTTGCGCTGCTGCGCACGAGCGGCGGCGCACCCGCCGCGGCCGCCGGCCCGCCACCGACGGTCGCCGACGACGGATTCCGCGGTTACACCCTTGGCCAGAGCGGCGCCCCGGTGGAGATCACGGAGTACCTGGACTTCGAGTGCCCCGTCTGCGCGACGTTTGCGACGGTTCAGATGCCGACGATCAAGGAACAGCTGATCAACAGCGGGAAGGTGCGGTGGCGCTTCCGCGATTTCCCGCTCCCAATTCACAAGTACTCGCGGTTCGCGGCTCACGCGGCGCAGTGCGCCGGTGGGCAAGGCCGGTACTTCGAGATGCAGGACCAGTTGTTCGAACACCATCAGTGGGCGCAGACGGGCAGAGATCCGTCGAGCCTGTTCCGCGATCTCGCCCAGGCCGCGGGCGTCGAGGTGAAGGCGTACGACGCCTGCATGGAGGCGGGGAAGTACGCTCAGCGCGTCGAATACAGCCGGCAAGAAGGTGATTCGCTGCGCGTCGACGGCACGCCCACGTTCTTCGTGAACGGCAAGAAACTGGAGTTCCGCCGGCTGCCGGGCTCTGACGACTTCAAGGCCCTCGCCGACAGCATCATCGCGCACCGTCATTGATGCGATATCGTCAGGCGATCGCGCTGCTCGCGCTCGTCGGCCTCTTCGTCGCGCTCTATCTCTGGTTGCACGCGTTGGGCTACGGCGGCGCACTCAAGTGCGGTGTGTCGGGGGACTGCGAGGTGGTGCAGACGAGCCAGTGGGCCGTGTTCCTCGGCATGCCGGTGGCGTTCTACGGCGTGGTCGGGTACTTGACGGTGCTGGTCGTAGCGCTCGCGGCACTCCGTCCCGCCGCGCTGCGACAACGCGGCTGGAACACGCTGCTCGCGCTGCTCGCGAGCGCGGGCTTTCTGTTCACCCTCTACCTGACGTATCTGGAATTGTTCGTCATCCACGCGATCTGCCGCTGGTGCGTGGGATCGGCGGTCATCATCACGCTGATCTGGATCGTCGCGCTGCTGTCGCTCAGGTCTCCTGCGCTTCGTACTGATCGCGGAGCTTCGCAACCACTGCCGGATCCGCAAGCGTAGTCGTATCGCCCAAGGCTCGGCCTTCGGCGATGTCCTTCAGCAGGCGCCGCATGATCTTGCCGCTGCGCGTCTTGGGCAAATCTGCGGAGAACAGGATGTCGTCAGGCCTGGCGAGCGCGGCTTCGGCGACCGCCGAGTGGTCCACGAGCGCGCTCTCCACCTCCATCGTGCCGATGCGGTGGCCGGCGACATTGAGCACGTCGTCCACGCGGCCCAGGATCCAGTAGTAGCCGTCTTCGTCGCGCTTGGCGCCGTCACCGGGGAAGTACGTGTTCTTCCACCGGCTCCAATAGACCTGCTGGTAGCGCTCGTCGTCGCCCCAGATCGTGCGCAGCATTCCGGGCCACGGCTTCGTGATGGCGAGATAGCCGCCGCCGACCTTCACCTCTTTGCCTTCGCCGTCGAGCAGCGCCGCTTCGACGCCCGGGAACGGAATCGTGGCGGAACCCGGCTTCGTCGCCGTGACGCCAGGCAGCGGCGTGATCATGATGCCGCCCGTCTCGGTCTGCCACCACGTGTCGACGATGGGACAGCGCCCGCCGCCGATGTGCTGCCGGTACCACATCCACGCTTCGGGATTGATCGGCTCTCCGACGGAGCCGAGCAACCGCAGCGTCGAGAGGTCATGCCGCGCCGGCAGCTCGGTGCCCCATTTCATGAACGCGCGAATCGCCGTGGGAGCGGTGTAGAACACGGTGACACCGTGCTTCTCGCAGATCGACCAGAAGCGGTCTTTGCCGGGATGATCGGGCGCGCCTTCGTACATCACTTCCGTAACACCGAGCGCCAGCGGGCCGTATACGACGTAGGAATGGCCCGTCACCCAGCCCACATCCGCCGTGCACCAGAACACGTCCGAGTCCTTCAGATCGAAGACCCATTTGGTCGTCGCGTACACGTGGGTCAGATAGCCGCCCGTCGTGTGCAGGATGCCTTTCGGTTTGCCGGTGGTCCCCGACGTGTACAGGATGTAGAGCGGATCCTCGGCATCCATGGCCTCGGGCGGACAGTCTTTCGGCGCGCGCGCCATCAGCTCCGACCACCACAGGTCGCGGCCCGTCTTGAACGTCACCGTCTGTCCCGTGCGCCGCAGTACGACGGCGTGCTCGATGCTGGGCGTCGCTTGCAGCGCATCATCGGCGTTCTGTTTGAGCGGCACGATGGCGCCACGGCGATAGCCGCCGTCGGCGGTCACGAGGACCTTCGCGCCGGCGTCGTTGATTCGGTCGCGCAGCGACTCCGCGGAGAAGCCGCCGAACACGACGGTGTGCACGGCGCCGATGCGCGCGCAGGCGAGCATGGCGACGGCGACCTCGGGCACCATGGGGAGATAGATCGCGACACGGTCGCCGCGCTTGACGCCCAGTCCCTTGAGCACGTTTGCGAACTTGTTGACGTCGGCGTGCAACTCTCCGTAGGTGATGCGTCTCACCTCACCGGGCGGCTCGCCCTCCCATATCAATGCCAGGCGTCCGGCGCGGCCGGCGCGGACGTGCCGGTCGAGGCAATTGACGGAGGCGTTGAGCTTGCCGCCGAGGAACCACTTGGCGTGCGGCGGCTTCCATTCGAGGACGCGATCCCAGGGCCTGCTCCATTCCAGTTGCTTCGCCCAGTCGGCCCAGTAACCTTCCGGGTCCCGTCGCGCCCGCTCGTACGGCGCCGTGTCGTGGACGTGGGCCTGGGCCTTGAAGCCGTCAGGGGGGGCAAACCGCCGCTGCTCGTCGAGGAGAGTTTCGATCCGATCAGTCGTCATGGTTCGGGATATTAAGGAAGAGGGGGACTCTAGCAAGTTGCACCGCGCCGCTCGGTATGCGGCAACGTGACTGCGTGAGCAGGCTCACGCGTTTTGGACAACCGCTTGATGCGGCGCGGCTTAGATGGTCTGGCACTGGAGTGGCATACACCGCCACGGGAGGAATCATGTCACAACCCGTGGAGAGCACACTGATGTCCCAGCGTCCGGTGGAGAAGACGCTTGCCGCACCTGAGCGGCTCGATCTGGACTCCCGTACCGCGTTTCGCCGGGCGGCCGGGGAGGTGCTGGACGTGCTTGCCGAAGGGGCCGGCCGCCTGGTCATCGATCTCTCGGGGACGCGGTCGGTGGACAGCGCGGGTCTGGGCGCCTTGATGCTGATCCAGCGCAAGGCTGCCGAGCGCCGCCAGACGGTGTGCCTGCGGGGAGCCAACGAAGAGCTGCGGTTCCTGCTCGTGCTCACCAAGTTGGACGACCTCTTCGAATTGGAGACTGGCGTTTCGTGAGGTAGATTGGCGGCGATGCCGCCGCGCAAGGTTCTCTTCGTCGAAGATGAAGCCGCATTGCAGCACTCCTACGCGCGGTTCTTCGAAGGCAAGTACACCATGGCCTACGCCCCGAACGGTGCCGAGGCCATGCGGCAGCTCACCAATTTCGACCCCGACGTCCTGGTGCTCGACATGCGGCTCCCCGACACCGACGGGATCGCCCTGCTGCAGCGCATCCGCGAGACCCGCCCCACGCTGCCGGTCGTCGTCACGACGGCCTACGTGAGCATGGAGCCGCTGATGGACGTGCTCGACCTGGGCCACAGCCGCTACCTCGTCAAACCCTACGAACTGAGCGAGCTCGCCGCCGCCATCGATGCTGCGGGCTGAAGGCCTCAGTCACCGTTTTGGCGCGATCCGGGCGCTCGATGATGTGTCCTTCAGCGTACAGCCCGGCCAGACGCTCGCCGTATTCGGCCCGAATGGCGCCGGCAAGACCACCCTCCTCAAAGTCCTCGCCGGGTTGATCCAGTCACAGCGCGGGAGTGCTGTCGTCGCAGGCGGCCGTCGCGCAATCGGCTGGATTGGACATCAACCACAACTGTACGCGCAGCTCACGGTGCGGGAGAACCTGCGCTTTTGGGCGTCGCTCTACGATGTGCACCCACCGTCGGACCTGATCGCCCGGCTGGGACTCGAGGCGCACGTGGATCGGCCGGTGCGCGCCCTGTCGCGCGGCCTCGTGCAACGCGTGGCGATTGCGCGCGCGCTGGTCCACGATCCGACGGTGTTGCTGCTCGATGAGCCGTTCACCGGCCTCGATCGCGTCGCCGCCGAGGCATTGAGCCGGCTGATCGGCCAACACGCTGCGGCGGGCCGCGCGAGCGTGCTGGTGACACACAACGTCGAAGAGGGCACAGGGCTCGCGACCGACGTGGCGTTCATGCGCTCGGGACGCTTCGTCCACTTCGCGCCGCGTGCCGGCCGCGGCGCTGCTCAGGTGGCCGAGGAGTACCGCAATGCGATCGCCTGACCTGCTGCGTCACGCGTGGGCCGTCGCGTCCAAGGACCTGCTCGTCGAGCTCCGGTCGCGTACCGCGATTCTGTCGGTGGCGACATTCGTCGTCCTCGTCCTGATGGTGTTCAACTTTGGACGCGACCCAACGGCTGTTTCCAACGTTGATCTGGCGCCCAGCATCCTATGGGTGACCTTCACCTTCGCGGCGATCCTGGCGCTGAACCGGGCGTTCCAAATCGAGCTCGAAAATCAGGCACTCGACGGCTTGCTGCTCGCGCCGATCGATCGCGGCAGCATCTACCTCGGCAAGCTGATCGCGAATCTCATTTTCGTGGCGACGATCGAGGTGATCGGGCTGCCGCTGATCGCGCTGTTCTTCAACGTGCGGGTGCTGCTCGTCCCGCTCGTGCTGGTGATCGCGCTGGCGACCGTGGGATTCGTCGCCGTGGGCACGCTCTTCAGCGCCATGACGGTCCGAACGCGGTTCGCGGAGCTGCTGCTGCCGGTGCTCCTCTTGCCGTTCATGATTCTGCCGCTGCGCTGGGCCGCCCTCGCGACCGGCCTGCTCCTGGCCGGCCGTCCCTTGAGCGAGGTCCACGGGTGGCTTAACATGCTGGCCGTCTATGACGTGGTCTTCGTCGTGCTCGCGATTCTGCTCTTTCCTGCGACGGTGAACGAATGAAGCTCCTGCGGGTGGGACACGTGATTAACCTGATCGCGCTGTTGTTGCTCGCGGGTGTCTACCTGCGCGCGCTCGCCTACACTCCGGTCGAAGCATCGCAGGGACTCGCGCAGAAGATCTTCTATCTGCACGTCCCCGCTGCGATTTGGGCCGAGACGGCGATGATCTTCGTCGGTCTGGCGAGCATCTTCTATTTGTTCACGAAAGACCCGCGACTCGACCGCTTCGCGGCGTCGTCGGCGGAGGTGGGCACCATCTTCTGCGCCATCGTGCTGACCACGGGACCCATCTGGGGCAAGCCGATCTGGGGGACGTGGTGGTCCTGGGATGCGCGGCTCACGTTCACGCTCTTCCTGTTCCTGCTCTATGTCGGCTATCTGCTGCTGCGCAACGCTGTGCCGGACCCTGGCGCCCGCGCGCGCTTCGCCGCCGTGCTCGGCATCTGCGGGATGTGCGAAGTGCCGTTCATCCATCTCAGCGTCTACATGTTTCCGACGCTCCATCCGATGCCCATCGTTCTGCAGCCGGGCCGCCCCAAGCTGCCCGGCAGTATGCTGACGACGTGGCTGTTGTCGCTGGGCGTGTTCACGCTGCTCTACGTGGGTTTCGTCCTGCAGCGCTACGGCATCAGCGATCTGCGCGAACAGACAGAGGCCACCGGATGACACCTCAAAACGGCGGCTACATGATTGCCGCGTACGTCGTCGTCGCGGCCATCCTCATCGGCTACACGCTGTCACTGTACCTGCGCGCGCGCCGCAGCCTTCGCTCGTAGCTCCGCGCGCGCCTCGGGCAGGCGGCTGTGGCCGTCCGGCACCTCCGTCGCCCACAAATTCAACGCTTCATCAGCTGCGCTGTGATCACCGGCGTCATAGAGCGCCTGCGCGTTGTGCCAGAGCGCGGTCGCGCCGCCACCGGCCGCATAGGCGCGCGCAAAGCGCGCCGCCGCCTCGGGGAAGCGGCCCATCCGGTGGTAGAGCGTGCCCGCGGCCATCGCCGCATCGGCGCGCTCCTCGAGCGCCAGGGCCTGCTCGAACGCACCGAGCGCTTCGTCCTGCCGAAACACCATCTGCAGCGCGTCGCCGAGCAGCATCCAGGCGTCGGCGTGATCGGGGAAGCGCACGGTGGCCTCGCGCGCCGCTTCGACCGCGCCCCAGCGGTCGTCCACCACGCGCGACAAGTGCACGAGCGCCGGGTAGGTATCGGCGAAATTAGGCGCGAACATGCAGCCGAGCCGCAGCCAGGCCAGCGCCCGGTGCGGCGCCGCGCGCTGCGCGGCGGCGGCGCGGCGGAGGCAGAACCGGGCAAGTGCGGCGCGCAGGGAGCGGAACATTGCTTGATAATGGGTACGGCCACGGTGAGATTGCAACGGCGCATGAGTGGATCTTTGCAGGGGCGCCGCATCGTGGTGACGCGCGCCCGCGAACAGGCCGGCGATCTGGTTCGGGCGCTGGAGGAGCGCGGCGCGGTCGCGGTACTGGCGCCCGTCATTCGTATTCAGCCGGTGGAAAACCTCGCCGTGTTGCGCGGCGCGCTCACGGCCCTCTCCGCCTACCGCTGGGTCGTCTTTACGAGCCAGAATGCGGTGCAGATCGTCTTCGATCGCCTCGTCGCGTGGGGTCTTACGCCGCGTGTGTTCGCATCGACCTCGGTCGCCGCGATCGGGACGTCCACCGCCGAGGCACTCACTGTCAAAGGCGTCGTCCCGGCGCTGGTGCCGCCCGAGTTCGTAGCCGAGGCGCTGGCCGAGGCGCTCATTCAGCACAGCCGCGGGTCACTCGTAGGCGCCCGCGTGCTGATCCCGAGCGCGGAAGATGCGCGCGAGGCGCTCGCCGCCGCGTTGCGGCAGCACGGCGCCGAGGTCCAGGCGATTGCCGTGTACCGAACCGTCCCTGTCGAGACCGATCTCAGCCGGCTCGCGAGCGACATCACGCTCGGCCGCATCGACGCCGTCACATTCACGTCGTCCTCCACGGTCCGGTCTTTCGTCGGTCTCGTGGGCCTTCCCGCCGCGACCTCCGGTCGCTTCGTCGCGGCGACGATCGGGCCGGTCACCGCCGGCACGGCCCGCGACCTTGGACTCCGCGACATCATCGAAGCCCAGCCGCACACCGTGCCGGGGCTCGTCGATTCGCTCGCGCGGCGGTTCGCGTGAAGATCGGCACGCGGGGGAGCCAGCTGGCGCGATGGCAGGCCGAGTGGGTGCAGAACCAGCTCGCAACACGCGGCGTCCGCGCCGAGCTGGTCGTCATCAAGACCCGGGGTGATGCGGACGTGGATCGGCCCCTGCACGAGCTCGAAGGCAAGGGGTTCTTCACTAAAGAGATCGAGGACGCGCTCCTCGACGGGCGGATCGACGTCGCCGTGCATTCCCTCAAGGACCTGCCGACCACGTTGCCGGCAGGCCTCGCGCTGGCGACGATTCCGGCGCGCCATGACCCGCGCGAGGCGCTCGTCAACGGCACATCAATCCTGACGCTCGCTCCCGGCACGCGTGTCGGGACGTCGAGCCTGCGGCGCGTCGCGCAGCTGCGGTTTCTGCGACCCGATCTCGAAGTCGTCCCGCTGCGCGGCAACGTGCCGACGCGCGTCCGCAAAGTGGAAGGCCGGGAGGGCCTC
>WNGO01001140.1_pt1 | contig 16957 bp, 13 predicted proteins | sample 5400511 | NCBI WGS metagenome assembly WNGO01 (sample SAMN13153380, study PRJNA577476) | soil metagenome | isolation source: 20 cm soil or saprolite under Garry oak tree replicate 2 | place: USA:California | collected 2016-06-15 | reverse complement strand
TCCGGAAGTTCCCGCCGCCGGCGCGGGGCCTCGTCACGAGGGCGGAGTCGACCAGCCCCTCCATCGTGTTCGCGATTTGGGTGCGCTTGGAGATGTCGTTGATCGAGTACTGCACCATGCCGTCGCGCACGCCCTTGCGAATGGCGTTGAGCACGGCGCCGCGGATCTGGTCCTCGTTGCCGATCTCGGTGAAGATCTTGGGGGACTGCATCGGGTCGATCTGCCAGCGGATCGACACCTCGACGTGCATCCCCATCTGCTCGCTCGAAAGGGCCTCGATGGCTTCGATCTGCTCTCCGTGTGTCGGCCACTGCTCTTCGCGCGTCGAGTACCGCTCGATGACGGACCACGGCACCACCAGGCGGATCCCCGCGAGCAGCGGCGCGGGATCCACGTACCCGAAGGCGTGCCGCACACCGACCTCGCCCGGATCGATCACCACCATGCCGGAGCCGAGCGCGAGCAGCAGCGCCGCCGCCGCGGCGCCGAGGCCGGCGAGGCGGAGCAGGTTGGCTGTCGGGCCCGGGCGCTGGGAGCGGACGGTAGCCGCGGCGAGCAGGATGGAGAATGCGATGACGAGCAGGACGGCGGCGGCAACGAGCTTGCCCATGGACGCTCCGGAGGAGGGACCGGAGGAAGATACTCCGATTTACTGGAACAGGTTCGGCCCTCCGCCTCCCGTCTTTCCGAACCCCGGCCCCTTCGGCTCGGCGCGCGCGCGCACGTAGCCGAGCTCCTCGTTGCGCGAGATCCGCTTCTCGGCCACCAGCCCCTCGAGCACCAGCTCGCACGCCGCGACCATGGTGCCCGGGTCCTTTTTGGCGGCGAGGCCGACCTGATCCACCAGGTCGAGCAGGCCGGGTACGACGCTGAAGCCCTTGAGGCAGGTCTCCGAGCGCTCGTCCATGGAGAGCTTGAGCGCCCCGCCTTCGTCGAACCAGTGGACGATGTCGTCCACGTTCGCGCCGCCCACTCGCGACTCGAATGTCTTGCCGGCGGCGCGTCGGATCAGGTCCTTGGCGATCGATTCAGGGCCTTGCAGCTCGCCCTCGTACTCGAGCTCGAGCTTGCCCGTGATCGCAGGCAGTGCGGCGTAGATGTCCGAGATACGGGGGACCACCGTCTTTTCCTTGGTGGTGACGCTGCGTCGCTCGGCGTTGGAGACCACGTTCTCCAGTACGCTGATCGGGAGCCGCTGCGACACGCCCGAGCGGCGGTCCACCCGCTTGTCCTCACGCGCCTCGAAGGCGACGCGCTCGATCAGCTCCGCCACGAAGTCGGGCAGCTTGAGCGGCCGCCCGTCGCGCTCGAGCCAGGCTTCCTGGCCCGTGATCGCGGCGCCCAGCTCGACCGTGTAGGGGTAATGGGTGACGATCTCCGATCCGATGCGGTCCTTGAGCGGCGTGATGATCTTGCCGCGGGCCGTGTAGTCTTCGGGGTTGGCGGTGAACACGAGCGCCACGTCCAGGTTCAGGCGCACCGGGTAGCCTTTGACCTGGACGTCTCCCTCCTGCATGATGTTGAACAGGCCCACCTGGATCTTCCCGGCGAGGTCGGGCAGCTCGTTGATCGCGAAGATGCCACGGTTTGCCCGGGGCAAGAGCCCGAAGTGCATCGTCAGCTCGTCGGACAGCAGGTGACCGCCGCGCGCGGCCTTGATGGGGTCCACGTCGCCGATGATGTCGGCGATCGTGACGTCGGGCGTCGCGAGCTTCTCCACGAAGCGCGACTCGCGCGGCAGCCAGGCGATCGGCGTCCCCGCGCCCTGCTCGGTCACGAGCTCGCGCCCGAACTTCGAGATCGGCGCGAACGGGTTGTCGTTCACCTCGCTCCCCGCGAGAATCGGAATCTCCTCGTCGAGCAGCGTGACCAGCTGGCGCAGGATGCGGCTCTTCGCCTGCCCGCGCAGGCCCAGGAGGATGAAGTTGTGGCGGGAGAGGACGGCGTTCACGAGCTGCGGGATGACGGAGTCCTCGTAGCCCACGATCCCCGGGAACAGGGGCGAGCCGTTCTCGAGCAGGCAGATCAGATTCTCGCGCAGCTCGTCCTTGACGGTGCGGCGGATCCGGGCGGGACTCGCCCACTCGGTCTGTTTCAGCTCGCCCAGCGTGGTCGGCTTGGTCATAGGGCGATAGTTAATCGTCCCCCTCCCGCGATGTAAAGAGTCGTAGCGCCGCGGCGCCCCACGCGGGAAGCTCGATCGTGACATGACCGTCCGGTGCGACAGGGACGCGGTCTCCGTTCATCTCGACGAAGTTCGTGCGCCGGGCGCCGCCGAAGCGGTACGCGCCCGGCCAGACGGCCACGGCGCGCGTCACACCGGCCACGTCGATGAGCTTCACCACCGCGCCCGCGCCGTCGTCCGCCGGCTTCACGCCCACGACCGTGACGCCCGGATCCGCGATGAACAACCCTGAGTCCTTGCGGGGGAGCGGGCTCGAGCCGGCGCTCGCGTACGGGGCGCTCACGTACAGCGGGTCGCAGGCGGCCCAGCCGCGTCGGGCCGGCTCGGCGTGGTCGCCTCCCCGCGGCAGCGCCGAAATGCGGTAGCGGAACGAGAGCTCCCCCCCCTGGCTCGCGGCGAAGTTGCTGGGCCAGTAGTTGTGCAGCACGTACGCGAACAGCGTGCCGTCGGGCTCGATCCGCCGGCGCCACTGGCCGCGGAAGATGTCGTTCAGCGTGAAGAGCGGCGTGTCCGGTCCGCTCCAGAGGATTCCGCCCGCCGCATCGTGTAGCCATACCCAGTGGGCGTGGCAGTACCAGTCCCGGCAGCTGCCGGGTTGCTGATCGCGCTCCACCGTCATCCGCCCGAGGGGGATCTCGACTTCGACCGTGGGCTTCGTGAGCGCGAACGGGAACGCGACGTACAGCGCTTCCTTGTCGAGCGTGGCAGGCTTCGTGATCCGGTTCACGATGTCCAACCACGGCAGCTCGTCGTACAGCGTCACGACGGTCGTGACGCTGCTGCACCCCTGGAGCATGCGCTCGACCACGAGCCGGGCGCCGATTCCCGGGAGCCGCTCGCGGCGCGCCGACGTGAGCGCCGCCTGGCTCACCGTCAGGTCGGGAGCGGCGCGCAGCTCGTCGCGCGCGCGACCCGTCCAGAGGGCGCTGTGTGCGCCCCCCTGCACGTACACCAGCTGGTTCAGCCCCGACCACGCCGCGGGCCGGACGCGCTCCGCGCCGTCGCCGGTCGTCAACGAGCGGATCGCGCCGCTGGCGGGATCGAGCACGACGTGGAGCCCGCCGGCCTGCACCTCGAGCGCCGCGCCGTCGTCCCGCGGCGGGTTGGTCGCGCGCTCACTTTCCGCCAGTGCCAGGTAGCCCAGCGCGGGGACGTCTCGCGCCACGACCAGCGCCGCGCCGTCAGGGAGATCCACGGCCGGCCACTCCTGGCCGTCGTGCGCGAGCCGCCGCCCCGCGCCGTTGGGCACGCGCACCACGTCGCTCCGCGCCCAACTCGCGGCGTTGAACACCACGCGGCCGGCGCCCCCCCCCTCGCTCCCGCCGGTGCTGAGGCCGATCCGGAGCAGCGCGGCCGCGACCTGGGCGTCGGCCGCGGCGGCGGCGCGGTCCAGGAACCGCCGCTTGTACTGCCACTGCGCAACGGTCTCCGCTCCGCCGGGGTCCGATCCGCCGGACGACGCGCCCCAAGTGTGCTCGCCGAACAGCAGGAGATCGCGCCACATCCGCCGGCGCGCCGCGGCTCGTTGCTCGATCCGGTCGGTCGCCCCGCCGCCCGGCGGCTCGGTCTTCTGGTCCCACAGCGCGAGCAGCTCCGCGGCCCGGGCGGCCAGTTGGGCCGCGCGGTAGCGCGCCAGCTCCGCCGCGGTGGACGCGGCGCCGTCCTCGCGATAACACCCGGTGTCGCCGCGCCGGATGGGCAGCTTCGTGCCCCAGCGCCGCTCCACCTCCCGGAAGAAGTCCTCCGGTCGCGCCGCCACGAGTCGAGGGTAGGCGAATCGGCGGGAAAACTCCTCGACGTTCGCGACGACCCGCTCGTCCAGGAGGCCGTTGTCGCCCGTGGCGCCAGACAGCAGCGCGACGTCGTAGGGATAGCCGGGAGACAAGAACACCGGGTGGGTCAGCAGCCAGTCGGACAGGCGTCGACCCATCTCGGCCGGGCCCACGTCGAACCCGAAGCGCGGGCCATCGGCGTACTGGTCGGCCCGCCAGTGCATCACGCGGCTCCCATCCGGTCCCTCCCACCAGTACAGTTGCGGGTAGGTGGTCCACTCGCTCCCCCCGAGCTGGGCGCGCGCGGCATCAGCGGGAGAGAGCAGCGGAGCGGCCCGCTCCGGGTTGACGCCGCTCGCGAGATAGCGCACACCGCTTGCGGCGAGCAGGGTAGGGAGGGTGAGCACTTGCCCCGGCACGTCGGTCAGCTGCGCCGCTTGGTAGCCCAGTCCATGCTCGCGTGCGAACAGGCCCGCGGGCCAGAGGACGCGCGCAAAGGTCTCGTGGTCGAGGATCCCCGTCAGCGGCTGTGCGAACACGGCGGAGACGCCGACCTTGCCGTCGCGGATCGCCCGCGCCAGCGCCTCACCGGCGACGGGGGCGCGGGTCTCGACATATGAGACCAGCTGGAGCGCGCACTCCGCGGTCCAGCGAAAGTCGGGATGCGCGGGCAGGCGGGCAAGGGCCGCATCGAGGTTGCGGCGGTGCACCTCGAGACATTCTTCCTGCCGCTCGGTGAGGCCGACCTCGGTATGGCTCGACGCGATCCAATACAACGTCCAGCGCTTGGGCGGGGCGAGGCGCACGCGCCGACCCCCGACGCGCTGCTTGCCCACCTCGACGTCGATCTGGAAGTCGGCTCCGACCGCCCGCGACAGGGGTACCCAGAGCTCGCCTGCGAGGGCCGCGCCGGTCGGCAACAGCCCCGCGGTCCCGACGAGCGTACCGCGGCGGTCGGTCACGCGAGCGCGCGCCGCTGGAGCGTCCAGGCCCGTCACGGCGACCCGCACGAGGTTGTTGCGGCCATCGGGCTGCTGGTAGAGCGCCGTCGGGGTCGCCTCGATGACAATCGGGGGGGAGCCCAACGGGCGGTACCTGCCGCCGAGCGGCAGGGTGCCGAGCCACGCGACGAAGCTGCGGCGGTCGGTCATATCGGCCTGATACACCAGGCACCGCGCCGCGGCCTTGACTCCGGGAGGCCCGCCGCTAGGTTTTCCCCGGCCGAACCCCGCACCGCTACTCTTTTCTCTAGAGGAGCTCGCATGAAGCGTCTCGCAATGGTCCTCGCCCTGGTGGCGATGGGCGCGTGTCAGAAAGCCGAGCAGCAGACGACCCACACTCCGGCGGCCGACACGTCCAAGATGATGATGTCCGACACGTCCCACATGATGATGGCCGACACGTCCCACAAGATGATGGCCGATACGGCGAAGAAGATGGCCCCGGCCGCCAAACCGGCCGCCAAGCCCACCGCCAAGAAAAAGCGCCGGGCGTAGCCAGGAGCCAGACAGGACAGAGACGATGCCCGGGACTAGCGCCCGGGCTTTTCGTTTGCGAGAAACCAGGCGACGGTGCGCCCGATCGCCTCTCGGGCCTGGGTCGGCGGCCGCCAGCCGAGCTCGGCGCGGATGCGCTCGTCGCTGTACGGATTCTCACCCGACACGAAGGACACCGCGGCGCGCGCCAGTCGGCGGGCGGTGAACAGGCCGAGCGCGAGGCCGGCGAGCGGCGTGGGAATCGGAATCGACCAGGGGCGCCGGCCGAGCGCGGCCCCAAACGCGGCGAAGAACTCGCGCTGCGACAGCGCGGGCGGCGCGTCGCTCGTCACGTTGTATGCGCGGAACCCCTGAAGCGGCGCGTCCAGCGCGGCGACGGCGGCGGCCGCCACGTTGCCCGCGTACACGCACGACAGGCGGTTCGTGCCGGGACCGATCTGGGGCACGAACCGGAGCCGCGCCGCGCGAATCACGCGTGGCGTGAACAAACGGTCCCGCTCCCCGTAGACGACGTTCGGGCGTAGCGACGCGATATCGAGCTCGCGATGCGTCGCCGCTTCACACACCACGTCCTCGGCCATTCGCTTGCTACGCGCGTAGAAATCGAGCGCCGCGATCGGCTGGAACGGGAAATCTTCATCCCGCCGCTCGGGTGTCGCGGGATATGCCGCTGAGCCGGCGTACACCGCCACCGATGAGATGTGGATCAGCCGCGCCCCCGCCACTCGGGCGGCGGCGACGGCGTGTCGCGTGCCGTCGACGTTGACCGCGACGTACTGCTCCCAGGAGGCCCGGCGCTGCACGATGGCGGCGGCGTGCACGATGGCGCGGACGCCGCGCGCCGCGGCCTGCCACGCGGCCGGGTCGGTCACGTCGCCCGCGACCGCCTCCGCCCCGAGCCGCAGGACGGCGGCGCGACTCGCAGGCCGCACCAGCGCGCGCACCGGCTCGCCGCGGGCGGCGAGGGCCTCGACCACGTGACTGCCGACGAGGCCGCTCGCGCCCGTGACGAGCACGGTCATGCCGGCGCGGCGACCGGGAAGGCGAAGGGGAGGTCGACCACCCGCGCGTCGCGGCCGGCGGCGCGCACCACCGAGCCCGGCTCCACCTCCCGCCGGATCAGCGCGAGGCCGATCCAGCGCCCTGCGCCGGCCACGCCGGTCTCGGGCACGAACGCGAGGCTCGTCACCCGGCCGACGTCGCGATCGACGTAGGTGACCACGCTCCAGCCGTCGGCGGGGGCGGCCGGCGGCTCCGGATCGAACAGCAGGCCGCGCACCAGGCGGTTCACGTGGCCGCGGAAGTGCAGCCGCGCGACCGTCTCCTGGCCGGTATAGCAGCCCTTCGTGTACGACACGCCGCCGATCTCGTCGAGGCGCGCTTCCTGGGGGATGGTCTTATCGTCCAGCTCGGCGCCGAGACGCGGCCAACCAGCGAGGATCCGGGAGAGCTCGAGTGTGGCCGCGCCGGCCGCCACCGCGCCGGCGGCCTCCAGGCGCGCGCCGAGCAGGGCGCCCGCCGCCTCGGGGGCTGTCACCTGGAGGACGAACGGGGCTGCTTCGGTGGCCCGCGCGATCTCCGTGCCGTCGGGCCGCACCAGCACCCGGCCGGCGACGGGCGGCACCTCGAGGCCCGCCGCCCCGGCCACCGCGAGCGCGCCCGGACCCGCCAGGCGATAGACCGCTACATCGACGGTGCGGTCGCTCACGCGGGCGAGACGCGGGGGCACCGAGCGCGTGAAGATCGCGAGCGCGCGCTCGCGTCCCCCGCCGTCCGCGGGCACCGTATAGCTCACCGTGGCGCCCAGCCGAGCCGCCCAGCCGTCCACGACGATCATCCCCTTGGGCGTGAGGAGCGCGCCGTATACGAATGCACCATCGCCGGGAAGCTCGACGTCGTTGGTCAGCAGGCCCTGGAAGGACGTGACCGCACCGGGGCCCGTCAGCGCCACCACCCCCGCCTCAACGCGCGACACCACCGCGCCGGTGTACAGCGCGGTGACGAGCGTCGAGGTGACCTCACCAGGCTCGACCCGCGCGACCTGCGGCAGCCCTTCCGTCATCCCTCAAGCATAATAGCCCGCCGCCCGGTACGACTCGTCGAGCAGCTCGACTGGATGACGCACCGTGGCGGGGACGCCCGCGGCGGCGAGCCCGGCTCCGAGCTGCATGAGACACCCTGGGTTGCCGGTCGCCACGACTTGTGGCCGGGCTTCGGCGAGGGACGCGAGCTTCGGCGCGAGCACCGCGCGCGACATCGCGGGCTCGACCAGCGTGAACAGTCCCGCGCTGCCGCAGCATTGTGCGGCGTCGGGCATGGAGATCACGCGCAGCACCGGGATCGCGCCGAGCATCCGCTCCGGCGGCCCGGCGATCCGCTGGGCGTGCAGCAGGTGGCACGGAGGATCGTAGGCGACGGTCACATCGAGGGGCGCGCCGGGCCGGGGGCCGCGCTCGACCAGCAGCTCACTCACGTCCCGCACGCGCGCGGCGAAGCGCTCCCCATCCGCTGGGACCTCGACCAGGTGGCCGTACTCTTTCAGCATCGCCCCGCACCCCGCGCTGTTGACGACGATGGGCGTAGCGTCGTCGCCGAACGCGGCGACGTTCGTGCGGGCGAGCCGCCGCGCCTCGTCGCGCAGACCGGCGTGCGCATGCAGGGCGCCACAGCACACCTGCGCCGGGGCTTCCCGCACCGCGTAGCCGTTTACCTCGAGCGTGCGGATGGTGGCGTCGTGCACGTGCGAGAAGAGACCGTCCATGACGCAGCCGCGGAAAAGCAGGACGGGGGAGGTTGGGGAGGTTGGGGGAGGTTGGGGGAGGGTGCTCCGTGATGCACCTCCACTAACCTTCCCCAACCTCCTCCGTCCTCCACCAGCCTTCGGCGCTGTCGCCGCCAGCATCCCCATGGCGAACCGCAACCTGCCCCAGCCTGCCAGGCTCCTGGGTATTCCCGTCGCGCGCGCGAATCGGGCCAGCGCGTACACGGCGCGCGTTCCTCCCCCTGCCGCGCCGGTGAGTGCTCCGAGGGCAGCGCGCACCAGGGGCGGCACGCCGCGGCGCTCGGTCAGCAGCGCGCGTGCCGCCTCGAGGGCGCGGCCGTAGCTCACGCCCGACGGACAGACGGGCTCGCACCCACGGCAGCCGAGACAGCGGTCGAGGTGCAAGGCGACACCCGGATCGGCGGGAGCGAGCTCGCCCGCCTCGAGCGCTCGCATCAGCTCGATGCGGCCGCGCGGGCTGTCGGATTCGTCACCGGTGGCGAGGAAGGTGGGGCACGCCTGGAGACAGAAGCCGCAATGAACGCAGGAGTCCAACCCTTCGAAGCCGCCCCGATCCGTCATTCCGTGCCTTCGACGGCCACCACGAACGCCTCGCCCGGGTCGAACGTGCGCCGCAGCCCGGCGACGAGCGGGCCCACGCCTTCGCGGTAAGCGCCGAAGTGACCGACGGCGACCCGCACGGGCCACGGGGCCCGCTCGAGGGTGAGCGGTACTTCGAGCCCGGCCAGCGTGCGGCGCAGCCGCCGCAGGCGGTCCACGGTGGTCTCGCCGCCCCACCGGATCGCGCCGACGCCGGGGCTGGCCGAGATCCACTCGTCGCCCACCTGATGCTGCAGCAGGTCCAGGAGCTCGTCGCCCGAGTCGGGCAGTCCGCCGACCCGGAACGTCACGGGTCGCGTGGCGAAGCTCTCTGCGGCGCGCATCCACAGGGCGTGGGCCTCGTCCGCGCGCAGCGCGCTGAAGCGTCCCCCGGTGGCGGCGCGCAGCGCCGCCTCTTCGGCGGACACGAGCGCCGCCGAGCCGGCGAAGCGGACCGCCAGCATCCAGCGCTCGCGCCGCGCGAGCGCCGGCGACATGAGCTCGTATGCGGCGGGCTGCACGGCCGCCGCGGCGATGTCATCGGCCACCTGGGTCAAGTCCTCGCGCGACCCTTCGAGCACCAGCGTCTGATCGGCGCGCGGGAGGGCGCGGAGCCGCAGGTGCACCAGCACGATCACGCCGAACGCCCCAAAACCGCCCGCCGCGAGCTTCGTGAGATCGTAACCCGCGACGTTTTTCATCACGCGCCCGCCGCTCTGCACCAGGCGGCCGTCGCCGGTGACGAAGGTGACGCCGAGCAGGTGATCGCGCACGGCCCCGAACCCCTGCCGCAACGGTCCCGCCGTCGCCGTCGCCACCACTGAGCCGAGCGTGCGGCCGGCCAGCCCCGGCGGGTCGAGCGCGAGCCACGTGCCGCGGTCGGCGAGCTGCTGGCGCAGCAGGTCGCAGCCGATCCCGGCCTCGGCGGTCGCGGAGAGATCCTGCGGCTCGATCGCCGGGACTTTGTCGAGCCGACGCGTGGTGAGCGCCAGGTCGGCGGGGGCGTCGGCCGGCAGCCAGGTGCCCGCACCTTCGACCCGGACGCGCCATCCCTCCTCGCGCGCGGTGCCAAACAGCAGCGCCACGGCGTCGGGCGATCCGGGAGCGACGCGCGGCACGCCGTCGGGCGTCGCCGCGACGTCCACGGCGTCGTCGCCGAGCAGGGCGCGCACGCGGTCGACTAAGCTCATGTTTCCAACGCGGAAGTCGGAACGCGGAAGTCGGAACGAACGTCTGATCTCGCGTTCCGCGTTCCGCGTTCCGCGTTCCACCTTCCCGCCCACTCTCGACACGCGTGCACCGGCACCACCTTCCCCGGGTTCACCCGCTCGAGCGGATCGAATACCCGCCGCACGGCCCGCATCGCGGCCAGCGCATCGCCGTCGAAGATCAGCGGCATGTAGCGCAGCTTGTCGAGCCCAATGCCGTGCTCGCCCGTGATGGTGCCACCGGCGGCGATGCACACCGCCATGATCTCCCCGCTCGCCTGATCCACGCGCGCCTTGAGGCCCGGTACGCGCCCGTCGAACGAGATATTGGGGTGCAGGTTGCCGTCCCCCGCGTGGAACACGTTGCTGACGGTGAGCCCGTAGGCGGCGGCGATCCGGCCGATGGCTTCCAACACGTCCGGAAGTGAGGAGCGAGGGACCACCGCGTCCTGTACGACGAGGTCACGCGACAGGCGGCCCATGGCGCCGAACGCTTTCTTGCGGCCCTGCCACAGCCGCTCCCGCTGCTTCGCGTCCGCGGCGCTGAGCACATTGCGCGCGCCGTGCGCCCGCAGGATGCCGGCGATCGTGTCCGCGTCCGCAGCCACGGCTTCCTCGCGACCGCCGTCGAGCTCGACCAGCAGCACCGCCGCAGCATCGCGCGGATAGCCCGCCGCGTACACCGAGTCTTCCACGGCATTGATGCATGACTGGTCCATCATTTCCAGGGCGGCGGGCACGATGCCGCTGGCGATCACGGCGGACACGGCCTCGCCCGCCGTCCGCAGCGCACTGAAATCCGCGAGCAGGGTTCGGATGGCGCGCGGCACGGGCAGCAGGCGCACCCGGATTCGCGTCGCGATCCCGAAGTTGCCCTCCGAACCCACGAACAGGCCCACGAGATCCGGCCCCCACGCTTCACCGCCGGGGCTGCCGAGCTCGACGACCTGCCCGTCGGCGAGCACGACCTCCAGTCCGAGCACGTGGGTCGCGGTCACGCCGTACTTGAGGCAGTGCGGCCCACCGGCGTTTTCGGCCACGTTGCCACCGATGGTGCAGGCGGTCTGACTCGACGGGTCGGGGCTGTAGTACAGGCCGTGGGGCGCCGCTGCGGCGGAGAGGCGCACGTTCACGACGCCGGGCTCGACCACCGCGAGTCGATTCTTGGGGTCGATCGCCAGGATGCGGTTCAGCCGCGTGAGCACCATCAGCACCGCGTCTTCGGCCGCGAGCGCGCCGCCCGACAGGCCGGTGCCGGCGCCCCGCGGCACGAACGGCACGCCGAGCGCGGCGAGCAGCCGCACGATCGCGACCACCTCGTCCCGGCTCCCAGGGAGCACGACCACGCCGGGTACGCGCCGATGGGTCGGCAGCCCGTCGCGCGCGTAGGTGATCCGCTCGGGGAGCGCGGTGCGCACGTGTCGCGCGCCGACGATCTCGGCGAGCGCCGCGGCCAGGGATCCCCCCCGGTCCACTGCCGCTCCGCCGCCGGTCACGTGGCGCGCTCGATCTCGGGGTGCCGGCCGCCACGCCCGTTCCCCCGCGCCCCTCGACGCACCGCCGCCCGGCGCTCGGCGTCGGCCGCGACGGGACCCAGCACGGTCGCGAGCTGGCGCAACCGGGCGCTGGTGCTCCGGAGCGCCTGGAGCGCCCGCTTCGCCGGCGCGTCGAGCTCGAGCGACGCCGCGACCTGGAACGAGAGGAGCTGGGGATCGCTCGCCAGCTCGACCTCCTCGTCCTCCCGCTCGGTGAGCACGCCGAGCGCCCGCGCGAGGCGCCCGAATCCTTCCCGCACATCCGCGGCGAGGGTCGTCACCTCGGCGGCATCGGTCGGGTCGTCGTCGAATTCCTCGATCTCGGCGACGCGGTACGGGTGCGTGCTCGAGATCCAGCCCCGCAGCACGAAGCGGCGCTCACCGACCGTCAGGATATTGGAGCGCCCGTCGGGGAGCGCCTGATTCGACCGGATGAGAGCCACGCAGCCTACCTCGCCCGCAGCCGGCACGGGATCGGCCTCGGGCGCGGGATCGGGCGCCACGTAGGCGATGCCGAAGCGCCGGTCGGCCGCGAGACAGTCCTGGAGCAGCTGGCGGTAACGGGGCTCAAAGATGTGCAACGGCTGGGGAGCCCCGGGAAACAGGACGATGGGCAGGGGGAAAATCGGAAGCTCGCGAGCCATACGTAAATACTATACGGGAAAGGCCAAGGCTAGACGCACAGACGCACAGGGGAGAACAGCAAACAGGGGCCAGGAATTGCCTTCCTGACCCCTCAAACTGTTCACCCCTGCTGCGTCTGTGCGTCTAGTCTTTGCAGGTCCTCATGCCGCCCGCCAGAAGCCCTTGAGTGCTCTCCCATCAGGGGATTCACGGAGCTTCTCGAACGCGCGCTCTCTAATCTGGCGGATACGCTCCCGGGTGACTCCCATCAGCGCCCCGATCTTCTCGAGCGTCATGGCTTCGCTGCCTTCTTCGAGGCCGTAGTAGAGATAGAGGATCTTGCGCTCACGCGGCGTCAGGTACTTGTGGAAGATGCGATCGATGAACTCGCGCATCAGCTTACCGTCGGTCTTCTCCTCGATCTCCCCGCCCTCCTGGCCCGCGAAGCGCTCACCCAGCGTCGCCGCGTCCTTGTCGCTTCGATCCACCGGCGCGTCCAGTGACAGCTCGGCCGCCGTCATGCGGCGCGCGGTGCGCACGTTCTCGACCGTGTCCTCGAGCGCCATCGCGATCTCATCATCGGTCGGCTCCCGGCCGAGCTCCTGCGACAAGTACGTCTCGGTCCGGCTCATCCGGATGAGCTGCGAGTTCTGATTCAGCGGGATGCGCACGCTGCGGGTCTGCTCCGCGAGCGCCTTCAGGACGGCTTGACGGACCCACCACACGGCATATGAGATGAACTTCACGCCTTGATCGGGATCGAACTTCTTCACCGCCTTGAGCAGCCCTTCGTTCCCGATGGCGACCAGCTCGGAGAGGTCGAGGCCATGCCCTTGATACTTTTTGACGTAGGAGATGACGAAGCGGAGGTTGGCGGTGACGAGGCGCTCGGCGGCTTTTTCATCGCCCCGCTGCACGCGTCGCGCCAAGCGGCGTTCCTCAGCGGGATCCTTAATCAGCGGGAGTTTTTGGATGTCTTGCAGGTACTGGTCGAAGGCTCCGGAAGGATTGGCTCGAAAGAACGCCTTCGCTTTGCCTCCGTTCGACCGTGCCATAGCTAGGGCTCCAACATGGACGGGTGAGGGCTCGTGGGGAAAATCCCCGAACGGCGCCCAATATAGGAATCGCCCGGCAATGGTGCAAATCTATTCATTTTTCCACATCACAAATAGTGGGAGTGCTGCACAGGTGCGCAGTTTATCCACTATCCACATTGCATGTGGAGAAATAGATGTTGATCCGAGGTTGATTCTTTCCGCCTCCCGATGTGGAGACGTGCACACCTGTGTGGGAAGTTGTTGACGGATATGTGATTATGTCAGGAAGTGATGGGCGACCTAGCCCAGCGCTGAATCCGCTCCCTATCGTGGCCCTTCCCCGTCCCCTCGGAGGGCGCATGAGCAGCGTCATCATCGGGCTCGTTTTCATCGCGGGCGGCCTGTCCGGCCAGCTCGCGCTGGTCGGCACGAACAGCGGAACCGCGCTCGCAGTGGTCGGCGTACTGATCCTGGGCCGAGGGATTTACCGCCTTCGGAAACGGCGCGTCCAGCAGCACGTACAATAGGGCACGAAGCCACGCAGTTCTGAACGCGCGCAGTTCTAAAGGTAGGGGCGCAGCATGCTGCGCCCCTACGTGTTTACGCCCCCCAGCACCTTCCGCACCACGCTCTCGGGCGCCGCGACGGTCCAGCTCTTCCCGTCCGCGTACATGCGCCCGATCGCCTGGGGCAGCGCGAACCGCAGCGTGCCCTCGCGCGCTTTCTTGTCGAGCTGCATGGCGGCGACCAGCGCGTCCTCGGTGGCGGAGTCGGGTAGGTCGAGCGGCAGGTTGTAGCGCTCCAGCAGCCCCACGACCCGGTCCGCGGTGCCCGGCTCCGCGATTCCGAGCGCTTCCGCGAGACGTGCTTCGTACGCCATGCCGATCGCGACCGCCTCGCCGTGCAGCGTGGCGAACTGCGCGGTCGTCTCGATCGCGTGTGCGATCGTATGTCCGAAGTTCAGGATCGCCCGGCGCCCCGCCTCTCGTTCATCCGCCGCCACGACGTCCGCCTTGATCTCAACGGAGCGCCGCACCACCCGCTCGAGCGCTCCCGCCTCCCTGGCGGTCACGGCTCCGTGCTCCCGCTCGAGGGCGTCGAAGTATTGCCGGTCGGCGATGACGCCGTGTTTCACCGCCTCGGCCATGCCGGCGGCGAGCTGCGGCGGAGCGAGCGAGCCGAGGACGTCCAGGTCGGCCACGACGAGACGCGGCTGGTGGAATGCGCCGAGCAGGTTCTTCCCGGCGGGGACGTCCACGCCCGTCTTGCCGCCGATCGAGGAGTCGATCATGGCCAGCAGTGTCGTGGGGAGCTGGATGTAGGGGACGCCGCGCAGGTACGTCGCCGCGACGAACCCGGCGACGTCGCCCACCACACCGCCCCCCAGGGCGATGACCCCGCAGTCGCGACCGAACTGACGCGACAGCATCCGATCCGAAAGGGAAGCCCACGTTTCCCGCGTCTTGTTCCATTCTCCTGCGGGAAACTCGAACAACTCCACGTGCAGCGCGGCGTCGCGGCATCGTGCCACGAGCGTCTCGCCGTACAGCTTCGCCACGTGCGCGTCGGTGATCATGGCGTAGCGGCTGGCGGGGCAGGCGGCCTTCGCCAAGGCCGGCAGATCGGCGAGCAGCCCGCGGCCGATCAGGATGTCGTAGGAGGCGTCGCGCGGCCCGGCCAGTGCGACGCGGATCGTCACCACTTGACGTCGGGGCGTCCCGCGTGCGCGTTGGCGGCGCGCGCCAGGACGAACAGCAGATCCGAGAGGCGGTTCAGGTAGCGGAGGATGGCGGGGCTGATCGGTTCGTGCCGCGACAGGGCGACGACGGCGCGCTCGGCTCGACGACACACGGTGCGCGCCAGGTGCAGCGTCGCCGCCTTGGGCGCCCCGCCCGGCAAGATGAAGTTCTTGAGCGGCTCGAGCCGCGCCTCGTGACTGTCGATGGCGTCCTCGAGCGCGGCGATATCCGATTCCCCGATGGCGCCGCCGCTGCGGGAGAGTGCTTTGTGCAGCTTGTCGGGATGCGGAGTGGCGAGCTCGGCCCCGACGGTGAACAGGTCGCGCTGGATAGTCTGGAGCAGCGGATCGGCGAACTCCGGGGGATCGAGCGCGCGGGCCACGCCGAGCGCCGCGTTCAACTCGTCCACCTCGCCGTACGCCGCGACGCGGAGACTGTCCTTGGGGATCCGGCCGCCGCCAAACAGGCCCGTCTCCCCGCCGTCCCCCGTCTTGGTGTAGATCTTCAACCGCTCCCCTCTCCCTTCTCCCCGGAGGTTCCGTTACGATTGAAGCCCATGCAGGACGTCAAAGATATCACGATTATCGGCGCCGGCCCCACGGGGTTGTTCGGCGCCTTTTACGCGGGGATGCGCGGGGCCTCGTGCCGTCTGATCGACAATCTGGATCAGGTAGGCGGCCAGCTCACCGCGCTGTACCCCGAGAAGTACATCTTCGACGTGGCGGGCTTCCCCAAGGTGCTCGCCAAGGACCTCGTGAAGGGGATGGCCGAGCAAGCGTTCCAGTTCAAGCAGCCCGTCCACCTGGGGGAAAAGGTGATGGACCTGAAGCACGACTCGCAGGACGGCCAGCCGCGCTTCACACTCGTCACGGAGCGGGACCAGTACCCGTCGCGTACCGTGCTCATCGCGGGCGGGATCGGCGCCTTCACGCCCCGGAAGCTGCCGCTCAAGGACGCCGATCGCTGGTACGGGAAGGGCCTCCACGACCGCATCCTCGACCCGAAAGTGTTCGCCGGGAAGCGCGTGCTGCTGGTGGGCGGCGGCGATTCGGCCTTCGACTGGGCCGTGAACCTCCAGGGGATCGCCCGGTTCATCGTCATGATCCATCGGCGCGACGGCTTCCGGGCTCACGCGGCGACGGTGCGGCAGGTCCACGAGTTGTGCGCGGCGGGCAAAATGGAGCTCCGCACCTTCTGGGAGCTGAAGCTGATCCACGGCGGCGACGTGATCGAGGCCGTGACCATCGTCAACAACAAGACGAAGGAAGAGGAGCGTGTCGCCGTCGACTGCGTGATTCCACAGCTCGGGTTCATCTCCTCGCTCGGAGCGATCGCCCAATGGGGCCTCGATATCGAGCAGGGCGAGATCAAGGTGTCGCAGACGATGGAGACGAACATCCCCGGGGTGTTCGCGGCAGGCGACATCACGACCTACGCGGGCAAGCTCAAGCTGATCGCCACGGGCGCCGCCGAGGCGGCGGTCGCGGTCAACCACGCGGTGCACTTCATTAACCCCGCTGCGAAAGTCGAGCCGGGACACTCGTCGAACATGGCTCTGTTTGGCCAGACGGAAGACTAGGGCCGCCCGATCTGTACCACGACAGAATCGATCTGGTTGAGCATCTGCTGATACGGCACCGCGTGCCCGTTCGCCTGGACGCTGAATGTGATCGTCCGGCCCCCCCCGTTGGCGCGTTCGATGTAGCCTGACAGACTGTTGACGCGGTCGATGCTCCCCGTCTTGGCGATCACGCGGCCTTCGAGCGGTGTGCCGACGAAGCGTTGGAGGAGCGAGCCGGGCTGACCGGCGTGCGGCAGGCCCGCCACGAACGGCCCGCCGTTCGGGTGGCGATGCATGTAGGCGAGGAGCTTCGCGAACGCTTGCGGGGGGACGAGGTTGCCCGCCGCGAGCCCCGACCCGTCCTCAAGCGCGAACGCGGTCGAGTCGATCTTGACGGAATCAGTCAGGAAGCCGCGCTCGACGGCGAGTCCCGCCTGCC